>WBZO01003260.1_pt1 | contig 19275 bp, 25 predicted proteins | sample 5204261 | NCBI WGS metagenome assembly WBZO01 (sample SAMN12412400, study PRJNA552823) | activated sludge metagenome | isolation source: activated sludge from anammox sidestream of wastewater treatment plant... | place: USA: North Carolina | collected 2017-09
AAGGGGAGGTGCTCTCTGGCTGCTCGCTCCCCCTCCTGAGCGTCCTGGATGAGTCGCCGTGATTGGCGCAGATCTTGTTCGAGCATCCGGAGGGCCGCATAGCGCCTGGCTTGCTCGGGAGTTTCTTCCAGAATGAATTGTTCCGTCTGCGCGATCTGCCGTCGCTTCAGTAGCCGGAACACAAAGGGCAGGGCCCGCAGGGACGCCAGGCGGTGGTGGGCCTCTTCCAACTCGCTTCGAACCCTTGCGATCGCGCTGAGGAGCCGCTCCTCGTAAGCGACGAGCAGATCATGCCGTTGCTGCAGCTCGGCGACGGTGCGCTGGCAGATGCTGACCTGCCGAGCATCCTGGAGCAGGCTTTCAAGCCCGGGCAGGTCGGTTTCCAGGGCGCTGAGTTGCTTCCGTAGAGGCTCAACGGTTGCTTCGATAGCGGTCGTGTAGTCCAGTACCAGGGCCTCAAGACTGGTCGTTTGGCTTCGCTCGGAGCTGTCGGGACTTGGAGCTCCTACGCGAATGATCGTTCCGAGGGGACAATCCGGCACCCTATCGAGGACAAGTTCGAGGATGTGATCGATGGCGGTGTTCGTCGGAGAGCAGATCAAGATCCGCTGCCCAAGATGCAGGAAGGCCTGAGCAAGGGCACTGATCAATTCGCTTTTCCCGGTTCCCGGGGGACCGAGGACGAACAGGAGGTCGTCCTGTAGCGCGCGTGCGAAGGCTGCTCCTTGTTCTGTATTCAGGCAGGGGGGTGCGGCAATGTCCACGGAATCCACGAGTCTGGGGACGGCATCGGGCTGGAAGGCTTTGAGAGCGAGTGCGGGGTTGAAGTCGGCCGGCTGGCGCAGGATCTGGACCAGACGTTTGTCGAGGGCTTGCAAGAGCTTGATGGAGTCAAAGGTGAGATGCGCCTGGGGGATCTCCGGCTGCAATTCAGTATCCAGGGCCAGTGCGAGGCCTTCCTTCGAGAATCCAACGACTCGGCAGGGATGACGCTGGTCGTTCAATAGGAAAGAAGGATGGGTATCCTCAAGAATGTGGTCAGGAATCGGCTGGCAGTCGAAGAGGAAGTAGGAGGTCCGCCCGGCACGGTGTTGGAGGCGGCCGTTGCGGATCGGGAAGGTGAAGCTGTCCGTACCGCTTTGTGGTTGTCGAGCGCGCAGCTCGTCTGCGATGGCCTGGCGAAAGGAGTTAATCATACGGACAAGGGTGTGATGGTCCGCATGGTCCATTGTGGGAGCGGTCCATCCTGCCGGAGTCTGCATGGGATCTCCCTTGTGTGCTGATGGTGGTCTAACGGAGTAACGGGCAGACGACCCTGCACTCGCGAGAGCGCCAGGGGGCAGATTGCAGGAAGGGAAGAAAGACGGATAGAAGGGGAGTGGTGGCGAAGCGGCGGAGACTGCGCTAAGTTGTTTCGCCGATTATGTCCAAGTGGCAATAGCACTAGGTAATGCGAGGGTCGAGCGATGGCGACAGAGGTCCTGATCAGGGTGTCGGCGTTTTTGGGAGTGCTGAGCGTGATGGCATCCTGGGAAGTGCTGTTTCCCCGACGCAGCCTGACCATGTCCAAGGTGACACGCTGGGTGGCCAACCTCTCCGTCGTGGTCATAGACGCCGTCATCATCCGCCTGCTGTTCGCTGCCGGGGCGGTCGGCGCGGCACTCCTGGCGACGGAGCAGAACTTGGGCCTCCTGAATCATGTGGCTTGGCCAATCTGGCTCGAGACGATTCTGGCGGTCATCGCGCTGGATTTCACGCTCTATCTGCAGCACGTGATGTTCCACGCTGTGCCGCTCTTCTGGCGCTTCCACATGATGCATCATGCAGACCTGGATTGCGATGTGACCACCGGGCTCCGGTTCCATCCGGTGGAAGTCATCCTGTCGATGCTCATCAAGTTCGCCGCGATTGCGGTCGTGGGCCCATCGCCCTACGCTGTACTCACCTTCGAGGTTCTGCTCAATGCGACCTCCATGTTCAACCACAGCAACGTGCGCATGCCGGCTTCGATTGACCGCTGCCTGCGCTGGATCGTGGTGACTCCCGAGATGCATCGGGTTCACCATTCGATCCTGCCACGAGAGACCAACACGAACTTCGGGTTCAATCTTCCGTGGTGGGATCGACTGCTGGGCACCTATCGGCCTCAGCCGCAAGGTGGTCACGAAGCGATGACCCTTGGCTTGAAACAGTTCAGGGATCCGGCCCGGTTGACGCTCATGGGCATCCTCCTGCTTCCCTTCACGGGAGCGCCAGGTGACTATCCGTTGAGCCGTGATCGGTGACGGCGTAGATTCGGGAGCCCCGGATGCCTGTCGTACAGGTCTTTGAACAGCATGCGGCAGAATACGACGAGTGGTTCGATGCACACGGGGCGGTATATCAGGCTGAACTCGCAGCGCTCCGCAAGTGCATTCCCGCCGCTGGTAGTGGGCTCGAAGTGGGAGTGGGGACCGGGCGGTTTGCGATTCCGCTCGGGATCAGGTTCGGTATCGACCCAAGCCACCGCATGTTGCAGATTGCGCGCCGGCATGGCCTTCGAGTTTGCCAGGCGGTCGGCGAGCAGTTACCCTTCCGCGATGGACAATTCGACGTGGTGCTGCTCGTCACCGTCATTTGCTTCGTGGACGATGTGCCGACCTTGCTTCGGGAACTCAGGCGGGTGCTGAAGTCAGGCGGACACCTGATCATTGGCTTCATCAACCGGAACAGTGAGCTCGGGCGGTTGTACGAGTCTCGGAAAGAGACCAGCGCCTTTTACCGTGATGCGCGGTTCTATTCGGTGGAGGAGGTGGCTGGCCGGGTGCGAGAAGCCGGGTTCCGCTCGTTGCGGTTCTGTGAAACCCTCTTCGGCGATGCACCGCAACGTGGGTCGGGAAATTTGGAGGTTCGTGACGGCTATGCCAATGGCGCGTTTGTCGTGCTCGATGCCCAGAACACCTAACCAATGAGGTGATGCATGAAGATGCTCTTGATTCTTAACGATGCCCCCTATGGTTCAGAGAAAGTCTACAATGCCTTGCGCTTAGCGATGAAGTTGCAGCAGGAGCATGCCGAGGCAGAGATCCGCATCTTTCTGATGGCGGACGCCGTCACTGCGGCCTTGCCCGCCCAGACCACACCCCAGGGGTACTACAACATCGAACGGATGCTCAAAGCCGTGATCAGCAGACAAGGGGAAGTCAAAGCCTGCGGCACCTGCGTGGAGGCGCGCGGGCTGGAGAAGGCGCCCCTGATCGACGGCATCGAGGTCAGCACCATGAGCCAGTTAGCCCAATGGGTCATGGACTCAGACAAAGTGTTGACGTTCTGAGCGGAAGGGTGTTGCATGTGGCGATCGGCGGCATCGCCATTCATTACCATGTTGGTGGCGCGGAAGCACGCAGAATGGGATCAGGGCCTCCATCAGTTACGGGGTATTGGAGCGCCATGAGCAGGAACTGCACGGGCCATTGAAAATGTCGATCACACCCGCACGAAGGCGCGGCATGCTCAACACCAACGGCATTTGTATCGGCGCCCAGTTACTAGGGCGCTGCGGGCAGTGATTGAATGACGATGGCTTCCGCGTCGAACCAATCTTCCAGGTCGTGCCCGTGGCGGCATCCCCGTTGTTCCCACAGCTCGTAGGCCTTCGCCGCGATTCGTTCGTGTCCATCTTCGGGCCAGACCCTGAATTTCTGAGCAGGCTCAGTTGTTGCTGGAGGCTGTACGCCTCGCTGTGCCCGACTTGAATCGGCTGGTGGTGGTACGCGCTGTGTGGCGATGGACTCTTTGGTTTTCGATGGCGGTAGCATCGTGCTCACCTCCCTTGTTGTTCCCTCCACGGGACGGACGATCTCATACCAGAAAACAGCCTACAGCTTTCCTTGTTTCATTAGGATTCGCGCGACTCGCCACGTCGCCCACCCCATATACAGGAACAGCATGATGCCGAGCAGCTCGAGGAGATGGACGAGATGCCATCCCTCAATCACTTCGACTTCCACGATGATTAGCAAGAGGGTAGCAAGGAGAAACACGAGCACGTGTCGGCGAGGCATCGTGAGGACCTCGCGCAGGAATGCGCTGACCCATCCGCGCTCCTCTTCCATAGGCGACGACCTCCTCCGCTTCTCTCCGCTGTGAGTGTTCCCTCCTCCGAGCTTAAGGCAATTCCGCAAGCATTGAGCACGGACGGCCAGAATGCTGCGTGGGAACGTGCTCGTGCGCTCTGCGCGTTGAGCTTCCGAGCGCAATCAGCTGCCGGCATGCATAGTCCGGAGGTCGGCCGATTGAGACTCCCGTCGCTGCGCGAGAATCACAGGGTCGATGCGTTTCCCGCAGAGAATGCACCACCATCCGTTGAAGTCGTCGTCAACCTCCGAGACCATCGTGCCGCTGCAGCGCTCGCACGTCGCGTCGTGTCGGGATCGCATCGGGACCGCTGGATGTCCCGGCGCATCGGGCGGCTGTGAGACGCAGGATTCCGCCTCGGTGGCGATCGCGAGCATGTAGCGATTACGCCCAGACAGCATCAATCGCAGACGACCCGCTCGACTCAACCGGTCCACTTCCAGAAAGATCTGGTTCCAGGTGAGCGTAGGGCAGGCCACCAGCAAGTCGTCCAGGCTACAGCCTGGATGGCGGGCGATGGCCCCCTTGATGAGGTCGGCTGGCGTGGCGGTCTGTGCCATCGCACTCCTTCTTTGTGCTGCCTCCGAACGACTGGGGTATTCCTTCGATATAGGCAGGTTAGATGCCACCGAAGGAACGGCTCTCTCATCGCCAGCCTCTCGTGGCCAACCGCCTGTATGCCTCAAGATGTTGCGTCAGCGCTATCCACTTGTGAAATTCCACTGTGGAGAAAGAGGACAGTCTTGGGGGGACTCCTGTTGCGAAAGGCCGCAACCGGATTCTGATGAGCATACCATTCACTGGGCAAGGCCAGGGACATGGCCGTGAGCAGCAGGCAGAACCTCCCCCCGTGTCCGGCGCAGGTTGGGCCCTGGCGGTGCCTGACGTGATGTCTAGCACAGCGGAATGGATGAAGTGGTGGGCAACTGACCGCCGATAGGATCAGCTTGTCCAAACTTTTGGGCAGCCTTGTTGCAAATATCACCTTTCTCTCTCTGCTCATGTGGGTGATCCCGGATGACGCGGGCTTCCCAATAGAACATGGGAAGGCAGCCAGGTACGACCCCCTCTTCCATTTTCCGCCTCGTCGGCGCAATATTTACTTAGAAGGTCAATGGCTCGTTTCCCCTCACGCGCTTCCAAGGCTCTATGGAACGCTCCATTATCACGATGCTGGCCAGAACCGCCGATGGCGCCATGTTGGCGGACGAGAAGGGCACGGTCCTGCTGTGGAACAAAGCCGCAGAGAGGTTGTTGGGCTTCCGGGCAGAGAATGTGCTGGGACGTCCGTGCAATGAGGTCATGCGAGGCGAGACCCTCTCCGGTCACCCGTTCTGTTCACCTTCCTGTGCCGTCGGGCATCGGCTGGGCTGCGGGAGTGGCGTGCGCAATTTTGATCTTCAGACCAGAACCCAGAGTGGAAAAGTGGTCTGGCTCAATGTCAGTTCGTTGCCGGTGCCCTCCAGGAAGCCAGGTCGGTTTCTGTTCGCACACCTCTTTCGCGACATTACCAAACGGAAGAAGGTGCTGGGGCTCGCCGAGGAACTCTATGCCGTACTGGCCCCTCCAGGAGGCCATCGCGTTCCAGATACAATGCGGAGACGAACGGCCGAAAACCCGCTGAATGCAGTACCGGAGATCTCGCGTACATTGCCTCTCAGTGAACGGGAGAGAGAAATCTTGCGCTGGCTCGCAGCCGGCAAGAACGGTAAAGAGATCGCCGAGACACTGTGTATCAGCCCGGTGACCGTGCGCAACCATATTCGACACATCCTCGAAAAGCTGGGGGCGCACAGTCGTCTCCAGGCACTGACCATCGCCTTTCCACCTGGGGGAATCTCGTCACCGAAATCGCGTGTCGGATAGCATGACAGCCGTTTGCTCTTGCCGGAGCGACGGGGTTTGACAACTTCTCCGCACATCTCTTCCACACCATCTCCTGTTTGCATCCGCGCTGCTGGTGTGAACGACTCACCGCGAAAATGATCCATCCGTCTCATTGTTCGCATGTGCTTACTGGATTAACTTACAAACATGACAGCGGAAACGTGCGGAGGGGCACATGTGGATTATCGAAGACATCAAGCGAACGGCAGCAATCCGGCTGAGCCTGACAGCCGTCATGGTGGTGGCGCTATGCGGTCCCATGTCGGTTCCCTCCGCCGAGGCTGACTGGCTCGATGCCATGGAGCAGGCGGTGTTAGTCGAACAAGCCAAGGAAGAGCAATTTGGCGGAACGTTCGCGCCCTACATCGCTCAACTGGACACGGTGCGCAAGCATCTCCTGAACGACGACACAGCTGCTGTGTATATGGCGATGAATCGATTGATGGATATGCTCAAACAGCGCGAGAACGGCATTGCTCCTGAGGTGGCGGACTGGCTGTTCGATTATTGCTATCTCGTGACACCGGCGAAGTACCACGACGTATCGAGGCATATCCACAAATTTATTGAGGATCAGTACGGGGACATTGCCGGGTGAGAAAGATGGTTTTCAGAAAAGGAGGTGGGCCATGAGGACAATCAGAGGTGATCCGATGACAGCCATGTTTCTCTCAACAGCGTTGGCGCTGGGTATGTTGCTGGGGGCGGCTGTGCCCGATGCGGCTGCGATAGAAAAGGCAGTTCCAGAGTTAACGATCCAGGTGACCATCAAGAAGATGGAGTTCCATGTCACTGGCTACGGGCGTGAGGGGAATCCGACGGCCATCGTGGTCCGCAACGAAGACGGGGTGACGCATGGATTTTATTCTCCTTTGTTCAAGGACACGCCGGTCCGTCTTGAAGGCGATGGGTACCAGGTCGCGGGGAAAGACGGCCCATCGTTCCGCGTGGACCCGGGGAAGACGATGACGCTTCATTTCACCAAGGGGTCAGCAACAGCCCCTCTCACGATGATGAGTCCGCTTATGCGTCATGTCATCTGGTGCGACATGCACCCGGACGTGAAGGGGGAATTGTTCATCATCGAGCGTCGAGGCGGGTAACCGGGCGAGTCAATCAGTGGAAAGGAGGTGACACTCGTTGAAGTAATGATGAGCTGACGTACGGTGAGAACAGGTTGCACAAGAGAGCAGTCCGAGCAGTTCACGCATCGAGTCAAGGAGGTCAATCATGAAGATCAGAAGGTATTCAACCACAGTTCTAGCTGTTCCCATTGCCGTGGCAGGGCTGATGCTGCTGGGTACGGGAACGGGCACCGCGTACGCGCAGGCTAAGGGGATGGGGGAGGCACCGTCGAAGGTGGAAATCACCATTAAGGATCGGGAGCATGGGTATGACACGGTAGGTTTCACCACGCCGTCGCAGGACACAACCATCATAGTCCACAACCTGGATAGCGTGACCCATGGGTTTGCCGCGAAGCTGTTCAAGGAAGTGCCGGTCCGGATGGAAGGTGAAGGACTCCTGGTTGAGGGAAGGAAGGTCAAAGCTTACCACGTGGATCCGGGGAAGACGATGGTGCTCCACTTCTCGACCATGCCCTCGAAGAACGACCCTGCGACGGGCATCGCCGAGACCGTGCGTTATGCCATCTGGTGTGACATCCACCCCGAAGTCAAAGGGGAACTGTACGTCATCGAAACCAAGGGCGAGATCGGTGGCGGATGATGACACGATTCGTCCGAAGCCGGAAGGTGTCGCACTATGGGAAGCATCAGGCCATCACAGCTTGTGAGTGGTGTGGCGACCGCAGCCCTGGTCGGCGCTTTGGGTCTCGGGAGCCCGGCCGGGGCTGCGGAGCTTCACTTTGTGGTGCAGGACATCGGAGAGAAACGCGCTGTGTGGGTGCCGCAGGAGGTGGTGATCCACCGGAGCACGGAAATGCAGGACGGCCTGGTGTTCGTGCTGGAGAATCCAACGGATCGCACCCATGCCTTTGCCGCCTACGGGCTGTTCGAGGAAGTCATGGGCGTGCATGGAGACATCCTCACCAAGCCGTTACGAGTGAACGTGACCTCAGAAGACACGGTCCGGGTGCAGATCAGCACGGCCCAGTTCACGATAGCGGGAAGGACACTCGACGCTGGAAACGAGAAGGGAGAAGAGGAGTTCCCATTTTTTTGCCCGTTGCATAAGGGAGACGCGCATCTCGGTGGGACCATCCACGTCGTGCCGTGACGGTGAGCCGAGCGTGGAGGTGAATGGAGGAAGGTGAGAGCATGCGGAAGCGGATCCATGAGTCTGAGGGAGACAGCTTCAGCCGGGAAACGGGGGCGGGCATGAGCAGACGCCGCATGAACGGGTTGTGGCTGGTCCCTGCTTGCACTATGGGAGTGTGCCTTGGGGTCGCCATCGGAGGCGGACTCATTGGAATACCGGATATGGGATCGGCAACAGAGTTGCATTTTGTGATTCGCGATGTCGAGGAGGGGCGAGCGGCATGGTATCCCCGGGAGGTGTCCCTTCATTATTGGAGCGAGGATTTCACGGAACTGTTGACTTTCCGGCTGGAGAATCCGACCGGGCGGACCCATGTGTTCGAGGCCCCCGGTCTGTTCGAGTCGGTCGAGGCGGGAGGCGGCCGGACCGCCAAACCGGTGCGAATCACGATCGCCCCGGAGGAGACGATGCGGATTCTGATCGACAGGGACCGAATGGCGAACGATGTGATCGGCTCTGAAGATGGGACGACGACCTATCGGTATTACTGTTCGCTCCATGGTGAGGAGCCGGATGCCAGTATGCTCCGGGTGGTGCCATAACCACCGTAGGTGAAGATGGGATGATGATGTGGGCCTGAGGGGGCATGGTTGACGGTCACTAGCCATCACAGGAAGGGGGGATGAATCATGAAACAGGTCATCATCTCACGAAAGGCGATCGTCGGAGTCCTGTGCGTGCTCTCCATGGCGCTGATCCCATGCGCAGGCATCGCCAGGTATACCGGCACGGAGGGCTTGGTGGATCGGCATAGTGATGTCAAGTGGAGAGTCAATACCTTGGTCGCCATGTATACCGGTTCGGAGGGCTGGGTGGATCAACTGACCGGTTTTGTCGTGGTCCAGCAGGGGATCGCCCAACACCGGGGCGAACCCGGATCGTTCGATCCCTATGTCGGCCAAGTGGCGTTGGTGCGGAGCCTCTATGATCGCGGTGACTGGAAAGGCACCTATATGGCCATGAACCGCTTCATGGACATGCTCGAGGCGCGGGAAGACGGGATCAGCGCCAAGGCCGCCGATGCGATCTGGGATTTCTGCTATGAGGTCACCCCGCCGGCTTTGCATGACGTCAAACGACATAAAGAATGGTGGGACAAGACCGTGGATTGGGAGAAGTTTTTCTGGGAGGAATGAAGAGAGTTGTCAGAAGCGAATGGCTGATGGCTAATAGCCGGAACGGCAGAGAAGGCGCTGGGTTCCTCGCGATCTGCGAGCGGCCCGGATCGCCGATTGGGAGGTCCACTGATGAAATACGTCGCTCATAGAACAGGCTCCGGGGTGGCTGCGAGCGTCGGCGTGGTGGTGATCGCCATCCTGTTCGCCGTCATGGCAGCCCCGGCGGATACAGCACCGATCTATCCCTATTGGATAGACGACATCAACGGCGCCATCGCCTTTTACAAGGGAGACGCCTACTACAAGAAGGAGTATCCACATGCCAGGTGGGATCTCTATGTCAATCAGATGCGCGAGGTGGAAACCGCGTATCGGAAGGGGGATGTCCAGACCACCTATGTCACCATGAATCGGTTCATGGACATGCTGGAAGCTCGGGAGGGCGGGATCCCTGCCCAACCAGCCCATGAATTGTTCAACCTCTGCAATTTCGTGACGCCGCCGGCGTTCCACGACGTGACACGCCATGCCGGGCCGCCACGAATGGAGCAGCCCAAGATGCCGGAAGGGGCAGAGTGGCCCGGATAGAGGAAGAGGCTGCAAGACGTCGTCGGCCTCGATGGGTAGACAGGAGTGAAGAGCCACAAGAGAGGAGGTGCCGCGATGAAATGCTTGGATCACATCGATATGGCAGTGATGGCCGGGGCAGTCGCCACGGTGGCGAGTGCGGTGTTCCTCTTTGCCTACCTTGGCGTGGAACGGGGACCGCTGGTGCCGCCGGAGCCGATCACCTCGGCGATGTTTCTCCAACTGGAAATGGAGAAGACGATCAACGAGGCGGTGGTGACTCCGGCTCGCGTGATGGACGAACAGGGGCGCACGCAAGCCGCCTTAGGCCGTGCCATCGTCACGCTGGGAGCGGCCAAGGAGAGGGTTGGCGCGTACAGGCTCAATCCGGAGACGATGCCGACTCCGCATGCCTTGACTCAGGCGGACCTCGGCCGGTTAATCGTGGCCGGCAGCCAGGCGCTCGAAGCTGGGCTTCGGCATGCGGAAGCCCACTACGGTCTTGCGGTCAGGGACGCGGCCTTGGCCGACCGGCGAGCGGTCGGCGAACCGGCGGCGTCACGAGCCACCATGGTGGCGGCAGCCCAGGTGATGGCGGACTTGGCGAAGCGGGCCGCGCCGGCCCCGGCGGCTGAGATCACGCGCGATCCTCGCTGGGGATTCGGCTCCATCGGAGATGGCCTGTGGCTGCCGATCATGGTGATCGCCGCAGGAGCCTTGCTGCTGGGGGCAGCGGGAGCCGGGATGATGACGGAACGAGGTCCTTCGACGCACACGATGGCCGGGCACTGCGATGTCCACGACAAGGACGTGCTGGTTGAGCTGCTCCTCAGCGATGACGCGCCGTATGAGGTCGTGCATTGCTCTGCGTTCAATGGTGGACCGGTGGTCTGTGATAAGCGCTGCCTGCATCAGCCGGATACGCTCATGGCGCAGGCGGCGTGAGGCGAACGGGCGTACGAACAGCGAGCAGCACGCAGCGAAGAGCGGGGTCAGGCAATGGGCGATTCGTCTCGGGCTGTTGGCGGACAACAACCATGAAACAGCTTACCGCCATGTTGGAACGGACAGCCGATGGCGCGATGGTCGTGGACCAGGAGGGCAAGATCGTGCTGTGGAATCGAGTGGCCGAGCGCCTGTTGGGGTTTCGGGCCCAAGAAGTCGTCGGCCGCTTCTGCCGTGACGTGCTGCGCGGCGAAACGCTGAGCGGCCGTCCCTTGTGTTCGCCGTCCTGCCCGATCGCCGCCCGCGTCGCCCATGGCGGCGGCGTCCGTCAATTCGACATGCAGACCCATGCCAAGGACGGGCGTGTAGTGTGGCTCAACGTCAGTTCGCTGCCTGTGCCTTCCCGCAAGCCCGGCACCTTCTGGGTCGCGCACCTGTTCCGGGATATCACCAAACAAGGCACCGTCTCCCGGTTGATTCAGGAACTGCATGCCGCAGCCTGCCCGGCTCAGGTGCGCCCGTCGGAGCCTTGTCCGGCGTCGATGCCGGACATCCCCGCAGCGCTTCCACTCAGCCCGCGGGAACGGGAGATTCTTCGCCGGCTGGCGACCGGTGAGCGCACCGCGCACATGGCCGTGGCGCTCGGCATCAAGCCGAAGACCGTGCGCAACCATATCCAGCGTCTCCTCGAAAAGCTCGGTGCCCATAGCCGACTGCAAGCCCTCACGATCGCATTTTCACCTGGTTCCAACCCGTCATCTGCCGCCTAATCCGCAGTTCCTGATCGCGACTCAGTGAACCCTCGCTGGCCTTTGGCTCCTGAGCCATTAGGGCCGTTGCCCCAAGCACACAATGATGCACCCGGCTCATTGTGCGCGGACACGACAGGCCATAGCATGACGGTGTGACACACGACCCGGCTGGTCTTGAACGGACGGCGCAGGAACGGAGGTGAGCATTGGAAGACGGATGTGCCATGGACGCTCATCCAATCAGGATCGTCGGCTGAGATGAATGAACTTCCGCGAGAAGGGAGGAGTGCCATGAGGAGATGGAAGGACATAGGATATACCGCGGGGCTCGCCGCCGTTTTGGTCACTGGTCTCTTTACCGGCGGGCCGGCGCAGGCAGGTGAGTTCCGGTGGGTGGCCTCGGAGATGATGCCGCCACGATGGGCGATCTGGCAGCCCAGCCAAGTCATGATGGAAGACGAGGACTTGAAGGACGGACTCACGTTCATCCTGGAGAACCCCACCAAGGAGGAACACGCGTTTGCCGTCCGGGGCATGTTTGAAATGACGGCGGAAAAAAGCACAGAAGCCGTTGGGCCGGGGGAAGAACCAGGTATGGTCTATCACTTGAAGCCCATTCGCGTGACGGTGCCCCCGGGCCAGACCAAGCACATTACGGTCAGCACGGCGCAGTTCGAGGGGGCCCGGGTGAGCGGACCGGGGCAGCTCTTCCGGGTCTGGTGTCCGCTGCATAAGGATCGGCATCTGGGCGGACACATCTACTTTATTGGGTCGCGGTGAAGAGGTGATTGGTCGGGAAGAGGGGCAGGCACTGCGTTGCAGAGCCGGTCGCCTTGTACGGGCGCGGAATGCAGGTCTCAGCCTCCACCGCGTTTCGCGCCTGTTCTTTCTCCGATCTTTCCTGTTCGCGAAGGCAACTGGAACGGATACCGGAGACTGATTCAGACACGGAGGTAAGAACCATGAAACCGGCGTTCAACCAGAAGAGATGGCTGGCAGGTCTGGTCGCCGTGATCCTCCTCATTCCGGTGAGCGGCGAACCCTGGGCTGCACCGCCGCGGGACGCATGGCTTGAGCAGTTGACGGGATTCGTGGTGGTCCAGCAGGGCGCCGCGCTCGTCAACGGGAGCTCCGCGAGATTTGAAGTCTATCTCGAGCAACTCACCCTGGTGCGGCGCTCCTACGAGAACGGTGATCAGGAGAGGACCTACGCGGCCATGAACCGCTTCATGGACATGCTGGAAGCCAGGGACGGCGGGATCAGCGCCAAGGCCGCGGATGCGATCTGGGATTACTGCTATCAGGTCACCCCGCCTGCCTTGCACGATGTGAAGCGCCATAAACAGTGGTGGGATAAGACCGTGGATTGGGAGAAGTTCTTCTGGGAGGAATAGTGAAGAGCAGGAGGAAGAAGTACGGAGTGGATGGGGAACAGCGTTGAATGACTCGCTGCCAGTTCTTGGCTGTGCGCTCTACCGGCGAGGAGTGGTCGTCATGTGTGTTCGGAAACTGCCGTCTTGCCGCGTTGTCCTGTTCATCCTGGCGTTGCTGGGGGGCATCATCATGCCAGCGGGGTCACGAATGGCGCTGGCCGGGATCGATGCGCAGGTTATTCTGCAGGCGAAACGCGCGACGGTGGGGATTCTCAGAGAATCTGACAGAGCGTCTGAGCGATTCCAGTTTAAAGGGGCGGGCGTTCATATCGGCGACGGGTACATCGTCACCGCCCGACACGTGGTCGATATGCAGGGTGCCGACAAGGGGTTCCTGCAGCACGTGACCATCTTGACCCAGGATTTACGCGAAGTGCCCGCGTTCTTGACCGGAGAACATGCGCTGACGGATGTGGCGGTCTATCGGGTGGAGCCGGGTGTGGCCTTGAAACTCCCGGGAGTGGCGTCATTCGCCCCCGGCGATCCCCAACCGGGCGAGGACGTGTTCACGGTCGGCTTCCCCTTGGACTGGGGCGCAACAGTCACCTATGGCCGCGTGGGAAGCGAAGGGACGTTTTTGTTTACCGTGGCGTCGAGACTGCTCCAGGTCGATCTGTCGGTCTGCAGCGGCAACTCCGGTGGCGGACTGTTTAACGACCGGGGAGAGGTCGTGGGCATTGTCCATGCGATCATTCAGACCGAACATGTGCTGGGCAAGGGAGGCTGCAGCCGGATGGCGTTTGCGATTCCAGCCACCGTCGCCGATCGGGTTGCGCGCGATCTCCGAGAACGGAAGCGGCCACTGGTTCCGTGGCTGGGGATTGCCATGGAAGCCGTCAAATGGGAAGACCGGTGGCGTGTGCGTGTGGCGAAAGCGGAAGGACCCGCCTCCGAGGGAGGTTTGAAGGTCGGCGATGTCATTCTGGACATCGACCAGACGGAGTTCTTTACCCCTGCTGAGCTGAAGAACTTTCTCTTGGAGACGGCGCAGCCGAACCAGAGGGTGCTCGTCCATGTGCTGCGTGACCACACGGAGTTGCTCATGAACATCACGCTAGGGGAGCAGAACGGCGGCTGAGGTGATCCGGGATCGTTGCCATGAGGTGACGCCACTCAACTTGCACGACGTGAAACGGCACAAGCAGTGATGGAATCAGACCGTGGAATGCGACGTGTTCTTACAGAAAATGGATCAGGCTTGGCATGTGCTCTTTTCTTGAGAGAAAAGGGGGCGGCGTGGGGTGCAACTCTGCATACAGATAAGCTATCGGCTCTGCTGATAAGCGTCATGCGAGTGCCGGCTTCCCTGTCCCCGATGGCGGCCGCCCGCGGTGGCGGGACGTTCGACGGAGGCGGAGGACTGGCGACGGAAGCCCGGCTCAACAATCCTCGCGGAGTGGCCGTCGATCGGACCGGAAACCTCTACATCGCGGATTCCAGCAATGACCGGATTCTGCGCGTGGACCGGTAGACCGGGATCATTACCACGATTGCTGGCTCGGGTGAGCGCGGCTCCGTTACACCAAGCAGGCTGTCGCCTTATAGCCGTGAGCGATTCCAGTGATGGAACTTACGACCCTCGCGGGCTCGATCTGGCTCCTCTTGACCGACACAAACGCGAGGCAGGGCGATTGGTCGACTACCCCGATCGTGAGCCCATCGACAATGCAGCGCTCTTAGGCTCGGAGTGCGATGTGCTGATCCCTGCAGCTCTGGAGCAGGAGATCACCGCCGCGAATGCGGACGGCGTCCGAGCGCGGTTTGTGTCGGAGGGAGCCAACGGGCCCACGGCTCCGGAAGCCGATGCCATACTGAGAGAGCGCGGGGTCGTCGTGGTACCGGACGTCCTCGCCAACGCTCGAGGCCTGACAGTGTCCTCTTTCGAATGGGTCCAGGATCTTCAGTCGTTCTTTTGGACGGAAAAGGAGATCAACCAGCGGCTTGAGCGACTGATGGTTCGTGCCTTCCAGGAGGTCAAGGCGACCGCGGAGGACAAAAAGGTTGATCTTCGGCTTGCCGCACTGATCCGTGCCATTTCGCGCGTCGCCGAGGCCATCAAAATCCTTGGTGTTTTCCCCTGATGGGCGCAGCGCCTACGCGCAGGAGACGATCGCAGTGGGTCTATTCTTCATAGCTAGGTGTATTCCTTACTGCCTCGCTTGAGGTATTTGGCGACAGGAAGTGAGTTACTCGTGACCTGAAACACCCCAACTAGTTGGCCATTCACTTTCTTCCTGGAAGTTCCAAGTATCAAAGTCCTTGTAATGCCAAGAGTTTCCACACGGTCAACCGAAGCAAGAGACAGGCACATCGCATGCTTCTCTTCGACAGAGGGAGCAAAAGAACGACCATGTTGACCAGGGAAGCCAGCGGGACCGAGCGCGCGGAAGGAGAACGTCCGAACCGCTGTGACCGCTGCGGCGGACTCCTCGTACGGGAGGGGTTCGAGGAAGGCGCGGGTCTTGCCGAGGGCTGGCGTTGTGTGATCTGCGGAGAACGGCTGGATGCGATTATTCTCAAGAATAGGAGGGAGCGGTCTGACCGGCGTGGCCGCGGGAGGGATCCCGACCGGAGCCTGGCGCTGGCTGCGTAACAAGGTTCGCGGCCATGAACCGGCTCCACGGAGCAAGCTGAAGGGTGTCCACAGATGATGGGTTTGCCCTCGTGATAGATCCCGTGATCGCAGGATTTCACTTAGGAGAAGGCCCAATCATCGGCACGAGAGGCCCACGATGTTCGAGCATCACAGGGAGCACAGAAATGAGGTGGCGCTGGCCCTCGTGGGGAGCGGCGGAGCTGGCGTCATGACCACGGGTGAATTGCTGCTCTGTGCCGCCGCGGCCTGCGGGTTATACGGGATGCTGACCAAAAGCTACGGCCCCCAAATTCGCGGGGGAGAAAGCGCGTGCCTCCTTCGGTTGGGATCGAAGCCCTTCGACAAGCAGGGGGACGAGCTCGACCTCCTCATCGCATTGGACTGGCGCAACATTGACAGATTTCACGAGGAGCTTCGTCTGAGCCCGGAGGCGTGGATCCTCTTTGAGGAGAGCCAAGGCCAGCCGCCGGCAAACTGGCAGGCGCGCACACCGTATTATTTTCCGATCGCGTGGAGAGACCTGGCCAGCAAGGTCGGGGAAGGGAAGGGACATCCGAACCTCTTCATGCTTGGCATGCTGTGTTTCGTTCTGGGATTCACGAAGACCGCGGCTCTTGAAGCGGTCACCGAACGCTTCGGCATCAGAGGAGCAGGCCTGGAAGAGGAGACGCAGGTCGCGTCCACAGGTTTGGTGCAGGCGGGATGGCGGTGGGGGGAGCAGAAATGGACGGAACCGCCTTTTGCGGTCTCAGCCGAGCACAGAACCCCCACGCCCTGGGTCCTCACCGGAAATCAGGCGATCGTCCTCGGCACCTTGGAGGCGGGGTGCGAGTTCTACGCCGGCTATCCGATCACCCCGGCGACGGACATCATGCAGGAGCTGAGTGAATACCTCCCGCAGCGCCAGGGAGTGGTGATCCAGGCAGAGGATGAACTGGCCGCCATTGCCATGGCGACTGGCGCGTCATTCGCGGGGAAGAAAGCGATGGTCGGCACATCGGGCCCTGGATTTTCGCTGATGGCTGAAGGGCTCGGGTTAGCGGTCATGGCCGAAATTCCCCTCGTCGTGGTGAACGTCCAGCGCGGTGGGCCGAGCACGGGGACTCCGACCAGGACGGAGCAAAGCGACCTGTGGGCCGCGCTCGGATCGAGCCATGGAGACAATCCGCGCATCGTGTTGGCCCCGTCCACGGTCCCAGGCTGCATGGACACGATGGTCAAAGCCTCCAACCTTGCCGAGCGGTATCAAGTGCCGGTGATTGTGCTCAGCGACCAGTTCTTGGCGGGCCGCAAGGAGATTGTGGAGCCGGTGCCCCTGGGTGCACTCCCGATGGAGACTCGTCGGGTGGCAGAGGCGGCCGTCGCGGGACCCTTTGGACGGTTCAACGCCTCGCCTCAGCAGCCGGTCGCTCCGATCCCGATCCCGGGCATACCGGGTACGGAATATGTCGCAGACGGATTGGAGCATGACGAGCGGGGATGGCCGGACACGTCCCCCGCGATGCATCAGCAGCAAGCAGACCGACGGATGAAGAAGCTCGCGCCCCTGGAAACCGAGGAGGGATGGATTGAAACCTGCGGCGATCCTGATGCGCCCGTGGGACTGATCGGGTGGGGGTCGACCGGTGGTGTGATTCGCGAGACGGTGCGCCTCGCGCAGCAGCGCCGCTTGCGGATCAAAGGACTGATTCCCCACTTGCTCTATCCGCCGCAGCCAATTCTGCTCAACCGGTGCTTCACGGGTCTGGACATCCTCTACATTGCGGAACTCACCTCGCTCGGTCAGTTTCATCGCTATTTACGTGCCTGGTGTGACCTGCCGCCGCGTGTGGTCCCGATCGCCCGAGCCGGTGGGATGCCGTTTCGAACCGCAGAAGTGCTGAGCGCCATCGAGGCGTCGGCGCCATTCGCGCCGGCTGGCAGCCAGGTTGAAGCGCATCAACCCACGAGGTAATCGTCAGAAGAGCCACCCGTGGTAGGGGTACATCGAGGAAGGCAACGATGAGGGGCAGGGCAGGGACAAGGGAGGCAGCGGAATGACCCCGGTGTCAGCCAAACAGTATCAGTCGGAGATGCGGCCGGTCTGGTGTCCGGGCTGTGGAGATTACGGCGTGCTGGCCGCCCTGATCCAGGCCTTAGCGGCACTGAACATCCCGCAGGAGCGCCTCGTCGTCGTGTCGGGGATCGGCTGTTCCAGTCGTTTGCCTGGCTACATCCACAGCTATGGGTTTCACGGCATTCATGGCCGGGCTGTTCCTCTGGCGACGGGCGTCAAGCTGGCTCGGCCTGAGCTCACCGTGCTCGTGACGATGGGGGATGGCGACGCCTACAGCATCGGCGGCAACCACCTCATTCATGCGGCGCGACGGAATCTGGATCTGACCTGCATCATCATGAACAACCAAACGTACGGGATGACCAGAGGGCAGGTCTCGCCGACGACGCCCTTTGGGGATCAGACCAGTACCACTCCCTATGGGTCCGTCGATCCACCCCTGCATCCGCTGTTGCTCTCGCTGGCGGCGGGAGCCACGTTTGTGGCACGTGGCGTGAGTTGGGACGCGAAACGCTTGGCGGCGGTGCTCACACGAGGCATCCAGCACCGAGGATTCTCGGTGATCGATGTGCTGTCGCCATGCGTGGTCTTCCGGCCGGAGGACCGGGTCTACTGGAAAGACCACGTGCGCACAGAAGGGGTACAGCCAGCGCCGACGGACCGGTTTGAGGCCATGCGGGAAGCTGCGGCCGATGGAGGACTCCGCCTGGGCATCTTTTACGAGGAACAGCGGTCCACCTATGAAGAGGAGTGGAACGCCCGAGTCGAGGCGGCGAAAGCCAGACCAACGGGTGCACGGGGACTGGATGGCATTGTGTCCCGCATCCGGAACCGGAGGTCGGGATCATGAAGGGAGCTGTTAAGGCCACCACGCATGAGACGACTGCGACCCCGGAGGCTGTCCAGCACGATTTTTCCCCTGGCCTGGCCGGCGTGCCAGCGGCCAAGTCCTCCATCAGTTTCGTGGATGGTCAGACCGGACTGCTGGAGTACAGGGGCATCCGAATCGAAGAGCTGGCGGAACACAGCTCCTTTCTGGAGAGTACCTACCTGCTGCTCTACGATCAGCTGCCGACTCAGGCTGATCTCGACCGGTTCACAGGCGATGTGACACAGCACCGGCGAATCAAGTATCGGATCACGGATCTGATCAAGTGTTTGCCAGAGCACGGCCATCCCATGGATGCGCTCCAGGCGGCTGTGGCGGCTCTCGGGATGTTCTATCCGGCGAGACACGTCCTGGATCGCCAGGTGCAATACTGGTCATCGGTCCGACTGATCGCCAAGGTCCCCACGATCGTGGCCGCGTACTGCCGGCTCCGACGAGGGGATGAACAAGTTCAGCCTCGTGACGATCTCGACCACACCAGCAACTTTCTCTACATGCTGACCGAGCAAGTGCCGGACCCATTGATCGCGAAGGCACTGGACACCTGCCTCATTCTGCATGCCGAACACACGATGAATGCCTCGACCTTCAGCGGCATGGTGACCGCCTCCACACTCGCTGACCCTTACACGGTTG
>WBZO01002416.1_pt2 | contig 19270 bp, 20 predicted proteins | sample 5204261 | NCBI WGS metagenome assembly WBZO01 (sample SAMN12412400, study PRJNA552823) | activated sludge metagenome | isolation source: activated sludge from anammox sidestream of wastewater treatment plant... | place: USA: North Carolina | collected 2017-09
AAAAAACCATCTGCTGAATAAAAATATCAATGAAAAGAAAATTCATTTTGAATTGTTCACTACTTCAGATCAACGGCAAAAGCCAAAAGTAAAAGTTCAACAAGCCAAAAAAGAGGGTGCGCCGGCCAGTAAAATATCTATCAAACTGGAGGGAAGCACATTTGAGGTGGAAATACCCGAAAGCCATGATACGGTTATCCTGGATGCAGCGCTGGAGCAGGGTATTGATGCCCCTTACTCCTGCAAAGGAGGAATGTGCTGCACCTGCAAAGCGAAACTTCTGGAAGGAGAGGTATCCATGGATGTGCACTGGGGACTTGAAGATGAAGAGATCGAAAACGGGTTCATCCTCACCTGCCAGTCGCACCCCAAAACCAGGAATGTAAAAATTGATTACGATATCAAATAGTATTGACCTGATATCAGATCAACTCTTTATAGACAAGACCTTTTCCATACTCAAAAACAAACCATGAAAAAGATCTTTTTTCTTCTTCTTTTCGCCATGGGTTCTTTACCGGGTTTTTCACAACTGGATAAAGAACAGGAAACAATTAAAAAAACATTTTTTGATTTCTTGGGCTTTTATCAGAAAAACGAACAAAAGTTCCAATCATTCACTTTGTACAAAGGCACAGGTAAGGAAGACGGGCCTCCCTATCATATTCAATGGAAAGAAGTGAACAAATATTGCGCCTGGCTGAGAAAAAATGTACCCTATGTCGGTGAAGCTTACATAAAAAATGAAAGAAAAGATTTTAAGTATTACGACAGCATGTTCCACGTTGAGCCGGATGAAGAAATCCCTTTTGGTTTTGATTTTGACCGTTGGTCCGGAAGCCAGGAAGATATCAAATACATGATAGATCTGTACACTTCAGCAAAAAACAAATACATCGCCATCATCAGGGGCAACAAAGCTATCTTGAGAATAGGTGCTGAATTGCCCGAGGGCGCTAGCGAAACGGGTCGGGGATGGAGTGAAGTGAATTTTGTAAAAGAGAAGATGAAATGGAAAATGGCGGACAACATCCATCCTTACGAGGGAGAAAGTCCGGGAACATGAGTTGAGCTCCCGTTCTAACACTCGTTAGTTTTAATTAGATTTGTACAACAAATCTCATAGTTATGGCTGTGCAGGATATTGAAAAGATCTTTCAACAAAAAATTGAACAGGAATTAAAGATCGAGCCGAAGGATTGGATGCCGGAAGCTTACCGAAAAGCAAACATCCGCCAGATATCACAACATGCACACAGTGAGATCGTGGGAATGCTGCCCGAAGGAAACTGGATCAGCAGGGCACCGACTTTAAAAAGAAAACAGATCCTTCTTGCCAAAGTGCAGGATGAGGCCGGCCATGGATTGTACTTGTATTCCGCAACAGAAACTTTAGGGATCACCAGAGAAGAGACCATCAATGACCTTCACAGCGGCAAAGCAAAATATTCTTCCATTTTTAATTATCCGACTCTCACCTGGGCTGACATAGGAGCCATAGGCTGGCTGGTGGACGGCGCCGCCATTGTGAACCAGGTCATGCTGACAAGAACATCTTACGGCCCCTACGCAAGGGCCATGGTGCGCATCTGTAAAGAAGAAAGTTTTCACCAGCGCCAGGGATTTGAAATACTGCTGACATTGTCCAAGGGAAGTAAAGAACAGAAAGAGATGTGCCAGGATGCGATCAACCGTTGGTGGTGGCCATCCCTGATGATGTTTGGCCCTCATGACAAGGATTCACCGCACAGTGAGCAAAGCATGAAATGGAAGATCAAAAGAAAAAGCAATGATGAATTGCGGCAGAACTTCGTGGACATGATAGCGAAGCAGGTAAAAGTGTTGGGCATGAGATTGCCGGACGATCACCTGAAATGGAATGAAGAGAGAAAACATTATGATTTCGGCGAGATAGACTGGAAAGAATTCTGGAATGTGGTGAAAGGGAACGGGCCCTGCAATAAGCAAAGGCTGGATGCAAGGAGAAAAGCATGGGAAGAGGGGAAATGGGTAAGAGAAGCGGCAGCGGCATATGCTGAGAAAAGAAAATCCCGGCAAAAAGCAGCTTAATTGTTTATTATTAATTTATGATCATTACACCCGTTTACAATCACTTTTATGAACTGCCGGTTTATAAGCATGCAGGACATTCGGAAAGAAAATTTCGACTTTGGTAAAAAAGTATTTTCCTGAAAAGAATAAGATTGACGAACCAATCAAGAATGAATAATTAATAATCTTATGAATATACAAATCAGAAAATTCTTCTATGGTGACATTCCCGATGATCAATCAGGAGGCAACGATTTAAAAAATACACAAGGTCCTTCATCGGAAACAAAGAAAACCGACTGGCCTCTTTGGGAAGTTTTTATCAGAAGCAGGCAGGGGCTCGATCATAAGCATGCGGGCAGCCTTCATGCCGCCGATGCTAAAATGGCTATTGAAAATGCAAGAGATGTGTACACCAGAAGAATGGAAGGAGTGAGCATCTGGGTGGTGGAATCAAAATATATCCATGCAACGACTCCTGATGAATCGGGCGAACTTTATGAACCGGCAGAAGATAAGATCTACCGGTACCCGACCTTTTACAAATTGCCGGACGAAGTGAATCGGATGTAAAAGATGCAGGAAGCCGGGGATTTTAAAATTTTGACTTTAAAATTTTGACTTTATGAATTCTCTGATTGCATATACCCTCCAACTTGCCGACAATGCACTCATCCTCGGCCAGCGGAACAGTGAATGGTGCGGGCACGGTCCGGTATTGGAGCAGGACATCGCCATTACCAACATCTCACTGGACCTGATCGGACAGGCAAGAAACTTTTATCAATACGCTGCATCGCTGATCAATCATTCTGACGGTTCAGCAGTAAATCCTGCCTCGGAAGACAGCCTTGCTTATTTAAGAACCGAAAGGGAATTTAAAAACCTTTTACTCGTTGAGTTGCCCAAGGGCGACTGGGCACAAACCGTTCTCCGCCAGTTTTTCTTCAGCCAGTACCAGTATCTTTTATTTCAGCAATTACAATTTTCCAAAGATGAACAGATAGCTGCCATTGCCGCCAAATCAATAAAAGAAGTGTCCTATCATCTTCGCTGGAGCAGTGAGTGGGTGATCCGCCTGGGCGATGGCACACGGGAAAGCCATGACAGGATGGAAAAAGCAATGAATGAATTGTGGGCTTATACCGGGGAGATGTTTGAGCCTGCAGGCTATGAAAAAGAAATGGCTGTCGAATCTGAAAAAATAAAAAAAGAATGGAATGAAAAAGTGAAAGTGGTGTTAGAGGAAGCAACATTGACTCTTCCGCCTGCTTCAGAAAAAGGATCCGGATTCATGCATAGCGGCGGAAAAAACGGGATCCATACAGAATATATGGGACACTTATTAACGGAACTTCAATATATGCAAAGAGCCTATCCGGGCTGTGAATGGTAGATCATGATGGCGACAAAAAAAATATCGGAAAAGGAAATCTTCAGTTTACTGGAAGAGGTAAAAGACCCTGAGATTCCTGTACTCTCAGTGGTTGATCTTGGAGTTGTCAGGGAAGTAAGAATAAGCGAAGATGTAACTGAAGTGATTATCACTCCCACCTACTCGGGTTGTCCTGCTATGGATGTGATGAGCGAGAATATAAAAAAAATGCTGACGGCTCACGGAATTGGAAACGTAAAAGTGACCTCTGTGCTTTCTCCCGCCTGGACCACTGAATGGATGAGCGAAGAAGGAAAAAGAAAACTGAAAGAGTTTGGCATCGCTCCTCCCCATCCTATTTACAAAAAGAAGATCGAAAGATTGTTTGCACCGGCAGAGCAGGTACAATGCCCTCATTGTAATTCAAACAACACCCATCGTGTGAGCGAATTCGGTTCCACTGCCTGTAAAGCGCTTTATGTATGTGATGACTGTAAAGAGCCTTTCGACTATTTTAAATGCCACTGAACTTCTTCTGCTTAACGGAGGGCAACGGATTCAGTATTTTCGTAAAAAAATATCATGTCTTCCATACTGTTCGAGATCAGGGATTCTATTGGATTCATCACTCTTAACCGCCCCGATAAGCTCAACTCCTTTAACCGGGAAATGGCATTACTGCTTCAGGAAAAATTAGATGATTGTAAAAACGATGAAATAAGATGTGTTTACATCACCGGGGCAGGGAAAGGGTTTTCTGCCGGGCAGGATCTTGCGGAAGTGGCAGATCCCGAAGGGCCGGGAATGAAAAAAATAATTTCGGAGCATTATAATCCGGTCATTCAAAGAATAATGGAACTGGAAAAGCCGGTTGTTGCAGCGGTCAACGGAGTTGCTGCCGGTGCAGGAGCCAATATTGCTCTGTGTTGTGATATTGTCATTGCATCGCAGTCGGCCTCTTTCATCCAGGCATTTTCCAAAATCGGGCTGATACCCGACAGCGGCGGCACTTATTTTTTACCGAGACTGATCGGCCGGCAAAAAGCTTCCGCACTCATGATGCTGGGAGAAAAAGTTCCGGCAGCCGATGCGGAAAGAATGGGAATGATCTATAAAGTTTTTCCGGATGAAACATTTTCAGAAAATGCTTTAAACATTGCAAAGTTCCTGGCTGAAATGCCCACCCGGGGGCTGGCGCTCACCAAGAAGATCTTAAACCTGTCGTTCAACAATTCACTGGAACAGCAATTACGGATGGAAGACATCTATCAGCAAAAAGCTGCCCGGACGGAAGATTACAAAGAAGGCGTACAAGCATTTCTGGAAAAAAGAATGCCGCAGTTCAAAGGGAAATAAAATAAGATCACTGCCTGAACAATTTTTAATAATAATTTTTCTCATCATCAAATTCAATAGAATGAATCCTGTATCTGTTGTTTCTCACATGCTTCAGAATGATCCTTTCAGCCGGTGGATGGGAGTGGAAGTGCTGGATATAAAAGAAGGTTATAGCAAAATCAAAATGACCATCCGCAGGGAAATGACCAATGGCTTTGGCATTGTTCATGGCGGCATACCTTTTTCCTTAGCAGACAGCGCCTTTGCATTTGCATGCAATAACCGTAATAACCTGTCGGTGGCCCTTGATGCAAACATCAACTTCACCAGGCCGGTAAATACCGGTGATGAACTGACGGCTGAAGCAAAAGAAATACACAACGGAAAAAACACCGGTGTTTACCTGATCACCCTGACCAATCAAAAAAATGAAACGGTGGCTTTATTCAAAGGCACTTGTTTCCGTACGGGGAAAAAACTTATTCCTGAATCAACTGTTCAATAATATAAATCGCATTTCAATGACCTACGAATTCAACGGATACAAGCCTGTCGTTCACCGTTCTTCTTTTATACATCCGCAGGCTGCGGTGACAGGGAATGTGATCATCGGCAAAGATTGTTATATCGGCCCGGGCGCTGCCTTACGGGGCGACTGGGGGCAGATCATCCTGGAAGACGGATGCAATGTGCAGGAGAACTGTACGATACACATGTTCCCGGGTGTAACGGTTTTGCTGAAAGAAGGATCGCATATAGGGCATGGTGCGGTCATTCACGGTGCAGTGATCGGTAAAAATTGCCTGGTCGGCATGAATGCGGTCATTATGGATAATGTGGTATTGGGTGATGAATGCATTGTAGGCGCTCTGAGTTTTATAAGGGAAGGAATGAAATTTGAACGCAGAAGCCTTATTGTTGGCAGCCCTGCAAAACGTATAAAAAAAGCAAGTGATAAAATGATTGCCTGGAAAACAGAAGGCACAAAACTGTATCAGCAACTGCCGGGGGAATGTTATGAAACTTTGAAACCCTGCAAGCCATTAAGAAAAATATCAAAAAAACATTCTGTTCAAATGCCTGTATATCAACCCTGGAAAAAACAGGAGAAGAATTAATGCGTTATGAAAATTTACGAATAAGAAAATATCTAATTACAAGGCTTGCAAAATTCAAAGCTGCTGATTACCTTTGTTGCTCTACACATCCTAATACCCTTCTCAAAGACCAAAGTTTCATTTTAAAATTCATGCTGTAATCCTTTTCGGAAACCTCCAACAGGATCCTTTAAAATTCCGTACTCCAACCTCCGCAGAAAACCACTGACGCACCAGGATTCATTTATTTATTTATATTTTTTTAAACCCAAAAGCATGAAAAAGTTTACTATTAATCAATTCAAAGGATCGCTTCGAAGTTCGATGATGATCCTTTCAGCTTTCGTTATTCTGATTGTAACAGAAAAAGCATCAGCACAAGTTGCGCCACCGGCACCGCCGACGCCAAAGAATCCTGTTTCAAATAGTTGTATTCCTGAAACAGCAACTCCATGCCCTGCCGGATCGTTTTCTGCAAGCTTTTCAAGTGGTAATTACACAGGAAATGTTGGAACCGGTAATAACAGTAGTGCCAATGCCCATAAACAAGGAGCTATATGGCGTTATGCCAACGTGGCAAATATAGCCGGCCAGCCGATCAACGCAACAGTAAAAGTTGATACAATTTACAACGCTTCCTTATCAATTTTCGATGATGACAATGCTACGGGAATGAATAACGATCAACATCCGGACTGGTTTGCACCAAGCATCGCACCTACCAATGCAGGTTCAGGTGGTACTACCCACAGTGGCTATGTGCAGTTTACATTCACTTTTTTCAAAGCGGATATTGGCGATGGTTATACAGATTCAGCAAAATTGCTTGGCATCAATTATACACACTATGATATTGATGGTATCAAAGGTGGCAGTTGGTCACTAAGGGAAACAGGTTTAGTGCAGGATGTTCCCCAGCTAAACACTGTTGCGGCAAATGCGCAAACCGATTTAGTTGGCTATGATTATTACACCGGAACAAAACACTGGAAAGGTTTTGCCGCTTCTACAGTAACATGGAATGGTACTACCAGTTGTTCACAAGTAGTTGCCAGTTTTAAATACAATGCAGTGAATAATCCTGTAGCTTCCATATCTGTCAGAATGGGATACTATTATGCAAAAACTGGCAGTTCTGGCAGCTATGGAACTTCCGCCCGCTTGTATGCTTCCAAATTCGGTTGTTTTGCATTTCCCCAGGAGTCTTCGCTTCCTGTAAAACTGATCAGCTTCAGCGGAAGCTATCAGAGCCAGAGCAAATCTTCGCTGCTGAACTGGGAGTCTGTGGATGAAATCAGTTTTGACCGTTATGAGATCGAGCGCAGCAGCAATGGCTACGACTTTGCTAAAGTAGGCGCTCAGCAGGCCCTGGGAACCAACAATGCAAAAAGGCAATATCAATACACCGATGACCTGTCTGCAGAATCAGGAAGCACTTTCTACTACAGGCTTAAGATGGTGGATATTGACGGCAAATCAAGATACAGCAATGTGATCCTGATACGCAGGGATCAGCAAAAGATCAATGGTATCAGCATTGCACCCAATCCGGTTTCAAACGGAATGGCAACAATAAGAATGAGTGCATCCAATACAACAACGATTGAAATGAGGGTGGTTGACCTGGCAGGTAAGGTTGTATTGCGCCAGCAAAATAAGGTGTACGAAGGCAACAACAGCATTTCCCTGAACAACCTGGGAAGCCTGATGCCCGGAATTTACACCTTGCAGGTCTTTGACGGACAGACAGTAACTAACAGCAAGTTCTCTGTGTTGAAATAACTCTGAACCGTTTTTGTGCTCAGGGTTTATACCTTGGACCCCTCTTGCGAAAGCGGAGGGGTTTCTTTCGTTATCGTAAATGTCCGAATTGACCCGGATTCTTTTTTTAAAAACAACAGAACACAGTAACTTAATATTTGACTCTTTTTATAACTGACAACTGAAATTAAAAACCTTGTGCGTATGAGAAAAAATATACACTACTGCGCCGCAGCCCTCGGGTCGTTTTTATTGATCAGCATGATCACGGCTGCACAAAGCAACCGGGTGATCTATGCAATAACGGACATTCAGCAGCAGGGTATCAACTGGAACTTTCTGAGAAAACTCAGCCTGCCTTCCAATTCCATAAGCAATGTTTTACTGAATGGCACCAATGCAAACCAGGAAGCATACGATGCAGCCACCGGAAAACGTATAGAACATTTCAATACGGCAGCCAAATATAACTATCCACTGCAGCCTGCATTCAGTTCGGGTGTAGCCGCACTGGCTTACGACAGAAAAAATGAACGTCTTTACTACACCCCGATGTACATAGATCAGTTGCGCTATATTGACCTGAAGACAATGAAGGTTTATTACGCAAGCGGACGGCTGCTTTCGGGCACAGGCGATCAACCCACAGAACAGGGAACCGTCATTTCAAGAATGACCATTGCCGGCGACGGATCCGTTTATGCACTGACCAATGATGCCATGCACCTGATCCGTATAAGCAAAGGAAAAAATATAATGACCGAAGATCTCGGCATCATCGTTGACGCCCCGGAAAATAAAAATGTTTCCATTCATAATTCATGCACCAGCTACGGCGGCGACATGATCGCCGATAATGAAGGAAATCTTTACCTGATCACCGGCCGCAACCATGTATTCAAATTCGACCCCGAGACCAAAGTGGCCACTCATATTGCTTCCATCAAAGGATTACCGGCTACTTTCACAGCCAACGGCGCAGCAGTTGATCATAACAATAAAATAATCATCAGCAGCGCTGCTGACACCACTGCGCCTTATTATATCGTTGACCCGGGAACATGGACAGCAAAAGCATTCAGTATTTCCGGAGAAGTATGGCGCAGCTCCGACCTGGCAAGCAGCAACCTGCTGAGAACGAAAAAAGCTTCTGTCAGCACGATCGAAACCATTGAAGACGCAGTGAACAATAACGACAATAATCTGCAGGTCTTCCCCAATCCCGTAACGGAAAATCAGTTCACGCTTCAGTTCACCCGGGTTCCTGCAGGAAATTATGCAGTGCAGGTAACTGATGTAATGGGCAGGCAGGTTGCTTTGCGCATGGTGAATGTGAATGCGGAAGAACAGACAGAGAACATCAAACTGCATCCCAACACTGCCAAGGGGATCTATCTCATCAAGGCAACGGAGGAAGGCGGTAAATATTCATTCACCAAAAAATTTGTAGTGCAGTGATAAAAGATGATCTTGTAAAAAAGGTTATCTGAGGTTTATAGTTAATAAGAATAAAAAAAATGTCCGACCTGCAAAATACAGCCGGACAATTTTTTTTGTGATTCAAAAATCTTTTAAACAATCACTTCCTATAGTAAAGATCAGTTGAAACAGCCTGTAATTTTTTTAATGACTACAAATCCTTTCTGATGAATTTCCGCAGGGACCACCAAAACACGGCAATGATCCAGCTGAACAGTATGAGTATGGCAATGATGAATCCGGTGTTGGTTCCAAAAAAATCCCTGAACACGGCGCCGGTATATCCCATCAATGCAGAAGTGTCCATTTTCAATAAAACCATGATACGGCTAAGGTCTATCGGGTTCAGTGCGCTGGCCACGATCATGAACTTTTCCAGAGGATAATCCTGGAACTGGAACAGCACGAACAAAACCAGCCCGTCAAACAACAATGAAAAATAAAGCCACAGGAAAATGGCAAGGCCGATGCCTTTTGCCTTATCCCTTGCAATCACTGCAGCAAACATGGCAATGGCAACAAAGATGACCGTGAGCAGAAGTCCCATTGCGATCATAATATAGCCTGTTGCAGAAGCAGCAAAAAGCAAAACAGGAATGCCGATACCGATAAAGAATGAAAGCGCTAATGAACCTGCCAATCCTGTAAACAAACTTCCCCACAATTGTTTGCGTTTCAGCGGCTGGCTTACCAGCAGCTCAATGAACTCCGCACTGTTATAAATATAGATGGTAGAGAAGATCACGGATACAAGAGGAACGATGATCAGTACGATATTCAGAAGGCTCAGCAGGCCTTTGGAAGAAGAATCCTCCAGGTTGAACAGGCTCATCGAGATCAGCAAGAGGAAGATTGTGTATCCAATGATGATCTTATTTCTCAGAATATCGGTCAATACATATTTTGTAATCTTTTTCATGAGTTCAGTTTTTAGCCATTACAGAAGCAATTGCTCTCGATAATTTCTCTTCACCGGTATCTTTTTGCAGGTCGCTGAGTTTTTTGTGAAACTGAACATTCCCATCCTGCATATAGATCACCTGGGTGATCAGGTCATCCAGTTCGCTGAGTATGTGCGAAGTGATCAACACAAGCTTTCCCTTCTCTTTTTCGCTTTTGATTTTTTCTTTCAGCATTTCCGAAGACAACGGATCCAGTCCTGCAGTAGGTTCATCAAGGATCAATACATCCGGGTCAAATAAAAAAGCCAGCGAGGCGCTTACTTTTTGCCTGGTTCCTCCCGACAAAGTTCTCATTCTTTTCTGCTGCAATTGATCAAGTCCGAATTCTTTGATCAGCGATTCATCAACCGCCTTTCCCGTTTTGTCAGCACGGATATCTTTCATCATACGGATGACCTGGCCGATGGTCATATTATCCGGGTATCTTCCTATCTGCGGCATGTATCCGATATGACGGCGGTAAACCCAGTCATGAACAATATTTTTTCCGTTGAAAGTAATGAAGCCGCTGTCCGGCACCACCATACCCAGAATGCTTTTGATGAAAGTGGTCTTACCGCTTCCGTTAGGGCCTATCAAAGCAATGCATTCACCCTTGTTGCAGGTGACCGATACATTATTCAGCGCCGTCAGCTTTCCGAATCTTTTCGTTACGTTATTTGCAATAATCATAAATGTAAAGGTTTCATGAGCGGAAAATTATCTTTCAGGTTCTCCGGTGTCAGGGTGGGCAGGATCTTTTCGGACTTATCAAGTAATGTGGTCATGAAGCTCCTGTACAACATCATGGCCGGTGGATTTTTTTCCACGATCATAGAATAAAGGCTTACGGGCCTGAAGGGCACATCGCCGATATTATCCCTGTTCAGATCATAGCCCTCATATTTATCCCAGTAGTTGTGATCAAAAGTGTTCATCACCAGGGTACCGTTGGTTCCCACATCAAAAGTGTTGCCAAGAAAATTGTTGTTCGTGATCACATTGTCCATACTGCTGGCCTGTATCTTCATCGCCCAGCCGTTATCTTTAAATTCATTCTTCTCAACTCTCACACGGCTGGCGCCTTCCATAAAAATACCGCTGGTATTTCTTAAAAACTTATTTCCTATGATGTAGCTGTCCGATATTTCTTTCAGAAAAATACCATAGGCCGCATCGCCCCAGTTCTCCTCAAAATAATTGTTGAACATTTTTACACCATGTGTAAACATGACAGACACTCCTGCTCCGTTATTACGGAATATATTGGAAATATAAGCATCATTGTTGGAGAACATGAAATGCAATCCATAGCGCATGTTATTGTGAGAATCATTTCGCCATATCACCGAGTTGGTAACAAATTCAAAATAGATACCGTCCCTGTGGCCGGTGATCGTATTTCCGATGATGCGTAAGCTGTCACTCTTCCAGCAGTGAATACCATTGCCGCTTGCCTGTTCTGTCTTGGCCGATGCAGTCAGTTTATTATTTTCAAAAAGACAATTGGCGGAAGACTGGGAATAGATGCCGAAAAAAGTGTCTTTAAAAATATTTCCCGATACGGTAACATTACGGCAGGAATAAATTTTTACTGCCGCAATATCTTCCAGGCTTGACACTCCTGTGTTTTCAATTCTGAATCCTTTTATCGTTACATTATTTGCTTTTACTGAAATGATCTCATACTTATGTTCGCCGTCCAGCACCGGATAATCAATGCCAAGAAGTACAACAGGTTTATCAATCACTATGTTCTTTTCCCTGTAAATGCCGCTTTCCACCCGTATCGTATCACCCGGAGATGCAATAGACAGAGCCTGCCCGATAGTACGTGCCTGCTGCTGCTTTCCGACTTTTATTGTCCGGGCAAAAGAAGACATCCCGGTCATCATCAAACCGGCCACTATGTAAAATAATCTGTTCATCAGTGATAGATTTCGCTCCAGGTAGTGATGGCTCCGGCATACTGTGCCATAACTTTTTGAAGGCTGTCCTTGCTGCTGAATGCGGCTATGTTTCCCCCCATGGGGCTGCGCAGTTCATCGCTCTTCAGGAAAAAAGCATCATTTGCTTTCAGAAGAGAATGATCGCCGCTGAAGTCTTTGAAATAAACTTCTTTCACTGAATTTTTATCAAGCCCTTCTTTATTCAGAAAAGAGAGGATACAGTTTGCATCATCAAACTTGAACACTTTGCCTTTGCTGGTTATGACCTCTGCGCCGTAGCGGTCATCACTGACTGTCATTCCACAAAAACTACATTGATCTTTCCCGGTTACGATAGGTTCTGGGCCTGAATTACATGAGGAAGTAAAAAACAATAAGCTAAGGGCTGCTGCAGCTACTGCTGTGCTGTGAGAGCGTTTCATTTTTCTTGATACCAATATTTCTTTTATAGCCAGTATAAAAAGTATAAAGCCGGCTACAAGAAAAGCCCATCCGCCGATATCCGGCTGCGAATATGCAGCGAAGTTGAGCAATTGCTTATATCCGATCAACGGTGGCTGATATGCCATTCCCGGTACTTTAATTGCTGCATCCGGGTTCAGATCATGGCCATAGTTATACTCCCATCTCCAGAAATCAACCATGGCAATAATTCCGAAACAGATAAAAAGGACAACGGTAATATAAAACAGTTTCCGGTTTCTGGTAACCGCGGTCAGCAGCAACAACACTGCGAAAAAGACAAAGATGTAAGGTAAAACAGTGAATTCCACAAAATCATTGGTATGAAGCGTCTTCATGCCAATGTAGTGATTCAAACCATTAATGATCTCAACATTTCCACCAAGTTTATGAGGGTAAATCAATAATCGAAGTCCTTCCGGGTATTGCGGAGCAAAAAGATCTATTCTCCACATGGGGACAAACAACACCGCTATCAGTGCAAGCCCGCAGAAAGCTACCAGTGCTGTTGTCAGTTTATTCAAGCGATTTTTTTTCATAATTGCTGATTGTTAGATTTACCCTCATCCCTGGTCAATATCCAAAACAAATATTCATTTTCTTCTATTATTTACCCGCCGGGGTAATGGCAACTGTGTCTTTAGGCATATTCGTTCCTGTACTGAAGGTCAGTGGTACATTGCTGCCTGCAGGTGAAACTCTGACATATCCCTGCATTTCCTGGTGCAATGCACTGCAAAAGTCTGTACAGTAGAACGGATAAATGCCCGGTTTTTCAGGAGACCACTTCAAGGTCTGGGTTTCTCCCGGCATGATCAGTAATTCTGCAGTCAATGCTCCCTTGATGGCAAAGCCATGAGGTACATCCCAATCCTGCTCCAGGTTGGTAACGTGCCAATACACTTCATCACCCATTTTTATCCCTTCAATATTATCCGGAGTAAAGTGAGAACGGATAGAGGTAATGTAAACATCCACTCTCTTTCCGTTACGCACCACTTTAGTTTCTCCTTCTCCTTTAGCTACATAAGGATTAGCATTGGCATTGACATCGAACAACCGAAGAGATTTGTCCTTGATCAGATCAGCAGGAACTGCCTGAGCGTAGTGCGGCTCACCAATAGTCGGGAAGTCCAGAAGCAACTGCATTTTATCACCTGTGATATCAAAAAGTTGTGCACTCTGGTTCAGTTCAGGTCCTGTAGGCAGATACCTGTCTTTAGTGATCTTGTTATAAACGATCACGTATTTACCATAGGGTTTCTTAGTGTCGCCGCCGGGAATGCACAGGTGGCCCGGAGAATAATAAGTGGGCTGGCGATCAATAATCTTCAGATCTTTTACATTCCACTTAACGATTTCTGAAGAAACAAAGAATGTTGTTACTGCATTTCCTTTTCCGTCGAACTCTGTGTGCAGAGGCCCTAATCCCGGTTTTTGCACTTCTCCGTACAATGCAGCTTCGTAGCGGATCACCGGAATTCCATCATAATCACCAATGAAATCTTTATCAGCAATTGCTTTCTGAATTTTGTCAAAGCTGAATACCGGAAGTAATGCAGCCAGTTTTCCGCTACCTACAATGTATTCACCGGTAGGATCCACATCACAACCGTGAGGGGATTTGGGACAGGGAATAAAATAAACAAGTCCCGGGAAATCTTTTACATCCAGAACCGTTACTTCATTTTCGATCTTTGAAGTTGCTGAATGTGTTTTTTCATCATAAATATTGTGTGCATATTTTACGGATTCTTTCTTACCCTTTCCCTGCTGAACCAATTCTTCTGCCTTTTTCCAGTTCACCGCCATGATGAAGTCTTTATCCCTCTGCGAAGCATTTACTTCAAGCAATGTATTTGCCTGTTCTATATTATAAGTTGAGAAGAAAAACCAATCGTGTGATTTACCTTTTCCGGAATGGCTCAGATCAAAGTTTACACCCGGAGTTCTTAGCTGGAAACCGACGCTCATATTTCCTGAAGTGGGATCCACTTTGATAAAGCTGACGGTACCTCTGAAATTTTGCCTGTACGTGTTAATAGGCACATCCCCATTGGAATTATCCATCGGCACGCTGAAACGGGTACCTGCTACAATGTATTCCGTGTTTTCAGTAGCAAAAGGTGAGGAGTGGTTCCCTGCACTGTTAGGCAATTCCAGAATTTCTGCCGTGCGGAAGGTCTTTAGGTCCAGGCGGGCAACACGGGGAGTGTTATTGCCGTTGCCAAATACCCAGCGACCATCAGCTACACCATCGGTCAGAGACATTTCTACGTGATGCAGGTCATCCCAGGGAATGAAACCATGTGATGTATTGAGCATCGGTTTTGTTTCTTCACTATAACCATATCCACTCTGGGGATCAACGGAGAAAACAGGTATTACACGGAGCAACCGTCCTGAAGGAATACCATATACACTCATTTGACCGCTAAATCCGCCGGAAACAAAATTGTAGAGCTCGTCATACTTACCGGGTGGCACATAAGTTTTTGAAGCAGCATCGCCGCTTACTGCATTTCCTGCATTTTTAGGTTTGCAGGAATACTGAGCCATCAGCAGGCAAGCACCGGCCAATGCCAGAAACAGAGGTTTTGTCTTCTTCATAGTTTTTATTATTTAGTGTTTAAATACATAGTTCAGCAATTTCTTATTTCACCCCATCATTCTTTCTCATGAATTCATATACATCCCGGGCATCCTGGTCAGATAAATTCTGATTAGGCATGCGTACCAGGCATATCTCCAGCATTGCCTGAGCTTTGGGATCCTTGCTCAGCATTTCATCTGTATTGGTGGTGAAATTCATGATCCACTCGGCAGTATGCCTTTTGGTAACATCTTTCCAACCCGGGCCAACCAGCCTTTCATCGGTGAGCTTATGACAGGCAGCACATTTTACTGAATAAACTTTTTCGCCGGCTACAGCCATAGCCGCATCCAGGGTAGGACTTACATCCACTTTAGTGAACTTTCCCTCTCCCCTGTTCGGATCATAAGATGGGTTGCCATTATTAGAGGGCTCCTGAGTTGAGCCGCTACCGGCAGTTCCGTTTGGTTCATTTCCCGATTGATTATTACCACAGGCAGCAATGCCCAGAGTGATAATTGCGATGACAAAGATTCTTTTCATGATAAATTAATTTTAGGGCGCAAATTAACACAAAGCTTTCTCTTAAAATCATAAATTGTGTACTATTCTGCCGGCGTTTCACGCCCTTTTTTTCTTCTTAAATCCGATCTGTTTTTTATTCCGGTATCGGGCTGCAAAGTCCGAGAAAGCGCAGCCAAAAAATTATGACTATAGTCAATTGTACTGAAGATAAAAATCATACCTCCAGACTTTTTATACTCAGATAGCTTTGCTGCATCAGGCATGTCAGTATTTATAAAAAACCTCAACTAACTGCTAAACAGATCTGTAAAAGAACAAAAATCTCTTTCCCGCCTCCGGTAGGGAAGTTGCTATAGAAAGTTGAGCGGCAGTTCTGTACTTTTGCTGCCGATCAATAAGGATTAATTTAAATTTATCCGTTGAAAAAACGGCATTCCGCTTATCTTATAACTATTACAGATGAATCAATCTCTGAAAAGATGGCTTCAAATTTCGCTGTTCAACCTGGCCATCATTGCGCTGCTCGGTACTTTAATGAGATACAAGATTGCCTATGCTTTTCCCTTTATTGACCAGAGAAATCTGCTTCAGGGGCATGAATACTTTGCTTTTGCCGGTTGGCTCACCCAGGCATTAATGAGCCTGCTCGTTCACACCCTTGTGGAAAATGGAAATAAAAATGCTTTTTCCCGTTATCAGCCTGTATTATTTACCAATCTTTTTGCTGCTTACGGCAACTTACTGTCATACGTATTCATTGGTTTCTCCTCTTTCGCAGTAGCTTTTTCAGCGCTTACCATCTTTGCTTCTTATTGGTTTGCCTTCATGTTCTGGAGAGATCTGAATCATTACTCACCCAAAAGCAGCAGCCGCAGTGCATTTAAAGCAGCCGTACTTTTTAATGTAATCTCCTCCGCAGGATCTTTTATACTGGCCTATATGATGATTACAAGAGATCTTCAGCCCGACCGTTATCTTGCCACAGTTTATTTTTATTTGCACTTCCAATACAACGGGTGGTTCTTTTTTGCCTGCATGGGGCTTCTGATGCACCAGTTGCTTAAATATGGTGTCTCCGATAAAAAACTGAAGAGCGTTTATCTTCTGTTCGTAATCGCATGCATCCCCGCCTACTTTTTGTCGGCATTATGGCTGCCTGTTGCCCGGTGGATGTATGTAACAGTAGTGGCGGCAGTTGGCTTGCAACTGATCGGCTGGTGGAAGCTGATTCAGATTTTGAGAAATGATACCGCCAGGATAAAAAAAGATTTTCCTCCTCTTTCAAAATTTTTGTTCATTTTATCAATTGTAGCGCTGACCATCAAACTGCTGTTACAAACCGGATCGGTCGTGCCATCACTCAGCATACTGGCCTTCGGCTTCCGCCCTATTGTAATCGGCTATCTGCACCTGGTTTTGCTGGGTGTCATCACTCTTTTCATATTATCATATATAACAGGGCTGAGCCTGATCCCTGTCAACAAAATAACAAGGGCCGGAATTGTCATTTTTACCGCAGGCATCATCTTAAACGAACTCTTCCTGATGATCCAGGGCATTTCAGATCTGTACTATCATGCCCTCCCGGTCATGAATCCGCTTCTTTTTGTTGCCACTTTTACCATGCTGGCAGGAATCATTACTGTTGTATTCAGTCAGAAATATAAAGAAAAGGAATACAAAACTGTTTTAGAAGAAACCTGATCGTAGTTAAAAGCTGCTTTATTATCAGCAATCCCGCTCTTATTTCGAATCGCTTACTTTTGCCGGCAACTAATCACAGTGGGAAGAAGCAATTTTGTTGATCAGATCCGCATTTTCTGCAGAAGCGGTCATGGCGGCGCCGGAAGTAAACATTTCATGCGCACCAAATTCAATGCATTTGCCGGTCCCGATGGCGGTGATGGCGGAAGGGGCGGGCATATCATTTTAAAAGGCAACAGCCATCTGTGGACTTTATTACACCTGCGTTATTTCAAAAATGTGCTGGCAGAAAACGGCGAGAGCGGAAGCAGTAATAATAAAACCGGCAGATTTGGGAAAGATGTGATCCTTGAAGTGCCCTTGGGTACCATTGCAAGAGACGAAGATACCGGAATGAAGGAAGCTGAGATACTGAAAGACGGTGAAGAAGTGATATGGATGCCGGGTGGAAGAGGAGGGCTGGGAAATTCTCATTTCAAATCAGCTACCAACCAGGCTCCTGAATACGCACAACCGGGAGAACCGGGAGTGGAAGGATGGAAGATTTTAGAGTTAAAAGTTTTAGCTGATGTTGGGCTGGTCGGTTTTCCCAATGCAGGTAAATCTACACTGCTTTCGGTTATTACATCCGCCAGGCCCAGGATCGCCGACTATGCTTTTACCACAATCACCCCCAATCTTGGCATAGTGGAATACCGGGGCGGAAAAAGTTTCTGTATTGCCGACCTGCCAGGTATTATAGAAGGCGCTGCAGAGGGTAAAGGCCTGGGGCATCGTTTTCTGAGGCATATAGAAAGAAATCCTGTTTTGCTTTTTGTGATTCCTGCCGACAGTCCGGACCATAAAAAAGAATTTGAGATACTGGTGAATGAACTGGAAAAGTATAATCCTGAACTTTTGCATAAACAGTTTGTCATCGCCATCAGCAAAAGCGACTTGCTGGATGATGAATTGATGAAGGCGATTGAAAAAGATCTTCCAAAAAATATTCCTCATGTATTCATCTCCTCTCTTGCACATAAAGGTTTAGATCAGTTAAAAGATCTTTTATGGAAAGTATTGAATGAATCTTATGTGTAATTAATCTTTTACGCTTTTGTTTGGTTCATTGCTGCTCCGACGAATTTCAACAGATGCATTTACTAATCTATGAAGAAAAGATTTTATCCCTGAATGTTTTCAGATAACTGATCTCATATTTCCATAGCATTAATTCCGGAATTTTCATAATACATTCACTGCTTCAGTTTTCTTAGTAGGTTTGCCTTCCTAAAATTCAGAGTATGCGTAAACTGTTCTTTTCTGTAGTCCTGATCTTTTTATTGGTATTTAAAGCCGTTGCTGATGAAGGCATGTGGCTCCCCTTACTTTTGGGACAGCAGGTGTATGACGACATGGTTAAAAAAGGGCTCAAGCTCACCAAAGAACAGTTGTACAGCATCAACAAAGCATCCATCAAAGATGCCATCATCATTTTCGGAGGAGGATGTACCGGTTCCATCGTCAGCCCTGAAGGACTGATCTTCACCAATCATCACTGCGGTTATGATGTGATCGCATCGGCCAGCACTATTGAAAATAATATTCTGCAAAACGGGTTTTATGCAAAGAATAAAGGGGAAGAAATTCCGGGTGGAAATTTGTCTGTGCAATTCCTCCTCCGAATAGAGGATGTGACGAAAGAAGTGCTGGATTCATTGAAAGGCCTTAGCGGAACAGAAAGGGTTCAAAGACAGAATACGGTTTTAGCTGCTATCAACAAACGGATGAGCGACCCTTCCCGTTTCATTGAAACAAGAGTCAGCGCTCTCTTCAAAGGCAACCAGTTTTTTGCATTTGTATATCAGCGTTACAATGACGTACGCCTCGTAGGCGCTCCTCCTGAAAGTGTCGGTAAATTCGGTGGTGACACCGACAACTGGGAATGGCCGCGGCATACCGGCGACTATTCCATCTTCCGTGTTTATATGAGCCCTGATGGTAAACCTGCGCCC
>WBZO01003261.1_pt1 | contig 19264 bp, 16 predicted proteins | sample 5204261 | NCBI WGS metagenome assembly WBZO01 (sample SAMN12412400, study PRJNA552823) | activated sludge metagenome | isolation source: activated sludge from anammox sidestream of wastewater treatment plant... | place: USA: North Carolina | collected 2017-09
AAGCGGCGACAACAGCGGCACTTGCTGAAAGAAGACCAGCAACAGCGGAATTAATCCCCATGTAATCGCCCACTGAATCCGCACCCAACCGGAAAGCCAATGCGCTGCCCCAATCCGCCCCACCGTTATCAGCATAATGAGCGCTATGGCGCCGAAAGACAGCCAAAATCCAGGCGCATTGACGGCCCATGGATCGAGCAAGACCACCCAAAATAACGCCCACGCAAGTACCGCGGTTGCGGATACCCGCTGCCCTCGCCATAAGGCAATCGCCACGACGGCGAGCATGTAGAGTGTGCGTTGCGCCGGGATGGCAAAACCGGACAGCACAGCATAGGCAAAAGCCGCCAGCAATCCTGCCGCAGTAGCGGCGCGGTACGCCGGTAAACGTAACGTCAAATAAGGACTCCAGCGCCACAACCGGAGAATCAGCGCAAAAACCATGCCGGAGATCATCGTGATATGCAAACCGGAAATCGCCATCAAATGATTGGTTCCGGTGCGCGTGAATACTTGCCATTGATCGCGCGGAATCGCATGCTGCTCGCCGATGGCCAGAGCTTGCAAAATACCGGTGTAAGCTTGGCCGGATAAATTTTCGGCAAAACGACGCCGGATTTCTTCGCGAACATGCTCGATCCAGTACTTAGGTGACGGAACCCACGCCTGCAAAAGGCGGTTTTCAGCGGAAGGATGCACATAACCGGTGGCGCGGATATTGCGCTCCAATGCCCAGGCTTCGTAATCGAAACCATGCGGATTCATGCTGCCATGCGGTTGCTTAAGGCGAACCGTGATGCGCCAGCGCTCCCCCGCATGAAGCACCGGCAAAGCCGCGCCGGCCGTATCTGCCGGCCGCGTTTTGAACCAGGATAACGCCACATGACGGGGCACCGCTGCGCCTTGCGTGTGTACCTGTTCCACATCAAAACGGAAACGGATGCCGCGATCATTTTCCGGCTGCACGCTCGCCACAACACCGCTGATCTGAATATCCTTACGCTCCCAGCTATGCGGCAAAGTATCGGACAAGCGCCACTGAGCGCATGCGGCGGCCCAAAAGAAACCGATTCCGAAGCACAGCAACCCTATTAAAATTTTACCCAGTACGGCAAACTTCGCTGCTGCATAACGCCGCACCAACCCAATGGCACCGGCAGCCAGGATTAAAACCCAAACCCACTCTGTTTGCGGCAGCTGAGCTTGTTGTTGCAATAAGCCGACGCCTGAAACAAATGCCAATATATTGAATCGCACTAACAAATCCGCCTAATCTTCAAAGAATACCAATCGGCGTTTCAATACTATCACGCAATACGGTAAAAGCTCTTGATGCCTGTTCGGGTAAGCTTATTTGTAGGATTCTTCTCATAAAATTATAGCGTTATCATTTGTCATAATTTGGTAGTATAGTAATGTATATTCTTAGCAGATGTATTGCGGTTGGCTAGACGGGCCGCAATGAGCTCCAGTAACACAAATGTGAGCAGAAGGAAACATCATGACGCGCGCTGAAGAGCAACGAAGAAAAGATGATGATATAAAGCAAAGTAAAACCGAACTGTTGAGCGAACTGCAGATTTCTCACCGGGAGCTGGCATTGCAAAACCGGGAGCTCCTTGAAACGCAATTGCTCTTGAATCAATCACACAAGCGCTACGCGGATCTCTACGAGTATGCGCCAGTCGGTTTTCTGACTTTAAACAAAACCGGACACATATTATCAATCAACCTGGCCGGTGCCGGGCTCCTGAAAAACGACCGGGACTTTCTGACCGGCAGATCATTCACCGATTGTTTTTTTGACATCGACCACCAGGCCTTTATCGATTATCTGCAGAAAACTTTTACCACGACGGGCATAGCCGCAGTTGACCTGAAAATCAAGAATGCGAACGAACAACTCAACTATATCCGGCTGGAAAGTACGCTCATGTGCGATAGCAGTACTTGCTTGATGATCATGTCCGATATCAGCCAGCTAAAAAAAACCATCAATCTCAACCGTAATTTATTGCATGAAAACAGGCGGCTTATGAAAGAGTTGTTCCATATTCAGGAAAAAGAGCGGCGGTTGATCGCACGTGAATTGCACGATGAATTGGGACAATGGTTAACGGTTATCCGCGTGGAAAACGAAGTTGTTCTGAACAGTGCCTCAAGCGATTCCATGGTCGCTATCAGCGCGCGCGCTATCAATGAATCCACGCACAAAATGAATCAAATAATCCACGAAATTCTAAATCAGCTACGGCCCGTGTTACTGGATACGGTGGGATTAACGGATGCATTGTCGGAACTCAAGCGGCAATGGCGCGCGCATCACCCGCAGATTATCCTTGAACTCAAGTTGGGCGGCGAATTGGATAAACTGAGCGAGCCGGTCAATATTGCGGTGTACCGCATCGTCCAGGAAGGTTTGACCAATATTTATAATCATGCCGAGGCGACTTGGGCGCAAATCAGCCTCAGCCGCGAGAATGGCCTTGAACCTGCGGATGACTGTCTGCTGCTTACCATTGAAGACAACGGCAAAGGTTATAATACCCAGCAGCAATTTCGCGGCTTGGGATTGCTGGGTATGCGCGAGCGTGTCATTGCTTTGAACGGTTCATTGTCGGTGCGCAGCGCCTGCAATGAAGGCACGGAAATCACTATTAAATTGCCGATAGAGCATTCCAACAACTATGACGAAACCCATCTGTATCCTATTGATTGACGATCACCCCGTAGTTCGCACCGGTTATCGCCGTTTACTTGAAAGCACACCGGATATTTGCGTAGTGGCGGAGGCCGATGACGGCGAATCGGGTTATCAGTACTACTTGGAGCACCAGCCTGATGTCACAATCTTAGACTTGAATATGCCCGGTATCGGCGGCCTGGAAACCATCCGCCGCATCAAAGCCCGGGATGCCGCAGCACACATTCTGGTATTCAGCATGTTGAACAATGCCACCATGGCGCAGCGTTCTCTAAAAGCGGGAGCCACCGGATTTCTCAGCAAACAAAGCGGAATCGGAGAAATGATTCAAGCGGTGCGGCAAGTCAATGCAGGAAAAATTTATATTGAATCGGAACTGGCCGCAACGCTGGCGCTCAACGCAACGCGCAAGGAAACCTGCGAATGTCCTTTGGATATGCTCACCAAACGGGAATTTCAAATCTTCAAGCTGATCGCGGAAGGAAATTCCAGTATGCAAATTGCGGAAAAACTGGCCATCAGCCCCAAGACCGTCGGTGTTCACCATGTCAACTTGATGCGCAAATTGCAGTTACAAAACACCACGCAGCTTATTCGCATGGCGATTAATAACAATGTCATTCAAACCTAATCCCGGCCAGCATAATCGATGTGCAGCAGAAATAAGAAGAATGCTTATTTTCCCGTTCCGCAGCATCCAGTAAGATTGCACATCACGGTTAGATTCACAGTTAACCCGATCATCCTCTCAACAAGGAGTCAAAATGACCAAAATTTCCACTATTCTGGGTAATGAAAGCGAACAATTGCTCAATCATGTGTGCAAAACTATACCGAAACAAAGTTTGCAAGTGCCCGGTGCCGATTTCGTCGACCGCGTCATGGCCTTGAGCAACCGCAAACCCAGCGTGTTGCGCAATCTGCAAGCGCTTTTCGATCACGGCCGTTTGGCGGGCACCGGTTATTTGTCCCTACTTCCCGTGGATCAAGGCGTTGAGCATTCCGCCGGTGCGTCATTTGCGCCCAATCCGATGTTTTTCGATCCCAAACATATCGTCGAGCTGGCGATCGAAGGCGGTTGTAACGGCGTCGCATCCACACTGGGTGTGCTGGGAATCGTAGCACGCCAGTATGCACACAAAATCCCGATGATTCTTAAGATCAATCACAATGAGCTGCTGACATATCCCAACAAATACGATCAAACGCTGTTTGCCAGCATCAATCAGGCGTTTAATATGGGAGCCTGCGCCGTTGGCGCCACTGTTTTTTTCGGCTCGGAGGAATCCCGCCGCCAGATCCAGGAAGTCTCAGCTGCTTTCGAACATGCGCATAATTTGGGCATGGTCACTATTTTATGGGCTTATACCCGCAACGCTGCATTTAAAACGGCTGAACAGGATTATCACGTCAGTGCCGACCTGACCGGTCAGGCGAATCATCTTGCGGTCACCATCGGCGCCGACATCGTCAAGCAGAAAATGGCGACCAATAATGGCGGATACAACGCGATCAAATTCGGCAAAACACACCCCAAGGTCTATAGTGAACTGACCACTGAACATCCGATCGATCTGGTGCGCTATCAAGTGGCCAACTGCTATATGGGCCGGATCGGCATGATCAATTCGGGCGGAGAATCCGGCAGCGACGATTTACACCAAGCGGTCCGCACCGCCGTCATCAACAAACGGGCCGGCGGCATGGGATTGATTTCCGGACGCAAGGCATTCCAGAAACCGTTCGCCGAAGGCGTGAAATTGCTGAATGCCATTCAGGATGTCTATTTGTCCGATGAAGTAATCATTGCGTAAGAGAGCTTTGGAAAACTACCCGGCCAGGCTCGTGGAGAGCATGGCCGGGTAAACAAATAACTTATTTACCCGATGCCTTAATCGCGTCGAGATTGTCGCGAGCTTCCTGATTTCCCTGCGCAGCCGCTTTTTCAAACCACTCTATGGCTTTCTTTTCGTCTCTGGCTACACCCTCTCCGGTGAAATACATGGCGCCGAGATTGTTTTGCGCGTCGACATGCCCCTGCTCGGCCGCTTTCTTGAATAACTCCACCGCTTGTTCCATGTCTTGCGGAACACCTTCACCGTTCGCGTACATCAACCCTAAATTAAACTGCGCATCGGCATAACCTTGCTCGGCGGCCCGGTAAAACCATCCGGCGGCCAGTTCAGGATCGTTATCCAACACCTTGCCGGACAAATTTTTTGATACTGCTTCACCGGTGTAGTACATCACACCCAAACTGTTCTGCGCCGCCGGATCCCCCGCTTTTGCATCAGCCATCAATGCCTTGAATTTCTCTTCGGCAGCTTTCACATCACCGAAACCTCCAGGCATAATTTGTTCTTTTAATTCCGCTTTTTCTTCGTCAGATAAACCTTCACTCATAAACGACGGAATCTCACCCAGCTTGGTGATTTCGTTCATAGGAGCGGGTATCGAGTTTGCTGCCGATTTATCACTTCCCGGTTCACCGCTACAGCCGGTCAGCACTGCAACCGTCGCAGCAAGAATTAAAACAGCCGAAACATTCATCTAAAATTTCCTCTATTCATTGGGTTATAACGATTAAACGATTACAGCGCGCTTTCAAGGCCGGCCGGACATCACGCTATTTGGCTCCCGCCTTTATCAATAATTCAATCACTTCCTTATAATGATAAAGTTTGGCCAGTGTCAATGCAGTCGCGCCATTGCTGGCTTTCAGATTAGGATTGGCGTTTGCCGCCAGCAATGTATGAACCGCACCCAGATGGCCATGCTGCGCCGCCAGCATCAGTGCTGTCGCGCCATTCATCAATTGATAATCGACATCGGCGCCGGCATTCAGCAGTGTCTGAATGACTTGCCGGTGGCCTTGCTGCGCCGCCAGCATCAGCGCTGTCATGCTGTCCGCGCGCTTGGCATTCACATCCGCTTTTGCCGCCAGCAACAAATCGATCGCTTTCCTGCGGTCTTTTTCGGCGGCCAGCATTAGAGCCGTGCCATCTTCTTCAGTCGCTGCATTTACGTCAGCACCGGCGGCCAGTAACATTTCCACCGCCTGATCGCGGCCATCGCGAGCCGATCGCATCAGCGGAGTATAGTGATCGTCCGCTCTTAAATTGATATCCACACCGGCTTGCAGGAAACGTTCAACAGCAGCGGCATGGCCTTTTTTTACCGCCGCCAGAAAAGCGGCGTGCAATTCCTCCTGATCAATACGCTGCGTATCCAGTATTTTTTTGACTAAGGGTATGTTGCCTTTATCCGCGGCGTTGACTAATTCGCTGCCGGTATTCGTTGACCAGACTTCAGTGGAAACGATAGAAAGTAAAAATACCATCATCCAACCTGTAAGTTTATTTGCTAACAATCTCGTCATGCAAAATTCCTTCTCAATCATTTATTCACACAGAACTTTCTTTAATTATCACCGCATAAAAATGCAGCCAGACGGTAAATGAGGCAGATTATACCGTTTAAGCCGTCATCTTGCCCGCGCATTACAGCGCACTCAGCCAATCGCACATTCCACGGCGTGTTGCAATATGCTATTCTCCTGCCCTATTCAATTCGAACAAAATCGCGATGCATTGGTTGCCGCCAGAATCACCCGACACAAATATTCATCCGATTTATCCATTACAAACCGGCATCCTGAAAAAATTTCCAGCAATCATATGATCAGCGCGCATTACGATATTGTCATCATTGGCGGCGGGCCGGTGGGCATGGCTTTGGCACTGGCGCTGCAGGATACCGGTATTTCGAGCTTGTTGCTGGAAGCGCGCGGTTTGCCGGAGAAAGACGAAGATCCGCGTCCGCTGGCATTATCCTACGGCAGTCACTTAATCCTGCACCGCTTGGGCGTATGGAGCGCACTGACGAAAAAAACACCGATTACGACGATCCATATTTCCAATCGCGGCAGCCTCGGTCAAACGGTTTTGACGCCGCAAGACGCCGGCGTTCCCACATTGGGCTTCGTCGTCAATTATCACGATTTGTTTTGCTCGATGCATCAACGCTTAACGTCGGATACTTCCGGCTACATAGCCGGTGCGGTCGTCACCGGTCTGGATACTACGGAAAATTCGGGCATGGTGCATTTCAATTATCAAAACGAAGCGCAAAAAGTGACCGCCAAGCTGATAGTACTCGCGGATGGCGGCAAACTGGCGCAGCAATTACCCGATGTCGCTTATCAGTCGCATGACTATCACCAATTCGCTGTGGTCGGTAATGTCAAGGCGGAGAAAAAACAAAGCGGAATTGCCTACGAACGCTTTACCGCCGATGGACCGGTGGCATTACTGCCGAATGAAGAAGATTTCGCGTTGGTATGGACGGTAAGCCCTGAAGCAATTCATGAAATTAGCGCGCTGAACGAAGCCGATTTTCTGGTCAGACTGCACCGGCATTTCGGCGACCGGCTGGGAAAATTCACCCATGCCGGAAAGAGATCGGCATTCCCGTTAACATTGAAATATGCCCTGAGCGTTACGGCGCAAAGAGTTGCACTCATCGGGAATGCGGCGCAAACATTGCATCCCGTTGCAGGACAAGGGTTTAATCTGGGCTTGAGAGATGCTTATGAGTTAGCGCAAGAAGCGATCGATGCGCAAAATACCTCACGGCAAATCGGCGCTCCGGCGATGCTGTCGAATTACCGCCGGAAAAGGCAAATCGACAGCGGAGGCGGCCGTTTTTTTACCGATACGCTCATTAAGCTGTTTTCCAATGACAATGCACTGCTCAAGCACGCTTGCGGAATCGGATTGACCGCATTGAATTGCACGCCGCCGCTAAAACGGTTTGTCGCCCGCCGCATGATCTTTGGCGCACGCGGATAACCCGTTTTCCTGTCGCGCCTCTATCGGCCTGACGAAACAAAAGTTATAATTGGTTCCATTATGCACTGTGAGAATTTTATATGAATATTCACCTGCTGCAGCCAAGATACCCAACATCCCGGTCAATCACTTCCCAAGACCACTGATTTTACTTATACACTGCGCTCAACATGCAAATCGGCACGCACATTTTGAAAAACAAACTGATTGTTGCTCCCATGGCGGGTGTTACCGACCGGCCATTCAGACAATTGTGCAAGACGATGGGAGCAGGTATGGCGGTTTCCGAAATGGTGTCCAGTAATTCGCTATTGTGGGGTTCAAAAAAAACACAGCGCCGCGCGAATCATGACGGTGAAGTTTCGCCGGTTTCCGTGCAAATTGCCGGCGCCGATCCGCAGATGCTGGCAGCTGCTGCGCGTTACAATGTCGACAATGGCGCTCAGATTATCGATATCAATATGGGCTGTCCGGCCAAAAAAATCTGCAATGTCATGGCAGGTTCCGCGCTATTGCAAGATGAGCAATTAGTGGGAAAGATTCTGGATGCGGTGGTCAAAGCCGTGAACATCCCGGTGACACTTAAGATACGCACCGGTTGGGATAAACAACACAAAAACGCCCTCTCCATCGCCCATATTGCCGAAAATTCGGGTGTTCAAGCGCTCGCAATTCATGGCCGCACACGTGCTTGCGCTTATACCGGCACTGCGGAATACGATACCATCGCGGCGGTTAAAGCCGCAATCAAGATCCCTGTCATTGCCAACGGCGATATCACGACACCGGAAAAAGCACGCTCGATTCTTGCTTATACAAAGGCGGATGCGATCATGATCGGCCGCGCCGCGCAAGGTAGACCGTGGATCTTCCGCGAAATCAATCACTACCTCGCTACCGGCGAGCATTTACCGGCGCCCGAAGTATCCGAAATCCATCGGGTGCTCATCAATCATTTACATGATTTATATGAATTTTACGGTGAATATTCAGGCGTTCGCATCGCACGCAAACATATTTCCTGGTATACCAAAGGACTTGTCGGTTCCGCCGGATTTCGTCAGTCCATGAACCAACTGCAAACCAGTGATCAGCAAATTCTGGAAACTAATAATTTTTTTTCCACGTTAGCTGAAAAAGGTCAACGATTGAGTTATATCAAAGAAGGGGAGTAGGTAGTTTATGAATGCAATCAAGGAAAATGAAATTGCATCGTGCATTCGCAAAGCCATAAACGGATATCTCAATGACCTGGATGGGGAGAAGCCATGTCATATTTACAATATGGTCATGCATAGCGTCGAGAAGCCTTTAATTGAAATCGCCATACAATATACCAAAGGAAACCAGACGCAAGCGGCTGATTTACTGGGAATAAATAGAAACACGTTACGTCAAAAAATGAAACAATATCAAATTAAATGACCATTAAACAAGCGCTCATCAGTGTTTCGGATAAAACCGGAATCGTAGAATTAGTAAAGGAATTAATCCGGCACAATATCACCATCCTGTCCACAGGCGGCACCGCCAAGCTGCTGCAGGAAGCCGGGATCCCCGTTATCGAGGTAGGCGACTATACCGGCTTTCCGGAGATGCTGGACGGACGAGTTAAAACGTTGCACCCAAAAATCCATGCCGGCATATTGGCGCGCCATGATTTGCCCGATCACCAACACGCACTAGAACAAGCATCGATTGCCAATATCGAGTTGGTGATCGTCAATCTCTATCCATTCAAGCAAACTGTTGCAAAACCGGATTGCAGTTTCGATGACGCGATTGAGAATATCGACATCGGCGGACCGACCATGGTGCGCGCAGCCGCCAAAAATTACCGTAAAGTCGCCATCGTCACGGATCCGCAAGACTATTCCGGCCTCATCCGAGAATTGGCGGCAAACGGCGGCAACGTCAGTTTGGCCACACGCTTTCAATTAGCGCAAAAAGCTTTTACTCATACGGCTTCGTACGACAGCGCCATCAGCAATTATTTGACTGCATTGGATAGCGATTATCAGCGTAAGGATTTTCCCGATTCGCTGAATCTGAACTTCACCCTTTCGCAGCCTTTACGCTATGGCGAGAACCCGCATCAAAAAGCCGCTTTTTATCGTGACGAATCCAATACACCGGGCAGTTTGGCAAATTACCGGCAATTGCAGGGCAAAGAGCTATCCTACAATAATATTGCGGACACCGACGCCGCATGGGAATGCGTAAAAACTTTCGACAGCCCGGCATGCGTCATCGTCAAGCATGCCAACCCTTGTGGCATTGCTGTTGCGGAAACTGTGTTACGCGCTTATCAGTTGGCATTCGCAACCGACCCAACCTCGGCATTTGGCGGCATCATCGCTTTTAACCGCGCTGTCGATAAAGACACGGCGGATGCCGTCTTAAAACAATTCGTCGAGGTCGTTATTGCCCCGGAAATCACACCGGATGCGCAACAGCTCCTGGCGCAAAAAAACAATATCCGGGTTTTACTGGTACCTTTGCAAACCGGTCACAATACTTATGATTTGAAACGCGTTGGCGGCGGTCTCCTGGTGCAAACCCCGGATATCCAGAACATCGCCGTTTCCGATCTAAAGATCGTTACCAAATTACAGCCTTCACCGCAACAACTCAATGATCTGTTGTTTGCTTGGCGCGCTGCGAAATTCGTTAAATCGAATGCGATCGTATTCTGCCGCAACGGCCAGACCATCGGTATCGGTGCCGGACAAATGAGCCGCGTCGATAGCGCGCGCATCGCATCCATCAAAGCACAGCAAGCCGGTCTCACACTGGCACAATCGGTTGTGGCATCGGATGCCTTTTTCCCTTTCCGGGATGGATTGGATGTCGTAGTTGAAGCGGGCGCGGCTGCGATCATTCAGCCCGGCGGCAGCATCCGCGACCAGGAAGTGATCGCCGCTGCCGATGAGCACGGCGTAACCATGGCATTCACCGGCGTTCGTCATTTCCGTCATTAAATCATCACATCATCATGAAACTATTAGTGATCGGTGGAGGCGGCAGAGAGCATGCCCTGGCGTGGAAATTAAGCCTATCGCCGCGCGTGCATAAAGTATTCGTAGCGCCCGGCAATGCCGGAACTGCATTAGAACCGGGATTGCAAAATATTCCCATCACGGCTATTCCTGAGTTAATCGAATTTGCAAAAAAAGAGTCGATTGCCATCACCGTAGTAGGCCCGGAGATTCCTCTAGCCGCCGGTATCGTGGATGCATTCCAGGCAGCCGGTTTGAAAATCTTCGGTCCGACCCGGCAAGCCGCTCAACTTGAAGCATCGAAGATCTTCGCCAAGGAATTTATGCAGCGGCATCATATACCGACCGCTGCTTATGCGAGGTTTGCAGATTCTGAATCGGCGCATGCTTATATCGAGCAGCACCCTGCTCCGCTTGTCATCAAAGCCGACGGTCTGGCAGCCGGAAAAGGCGTTGTTGTCGCGCAAACGAAAGAAGAAGCGCATGCCGCTGTAAACGCATTGTTAGTGGAAAAGAATCTCGGCAACGCGGGAAGCGAAATCATTATCGAAGAATTTCTTCAAGGCATTGAAGCGAGTTTTATCGTCATGACCGACGGAAATCATATCCTTCCGTTGGCAACCAGCCAGGATCATAAACGGCTTTGCGACGGCGATCTGGGTCCCAATACGGGCGGAATGGGCGCCTATTCACCGGTCCCTTTCGTTTCTCCCAGTTTGCACGCGCAAATCATGCGCTCTATTATTGATCCGGTTATCAATGGCTTAAAACAAGATGGTATCCGCTACAGCGGATTTCTTTATGCGGGTCTAATGATTACAGCAGAAGATCAGGTAAAAGTATTGGAATTCAATTGCCGCTTAGGCGATCCGGAAACCCAACCGATCATGCTCCGTCTAAAAAGTGACTTGCTTCCTCTGATCGAGCATGCGGTGCAAGGAACACTGGATGAAATGCATGTCGAATGGGATCGGCGTACCGCTGTTGGTGTTGTTATGGCGGCACAAGGTTACCCGGAAAACCCGAGAAAGAATGATGTAATTTATGGTTTGCAGGATTTAGTCACCGAACAACAAAGTACCGGTGATTTTCATATTTTCCATGCCGGCACTTCGATGGGAGGAAAGAACTGTAATGAAATTGTAACAGCCGGCGGACGTGTTTTATGCGTCACGGCATTGGGCGATAGTATAAAAATAGCACACCAAACGACTTACAAACTTGTTGACAGGATCCGCTTTGATGGCTCCCAGATTCGTCACGATATCGGTCAGCATGGTATGAGCTATCAGCACAGCAATAGCGAAAAACGCAACTGAATCGCCTCAAATATAATTAAATAGCGATAATCCGGAAATTTTGATATAGGATTGCTGCGCAGCTTGCAAATAAAGCTGTTGCCGTTGCAGATCCGATGTTGCTTGCGCGAAATCGACGTCTTGTAATTGTGAGAGCATCTGCTCAAATTGAATATTTTGATCACTACCAACGCTTTCCAAAGTATCGATCTCTTGCAGCCGCGCTCCAATAGCAGCTTGTTTTGAAAGTAAGTGTTCCAAGCCGTTATTAATATTTTGCAATGTTGATTTTAAATTGTTCGCCAGCCGGGTGCCGCCTGGTTGCCCGCTTGATGGGGTTTCGAGTGCGGTGATCAGATCACTTACGGTCTTGAAAACGCTTTGATTACTGCTTGGGGACACTGTAAATTTATCCCCATTAGCCGGATCTCCTTTAATACTCAATTGCATACCATCAAAACTGATTGTATTGTTGCTGACATAAGGGTTAGCCGATGAAACAGGCGTTCCTGTCGTGGTGTTAACAATATCGTAAGTTGCAACACCTGTAGCAGACACGGTAAATGTAATTTCATAATCAGCACCGGTCAGACTTGAAGGAGTCAGCACCGATCCTCCGTCAATAACACCAGTACCCATATTTGTAGAATTAGCAGCTGTTGCAAAAACTCCGTTACCATCCTTGATACGTTCAAAAATGTCCGCGCCGGAATCACTCACGGCCAATTGCCGCGCAGGGCCGACTTGATTCAGGCGTTGTCCTTGATCACCAACATACTGTACGGTTAGACCAGTCTGAGCGAAGGGTTTTGTATTAGCCTGAAATCCTGAGAACAGAAATTGCCCCTTTTCGTCGGTCGTATTGGCTAAACCAACTAATGACTCTAATTTACTGCGCAATTCCGTAGCCAGTGTTTTTCTGTCGGCATCAGTCAGAGTCGCATTTCCCGCGTAAACTGCCGAACTATGCACATCTTGCAAAATGCCGGTCACTTGCCTTAATACATTTTCTTCCAGTGCCAGCGAAGAACCCGCACTGGATCGATTCACCGAATATTGCTTATTCAGTGATTCCGATTGAGAAATGTTTAATGCTTGCGCAGCAGAAATCGGATCATCCGAAGGCGTTAAGATTCGCCGGCCGGTAGATAACTGTTGCTGCGTATTGATTAGTTTCTCTTGTTGCTGAAGCATCAAAGTAGTACCGGTTTCATAAATTGTATTTGTACTGATACGCATCACGTTGCTCCCGCTCTATTTTCAACCAAAACGCAAAATTGAATCAAATAAAGTACTGCTCATTTCGATGACCTTACTTGATGCCTGGTACGCTTGCTGATAGCGCAATAAATTTGCAGCCTCTTCATCCAGATTGACACCGGATGCGGATTGAATGGATTCTACTGTTTGTGCAAGTAAATTAGCTTGCGCTTTGCTCGTTACCTCCAGTTCGCGGGTTTTATTCCCCACTTGGCTCACCAGTTGCCCATAAGCAGTCTGATAATTTGCTGTGCCGTTTTCCAGGGTATTGGTTGCTTGTAGTGCACCCAGCAGCAATATATTGCGATTATCGGCAACACCGTTATTGTTGGGTGTGACAGTAAAAACATCGCCCGCGGCAGGATTGCCGCTGATCTGAAATGTATAGCCATTAAAACTGATATCCGCACCCGCTGTATACGCCTGATTTGTAGCGGGTAACCCGGTTCCGGTTCCTGCGACATCGAACTTTCCGTCATAAGGTGTATGAAACGTAATGGTCAGCGGCTGTTGCAGGTTAGTATCCAGTGGCAACGGATTCACGGTTCCGGCACTGATGATGCCGGTCCCGCTATTCGTAGTTGCCGCGCTGGTGCGGTTAGGTCCGGCTGCTGCTATTTTGGTGGTATCTGTGATATTGACATTGATATCTTTCGCGCCATTAATAGTGGGCTGAATCCGGAATCTTTCACCTTCCAGCACTGAAGAAGCACTTGTAACCGATATACCATCCAATGTTATAGGGAATGAGCTCGAAGGTGTTGCCGACACATTATCGGATAGTCTGGTCAGGGTATAGTTTGTGCCATCATATGAAAATTCGTAATCGCTTGTTGTTAAGGCGCCATAATTATTGATGTTCGCCGTGATATTGGCTGCCAGGTTATTGGTTGAGGCTGAAATTACTTTGGGCGAAGGCAGGGTAAAGAAATTAGTCCCCATATCCCCGTTCAAATCCATACCTAATTGATGCTGTGCATTGAAAGTCTGAGCCAGGGTTATGGCAATTCTGCCTAACGAATTTTGTGCATTATCCAGTGAAGCACTACGAAAAGAGAGGAGGCCGCCTAATGTCCCGCCTGCGATTTGGCTTTCAGGTAATTGAATCGTGCTATTTCCATTGATCAATCCAATCGTTAAGTTATCCGGACTATCCGGTGACTTGATCGTTTGCAAAGAAAGGGTTTGTGCACCAACGACTAGAGCTTGTCCATTCGCGATATAGACGTTTAACGTGCCATCATTTTGCCGCACAGTATCGGTATTAACCAGCTTATTCAGTTGATTAACAAGATCATCACGTTGATCCAGCATATCATTAGCGGGTTGTCCGCCAGCCGCGCCCTCAGCCCATATAATTTGTTTATTGATTTCTCCGATTTGCTTGGCCAGCGAATTGATTTGAACTACTGAACTGGTAATCTGCGTATTTATTCCTTCCCTGATTTGCGATATGCGTTGATCCATACTGTGAAAACGCGCCACAAGCGCATCGGCATTGCTAAGCATAGATTGGCGCGATGGAATAACGGCCGGATTGGTTGCAACATCCTGCACAGCGCTAAAAAAATTTTGCAATGTAGGCGAGAGCCCGGATGTTGCCTCAGCAAACATATTGTCTAATTGTTGTATCTGAGCATAATTAGTATCCAGCGATTGACTCTGCGTTTGTACTTGCAGTGATTGGCTTACAAGAAACTGATTGTAAATACGCTGTACTGTTGATGAATGTACGCCGCGGCCAACAAATCCGGCACCACCCGATTGCGGTGTGTTTGTACTCAACAAGACTTGCTGGCGATTGAAACCGGGCGTACCCGCATTACTAATATTATGGCTTGTAGTAAGCAATTGGTTTTGCGCAGTTGCTAAGCCGCTCACTGCAATATCAAGAATTCCATTTCCCATATGTTCTTTCTGTTCTTGATTTTAAAAAAGATGTAATGGCAATATCGGCAAACGAATGACAGAATTAAAAAATTCCTTCATTAAATAAATTCCCGGTTCTGCAATTTTTCACTATTTAGGATTCGCATCAATTTCTCGGCATACATCGGATCTGTAGCATATCCGGCGCGTTGCAAACCATTGGCAAATGTCGCAGCATCGGTCGATTTCAACACTTTCGCATAGCGGGGATTATCCATCAGCAACTTGGCGTAATCATTGAATCCCTCGGCATAGGAACTATAAGCACGGAATTTTTCAACTGATCTCTGTGCTACGCCATTGATGTATTCGGTTGTTGATGTTTCAACTACATCCCCTTTCCAGTTAGCTCCCGCTTTAATGCCAAAAAGATTATAGGTAGGACTATTATCTGCATGACGAATTTCATGTTTACCCCAGCCACTTTCCAATGCGGCTTGCGCCAGCATATACTGAGGTGGAATGCCGGTTGATTCGGATGCAATTTTTGCATGCGGCAGAAGCCTATCGATAAAATTTTCTGAAAGACTTGATGTTTTCTTTTGCTGTGCTCCGATCTGTACCGGTAAAGTGGAAATCTCAGTCACCGGATCGTTTTTCCCCGCCGGCATGGTGGCATTTGCCGGAATCCGGTCCGCCGACCATAGCTGCAAGGATTTATCATCAGGATGCCCATCGCTGACTGGCAACGACTGCTGCATGGAACTTATCGCGGACAATATCGCATCAGTTTGACTGATGGAAGTTTGCGGCTCAACCGATTGATTGGTTCGCGATAACTGCTTTACCATCATGTCGGCAATACCGATTCCCTTAGTGGATATCTGTTGTGCCAGCTGCTGGTCGTACATTTGGGTGAAAAATTGCGTCTGCTGGCTATCGAATATTCCATCTTTGGGTGTAGCCTCCCGCATGCTTTTCAACAGCATATTCATGAATAGCGCTTCAAATTGCTGAGCTACTTTTTGTAGAGCTTCGTCTGGATTTTGCTTTGCCATTAAATTCAAATCGTCGATGCTTTTTGCATCAATGGCAAGCTTGCTTGAAATATCCGCTGAAATAACCATTCCTACCCCAATCAGTTAAATTATTTCCAAATCGGCGCGCAACGAGCCGGCAGCTTTTAAAGCCTGCAGGATCGACAACAAATCCTGCGTCGTTGCACCGATTGCCGTCAATGCTTTTACTACCTCGCCGAGATCCGCGCCATTCGGCAATAACATTAAATTCCCCTCATCGGTGCGAATCTCAACTTGCGATCGCTGCGTAACCACGGTTTCACCTCGCTGCGCCAAGGGACCGGGTTGACTGATTACCGGTTCGGTATTAATGATGATCGAAAGATTGCCATGCGCAACCGCGCTGGATTCAAGTGTTACCGCTTGATTCATGACTACCGAGCCGGTGCGGGAATTAACAATCACTTTCGCTGATGCTTTAGCCGGTGCAATATCCAAGCTCTCGATCCGGGAGATAAACGTGATGCGCTGACTATTGTCCGCTGGCGCTTTTACCTGAACCATCCTGCCATCCACAGCTGATGCAGCCGCCGGATAAAGTCCATTGATCGCGTCAACAATACGGTTTACCGTCGTAAAATCCGTTGAATTCAATTCAAGATTGATGAAATCACCTTGCCCTACCGTCGTGGGAATCTCGCGCTCCACAATACCTCCTCCTGTGATACGCCCGACACTCAGATGATTCACTTGCACGCTGCTACCGCCGGCTGCGGCCCCGATGCCGCCAACTAATATATTCCCCTGCGCCATAGCGTAAACTTGATTGTCCGCCCCTTTGAGCGGTGTCAGCAATAGTGTTCCGCCACGTAAACTTTTGGCGTTACCCATGGAAGAAACTGTTATATCGATGTGTTGACCCGGTTTGGCAAATGCCGGCAGCGTCGCCGTCACCATCACAGCGGCAACATTACGTAATTGTAAATTGGTGCCGGGCGGCAGGTTAACGCCTAATTGGCCCAGCATATTAATAACACTCTGAACGGTAAATGGCGTTTGCGTGGTCATATCACCGCTGCCATCCAACCCAACCACTAATCCGTAGCCGATCAATTGATTATTGCGAACACCTTGAATCGATGCCAAATCCTTGATGCGATCGGCCAGGCTGATATTTGGCAAAAGCAGGCTTAGTGCAAGAAAAGAAAAAATAATGACATTTCGTTTTTTCATAATCTTAAATTTCAATTGTTGAAACATTTATCCTGAAGTCAGCTGACTAGAAAGGCGATATCGACAGGAAAAATCGTGATAGCCACCCCATCGTCTGCGCTTCGTCAATATATCCATTGCTGCGATATTCGACGCGCGCATCGGCAATCTGCGTTGAAGAGATCGTATTTCCCAAAATATGAACCGGATTCACAACCCCGGACAGTCTGATGAATTCCTGCCCCTGATTAATACCGATTTGTTTCTCACCGCTGACAACAAGATTTCCATTCGGCAGCGCTTCGATAACTGTTACCGTAATGGTTCCTTTAAAATTATTTTTGCTTGAACTTTCACCGCTGCCATCAAATTTGTTATTGGATTTAGCTTCAACCGATGCATTCTTTAACAGGCTTAATGGGATTCCCATAAAGTTCGGCACGGAAAATTCGATACTTCCGGAACGGCTCGCATTACTTCCCGAACTTTTACTGGCATTCGTTGTTTCATTTAACGTAACGATAATCGTGTCGCCGATACTTCTTGCCCGGCGGTCTTCGAATAATGGCGTATATCGAACCCCGCCTGTCGTGCTATGTACCGTCTGCAGAATGGAGCCGTTGGGTTGGCTGACGGCTGCCGCATGCTGCGGCGCGCGCAAGGTATTCGGCTGGTGGGTCACGGTTGATGGCGTCAGCGCACAACCGGATGCAAACGCGACTAATCCCGGTATAAAAAAATACCGGTAGAAGTTTTTTATCATCGAATTGCCGCTCACCATAGCTCGATTCCCGATTATCCGGTTAATCAAAGTTGCGCCAGCCGTTGCAGCATTTGATCCGAAGTTTCAATTGACTTGGAATTCATTTCATAAGCACGCTGCGTTTGAATCATATTCACTAACTCTTCCACCACGTTCACATTGGAAGTTTCTACAAAATTTTGTTCCAGCAAGCCTAAGCCATTAGTACCCGGCGCATTCTGATTAGGCGCTCCACTCGATGCGGTCTCCTGATACAAATTCTCACCCATCTTCAACAAACCGGCTGGATTGACGAAGCTCGCCAATTGAATATTGCCAACTTGAATCGGCGCAGTGGAACCCGGAACTGTTGCTGACACTGTTCCATCCCGAGCGATTGTGATACCCAATGCATTCGGCGGAACGGTAATTGCGGGTTGAACGGCATATCCGCTGGATGTCACAAGCTGCCCGTTAAGATCGGACTGGAATGCGCCATCACGGGTGTAGGCTGTGGTGCCGTCCGGCAGCAAAACCTGAAAGAAACCTACGCCGCGTATCGCGACATCACGCTGGTTTTCGGTTTGCTGCAACCCGCCTTGAGTAAAAATACTTTCGGTTGAAACCGGTTTAACCCCAGTACCCAATTGCAGCCCCGAAGGTAATTGCGTTTGCTGGGAAGATTGCGCACCGGGCTGACGTACCGTTTGATACAGCAGATCCTCGAAAACAGCACGAGCACGCTTAAATCCATTAGTGCTGACATTCGCCAAGTTATTAGAAATCACATCCATCTTGGTTTGTTGTGCATCAAGCCCTGTTTTTGCAATCCATAGCGAACGTATCATAATGATCTACCTATTAAATATATTATCGAATTAAACCCTTACCACCATGATCTCGCTGGCTTTCTGCGCGTTATTCTGTGCGTTATCCAGCATTTTCATTTGCATATCAAATTGCCGCGCCAAATCGATCATATTGACCATTTCATGCACAACATTCACATTGCTCTCTTCCAATGTGCCGTCGACCAGCTTAACTTTGGCATCTACAGGCGCTTCGCCGCCATCCTTGAGCCGGAATAAGCCATCGGTGCCTTTTACGAGCTTATCTTCCGGCGGGTTGACCAGTTTGATCCGGCCTACTTGTGCTACCGTGTTCGGCTGCGGCGTAATCGGTACCGAAGATACGGTTCCATCGACACCGATTGTGATACGTGTGTCAGGCGGTATGGTGATAATGCCCGTATCGCCTTTTACTTTATGGCCGCTGGCTGTCTGCAAAATGCCGTTTGGACTTACTTGCAGA
>WBZO01003263.1_pt1 | contig 19262 bp, 14 predicted proteins | sample 5204261 | NCBI WGS metagenome assembly WBZO01 (sample SAMN12412400, study PRJNA552823) | activated sludge metagenome | isolation source: activated sludge from anammox sidestream of wastewater treatment plant... | place: USA: North Carolina | collected 2017-09
CGCGCAGAGCCACAGCGCGAGCATGATCAGCGCCTCCTCGCGCGCCGAGTTGAGCGCCGTGCGTACCCGATGCTTCGCCGCCTGCTTCGGTGTCCTGAAGAACGGCTCGTTGCGCGTCAGGATCCCCTTCACGACCGCGAGCCCGATCGTGTGCGACAGTGCGAGGCCCGCGATCGCGGCCGCGAACGTCTGCCGCCAGCCGGCGCCGACACGCACCTGGTAGAGGTGCAGCAACTTCGCGAGCTTGAACGTGAACAGCGACAGCGGCAGCACCGCGAACATCGCGAGCGGCGGATCGACCCGCCCCGGCGCATACACCATCGCGACGGACCAGCCGAGCGCCGCGAGGTTGAACAGCACGTTGAAGCCGTCCGCCACCCACGGCAGCCAGCCCGCGATGAAGTGGTAGCGCTGACCCGTGGTCAGTACGCCGCCGGAGGAGAACAGCAGGTCCGCGTGCGCCTTCAGGATCTGCATCGCTCCATAAGCCCAGCGAAAGCGCTGCTTCTTGAAGTCGATGAAGGTGTCGGGGATGAGGCCCCGGCCGTACGACTGCGGCGTGTACACCGCCTCGTAGCCCGCCTCGAACACGCGCAGGCCGAGCTCGGCGTCCTCGGTGATGCACCATTCCGCCCAGCCGCCCGTGGCGTCGAGCACCGAGCGGCGCACCATCGTCATCGTGCCGTGCTGGATGATCGCGTTGCGTTCGTTGCGGGTCACCATGCCGATCTGGAAGAACCCGCGGTACTCCGCGTAGCACATCGCCTTGAACGCACTCTCGGCACCGTCGCGATAGTCCTGCGGCGCCTGCACGATGCCGACGTAGCGGTTGGCGAAGCAGGGTGCGAGATCGCGCAGCCACGCCGGATCGACGACGTAGTCGCTGTCGATCACCGCGATCACCTCCGCGTCGGGCGAGGTGTGCGCGAGCGCGAAATTAAGCGCGCCGGCCTTGAAGCCGGCGAGCGGCGCGACATGGAAGAAGCGGAATCGCGGGCCGAGAGTCGCACAATGCGCCTCGACCGGCCGCCAGACCGCCTCGTCTTTCGTGTTGTTGTCGATCACGAGGACTTCGAAGTCGGGATAGTCGAGGCGCGAGAGCGCATCGAGCGTCTCGATCAGCATCTCCGGCGGCTCGTTGTACGCGGGCACGTGGATCGAGACCCTGGGGCGCGCGCTGCCGCCCTCGAGCAGCAGCTGCGCCGCGAGGCGGCGGCGCCCGACGACCCACTGCGCCTCCGCCCATTCGTGCGCCTCGGCGAGCAGCACCGCGATCACGCCGATCATGCCCACGCACAGCAGCGCGCCGACGATCACGCTGGTCGCGGTGAGGTACTGCTGCGTGAACCGGTAGAACACCCACACTGCGATCGTCGTCGTCGGGAAGACGATCACGGCGAGGAAGCTGCGACCGCGCTTCCTGAGCGTCGCGCTGTTGAAATACAGCAGCGCGAGGATGAACAGCGCGACGAGCACCGACACCGTCGCGAGCACCTGCCACTGGGGCACGCGCACGATCGGTGCGGTGAACTCGAACTTCGGCCTGCGATCGACGTCGTAGACACCCCAGTACGCACCGACCGCGCCCTCGAAGGTCGCCTTCCACGGCTGGTCGAACGCCTCCATCAGGTAATAGACGTAACCCTCGGCTTCGGCGCGCTCGAGGAAGCGGCGCAGGAACAGCGCCTCGTTCGCCATCGAGGCGACCGCACCTTCCCGCGTGCGCCCGTTGCTCGGCCAGCCCACCTCGCCGATGATCACGGGCTTGCCGGGGAAGCGCGCCTGCACCTCGCGCAGGCGCTGCACCGAATAGTCGACCGCGTTCTCGACCGGCACACCTTCCCAGTACGGCAGCAGGTGGATCGCGATGAAGTCCACGTGATCGGCGAGCCCCGGGTGGGCGAGCCACACGTGCCACGGCTCGGCCGTGCCCACCGGCTGGCGAATCGCCTCCCGCGCACGGTCGAGGTACGCGTACATCTCGTCGAGCGGCACGTCGCCGCGCAACACGACTTCGTTGCCGACCAGCACGCGCACGACATTGCGATGGGTGCGGGCGAGCGAAATCGCGCCGTCGAGCTCGCGCTCGTTCGCCGCGCGATCGCTGTCGATCCACGCGCCGAGCGCGACATTGATGTCGTGCGCATCGGCGAGCCGCGGCACCGCGCCGAGCGAGCCGAGCGTGCTGTAGGTGCGCACGGCATTGGTCTTGCCCGACAGCAGCGCGAGATCGCGGTCGATGTCCGCCTCGGACGGCATGCGCTGCAGCGCGGGGTCCTGGCCCTGCGCGAACGGCGAGAACGCGAAGCCCTGGATGCGCGCCGGCCAGGGCGGCTCGGGCGTCGGACGGTTCCAGAGGGCCCACAATGCGAACGTCAGCGCCGCGAACCCGAGCGCAATCAGGATGCCGGCGATGCGGGTGCGTGTTCGGACCATGGCCCGGCGGCGCTACCAGCTGCCCGTGTTCGGCATCGACGCCCACGGCTCGGCGGGTGCGAGCGCGGCGCCCTTCTGCAGCAGCTCGATCGAGATGCCGTCGGGGGAACGTACGAAAGCCATGTGTCCGTCGCGCGGCGGGCGGTTGATCGTCACGCCCTGCGCCGCGAGGTGCGCGCAGGTGGCGTAGATGTCGTCGACGGCGTAGGCGAGATGGCCGAAATTGCGCCCGCCCGTATAGGCCTCGGGGTCCCAGTTGTGCGTGAGTTCGACCTGCGCGTCCTCGTCGCCGGGCGCGGCGAGGAACACGAGCGTGTAGCGGCCCTGCGGGTTGTCCCTGCGGCGCACCTCCACGAGGCCGAGGCCCCCGCAGTAAAAGCGCAGCGAGGCGTCGAGGTCCGTGACTCGCACCATCGTGTGCAGGTACTTCAGACGCGCGCCCTCAGAACATTTCGGACGAATCCGGGGCAACCGCATCCGGCGGCGGTGCGCTGCGCGCGGCGATGAAATCCCCGGTGATCATCTTGTCGTACGACTGCCCCGGCCCGACCATCGGGTAGACGCCCGCGTCCGGATCGATGATCACCTCGAGGAACGCCGGCCCGCGGAATTCGAGGAATTCGCGCACCACGCGCGGCACATCGGCCTTGCGATCGAGGCGCACCGCGTACTCGAAGCCGTCGGCCTGCGCGGCCCTGACGAAATCCTTCTTGTGCAGCGACTTGTCGCTCGCCGACAGTCGCCCCTTGAAGAAGAGCTTCTGCCACTGCTTGACCATGCCGTCGCCGAAATTGTTCAGCACGACGACCTTGACAGGCAGCCCGTAGGTCGTGGCGGTCTCCAGCTCGCCGATGTTCATGCGCACGCTCGCATCGCCGTCGATGTCGATCACGAGCCGGTCGGGGTTCGCGACCTGCGCGCCGATCGCCGCCGGCAGGCCAAAGCCCATCGTCCCCATGCTGCCGGACGTGAGCCACAGGCGTGGCTCGCGGAACTCGCAGTACTGCGCGGCCCACATCTGGTGTTGCCCGACGCCGGTCGAGACGATCGCCTCGCCATGCGTGAGCCGCGCGATCTCTTCGATCACGTAATAGGGCTGGATCAGCGGGCTCTCGCGGTCATAGTTCATTGCGTGAACGCGGCGCAGCTCCGCGAGCTCGGCGCGCCATGCGGCGTTGTCCGTGCGCGCACCGAGGCGCCGCCCCGCCGCGGTGAGCGCGGCGAGCGCCTCGCGCAGCGGCCCGACATGGCTCCACTGCACGCGCTTGACCTTGTTGATCTCGGCGCGATCGATGTCGAGGTGGGCGATGGCCCGCGCCTTCGCGGCAAAGCGCTGCGGCACGCCCGCGACGCGATCGTCGAAACGCGCGCCGACCGTGATCAGGAAGTCGCAATCCTCCACGGCGTAGTTCGCGAACGCCGCACCGTGCATGCCGAGCATGCGCATGCACAACGGGTCGGTGGTGTCCATCGCGCCGATGCCCATCAGTGTCGTGACGACCGGCAGGTCGAACGCCCGCGCGAACTCGCGCAGCGCCCCCGCCGCCGAGCCGTTCGTGACGCCGCCACCCGCGTAGATGAGCGGACGCCGGGAGGCGCCGAGCAGGTCGAAGAATCGCGCGGCACCCGCCTCGTCGAGCGCGCACGCCGACGAGTCGTCCATGCGTCGCCGGTAGCCGGGGATCGGGAGCGTACCCTCGCCGCGGAACTCCCCCTGCCAGTTCTGCACGTCCTTCGGCACATCGATCACGACGGGACCCGGGCGCCCGGTGCGTGCGATCTCGAACGCGGTGCGCACCGTGGCTTCGAGCTTCGTCGGGTCGGTGACCAGGAAGACGTGCTTCGCGACCGAGCCCATGATCGAGGCGACCGGCGCTTCCTGGAATGCGTCCGAACCGATCGCCGCCGTGGGCACCTGGCCGCAGATCACGACGATCGGCACCGAATCCGCCATGCTGTCGCGGATCGGCGTGACGGTATTGGTGGCTCCGGGCCCCGAGGTCACGATCGCGACGCCCACGCGGCCGCTCGAGCGCGCGTAGCCCGCCGCCATGAATCCCGCACCCTGCTCGTTGGCCGGCACGATCAGCGGCACCTCGCGCCCGCCGGCGAGCCGCTGCGCCTCGTTGTGGAGGGATACCGCGTCGTAGGTCGGCAGGATCGCGCCGCCGCTGTAGCCGAAGATCGCCGAGACGCCCTCGTCCGCGATGACCTGCACGATCATCTGCGCCCCGGTCATCGTGCGCCCGGCGAGCGGGTGGGCCTGGGGGCGGGGCATTATGACGGTATCGCTCATCGGGGCAGGCTTCGCTCGGCGGGAGGGGGACCTGAAAGACTAGCAGCTTGGCGGCAGCGCGCAAATCCGGCCCACCTGCGGGCGGCCATGCAGTATTCTTCCGGCTCGCTGTCTCCCGCGGATTTCCATGCGCCACATCATCGCCATCCTCCTGCAGAACGAGGCCGGTGCGCTCACGCGCGTCGCCGGCCTCTTTTCCACACGCGGCTACAACATCGAGTCGCTCACCGTCGCCGCGACGGACGACCCGACCGTCTCGCGCATCACGCTCGTCACGCGCGGCTCGGACGCCGTGCTGCAGCAGATCGCGAACCAGCTGCTGAAGCTCATCGACGTCGTCGGCGTCGAGGACCTCACCGACGGCGAACACATCGAGCGCGAGCTCGTGCTGCTGAAGCTCAGGCTCGAACCGGGCGAGAGCGACGCGGTGCGCGGCTATGTCGTGCGGGCCGGCGGCCGCGTGCTCGATCCGTCGCCCGAGGGCTTCGTCGTCGAGCTGACCGCGAGCGAGGCCGAGGTGAGCGCATTCATCGCGGAACTCGGCCGCGGCCGCGACACGTTCGAAGTCGTGCGCAGCGGCGCGCTCGGCGTGAGTCGCGCCGGTCGCAACCTGCGACTCGTGAGGTGAACCCGTGACGATCCCGTGGCGTGGCGTGTTCCCGGCGATGACGACGCAGTTTCGCCGCGACGAGTCGCTCGATCTCGAGGCGACCTGCCGGCACATCGAGACGATGATCGCGAGCGGCGCCGAGGGCATCGTGATGCTCGGCTCGCTCGGCGAGAACGCGGCGCTCGCGCCCGACGAGAAGCGCAAGGTCGTCGCCGCGGCACTCGAGACGGCCGCGCGGCGCGTGCCGGTCATCGCGACGGTGGTCGAGACGGGCACCGCGGCGGCCAAGGCCTACGCGCGCGACATGGAACGCCTCGGCGCCGACGGCCTGATGCTGCTGCCGGCGATGATCTACCGCGCCGATCCGCGTGAGACGCTGCTGCACTACCGCGATGTCGCGCACGCGACGCAGCTGCCGATCATCTGCTACAACAATCCGCTCGCCTATCACGTCGACATCACGCCGGCGATGTTCGCCGAGCTGGCAGCCGTCCCGAATCTCGTCGCGATCAAGGAATCTTCCGGCGACGTGCGGCGCATCACCGACCTGCGCAATGCCGTCGGCGACCGCTACGTGCTGTTCGCGGGCGTCGACGACCTGATCCTCGAGAGTGCCGTGCTCGGCGTGGACGGCTGGATCGCGGGCATCGGCCTCGCCTTCCCCGACGAGAACCAGCGGCTGTGGGACCTTGCGGCGGCGGGCGAGTTCGACGCCGCGCGCCGGCTCTACCGCTGGTTCACGCCGCTCGCGCACCTCGATACGCACGTGAAGTTCGTGCAGTACATCAAGCTCGCGATCCAGGCCGCGGGCCTCGGCACCGAATGGGTGCGCGCGCCCCGGCGCCCGCTCGTCGGCGAGGAACGCCGCCGCATCCTCGCCATCATCGAGGCAGGACTCGAGCGGCGGCCGGCGCTGCCGCCCCCGCCACGCGGCGCCGCAAACCAGGGCCGGCGGCGCCGTTCACGCCGGGGCAAGGCCGCCCGGCGATGACGGGCGGCGACGCCATCCACGTCGTCGACTCACACACGGGCGGGGAGCCGACGCGGCTCGTGATCGACGGCGGCCCCGTGCTTACGGGCCCGCTGGCAGAGCGCGTCGCGCGGCTGCGCGAGCATCACGACCACTTCCGCTCGGCGGTCGTCAATGAGCCGCGTGGCTCCGATGTGCTGGTCGGCGCGCTGCTCACGACACCCGCTGACCCGGGGTGCGCGGCCGGCGTGATTTTCTTCAACAACGTCGGCTATCTCGGCATGTGCGGCCACGGCACGATCGGCACCGTCGTCACGCTCGCGTGGCTCGGGCGGCTCGCGCCGGGCGAGCACCGCATCGACACGCCGGTGGGCGTCGTCACGACGACGCTCCACGACGCGAACACGGTGTCGGTGCGCAATGTGCCGGCCTACCGGCACGCGCACGGCGTGCGTGTCGACGTCGAGGGCCACGGCACCGTCACCGGCGATGTGGCGTGGGGCGGCAACTGGTTCTTCCTCTGCGAAGACCACGGGTGCCCGCTCGCGCTCGCCAATGCCGCCGCACTCGCGGGATTCTGCGAGCGCGTGAGGCAGGCGCTCGCGCAGGCCGGCATCACCGGCGCAGACGGGGCCACGATCGACCACGTCGAGCTGTCGGACGAAGCGCGCAACTTCGTGCTGTGCCCGGGCGGCGCCTACGACCGCTCGCCCTGCGGCACCGGCACGAGCGCAAAGATCGCGTGTCTCGCGGCCGAGGGGCGCCTCGCGCCGGGAGAGACCTGGCGCCAGACGAGCATCACCGGCAGCGTGTTCGAGGCGCGCTACGAGCGCGCAGGCGAGCGCATCATTCCAACCATCACGGGCCAGGCATGGGTGACCGCCGAGTCGATGCTGGTGCTCGATCCGGCCGATCCGCTCGTCCACGGCATCCGCGTCGGGTCGTGATCCCGCCATGACACGCTTGCCGACACCGCGCGCAGTGGTCGTGATCGGTGGCGGCATCGCGGGCCTCGCCTGCGCGTGGTACGCGGCGCAGGACGGGCACCGTGTCACGCTGCTCGATCGCGGTGGCCCCGACGGCGATCGCTGCTCGCTCGGCAACGCGGGCATGATCGTGCCGAGCCATTTCGTGCCGCTCGCCTCGCCGGGATCGGTGAAGGCCGGTCTCCTGTCGCTCGCCAACCCGCGCAGCCCGCTGCGCGTCGCGCCGCGCTTCGAGCCGGAGTACCTGCGCTGGTGCTGGCAGTTCCTCTGCGCGGCGCGCCGCTCGCGCGTTGCGCTGGCAGCACCCGCGCTGCGCGACCTCGCGCTGCTCAGCCGCCGCGGCTACGAGGCACTGCACCTCCTGTGGCCACAGGGCGTGCCGCTCGCCGAGCACGGCATGCTGATCCTCTGCCGGGGCCGGCACGCGCTGCACGAGGAACGCGAGGCCGCACGCATGGCGCAGCGCCTCGGGATGCCCGTGGAAATCCTCGAGCGCGACGCCGTTGCCGCGCTCGAGCCCGGGCTCGACATGGCGATCGCCGGCGCGGTGCGCTATCCGCTCGATGCGCATACGGTTCCACAGCGCGTGGTGTCGACCCTGGTCGCAGGGCTCGCCGAGGCCGGCGTCGACCTGCGCTGGCACACCGAGGTCACGCGGCTGCGGCGCGACGGCGCGCGCATCGCGGCCGCTGTCACGAGCGACGGCGAGGTCGGCGGCGACGAGTTCGTGATCGCGGCCGGCATGTGGTCCGCGGCGCTCGCCCGCGACATCGACCTGCCGCTGCCGCTGCTCGCGGGCAAGGGTTACAGCTTCACGCTGCGCTCGCCGCGCGTGCGTCCGCATGCCTGCGCGCTCCTCGCCGAGGCCCGCATCGCCGTGACCCCGATGGGCGATGCGCTGCGATTCGCGGGCACGATGGAGCTGTGCGGCATCGACCCCACGATCGATCCCCGGCGCGTGGCGGCGATGATCGATGCGATCCCGAAGTACTACCCGCAGCTCGGTCCCGCCGACTTCGCGGGCATCACGCCGTGGGCGGGCCTGCGGCCCTGTCCGCCCGACGGCCTGCCCTACATCGGGCGTACGCGGCGCGCGACGAATGCCCTGCTCGCGACCGGGCACGCGATGATGGGCCTCTCGCTCGCACCGGCGACGGGGCGCGTCGTGAGCGATCTCATTGCCGGGCGGGAGCCCCCGGTGCCTGTCTCGCTCTACTCGCCGGATCGGTTCGCGCGCGAGCACGGGAACGCGCGGGCGAGCGGCTCATAGCCTATGGCTGATGGCCGGAAGCGCCGGCCAGACGCTCGGCAATGGTGCGGATCGCGGCGGGCACGGCAGTGGGCTCGCGCGTGTGCGCATCGACGTAGACGTGCACGAAGCGGCCCACGGCCGCGGCGCCGGGCTCGCCCGCACGGAAGATCCCGAGGCGGTAGGTGATGCTGCGTGCGCCGAGGCGCTCGATCGCGAGCCCCACTTCGAGCGCATCCGGGAACGACAGCGGCCTGAAGTAGCGGCAGCTGGTCTCGACGACGAGGCCGATGGCGGGCAGCGTGCGGATATCGACGCCGCTCGCCTCGATCAGCCAGCCGTTCACCGCCGTGTCGAAGAACGAGTAATACGCGACATTGTTGACGTGGCCGTAGTGATCATTGTCCATCCAGCGCGTCGGCACGGGGCGGAACACGGGATACCCGGCGCGGGTCGGCGGCTGCGCAGTCATGCCACAATTGTAGTCATGAAGACGCGTGCCGCAGTGCTCGACGCGATGGGGCTGCCCTCGCCCTACGCCGCCACGCACCCGCTCGCGATCGCGGCCATCGATCTCGATCCCCCGGGGCCCGGCGAAGTTCTCGTCGCGATGCGCGCGGCCGGGCTGTGCCACTCCGATCTCTCCGTGATCGACGGCAATCGACCCCGCCCGCTGCCGATGGTGCTCGGGCACGAGGCGGCCGGCGTCGTCGAGGCGCTCGGCGAGGGCGTCACCGGCCTCGCGATCGGCGATCACGTGGTCACGACATTCGTGCCGAGCTGCGGCGCCTGCGAGCCCTGCGGCATCGGGCGCCCGGCGCTGTGCGAACCGGGCGCCGCGAGCAATGTCGCCGGCACATTGCCGGGCGGTGCGCGGCGCCTGCACCGGGCGGGCGCGGATGTGCTGCACCATCTCGGCGTGTCGGCGTTCGCGGACCACGCGGTCGTATCGCGCCGTTCGCTCGTGCGCATCGATCGCGACCTGCCGTTCGATGTCGCCGCGCTCTTCGGCTGTGCCGTGCTCACCGGCGTCGGCGCCGTGGTCAATACGGCAGCGCTGCGCGCCGGCAGCCGCGTGGGCGTGGTCGGCCTGGGCGGTGTCGGCCTGGCCGCGCTGCTCGGCGCACGCGCGCGAGGTGCGGGCCTGCTGCTCGCGATCGACCTGTCGCCGGCGAAGCGTTCGCTCGCGCTCGAACTCGGCGCGACCCACGTGCTCGATGCGGCGGACCCGGACGTCGTCGCGCAGGCACGGGAACTGACCCGCGGCGGCGCCGATGTCGCGTTCGAGATGGCGGGCTCGGCGCAGGCGATGGATCTCGCATACCGCATCACGCGGCGTGGCGGCACCACGGTCACCGCGGGGCTCTCGCCCCCGGCCGCACTCTTCTCCGTGCCGCACGTCGGCATCGTCGCGGAGGAACGCGCCATCAGGGGCAGCTACATGGGCGGCGCCGACCCCGCGCGCGACATTCCGCAGTACATCGCGTGGTATCGCGCGGGCAAGCTCCCGGTCGATCGCCTGCTGTCGCATCGGCTCGGGCTCGATGAAATCAACGCCGGATTCGACCGGCTCGCGAGCGGCGACGCGGTGCGTCAGGTCGTGGTGTTCGACCGGTAGCGCCAGAAGAGCGCCGCGCACGCCACCGCGAGCAGCGACAGCACGCCGAAGAAGACGATCATCGGCTGGTAACCCGCGGGATTCGCCGCGTCCGCGCCGCTCGCGTCATTGAGCGCACCTGCCGCGACATTGGCGAGCGCGAGGCCGATGTTCTGCACCATCGTCATGAAGCCGTATGCGGTGCCGAGACGCTGCGGCGCCACGAGCAGCGTGACCGCCGGCCAGAGGACCGCCGGCACGAGCGAGAACGCGATGCCGATCAGCGCCGTGCTGACGCCGGGTGACAGCGAGGTGGCACCGAGCACCCAGAAGGCGGCCGCGAGCGTCGCCGCACCACACGTCAGCAGGAGGCCGTGGCGGCCGATGCGGTCGTTCAGCCAGCCAAAGAGCGGTGTGGCAAACATGGCGGCGAGGAACACATGGCTGTTCATCAGGCTCGCCGCCTCGAGTGTCATGGCGCGCGTGTGCTGCAGGTATTTGATCGCGAACGTGCTGCGAAACGGGAAGATCACTGAATAGAACAGCACGCAGAGCGCGAGCACGTACCAGTAGCCGCGATTGAAGCGCGCGAGGCTGCGCAGTTCGATCCGTTCGCGCGAGAGCCCGAGCACCTGCACGCCGCGCGTGGCCGCCGTCGCCTCGAGCCGCCAGTACGCGAGCGCCGCCACGACGCCCGCCGCCATGACGCCGGCCGCGAGCCACAACGGCGCCTGCCAGCCGGAGGCATACGCGTTCGACGCCCAGAGCGGGGAGACATCGACCGCATAGGAGCCGACACGCGCGCAACTGATCGACAGCGCCATCGCGAACGCGAGCTGCCGCCCCGCGAACCAGATGCCGAGCGCGACGATCGTCGCGACGATCATCGTTTCGGCACCGATGCCGAACAGCAGTCGTCCCGCCGCCATCACCGCAAACGGCGTGCCGATCGCGGTCAGCAGCGCGCCGGCGAGACAGATCACCGCCGTCCAGAATGTGACGAAGCCCGGCCCGTAGCGGTCCACGAGGATGCCGCCGACGAACACGAGCACGATGTTCGGCGCGCTGTAGATCGCGTTCAGCGTGCCGATCTGCGCATCGGAGAAGCCGAGCTCGCGCGACAGCTGCTCGGCGAGCGGACCGATCGAGTCGTAGACGTAGTAGTTGCCGAAGAGCGCCAGCCCGGTCAGCGCGAGCACCGCCCACGCCGCACCGGCGCGGGTCACGGCACGAGCACCGTCGAACCCGTGGTGCGTCGCGCCTCGAGGTCGCGATGGGCCTGCGCGGCCTCCGCGAGCGGATAGCGCTGGCCGATGCGCACGCGCAGCTTCCGCTTCGTGATCATCGCAAAGAGCTCGCGCGCGGCGGCCGTGAGGTCGGCCGGCGCGGCGATGTAACTGAACAGGGTCGGACGCGTGAGAAAGAGCGAGCCGCGCTTTGCGAGTTCGAGCGGCGACATCGCGGGCGGCGGGCCCGATGCGTTGCCGAAGCTCACCATCATGCCGAGCGGCCGCAGGCAGTCGAGCGATTCGAAGAACGTGTCCTTGCCGATCGAATCGTAGACCACGTGCACGCCCGCGCCCTTTGTCAGGCGCTTCACCTCCGCGACGATGTCGTCGCGGCCGGACAGGAGCGTGTGGTGGCAGCCATGGCGCTTCGCGAGCACGGCCTTCTCCGCACTGCCGACGACGCCGATCACGCGCGCGCCGAGCGCGCGCGCCCATTGCGTCAGGAGGAGCCCGACGCCACCGGCCGCGGCGTGCACGAGCACGTGGTCGCCCTTCTGCACGCGGTACGTGCGACGCAACAGGTAATGGGCGGTGAGGCCCTTCAGCATGATCGCCGCGGCCGTCTCGTCCTTCACGCCCCGCGGCAGCTTGACGAGCCGCGCCGCCGCGACATTGCGCGCCTGCGTGTACGCGCCGACGCTCGGCAGTGCGTAGGCGACACGGTCACCGCACCGCAGCCCCCTCACCTTGCGCCCGACCGCCGTGACGACACCGGCGGCCTCGCGGCCCGGCACGGCCGGCAACGTGAGCGGGTAGAGCCCCGTGCGATCGTAGACGTCGATGAAATTGAGGCCGATCGCGGTGTGCCTGACCTGCACTTCGCCGTCGGCGGGCGGCGGCAGCGCGACCGACTCGATGCACAGCACCTCGGGCCCGCCGGTCTCGCGGATCACGACGGCCGTGGTGGTCGGCTCGGACATGCGCGCAGTCTACGCGGACTCGCCGGTCTGCGCGATGCGCAGCGCCTCGACGACCCGCCCGCCGATCAGGTGCTCCTGGATGATGCGCTCGAGATTGGCCGCCGTGCAGGCGCGGTACCAGGTCCCCTCCGGGTACACGACCGCAATCGGCCCGTCCGTGCAGATGCGCAGGCAATCCGCCTTCGTGCGCAGGATGCCGTGCGGACGATCGACGAGCCCGAGTTCCTGCAGCCGTCGCTTGAGAAAGGCCCACGTTTCCTGTTGCAGCGACGGGTCCGCGCACTTGCCGCCGACACACAGGAAAATGTGCCGCCGGGCGGTGTCGATCTTCCGCAGGTCGATGGCGCGTGCCAGCGCGTCGGGCCCGCTCGCGCCTTCCGCCATCGTCAGAGCGCGGAGTCGTCGGTCTCGCCGGTGCGGATGCGCACCACGCGATCGATTCCGGTGATGAAGATCTTGCCGTCGCCGACCTTGCCCGTCTTGGCCGCCTTCAGCACCGCATCGACGACCTGGTCGACGAGCGAATCGCTGACCGCAACCTCGATACGGGTCTTCGGCACGAAGTCGACCACGTACTCGGCGCCGCGATACAGCTCGGTGTGGCCGCGCTGGCGACCGAAGCCCTTCACTTCCGTGACGGTCATGCCCGACACACCGATCTCGGACAGCGCGGCGCGCACGTCGTCGAGCTTGAACGGCTTGATAATCGCGGTGACCAGTTTCATGCACGCACTCCCGTCGATGAACTTTTGCCTGCTTTCAATAGCAGCTTTCGTGCCAGTGCACCGCGGGCCCGAATTCACGCGGTTTACGCACCGACCCGCACGGCCTGCAGCGTCGCTGCGCACCATTCTAGCGCAAGCCCGGGGGCGCCGCGCCCGCGATTGGTGCGCTTGGGTTCGCCGTGGGCGCCCAGTATGCTGGCTGCGCAATGCCGCAGAACATCGTGATCGTGGGCGCGGGCCAGGCCGCAGCCCAGGCAGTGGAGACCCTGCGCCGCAAGGGCTATGCGCACGCCCTCACGGTCATCGGCGAGGAGCCCTGGCTGCCCTACCAGCGACCGCCGCTGTCCAAGAAGTTCCTCACCGGCGCCATCGACGCCGATCACCTGCCGATCCGCCACCGTGCGTTCTACGACGAGCACGCGGTGACCCTGCATCTCGGGCGACGCGCGACGCACCTCGATCCGGCCGCGTGCACGGTCACGCTCGATGATGGCCGCACGCTCGATTACGACGCGCTGCTGCTCGCCACCGGCAGCCGCGCCCGACGGCTCGACCTGCCCGGTGCCACGCTCGCGGGCGTGCATGCGCTGCGCACGCTGGCCGACGTCGAGACAATTCGTGCGGCGGCGCGGCCCGGTGCGCGCGCCGTCATTGTCGGGGGCGGCTACATCGGCCTCGAGACGGCCGCGAGCCTGCGCGAGCTCGGGCTCGAGGTCACCGTGCTCGAGGTCGCGGAGCGCGTGATGAGCCGCGTGGTAGCGGAACCGGTGTCGCGATTCTACGAAACCGAGCACGCGCGCCACGGCGTGCGGATCGTGCTCGGTACCGCAGTTGCGGGCCTCGATGGCGATACGCAGGTACGCGCGGTGCGCTGCGCCGACGGCAGCGAACACCCGGCCGATCTCGTGATCGTCGGCGTCGGCGTCTCGCCGGTCGACGAGCTCGCGCGGGCGGCGGGCCTCGCCTGCGACGACGGCATCGTCGTCGACGAGTACTGCCGCACCTCGGATCCGCATGTTTTCGCCGCGGGCGACTGCACGAACCACCCGAGCGTGCGCTATGGGCGGCGCATGCGCCTCGAATCGGTCGACCATGCGTTCGAGCAGGCGACGAGCGCCGCGCTCAACCTGATGGGTGTCGCCACCGTGCACGATCGCACACCGTGGTTCTGGTCCGACCAGTACGACCTGAAGCTCGTGATCGTCGGCGTCGCGCAAGGGCACGACCGCGCCGTGGTACGCGGTGATCCGGCGAGCCGCTGCTTCTCCGTGTGCTACCTCGCGGATGGCGAACTGATCGCCGTCGATACCGTGAACAGCCCGAAGGACCAGATGGCTGCGCGCAAGCTCGTCGCGGCGCGCGTGCACCCGGACCCGGCGCGCCTCGCGGACATAACGCGGCCGCTCCGGGATTGTGTCGCGTAGGCGTCCCGCCGCTCGGCGAAAAGGCGATAATCCACGCACAATGACGCTACGGGGGATCATCGCGCGCTGCGTCGCGCTCACGTTCGCCATCGGGACACCCTGCGCGGTCGCCGGCCCGGGCGCGCGCATCGTCCATTTCGAACCGGTCCGCGCGCTCGCTGCGCAGGGCGCGACGGCGGCCGGGCGCGAACGCCTGTCCTTCGAGGCGTTCGGCAAGCGCTTCGAGCTCGAGCTCGACCCGAACACGCGCGTGGCCGCTGCGGTGCCCGCTGCCCGGCCGGATCTCGTGCCGCTCGAGGGCCGCATCGTGGGTCTGGCCGGCTCGTGGGCGCGCATCACGCGGTCGCGCGAGGGCCTGGTCGGGCTCGTCAGCGACGGTCGCGAGCTCTATGCGATCGAACCGGCGCGGTCCATTGCGGCGCTCACCGACGCATCGCTCGCAACGCCGGCATCGGGCGTGATCGCCTATCGGCTCGAGGACGCGCTGATCGACACGAACGCCGTGAGCTGCGGTGTCGGAGCGGCCGACGGCACGACGAGCGGGCTCACGCTCTACAAATCGCTCGCGACCGAACTCGCGCCGCTCGCCTCGCTCGCGGTCGACCGCCAGCTCGATGTCGCGATGGTCGCCGACTACGAGCTGTACCAGGCCTACGGCGCCGCGACGATCGACTTCCTGATCGCGCGCATGAATGTCGTCGATGGCCTGTACGCCGCGCAGCTCGGCATCCGCATCCGCGTCGGCTCGACGCGGGTCTTCGAATCGGCCCTGCAGCCGTTCTCGGCGAGCGCGGCGCCGGACCTGTTGCAGCAGCTGGCCGGCTTTCGCCGCACGACCATCGCATCGCAGCGGCTCGGGCTCACGCACCTGATGACGGGGCGCGAACTCGACGACACCACGGTCGGCATCGCCTACCTCGACACGGTCTGTTCGCTGCAGTCGGCGAGCCTGACCGAAGCGCGCACCGGGAAGCTGAGCGCCGCGCTGATCTCCCTGATTGCGGCCCACGAGATCGGCCACAACTTCGGCGCGCCGCACGACGGCGAGGCGGGCAAGGCGTGCGCCACCACCGACCCGAACGCGTACCTGATGGCGCCCACGCTGTCGAGCGCGAACACGCAGTTCTCCGCGTGCAGCATCACGGAGATTTCGCAACGCATCGCCGCCGCGTCCTGCCTGTCCGCGGTCGACGAGGTCGATGTCGCGCTCGTGGCTCCGGTCGCGAGTGCGCGGCACGGCATCGGCGAGAACTGGTCGCTCACCTTCAGCGTGCGCTCGATCGGCACGCGCGATGCGCCGATGACGGCCGCATCCTTCACGATCCCGGCCGGCTCGACGCTCGAGAGCATCAACGCGGCGGGCGGCACCTGCACGGTGGTCGGCAGCCAGGCGAGCTGCAGCCTGGGTACGCTCACGCCGGGCACCACGCGCACGATCACGCTGTCGCTCACGGGTCGCGTGATCGGCACCGAAACGCTCTTCGGCAGCGTGTTTGCCGCAGGCGATGGCTCGCCCGGCAATGACAGCACGTCGGTCGAGATCGTGACCGCCCCGCTCGCCGATCTCGCCACCGCGGTGAGCGTCACGCCGGAGAGCCTCGCCGTCGGCGACGACGCCCGCTTTGCCGTGACGATGCGCAACATCGGCCCGAGCGTGACGTCGGACGCGCGCCTGTCGATCGACATCCCGACCGGGCTCACCGTGCACACGATCGATGCGGGCACGCTCGCATGCACCGTGAGCGCGAACAGTATCTCCTGCGATCCGCTGCTGCTCGCGCCCGATGATACGCGGACCGTGAACTTCACTGCGCGCGCCGATGCGGCGGGCAGCTTCGCCGTAACGGCGGTGGCGCTCACCGCGGCGGTCGATCCCGTCAGTGCGAACAATTCGGCGAGCGCCTCGGTCACGGTCACCGGCGGCGGCGGGGGGAGCACGTCGCCGCCGACCCCACCCACGAGTGGCGCGGCAAGCGGAGGCGGTGGCGGCGGTGCGCTGTCCCCGTGGCTGCTCGCGCTCCTCGCCGTGGTCGTCGCGCGGCGCATCGGCAGGCGAGCTCAGCCGATGACGACGAGCAGGTCCTTCGCGTCGACCTGAAGCCCGGGCCGCGCCAGCACTTCGACGACCTGCCCGTCCGCTTCGGCGCGCACAGCCGTCTCCATTTTCATCGCCTCGAGGGTGACGACGACATCGCCCCGCGCAACCTTCTGGCCGACCGTGACGGCCACGGTCGCGACACTGCCGGGCATCGGCGCGCCCATCTGCCGCGGATTGCCGGGCTCGACCTGCCGCTGGGGCGGACGGCGCGCAACCTGGCTGCGGTCGGCGACGCGCACCGCGCGCGGCTGGCCGTTCAGTTCGAAGAACACCGTGCGGGTGCCGTCATCGTGCGTTTCGCTGACGGCGACATGGGTCACGATCAGCGTCTTGCCGCGCTCGAGGTCGATGCTGATTTCCTGGCCCGGTTCCATCCCGTAGAAAAACGCGGGCGTCGGCAGGCGGCCCATGTCGCCATAGGCGGCGCGGTCCTTCGCATAGTCGAGGAACACGCGCGGGTACATGAGGTATGACGCGAGCTGGTAGTCGGCGACGTCGCGACCGATGCGGCCGACGACTTCCGCGCGCGCCGCCTCGAGATCGACCGGCGGCAGCACGGCACCGGGGCGCACCGTGAGCGGCGCGGCGCCGTTCAGCACCTTGGCCTGCAATGCCTTCGGGAAGCCGCCCGGCGGCTGGCCGATGTCGCCGCGCATCAGCTGCACGAGGGACTCGGGAAACGCGATCTGCGTCGCGGGGTCCAGGATCTGCGCGCCGGTGAGGCCGCTCGTGACCATCATGATCGCCATGTCGCCGACGACCTTCGAGGTCGGCGTGACCTTGACGATGTCTCCCAGCAGTTCGTTCACGTCGGCGTACGCCTGCGCGACTTCCGGCCAGCGTGCCTCGTCGATGCCGAGCGCGCGCGCCTGCTCGCGCAGGTTCGTGTACTGCCCGCCCGGCATGCCGTGCACGTAGACCTCGGAAGCCCCGGAGCGGATGTCGCTCTCGAACGCGCCGTAGCTGCGGCGCACCTGCTCCCAGTAACTCGAGAGCCGGCGCAGGTTCGTCGTGTCGATGCCCGGATCGCGCTCGCCGTGGCGCAGCGCCTCGACGATCGAGCCGAGGTTCGGCTGCGAGGTGAGGCCGCTCATCGCGTCCATCGCGCCGTCGACGGCGTCGCACCCGGCCTCGACGGCGGCCAGCACGCTCGCGGCGGAGATGCCGCTCGTGTCGTGCGTGTGGAAATGCAGCGGCATCCCGGTCTCGGCCTTGAGCGCGGCCACGAGCGTACGCGCCGCCGCGGGACGGCACAGGCCCGCCATGTCCTTGATGCCGATGATGTGCGCGCCGGCGGCCTTGAGCTCGCGGGCGAGCCGCACGTAGTAGTCGAGCGTGTACTTCTTCTCGCGCGGATCCGACAGGTTGCCGGTGTAGCAGATCGCGGCTTCGCAGAGCCGGCCGCTGTCGCGCACGGCGTCGATCGCGACGCGCATGTTCTCCACCCAGTTCAGCGAATCGAACACGCGAAACAGGTCGACGCCGCACGCCGCCGCCTGAGCCACGAAGTAGCGCACGACGTTGTCGGGGTAGTTGGTGTAGCCGACCGCATTGGCCGAGCGCAACAGCATCTGCAGCAGGAGGTTCGGCATCGCCTCGCGAAACTGCGTCAGGCGCTCCCACGGATCTTCCTTCAGGAAGCGCATCGCCACGTCGAACGTGGCGCCGCCCCAGCATTCGACCGAGAACAGCTGCGGCAGCAGCTGTGCGTAATACGGTGCGATCGCGGCCATGTCGATCGTGCGCATGCGGGTCGCGAGCAGCGACTGGTGCGCATCGCGCATCGTGGTGTCGGTCAGCAGCACGCGCCGCTCACCGAGCATCCACTGCGAGAACTTCTCCGGGCCGAGCTCGTCGAGCTTCTGCTTCGTGCCCGCGGGCGGCGCCGACTTCAGCGCCACCTTCGGCAAACGTGCGAGCGCCATGTGCGCCGGCCGCGGCCGGTTCTTCGTTTCCGGATTGCCGTTGACGATCGTCTCGGCGAGGTAAGTGAGCATGCGCGTCGCGCGGTCGCGCTTGCGCGGGAACGCGAACAGCTCGGGAGTGGTGTCGACGAAGCGCGTGGTGTACGCGCCGCTCGCGAAGGCCGGATGGGTGATCACCTGGTCGAGGAAGCGCAGGTTGGTCACCACCCCGCGGATGCGGAACTCCCACAGCGCACGATGCATGCGCGCCGAGGTCTCCTCCGCGGTCGGCGCCCACGCCGTCACCTTCACGAGCAGCGAGTCGTAGGAACGCGTGATAATCGCGCCCGTGTACGCCGTGCCCGCATCGAGCCGGATGCCGAAGCCCGCGGGGCTGCGATACGCGGTGATGCGGCCGTAGTCCGGGATGAAGTTGTTCTCCGGGTCCTCGGTCGTGACGCGACACTGCAGCGCGTGAGCCTGCACGCGGATCGCCTCCTGCGCCGGCACACCGCTCTCCGGCGTGCCGATGCGCGCGCCCGCCGCGATGCGGATCTGCGCCTTGACGAGATCGATGCCGGTCGCGCACTCGGTCACCGTGTGCTCGACCTGGATGCGCGGATTGACTTCGATGAAGTAGAACTGCCCGGTATCGGCGTCCTGCAGGAACTCGACGGTGCCGGCATTGAGGTAGCGCACGGCGCGGCCGATCGCGAGGCCGGCTTCGCACAGCGCCGCGCGCTGCGCGTCGGTGAGGA
>WBZO01003265.1_pt1 | contig 19246 bp, 12 predicted proteins | sample 5204261 | NCBI WGS metagenome assembly WBZO01 (sample SAMN12412400, study PRJNA552823) | activated sludge metagenome | isolation source: activated sludge from anammox sidestream of wastewater treatment plant... | place: USA: North Carolina | collected 2017-09
CCACTCACCGGCGTTCACCCAGCCAACGTCGTAGCCGCCCTCGGTGGCCGCCTCGAGGTCCACGCCGGTCGTCCGGTACGTGCCGCCGGCGTTCGCGGTGTCGAGGTCGTGATACGCCACGCCTTCCCCGCCGTTGTCGAAGTGTTCCGCTTCAACCACCCCCGGCAGCGTGACCGCCACGCCGGTGAACGGTGTCGGCGCGGGCGGTGGTGGTGCCGGCTTGGCCACGATCGTCGAATCGCCCGACCGCTGGCCGGGTGCCACCGCCAGGTAGGTGGCCGGCGAGATCACCACCTGGTCGACCCGCACACCGTCCTCACGGGTCTGGAGCCGCAGGGTGTGGGTGCCGCTCGTGGTGAACGACAGCGTGGCCGCCTGGGTGAGCCAGTAGGCACCGTCCACCCATCCCCACCCATTCAGCTTGGCGCCGTTCGAGACCTGGAGGTTCAGCGTCAATCCCGCGGTGGAGCCGATGCGGTAGACCGGCGAGCCCCCGGCGATGGCATCCGAGAACTGCGCGAACACGGAGTCGTTCACCTTGCTGTTCCCCGCAGCCTTCAGTCGAACCCACACATGGTGCGGCACCGCGGCCGGTGCAGGAAATGTGAATTCCACGTAGTCGGCCGGGTTCGCCAGCGGGGTGTCGGCGGCCGACCAGCCTCGGTCCGTGCTCACCAGTGCCGCACCGCCTGCGGCCGTGCTGTCCGCGACCTTCGACCAGTTGCCGGCCGTGCGTGCGGCGTCGGAGGCATACAGCACTACGTCGGCCGGGGCGGCGCCCGCGGTCGTCGCGATCAGCAGGCAGGCACACGTCGCCCATGTCCCCGCCAGGGTTCTCTTGCGCATCGTCGTTCTCCGTGCTCTGTGTGTGTGAGAGGTGCGCGGCGGCGGCCGCGACACTCACGGGAACGGCAACGGCAATACCACCTCGTCCGGGCGCGATTTCCGAGGGAATCGGGCGACCGGCACGTGGGGTGTCAGCTCATCCGCTTACGAAACCGTCATCGCTCGAACAGTTCTGGTGTGCCTGCGGTCGGATCCGTGTGTCGAATAGTGCTGAGCTGACCGCGACGTATCAGGTCAGGTCACGGACACAGCCGTTCGCGCACGAATCTGTCATCGAATCGTCCAGGTTGTCCGCGAACACAACTCAGCACTTATCCTTACCCGCACGGAAAACCGGCCTGATTCCTCGGTCTTCTCCAGAAGAGCTGTCGCGCTGTTGGGTAAAAGTTACGAAACAGCCGAGTTGCGAAACAGGGCAGACGCGTGCTCGTGGCGCGCGCCTGTGACAAAAGTCACACAAAACCGCAGGGTCTGGCCTGTGGTCCGACCATTGCCCATGTGCCCGGTCGGACACGGCCCCTGTGTGTGGATCCGGGCCGGCCGACATCCAGGACAAGTTTCCCGTCGCTCGATCGCCTGACGGCGCGCACTCCAGGGTCGCGACCATCGCGGCCGCGGAGTGTCCGGCGGGAACGGTATGCGTGCCGATGGAGGGCAAATGTTGAAGCGTGCGTGGTTGGGGTGTCTTGCGCTCTGCGCGAGCATGATGGTGGCGGGTGCCGCCGGAGCACAGGACATCGTCCTGTACGCGTCGGATGCCACGATGGTGCAGGGGAGCTGGAGCGTGTCGGCGAGTTCGAGCGCCGCTGGCGGCCAGCGGCTGACCAGCACCGACAGCGGATGGTCGTACACCACGAACGCGCTCGCCAGTCCGAGCCACTACATCGAGGCGTCCTTCACCGCCCCGTCGTTCACGACCTACCACGTGTGGCTGCGCATGCGGGCCACCAACGACTCGAAGTGGAACGACTCGGTGTGGGTGCAGTTCTCGGACTCGGCCACCCCCAATGGCAGTGCCGCCTACCGGATCGGGACCACCGACGGGCTGCTGGTGAACCTCGAGCCGTGCAGTGGCTGCGGCGTGTCGGGCTGGGGCTGGGCCGACAAGGGCTACTGGACGACTCAGACACCCCTGGTGATGTTCGGCGCGCGCGGCACGCACACGGTCCGCATCCAGACGCGCGAGGACGGCCCCCAGATTGACCAGATCGTACTGAGCCCCGCCACCTACCTCTCCCGGCCGCCTGGCCAGACGACGAACGACACCACCATCCTGCCGCACTCGACGGACGGCGGCACCACGACCACGAGCAGCAGCGGCGGCACGACCACGCCGTACCTCGGTTCACCAGTGTCGATCCCGGGCACGATCAATGCGCAGGACTTCGACAACGGTGGGGAAGGCGTGGCCTACCACGACACCACGGGTGGCAACAGCGGCGGCGCGTATCGGAGCACCGGGGTCGACCTGGAGCCGAGCGCCGACGGCGGCAACAACGTCGGGTGGACCGCGGCGGGCGAGTGGCTGAACTACTCGGTGAACGTCACCACCAGCGGCAGCTACACCGTCCAGCTGCGCGTGGCCTCGCAGAACGGCGGCGGTGCGATGCACGTCGGCTTCAGCCGCAGCAGCGTATGGAGCGCGGTGTCGATACCGGCGACCGGCAGCTGGCAGACCTGGACCACCGTGAACGTGCCGGTGACGCTCACCGCCGGGCAGCAGCTCCTCACGCTGGCCGTCGACGCTGGCGGCTTCAACATCAATCGCATCTCGGTGGTCAGCGGCTCGGCCGGGTCGTCCGGGGGCACCTCGTCATCGGGTTCGTCGACCCCGCTGGGTGGCACGCCCTGGGCGGTGCCGGGCACCATCCAGGCCGAGGACTTCGACAACGGCGCCGACGGCGTGGCGTATCACGACACGACGAGCGGCAACTCGGGGGGCGCCTATCGCAGCACGGGTGTCGACATCGAGACGTCGTCGGTGGGCTACAACATCGGGTGGACCGCGGCGTCAGAGTACCTGAACTACACGGTGAAGGTGGCGAGCAGCGGGAGCTACACCGTGCAGCTGCACGTGGCGTCGGCAACCGGCGGGTCGATGCATGTGGGGTTCAGCGGCTCCAGCGTGTGGACCGCGGTGCCCGTCGCGGCGTCCGGGTCGTGGCAGTCGTGGACGACCGTGAACGTGCCGGTCACGCTCAGTGCCGGCACGCAGCTGATGACGCTGATGGTCGATTCGGGCGGCGTGAACCTCGACAAGGTCACGGTGGTCTCGGGCACGACGTCCAGTGGTGGTGGCAGCGGCAGCTACACGAGCAGCGGCACGCTCCGCATGATGACCTGGAACATCCAGCACGGCACCACGAAGTCCGGTGCGTACGACCTGGCCGCACAGGCGCAGTTCATCGCGAGCCACAAGCCCGACGTGGTGGCGCTGCAGGAGGTGGAAACCTGGAGCGAGAACCAGCCGCAGCGGTACAAGCAGCTGCTCGAGCAGTACACGGGCAACACGTGGACCGTGGTGTGGGCACCCGTGACGAATGCGGCCGGCACCGAGGGCAACGTCATCCTCACCCGGCTGCCGGTCGTCTCGCAGGCCACTTACCAGCTGCACGCAACGAGCGACTACACGACGCTCTATTCGAACCGCTCGGTGGCCGAGGCCACGGTCCGCGTAGGCAGCGTGAACGTGCCCGTGTTCTCGACCCACCTGGACTACTACACCACCAGCTACCGCACGACGCAGCTCCAGCAGCTGATGACGTGGTCGCTGAACTTCCCGGGGCCGCGCCTGGTGAGCGGCGACTTCAACTCCTGGTGGGGCGAGTACTGGATCACGACGATGATGAGCCAGTACACGGACACGTGGCAGGACTACACGGGCAGCAACCAGAACGGCTACACCGTGAACAACGCCGTGCGGTTCGACTACATCTTCCGCTCCATGGACGGCGGCTGGCGCGCCACGCCGGTGAACTGCTACGTGCCGGTGACGTCACTGTCCGACCACAACCCGGTGATCGCCGACTTCCGGATCCAGTAGCGGGCCCCTGAAACTTCCGCACGGGTGCGCTCGTCTCACCCGTGCGGAATGCCCACCACGACCGCGTCAACCCTGACGGCCGCCGGAGCCACCGCCGCACGCGGTGGTTCCGACAGCTTCACCCGGGACTGGATCCGGACCGGCGCCACCTGCGGGCTGCTGTCTGTGGCCAGCTACCTGGGCGCAGCCTTCCTCCCCCTCCCAGACACGCTTGCCTATGCCGCGGCGTTCGCGTTCGGTCCGCTGCTCGCCGTGGGCTGCACCGGGCTCTACCACTGCCTGGCCGAGTCCCGCCGTACGCCGCTCCTGCAGATTGCGGCGGCTGCGGCCGTTGCCGGCGGGGTCACGGTGCTGCTGATGCTCACGGTCCAGCAATCGATCTTTGCCGCCAGGCTCGCCGCCGACGGCGCCGTCGACGCAGCGCCGTTGCGCGCAGGGCTGAACGCGGTACATCTCGGGCTCGATGTTGCCTGGGATGTGCTGATCGGCCTCGCCGTGGTGCTCTTTGGCTTGGCGATGGTGGGGCACCCGCAGTTTGGACGCGTGGTGGGCGCAACCGGATCGGCTCTCGGGGTCCTGTTGGTCGTATTCAACCTCTGGTACTTCCCCGAACCGCCGGGAAGCGCCGGCTCGATCGACTGGGGACCGTTCGTGGCCTTGTGGCTGCTCGGCGTGTTCGGGATGCTGCTTCGCGCGCCGCGTGTCGACGGCGCTGCCCGGTCCGCCTGAAGGCGGACACGTCAGCCGGGCGATCACCGTCAGCGGACCGCGGCGTTCAAGCGCGGCGCGACGCCAAGCTCGCGCTGCAGGGCCGGGATCAGCCGCTCGGTGAACCGCGCAGCCCCGCTCGGGTTCAGGTGAAAGCCGTCCCGGTACAGGCCGGCGTCGAACGCGCCCGATGCCACGGGGCGCAGCACCGGGACACCACTGCGCTGCGCGGCCGCCACCAGGCCGTTCGAGCCGTCCTGCGGGTTGAGCACCGGGGGCACCAGCACAATCAACGTCGAGCCGAAGCCGCGCGCCACATCCCGCATCCGTGCGACCCGCTCCACCAGCACCGGTTCGATGGCGCTGTCCACCATCGGCCGATGGTCGATCGCACTCGACATGTTCATGAACCGGGCAAGGTCCGGCATCAGGTGTCGCATGACGAACGTACGCATCTCGCTACGGGCCCCCCAGAACTTGCTCACGCCCGCGAACAGCAGACCGGTGGCCTGCGTCGGGTGCATGTCCAGCTCACGCGCCACGGACGGCAGGTCGCCCTGGCTCATCATGTACTGCGCGGAGTAGTCGCCGCGGATGTTGGGGCTCAGCCAGTGGCCCGTACCGAGCATCACCACCACGGCATCCGGTCGCGCTCCTTCGTGGAACAGCCGTCGAAGCCCGAACAGCCAGTCGTAGTACACCGTCTGCTCGACCATGTAGCGCCGCACGTCCACGCCGTCCCGCAGTTCCGTCCGCAGCCTCCCGAAGTCCACCCCTTCGTCCAGCAGCGAGTTCCCCACCACGAGCACATGGCGGCCGCTCGCGCCGTCCTGGCCGATCGCCACGGCAGACCGGTACTCCTCAACCATCCGGCGCTGAATCCTGCTCCCGCGGTCGAGCCCCACCCGTGCGGCCACCTCCAGGCCGACGGCAACGACCGCGCACCCGATGACGAGCAGCCACGTGGCGCGTCGGAGCCGGCTCGACGGCGCAACTTCAGAAACGGAAGTAGATGAAGGCATTGAGCTGGTTTGCGGCGAACACGGCCACGACACCCATCAGGGCAACACCGACGGCCGCACGCCTGAACTCGAACGTCCGCTCGAACACGTACTCCTCGCCACGCGCCTCGTTCACAAGATCCATCACGAACATCGGCACGGCGAAGAGCACCAGGAACCGCAGCGCGATCGCGTACTCCTCACTCCAGACGACGTGCCCGAGTCCGGCGAGCATCCCGACGGCGGCGCGCACGCTCTCGGCCCGGAAGAAGATCCAGGCCAGGCACACCAGGTGGAAGATGACGATGCGCGCGAGCCAGGGCCGCAGGGCCAGCAGCGATGGCGGCACCGGTTCCGCGACCTGCGCACGCACGTCCCGGCCCATCATCCGGGACGCGAAGCGCTCGACCGCCAGCCCCGCGCCGTGGATGCCGCCCCACACCACGAATGTCCAGTTCGCGCCGTGCCACAGCCCGCCGAGCAGCATGGTGAGCATCAGGTTGCGGTAGGTCATGGCTTCACCATGCCGGTTGCCGCCGAGCGGGATGTAGAGGTAGTCGCGCAGCCAGGTGCTGAGGCTGATGTGCCAGCGCCGCCAGAAGTCCTGCAGGCTGGTGGCGAGGTAGGGCTGGCGGAAGTTCACCATGAAGTGGAAGCCGAGCAGTTGCGCGCTGCCGCGGGCGATGTCGCTGTAGCCGCTGAAGTCGCCGTAGATCTGCCACGCGAAGGCATAGACACCCAGCATGGTGGTCACGAGGTTCGGCGGACCGAGCCGGCCCGAGAATGCCGCATCGGCGATCAGCGCGCAGTTGTCCGCGATGACCGCCTTCCTGAACAGTCCGGTCAGGATCAGGAGCAACCCGTTGAAGAAGCGCTCCTGGTCGAACACGCGCGGGGCCTGCACCTGGGGCAGCAGGTGGCTCGGACGCTGGATCGGTCCCGCAATCAGGTGCGGGAAGAGGCTGATGAACAGCGCATACTCGATCAGGGAGTCGGCCGGCTCGATCTTGCGGTGGTACACGTCGACGATGTAGGCCACCTCCTGGAAGGTGTAGAACGAGATGCCCGGCGGCAGCAGGATGCGCAGCGTCGTGACCGGCACGTGGTCGATGCCGATGCCGTCCAGCAGGACGACGAACGAGTCGACGAAGAAGTTGAAGTACTTGAAGGCGCCGAGGAAGCCCAGGTTCACGGCGAGCGACACGATCAGCAGCCGCCGCCGGCGCCGCGAATCGCCAGACGCAGCGATGGCCCGCGCACAGTAGTAATCGACGATGGTCGACGCCGCGATCAGCCCGAGGAACCGGACGTCCCACCAGCCGTAGAACACGTAGCTGGCCGCGAGCAGCATGCGGTTCTGGCTGCGCCAGCCCATCCGCCAGTAGAGGAAGACGACCAGTGCGAGGAAGACGGCGTAGACCGGCGTGTCGAAGAACATCGCGTCACCGGCCGAGCAATCCGGGTGCCGGCCTGGCGGCACCCGTGCCGAGCCGTGTGCCCGAGAGCCGCCGCCTCCAGCACCCGGCGAACAGCCCGATGAACTGCAGGGACTTCAGCTCCTCGATGAGGAGCGTGAGCGCATCGGGACGTCCGACCGCATGCAGGTATCGCCAGAGCTGGCCGACCGCCTGGCGATAGATGAAGCGGGGCACGCCCGCCACCTGTGGCACGGTCGCAAAGTCCAGGTCGGGAAACAGGTCGGGCAGCATCAGCGCGTTGGTCTTGCCGTGCCAGTAGAACCAGCGCCGGAAGTACCGTCGCGTCAGGCGCGAGGGCGGCACGTAGTGCCGCACCATCAGGGCCGGGTCGTAGAACCCCGCGTAGAGGCCATGGCGGCGGAGCCGCACGAAGATCTCGTGGTCTTCACCCGAGATCAGGCTGTTGTTCACCTTGCCGAGGTCGGTCCGCCAGCCGCCAATCGTGAGCAGCGCCGATCGCGCAAAGGCGAGGTTCGCGCCAATCGGCAGCCGCTGGCCCGTACTCGCGGCCACGTACTCCACCGGATCGTCACCGTAGTCGACGATCGCCAGCGGACCCCAGATGTCCTGGGCCCGCGTGGTCAGCAGCTCGGGCGGTGGCACGCAGCCCCAGCGCGGCAGCACCTTGCCGAACACGAAGGTCAGTCCATCGTCCTCCCGGAACGCGCGGACGATTCGCTGCAGCCACCGCGCTCCCGGCAGCACGTCGTCGTCGGTCAGCGCCACCACCTCGCCGCGCGCCGCCGACAGTCCGAGGTTCAGGGCGAAGCTCTTGCCCTGTCGCGCCTCGCGAAGCGGCACCACCGTGAACGGCCCCGAGCGGGCGGCGTCGGCCAGCACGCGCGACGTGTCGTCTGTCGAGTTGTTGTCGACCACGAGGATCTCGACCGCGCAGTCTGGAGGTGGCTCGACCTGCTGGAGGGCCGCGAGCGTCTCCTCGAGCAGCCGCGCGCGGTTGTACGTGCAGATGAGGACGGATACCGTGGTCACCGTCATGACCGCCCCGCCTGCGGTGTCGTGCCCGAGGGGGTACGCACGATGCCGGCGCGTGCGGCGGCGTATCCGGCGGCGAACGCCGAGTCGAGCGCACGGTCGACGGCGTGCGGCACCTGGCCCCGCGCCATCGCCGCCAGCGACCCGCCGAGGCCCCGTGCGAACTGGCCGGCAAGGGAGCGGACGACTCCGGTGCGCCCGTGGCCCGCGTCGAGCGCCGAATGCGTGATGCCGGACCAGAAGAACCAGCGGATGAAGTAGACCAGGCGCATCCGATCGGCAGGCACCCAGTGCGCCACGGGAGCAGAGGGTTCGTACCAAGCCTCGTGTCCGGCCGCTTGTACCCGGTCGCACAGTTCGTGGTCCTCGCCTGAGAGCAGCGTGCCGCGCAGTTTGCCAAGGTGCGTGGCGTACCCGCCGATCTCCACGAGGATGTGCCGGCGGACTGCGAGGTTCGCCCCGAGCAGCGTGCGCCTGCCGAGCGGCTGGCGATTGGGACCGTAGTCGAGCAGGCCGAGCGGCGCGCCGAGCCTGCTGTGTCCGGCCAGTGCGAGCCAGCGGGGGGGACGCACCTCCCAGCGCGGCTCGACCGGTCCACCAGCCAGCCCCACGGCTGGATCGGCGAAGGCGCGTCGCAGCGCCGCAAGCCAGTGGCCGCCCACGCGCACATCGTCGTCGGTGAAGCAGGCGAGGTCGCCGCCGGCGATGTCGAGGGCGGCGGCCACGGCGTGCGACTTGCCGGGCGTGGGGACGACCAGCCTCGTAAGCGGGACGGGGAAGCGTGTTGCGTGCCGTGCCACCACGCGTGCCGTGTGATCGGTGGAGCCGTTGTCGGCCACGATCACTTCGTCGCCGGGCAGGAAGTCCTGGCGGATCAGGTGGCCGAGGCAGTCGTCGAGCCGATCCGCCCTGTTCCAGGTCGCGATGATCACGCTGGCGGTCATGGCGAATATCACCCGGCCTGGGGCGCGAACGGATGCGTGGGTGACTCGTGGTCCGCTGAGGGACGGCGCGGAGAGCGACGCCACGACTCGCGAAGGTAGCCCGCGAACCAGAGCAGGCGGCTCGCGGCCGCGAACCGGCCGGCGCTGTTCCCACGCGCAGCGGCGCGGACGGCACGGAGGGCATCGACCGCGGCCTGCCGCCAGAGGTACCGGGGCGAGCCGAGCAGCCGGGGACCGACGGGCGGCACGTACGCCTGCTCGAGGCGGGCCACGTCGCGTCCGTTCTGGTGCATCCAGCGCCGGAAGTAGTCGCGGCGCAGCCGCTCCTGGCCCACGCGGTGATGGACCACCGCGGTCGGCTCGTAGACGCCGCGGAAACCGGCGCGGATCATCCGCAGGAAGAACTCGTGGTCCTCGCCGGTACGGAGCGAACCGTCCAGCTTGCCCAGGTCGGTCCGGAGACCGCCGATGCGCTCGATGACGTGCCTGCGCACGGCCATGTTCGCGCCGATCGGCACCACCCGCGCGCGTTCCGACCGGATGTCGATCCTGTCGTCCCCGTTCTCGGGCACGGCGATGACGCCGTACACCGCGGGCGAGACCCATGCCGGTGGCGCCGCCTCCCACTCCGGACGTACGCGACCGGCGACGAAGTCCGACCCGGTTGCGTCGAACGCCACCGCGAGACTCCGGAGCCATGCGCGTTCCGGCCGCACGTCGTCGTCCGTGAACGCGATCAGGTTGCCCGAGGCGTGCCCGAGCGCGCGGTTCACGGCGGCCGACTTGCCGGGAATCGGCTCGTGCAGATACCGGACGAGCGGCCCACCGTCGCGCGCGGCGGCCCGCGCGACCACCCCGCTGGTGCGGTCGGTCGAGCCGTTGTCGGCGACGATGACCTCCACGGCCCGGGACGGCCAGTCCTGCTCGGCCAGCGCCTCGAGCGTGCTGGCGAGCAGGGCCGCCCGGTTGCGCGTGGCGATGACGACGGAGAACGTGTGCACGGCCAGACCCTGCCCTCTCGTGTGTGCGTTACGGCTTGGCCACGATCGTCGAGTCGGCCGTGGGCGGCCCAGGGGCAGACGTGAGATATGCCGACGGGCTCAGGACGATCTGGTCGAACTGGACGCCATCCTCCCGGATCTGGATGCGCAGCGTGTGGCTTCCCGACGTCGGGAATGTCACCGTCGTGGGCTGCGAGAGCCAGTACGCCGTGTTCTGCCAGCCCCAGCCCTGCAGGCTGGCACCGGTGGAACTCGTGGCGAGGTTCACGAGCAGGCCCGACGTGGTGTTCATCTGGTACGCCGGTGCGCCGTTGACGAGCGCGTCGGAGAACTGCACCCAGACGGCGTCGTTGTACTTGCTGTCGGCCGTGGCACGCAGGCGCAGCCAGAACGTGTACGGGGTGTTCGCCTCCGCGGTGAACGTCACGTCCACGTAGTCGGCCGGTGACGCCAGCGGACTGTTGGGATTCGCCACCCCGTTGTCGGGTGTGACGAGCTTCACGCCCGAGGGCGAGGCGCCGTCGCTGCCCGTGCCCCAGTTGCCGTGCAGGGCCGCCGCCGGGATGTCGCTCGCGTAGATCACCACCTCCGTGGCGTTGGGTGGCGGGGGCGGCGGTGTCGACGGTGCGCTCACCGTGACGTTGTCGAACGTGGCCGTGTTCAGCGTGTTCACGTCGTGGCTGGTCACGGCCAGCCCCACCTGGGCCGAGGCCGGGATCGACGTGGTGGTACTGCCCAGGGTCGTCCACGTGCTGCCGTTGGACGAGACCGCCGCGGTGACCGTGGCGCCGCTGCGGGTGAGCTTCAGCCAGGCGGGCGGCGCCTGGGTGCCGTAGGTGATGAGCGTGGTCGACGCACCCGTCGAGGCGCGCGTCATGAACTCGATGGTGCCGCCGGGCGTGACGTCGAGCAGCACGTGCGGCGAGGTGGCCGTGAGCGACTGCCGCAGCATCAGGCCGGCCTTGGCCCACTGGTGGGTGTTCTGGAGCGCGGCCACGCGGGCCACGACCTCGATGTCGCCCGACGTGGGCTGCGACACGAAGTGGAACGCGTCACTCGAGCCCCAGATGTCGGCGCCCGCGCCGCTCACCGTGAACGTGCCGTTGCTGACGCTCGCACTGCCGCCCAGCCCGGTCGTCCCAACGTCCTGGTTCGTCCACGGCGCCGGCAGGCCCGGCGGCGGTGGCGGCGGCGGAGCCGAGCCGGTCGTGACGGTGGCGTTGTCGAACGTGGACGTGTTGAGGACGCCGGTGTTGTGGCTGTTCACCACCAGCCCGAGCCGAGCCGTTGCGCCGAAGCTGACGGTGGTGCTGCCCACGGTGGACCAGGTCGACCCGTTCGACGACACCGACGCGGTGACCGTGTTGCCGCTGCGCTCGAGTTTCAGCCACGCGGGAACGGCCTGCGTGCTGCCGCCGAGATAGGTGGTGGCGCCGCCGGTCGATCCGCGCGTCATGAACTCGAGGTTGCCGCCGGGGCGCACGTTCAGCAGCACGTGCGCCGAGCCGGCCGTGAGCGACTCGCGGAGCATGACGCCCGCCTTGGCGTAGCTGTTCGTGTTCTGGATCGAGGTGACCCGTGCCACGATCGTCGAGTCGCCGTTCACGCCCTGGTAGACGTAGCGGAACGCATCTGCCGAACCCCAGATGTCGGCCCCGGCACCCGCGACCGTGAACGCGCCATTCGCGAACGAGGCGCTGCCTGCCGTGCCCACGGCGCCGACGTCCTGCGTCTGCCACGGCGTGGGGACAGAACCACCACCGCCGGTTGTCGCGCCGGTGGTGAACGACTGCAGGGACGACGACGCCACCAGGGTCGCGTCGCGTACGGTGCCGTTCGTGCGCGAGACCACCCGCCAGTAGTAGGTCGTGTTGCCCGCGAGCGCCGTGGAGGGCGTGAAGGAGTAGGTCTGCGGGGGATCGTTGACCAGCTGGGCAGGTACGTTCCCCACCAGCGTCATGGACCCGGCGCTCGTGCCCAGGTAGACGTCGTAGCTCGTGGCGAACACCGCCCGGTTCCACGTGAGCGTGGTGGCGGTGCTGACGCCGGAGGCGCCGGACACCGGAGCGACCGGCGTGGGCGCATCCGGCGGCTGCGGCACGAACGTCCGGAACCCCGTGGTGTCGTTCCACATCGTGTCGAAGCGGTCCCTGATCGCCGTGTAGATGGCCGGCTTGCCTGCTGCCGGCAGGAAGTAGTTGTGATCGCGCTGCCAGGCGGCCGCGAAGTTCGACGAGGCGATCGTGGCCACCTGCGAGGTGATGAGCACCTTCATGTGCGTCAGCCCGGTGTGCTGGCGCATCCTGATCGGGATGCCCGCCGCCCACAGGCGATCGATGTTGGCGTGGGTCAGCCAGAACTCGGGCCACTTCCGGTTCAGGTACTCGTCCGGCTCGATGATGAGCCGCACGGGTACCCCCGCGGCCTTCCTCGCCAGCAGCGCGTCGGTGATGTTGTCCACGGTCAGCCGGTAGATGACGAAGTCCACCGCGGTCTGCTCGACATCGATCTCCGAGACGAGCCGGTTGTTGAACGCCGAGCCCTGGCCCCAGACCATGTCCGGCGGGAGCGGATTGTCAGGCTCGAGCCGGCGCGTGTCGATCGTCATCGGCACCGGGTTCGGGTAGGTCGTGCGGTAATCCGAGCAGCTGGGCTCGACCGCACACGCGTCGTCCCAGTCCTTGAAGTATGGGGCCGACGGGATGAGGCTCTCGGGTTCGCCAGCCGTGTCGTTCCAGTAGCGATCGAACTTCGTCCTGAAGGCACCGACTAGGGCCGGGTCCGTGGTGAAGAGCGTCACCTCGTCCTTGTAGTTGGACGAGGAGAACGGCGTCAGCTCGAACGGTGTGTAGTTGGCCGACCCGAACGCCACGAGGTTCTGCCCGGCGAAGATGGTCGCCTTCCAGTGATCGATCTCGGGGTACCACGTGGGGTTGTAGCGCAGCCGGATCGGGACCCCCTGGCTCGCCAGGTAGTAGAACGTGTTGCGGGTGTTCTGGTCGATCTCGAAGATCGAGCCGCGATCCCCGATGAGCCGCACCTGCACGCCGGTCTTGTGGCGGTTCAGCAGGGCGGTGTAGACCGTGCTGTCGGTCAGGTACCAGGCCGACATGTCGATGCGGACGGTCTCCGCGTTGATCCGCTGGACGAGCTGCGCCGCCACGTCGTCCACGGCAGAGAAATAGATCTGGTCGGCGGCGGCGACGGCGCGTGGGGCGGCGAGCGGGGCAATCAGGGCAAGCGCGCACGCCAGCATCAGGCGGTGCACCGTCGTGAGTAGCGGGTTCGTCACGGATCTCCTCAACAAATAGTCCAGTTCGATCTCTGCCGACATCTGTGCGGGGCCAGTGGGACGAGCACAAACGGGGCCACCCGGTGGCGGCGGCTCAGGACGAGCGCACGAGCTGTGCGAGTGCACGCGCGGGTTCGGTCTGTGCGTGTTCCGCAGGCAGCGGCAGTTCGATGAGCTCGTAGATGCAGCGCACCGCGCGGGCGGTGGCGGTGCCGGCTCCGTAAAAGAGCTCGGCCGCAATGCGCTGGCGCTCGCGCCGATGGTGCCCGGGGTGATCGAGGCCCTCCCGCACCACGGCGTCGAGCGGGTCGCCCTCGCGTGCGACGAACGACGCGCCGCGCAACATCGCCACCTTGTCAGGGTTCACGCGTGCGTGCGCGATGAGCGCGGGCCGGTCGATCACCACGACCGGCCGGTCGAGCAGCATGAACTCGAATCCGACGGAGCTGTGGTCGGTCACCAGCAGGTCTGCCGCGTGCAGCCATGGCGACGCGTCGGCGTCGTGGACGAGCTGTGCCCCGTGCTCGCGGCAGACCTCGCGCAGCTCCCGGGCCCAGTCGACGCCACCCGACCCGCGCGCCGCGCCGTCGTACGAGCGATCGTGCAGCTTCACGATCACGTTCACGCCGAGCTGTCCCAGTGCGGCGACAACCTGGTGTCCCATGCTGTTCAACGACGAGTACGGTGACCAGGTGGGCGCATAGAGTACGGTCGGGCGAGACGGCGTGCACCCCACGCGCCTGAGCGTGGCCGCCCGGTCGAGCGTGCCATCCACCAGGCAGTCGACCTTCGGATAGCCGATCAGCGCCGCCCGTGGGGAAGCCGCGTCGACCAGCCCGGCCTCCGCGTAACGGCGGAGCCGGTCCTGGTTCGGGAACAGCAGCCGGTCGAAGGTGGCCACCACCGGCGCGATGCGGACCGGTGCGTCGAGGCCGTACTTGCCCGCCACGCCGTGGAAGAGATGCACCCGCCTGGTGCGACGCGGCAGCCATGTCATGTCCCAGAAGTCGGTGTTGACGTAGGCGTCGAACTTCGACCAGCGCACGTGCTGCGCATCGACGACACGGTCGTGGATGCCGACCGCGTGGAAGATCGCGCGCGCGTGCCATGTCCGGCTGCAGCTGGTGAACCAGAACTCGAGGCGCGGGTCCCGCGAGAGCCGGCGCAGCACGGGGCCGAAGACCGCCAGGCTCATCGGCGATGCCGCCTCGAAGAGGATCCGCTGGGGCGTCCCCTCGCGACGGCTCAGCGCGTCGTCCATCGCGTGCACGGCCGAGGTGACCGAGGCACGCATGCGCCGGTAGGCGGTGTCGTGCAGCAGGTTCACCGTGGGCCCGATCCGCACGCCGGTGGCATCGTCGAGACACGCATGCCGCTGTGCAGAGCAATGCGGGTGCCGAGCTGAACCGGCAGGCCGAGCCGGCCGGCGCGCGGAAAAACGGGTGTCATCGAACGCCGGGCGCCACCACGGGGGAACGCGGCGTGGGTGAAACGGAAATCTGTTTCACAGGATCGGCAGGCAGCGAGCGCGCGGCACGCACGCGCGCCAGCACCATCTCGCGGCTGGCGACGATCAGCGCGAGCAGGTAGTAGAAGGTCCAGTTGTAGGCCACCGACGCGAACAGGGAGCAGACGAACCAGCCGGCGAAGCCGGCCGTCATGGCAACGGTGTGCGCCTGCATGGCGCGCCGGTCGTCGGCGTCCAGGATGCGCGAGAGCGGGTCGTGCCTCCGCGCGAGCCCGCGGCCCCTCTCGAGCAGCCGCCTGGTGGTGCGCGTGCCAAGCCCGGCCCTGAACACGAGGAACAGGAACGCGGCGACGCCGAAGATGCCGGTCTCGGCCGCCACCTGGATCGGGGCATTGTGGGTTTCCTTCCAGGTCTCCTTGCGCCCCGGCGGGTTGTAGGCCTGGAACACGCCGGCGCCCACGCCGGTGATCGGTCGTGCGGCAAAAGCCCGCAGCCCTTCCTTCATCACCGTCCAGCGCGCCTCGCGGGTGCCCGTGAACTCCTGCTTGTCCTTGCGGTCGTCCACGATGCTCGCCATCCGTTCCCAGAATGTCGCCGGCATGAAGGGGGTGGCACACAGCACGGCCACCACCGCGATCGTGCCGAAGCCCGGCCTCACCTTGCGCCCGAGCACCAGGAGCACCAGGAGCACCACCGCCAGCCCGAGGAACCCGCCCCGCGACTTCGTGAACACGATGGTGGCGAGCATGAGCGCTGCCGCAGCCGCTGCAAGTAGACGTGTCGACGTGCTGGCCTGCTTCGAGAGGGCGAACACCGCAGCCGCGGGCAGGAACGTGACCATGTTCATGGCCAGGTCGTTCGGGTTGCCGAAGATGCCGCCTACCGGCCCGGCCAGGCGGTTCCCCTCGACCAGGTTCACGCCCCTGGCGTAGTCGAAGACGGATCGGAACGCGATGAACCCGCAGGAGAGCACGATGACCCACGTGATCTGCTCGATGCGCTTCGGTGTCGTCAGCGTGTTCATCATCAGCACGAAAATGACGAGCAGCTTCAGGTAGGAGTCGGTGAAGAGGCCGAACGACCCGCCGGGCCAGATCGAGAACGGGACGGACAGGAGGATGGCCGCGCCGAAGGCGAGCAGGCCCGTGGTCTCGGGCGTGACGCGGAACACCGGCTGCCGGCTGGCCAGGCGGTGCAGCACCATCGGGCCGATGCCGATGATGGCGCACAGCTCGGCCAGGTGCAGGGGGTCGAGGAACCGCAGCGTGTCCTGGGGACGGGTCATCAGCACGGCCGTGAAGGCGAGCAGGCCGGCATAACCCCAGTCGCGTGGCTCGCTGTATGGTGCGGTGGCAAACGTCGGCTCGTTCTCCCGGGCGATGGCAGCCTCGACCGCCCGGCGCGACGGCACGGTGCCGCCGCCGAAATTGAACGCCAGCCGCTCGCGCAGTCCGCCGGTCATCGCCACACCCGTCGGCCAAGCAGGGCCGCGCCCGCGCCTGCCACGGCAGACACGTTCATCATCACGAAGGTGAAGGCCACGGAGCCGGTCCGCTGGATGAGGGAACGCCGCTCCGACCCGGCCGCGTGCCAGTGCTCCAGCCAGGCGCCGTAGCCGCCGTGCAGGTAGAAGGCGACCTGGCCGAAGAGCGCCGCGGCATACAGGGTGGCCGTGTGCGCAAGGACGAGGCTCGAGGCGAAGAGCGCCAGCAGCGCGTAGGGCACCAGCAGCCGTCCCACCTTGTGCGACATGTACTGCAGCCACACCGGGTTGACGATCGGCACGAGCAGGCGGGGCTCGAACCAGAGGATCTGGACGTTGCCCGCCAGCGTGCGCACCTTGCGCCGCGTTTCGGATGCGGCATCGCGTGGCGTGTGGTCGAAAGCCACGGCGGCCGGCTGGAAGATCACGCGGCACCCAGCCAGCACCGTCCGCATCGGCGCCAGTACGTCGTCCAGGATGGTGCCGGGCGGCAGCGGCCGCCAGGCGCTGCGGCGCAGGGCCCAGATCGCGCCAGTGGCGCCAAGCATCGACCCCACCTCGCTCTCGAGCCGCCGGAGCCGCTTCTCGTACTTCCAGTACGCGCCCACCCCGTCACCGATGCTCGACGTGGCCCGACGTTCGGCCCGTCGCCGATCGTCCGCCGGTGGACCGGCCGGCTCGCTGCGCCGCTCGCCGGCACCCCGGCGACCCGAGGACTGTTCGGCGCCGAGGATCAGCTCGCCGCTGACGCCCGCGACGTGTGGATCGGCCAGCGGCGCGACCAGCGCCCGCAGCGCATCGGGGGCGAACGTCTGCCTGGCATCGGTGAACACGAGCACCTCGCCCCGTGCCCGTGCCGCCGCGGCGTTCAGGGCCACGGCCTTGCCGCCGGGCGGCAGCTCGATCAGCTCGACCTGCGGCGCGATGGGGGCCAGGACCGCACCCGTGCCGTCGGTCGAGCCGTCGGACGCCACGATGATCTGCAGGCGGTCCGGTGGGTAGTCGAGCTCCAGCAGGTTGCCGATGCGGGCCGGCAGCCGCGCCGCCTCGTTCCTGACGGCCAGGATCACCGAGACCGCCGGGAGCGGTGCCGCCAGCCCCTGTCCCGACGCACGGGTGTCGCGGCGTCCGAGGCGACACAGGTGCGCCCAGATCATCAGCAGTGCGCCGTACCCGACGTACACGTAGGCGATGAACAGCGCGGATGACCAGAACAGCGTGCGCATGAACCTAGGCCGCGGCCTCCGCCCCCGCGCGCGCCGGTACGCCAGTGGAGGCTGGCGCGCCGAGCCGGAACACGTGTGGGTAGCGCCCCTTCACGGCGTTCCGCGTGTCCACCACCAGTGGCGCCGAACCGGCGAGCGTCTGGTAGTCGAGCGTGCTGTGATCCGTGAGGATGGCCACGCAGTCGACGTCGGCGAACGCGCCCGGCCCCATCTCCAGCGACGCGAGGTCGCGGTCGCCGTGCCAGGCGCGTGCCGGAAGGCTCGGCACGAACGGGTCGACATAGGACACCCGCGCGCCCTTCTCGTGCAGCACGGACATCACATCCAGCGAGGGCGACTCGCGGATGTCGTCGATGTCGCGCTTGTAGGCGACCCCCACGACCAGGACGTGCGAGCCGTTGAGCGGCTTGCGCTGGGTGTTGAGCGCGTCCCCGATCTTGCGGACGACCGCCTCGGGCATCGAGCCGTTCACCTGCCCCGCGAGCTCGATGAAGCGCGCCTCGAAGCCCGACTGCCGTGCCTTCCACGAGAGATAGAACGGGTCGATCGGGATGCAGTGACCGCCGAGGCCCGGGCCCGGGTAGAAGGGCATGAAGCCGAACGGCTTGGTCTTCGCCGCGTCCACCACCTCCCAGACGTCGATCCCGAGGTTGTCGCACATCAGGGCCATCTCGTTGACGAGCCCGATGTTCACCGCCCGGAAGGTGTTCTCGAGCAGCTTGACCATCTCCGCCACCCGCGGCGAACTGACCGGCACGACGGTCTGGATGGCAGTGGCGTACAGCGCCCGCGCCAGGTCGCTGCAGTCGGGCGTCGTGCCGCCAACCACCTTCGGCACGTTGTGCGTCTGCCAGGTGGCGTTGCCCGGGTCGACGCGCTCGGGCGAGAAGGCCAGGAAGAAGTCGGTGCCGGCCCTGAGCCCGGATCGCTCGAGCGCCGGCTGCAGCAGTTCCTCGGTCGTGCCCGGGTAGGTGGTGGACTCGAGGACGATCAGCATGCCCGGGTGCAGGTGCTCGGCAATGGCCTCCACGGCCGACACCACGAACGACATGTCGGGGTCTTTCGTCTTGCGCAGCGGCGTGGGCACGCAGATGTTCACGGTGTCCAGACCGGCCACCACGCGGTAGTCGGTGGTGGCCTTCAGCGCGCCGGTACCCACCAGCGCGTGGACGTCGGCCGTGGGCACGTCCGGGATGTACGACTCCCCGGCATTGATCGCGGCGACCTTGCGCGGATCCAGATCGAGACCCACGGTGTCGAACCCGGCGCGGGCGAGTTCGACCGCAAGGGGCAGTCCGACATAACCGAGACCGACGACGCCGGCGCGGGCCGTGCGCGTCTCGATGCGCCGGCGCAGTTCCTGGGCGAGTGCTGACATGAGCGGGGACCTCCTAGTCCTCGAAGACCGGTTTGGATGCGCCGAACAGGGCCCGGCGCACGCGGGACCAGACGCTGTCGGGTGGCGCCACGTGCGCCATCGACGGTGTTTCGCGTCTGGGCATGACGATGCGCCGTGGTGCCGGCGCGGGGTGGGGTACCAGCGGCGGTTCTCCCGCCGTCACGACGCCTGTGGGAGCGGTCGGTGTTGCGGCGGCGGGCGCCGCCGGTGGCCATGACGACCCGGCGCCTGCGCGCGGGTCGGCGTCGCCCTGGCCAGCTCGCAACTTGAGCAGGCGGTACTCCTCGTTGATCACGCGCTGCTGCTCGGCGATCTGCCGTTCGCGCTCGGCCAGCCTCGCCTCGCGTGCCTGCAACTCCTCTTC
>WBZO01003266.1_pt1 | contig 19241 bp, 15 predicted proteins | sample 5204261 | NCBI WGS metagenome assembly WBZO01 (sample SAMN12412400, study PRJNA552823) | activated sludge metagenome | isolation source: activated sludge from anammox sidestream of wastewater treatment plant... | place: USA: North Carolina | collected 2017-09
GGGCGGATGCTCCTTCCCACTTTCCCCTTTTGACAGGCGGTAAATAGTGGTTAAATTATTTATAATGATATGAATGTCATTATAAATGAGGCGAACTCCGATGAGTGAAATGCATACGATTGTTATTTTTGGGGCTTCCGGCGATCTAACGCACCGCAAGCTTATTCCATCCCTCTACGATCTATTCCGCAAGGGCAGGCTGCCGGAGAGATTCCGAATAGTCGGCGTGGCTCGTAGCGAATATACCAATGAGGCTTTCCGTAGCTACGTGGAGTCTGGCGTAAAGGAGTTTGCCAAATCCACTTACGACCCAGATACCTGGCAGAATTTTGCCCCGCTCATCGAATATTTTCAGGGCGACTTGACCGCGCCCGAAGAGATGCAAACGATAGATGAGGCTCTTCGTGAACTTGAGAAGGGGGAGCCGGGCAATCGAATCTATTATCTCGCCATCGGGCCTCAGCTATATGAGAAGGCTATCGCCAACCTGGGCGTGGCTGGTATGGTCCAGGAGATGACCCCTGATGCAGGCTGGCGGCGGGTTGTCATTGAGAAACCGTTTGGCCATGACCTGGCTTCTGCTCAGGCGCTTAATCAGGCCATACATCAGGTCCTGGATGAATCCCAGATCTATCGTATTGATCACTATCTGGGCAAGGAAACAGTCCAAAACCTCCTCGTCTTTCGCTTTGCCAACTCGCTGTATGAGCCGGTGTGGAATCGAAATTATATCGACCACGTTCAGATCACGGTTGCCGAGACGGTCGATGTCAGCCAGCGGGCGAACTTCTACGATTCTGTGGGGGTCGTGCGCGATATGATGCAGAATCATATGATGCAGTTGTTTTCGTTGGTGGCTGCTGAACCCCCTTCATCATTTGATGCGGAGGCGATCCGTAACGAGAAGGCTAAAGTATTTAGCGCTATACGCCCGATCAAGCCTGAGGACGTAGGAGAAAGCACTGTGCGCGGCCAATACCGGCAGTATCGGGACACTAAAGGCGTCGCGCCCGGTTCCATTACGCCTACTTATGCCGCCATCCGCTTTTATGTCGATAATTGGCGCTGGCAAGGTGTGCCTTTCTATATGCGTTCGGGCAAGGCTCTGGCGGCCAAGGATACGGAGATTTCTATTTTCTTCAAGCGCCCGCCCCATGTCATGTTCCCTATGAAGCCTGGCAGCAAACCCGCGCCCAATCGCCTGTCTATTTGTATTCAGCCCGACGAAGGCATCCACTTTTCCTTCCAGGCCAAAGTACCAGACACGGCAGCCGAGATGCGTTCAGTCGAGATGCTTTTCCACTATCAAGACACGTTTGGCGCCCAATCTATCCCTGAGGCTTATGAGCGTTTGCTGCTGGATGTGATCAAGGGCGATGCCTCACTCTTCACCCGAAGTGACGCTATCGAGCTGTCCTGGCGATTGGTTGATCCGATTATCCAGGGATGGGAATCACCGAACGCTCCGCCGCTATACTTCTACGAATCAGGCACGTGGGGGCCAAGCGAAGCCGATCGGTTGATCGCCCATAACGGCTATCATTGGACCCACGGCTGTGGGCACAGTTCTGAAGGCTGAAAACAGTTGGGTTACGGATTGCCTCCGTCATCGGGGCGACGTTCCTGCAGGTAGCGATAGAGCACTCCCATCACGGTTGCCGGTTCGGCCTCTTGCTCGCGGTTCCGGCTGCGTGTGGCTCGACTGCGACTGATCTGCAGGAAGCGACGCGCTCGTGTTACCCCTACATAAAGTAATCTCAGCCGTTCACAAATGACCTCTATATGTGCTGATTCAGTTGCCGTCCGGCCGGGGTAAATACCGGCCTCGCCGTGCATCAAGTAGGAGAGTTGGGCTGTTGCCTCTGCGTTGGGGTCGCCACCCAATAAATTATTGACGCCCATGAAGTATGATTCCAGGCTGCTGGGGATCCACTGGCCGTCGATACCAACCAGAAAAACCGCATCCCACTCCAGCCCTTTGCCGCTGTGCTGAGTTGCCAGGGTGATCCGCCCGGCTTTTGGTTCATAGCCTGAATCGTCACGCATGGTACTGAGCGTCCGTCGCCCGGCCGCTACCGATTGCAGTTGGATCACCAATTCAGGTAGCCGCCAATCCGGCTGCGCCTCTCGCCATTGCCGCATGAGCGCAGCGATTTGGTAGGCGATGGCGAGATCCCGCTCCTGGCCATCCTGGCCTGTGAATAACCTGTCAGCCAACGCCAGGACCATGTCATCGATAGGCAACGTGCGCAGATCGAAGCTACTTCTCAGGAAGTCGGCCAATTGCTCCAGGCGATTGATGCTATCCTCTGTGGCCACCCCCGTTGGCAGGTTGTCATCGATGGACTCGCCTTCTTTGGGGAAGAGGATCGATTCGGGCTGATAAATACTGCGCAACAGGACCTGGAAGCGAGAGGCATCTTCTGCCTCTTCTTCACTGCTGGATTCCATCACGCCCAATTCCGGAAGGGCATTGTAAGTTGCCTGCAGCGCCTTGGTGTCTAACGGATTGGCCAGCACGGACAGAACGGCATGGATCGCCGCAGCTACCTCGCGCTCCCGACTGCTGCCTCGCAACAGGTTATCATAATCCGCTTTGAACTTGTCCAGATGCTGGGCAATGATATATCCCATCTGATGGGTAGGGACCAGGATAGCGATTGTATGTTGAGGATGTCGTCGCACATATTCCATCGCCAGTTGCGCCACAGCCGGCAACTCTTCATCTTCACGGTGGCGGTAGACCCGTATGCGCATGTCCGCTTCGCTGTCTAGTGGATTCGGTTGAGCGTCACCTGGAGGCGTGGGCAATATATCCTGTCGCCGGAACGCATCCTGCCGCACTTCGGGCACAGGGTGGTTATCGATAGTCCAATTGAGAATGGCGTTGGCCGCGCCGATAATGAGCGGGGCCGAGCGGCCGCTGTTGGGCAGGGTCTTCGCCGTTACGTCCGGCCGGTCGATGAACTTGGAAAAGAAGCGCGGGTGGGCGGCCGTAAACGTACTGGTGATCGCCTGGTTTGGATCGCCCACGCGGACCCAGTTCCCATCGGGACCGATCAATCGATCCAGTAATATTTCTTGCAGCGGGATGCTGTCTTGCGCTTCGTCTTCCAGCACGAACGGCCAGCGATTTTGCAGGCCGTTGACCAGATCCGGCCGGTGATCGAGCAAGTCGGCCGCGCGCCAGATGAGATCGTCATAATCGAGGCCGCCCTGCCGTGCCAGCCCCGCCTGATAGCGCCCGTAAATGCCGGCCAGCATATACATGAGAGGCGAACGAGCGACATTTGTCTCTTCCTCTTTTGTTGGCGAGTCATACTGATCCCGGATTGACATCAGGATTGCCTCCGGACCAAAGCGATCGTTCTTGGCCGCGCGGATGAACGCTGCGGCCATATTGACCGTGGTATTGCGCCATCCCGCGATCATCTGTGGACTATATTCACGATTAGACTCGGGCAGGAACGCTTCCCATAAGTGCGTATTGTCATTAATCCAGCCATCGACGCTTGCTTCAAGTGTTTGACGGCTCTGTGTTTCGTCGAGAACGATTAACTCATCTCCCGGTGTCTCGCCTGCCCAGCGTACGATCTCCAAAGACAAGCTATGGAGCGTGCGTACATCATAGCCGGCATCAGACAGTCCCGTCTCCAGCAGCCGTTTGCGGATGCGCGCCCGGAAGGTATCGACGCTTGTATTGAGGAATGTGACAATCAACACTTGCTGATCACTGGCAAGATCGACACGACCATCACCGATCAGCCTGGCTGCCAATAAGGATAGCGTGAAAGTCTTGCCGCTGCCTGGCACAGCGCTGACTGCCATACGACCGCCGCGATAGGCCAGAACTTCTTCCTGGGCCGGCCGCAAGATTAGGGGAGAGGGTGTCGTTAAGTCGTTCATGTTGGAGAAGTGAGCCAGCATCCATTATAATCATGCCTTCCTACTCCTGCATCCTGGGAGCCTTTCCTTTGCTATGAACGAAAGAATGAAGCTGCGAACGATGATATTGTTGGCTGGGTGGGCGTTGCTATTGTTAACCCAACCAGTAGCGAATACCTTGGCGCAGGGAGAACCTGAGCAGCCACGAGAATCAGCTGAGAGTGCTGAATTGAATGACCTCAGGTTTGGTATTGTTGAGGCTTTTTGGCGGCCTGACGATGCCAATGAGCTGGGTGTTGGTTGGGATCGTATCCTGTTTTACTGGAATGAGATTCAACCCACCGGCCCTGACGATTGGAACACCCTTCACGTGCTTGAAGAATGGCTTCGCGACGCTCGTGACGGCGATCGTGTCGTTATGGGATTGCTTAAGAATACACCTCCCTGGGCCACAGATGCAGAACCGTTCTCAGGCGCGCCTCGCGGTCTCTACTTGCCAATCGATGACCCCGATAACCTGTGGGCTGGCTATGTCGGCAAAGTCGTCGATTATTATGCGCCTCTCGGCGTCCATCACTGGATCGTCTGGAACGAACCCGAGATAGAAGCCGGTGTATATGGCCATGAGTTCAGCGGGTCAACCCGTGACTACTACCAACTGCTGAAGGTAGCCTACCAGGTGGCCAAAGCGCGTGATCCGGAGGCTGTTATTCACCTGGCCGGTTGGTCTTATTGGCATGATACCGATTGGCTCGATAAGTTTCTGAAAGTTGCCACCGCCGATCCAGAGGGGGCAGCCAACGGCTATTTCTTCGACACGATCACCCTGCACATCTACTTTCGAGTGGAGACAGTTGAAGAACTGGTCGAGAAGACGCGGGCAATCCAGAAGCGATATGGATTGGATAAGCCCGTCTGGATCAATGAGACGAACGCCTCGCCTAATCTCGATCCGTTGTGGCCTGTCGTCCGGCCGAACTTCCAGGTGGATCTGGAGCAACAGGCATGGTACATCGTTCAGGCTCATGCCCTGGGGTTTGGAGCGGGCAGCGCCAGCATCGGGGTTTATAAATTACTGGATATTCTCTTACCGGAGGGCGGCGAGTCGTTTGGCATCCTCCGGCCCGACGGCAGCCGCCGTCCAGCCTTCTACGCCTATCGGACGACCATCCATTATTTGAACGGCTTCACTTTTCCTGTTGGTCGCCAGCAGGAGCGAGATTTCTACGCGTTCGCATTTCAGCGGCCGGAAGGCGTCACTCGTATCCTCTGGGCACGTAACTCTTCCGACTTGATCTTGCGCGTTCCTGCCCTGGCTGACGAGGGTTTACTTGTGTCGGCTCTGGGGCAAGGGCACCCAATCGAGGCAGTCGACGGGTATTATCATATTCGACTAAGTGGCGCTCGCTGTACCCCTGCTTGTGATATTGGCGGGCCACCGGTGTTCCTTGTTGAAAAGACAAACGGGGGAGTGGATGTGGAAGCTATCGAGCGTATCAACCCTCAGACGGCTGTTTTAGCCACAGCAACGCCTACGCCGTCGGGTGGGGTGACAACCAGCCCCGCTGAGCAAGCCACATTTGAAGCTGAACTGGCAACCCAGGTTGCCTGGACGCTGACCCCAACAGCCACGCAGATTCCTTCCGAGACGCCCGTTCCCGCATCAACAGCTACAATGACTCCTACGTCAACTGCAACCTCGACACCGCCTACCCCTGCTACCATCGCCATTGCCGAGAATCTGGATGAGGCCACTCCGATCCATGATGATTCATCGGCAGCGTCACGGAGTAGCGGGCCGTATCTGTCCTGGCTATTTATTGGCGTCGCTCTTGTCCTCAGCCTTGCCTTGGTAGTATTGGTCGCGCGCCGGCGTGGTAACAGTTGATGCGCATGGCCGTAGAGCGATTCGATACGATTATCGTCGGTGCGGGGCTGTCTGGACTGATGGCTGCCCGCCGGCTTGTTGACGAGGGCCTGCATGTATCTATTGTTGAGCGTGAATCTGTCGCGGGAGGCCGTCTGGCGACGTGGCAGGCTGGTTCTGATCGGGCAGATATCGGGGCACAATTCTTCACGGTCCGTACGCCTGAGTTTCAGGCCGTTGTCGAACAGTGGCTGGCTATGGGCTGGGTAGTCGAATGGTCGCGCGGTTGGTCCGATGGGCTATCGCTTGAGAGTCAGCCGGACGGCCATCCTCGTTACATCGCCGCCGAGGGGTTTGCCGCATTGGCGCGCGAGCTCTCGGCCGGACTGCCCGTCCGTTTCTCTACACAACTCGACGTGATTTCAGTGGACGATGGGGGCTGGATTGCAGCGACCACGGAGGGACGACGGATCGCCGGCCGCTCTCTCATTCTCACTCCGCCTGTACCTCAGTCGCTGGCTTTGTTGCGGGCGGGTGGCGTGGCCATCCCTGATGAGCAGCGGGCTATTCTGGACGACATTCGCTATGGCGCGTGCCTGTGCGGAGTTTTTACAGTTGATGGCGAGACGACCTTGCCCGAACCGGGCGCGCTCCAGCGCCCCGACCACTCGATATCATGGATAGCGGATAATCGACGAAAAGGATTATTCGCGAGCGGGCACGCTACCTTAACCATCCAGGTTAACCCGGAAACCAGCGCTGCTCGCTGGGGAGAGGCGGATACGGAGGTTTTGACCTGGATGGCGACCGAGCTCGAGCCATGGCTAGCTCCCGGGGCGCAATTGCATCCAATCACGTTGAAACGCTGGCCCAATGCCATCCCTCTGGGTCTGTACCCGGCGCGTTACCTGATGTTGGAGGCTCCGGCTCCATTGCTCTTGGCCGGTGACGCCTTTAATGGGCCGCGTGTGGAAGGGGCGGTGCTATCAGGGTGGGCAGCGGCCGATGCCCTCCTCAGAAGCTTATACAGCTGAGGTTAATCTCCCCCGACTAATTGTGTCGACGGCTGACTATTGAGCACTTCGATCGCTCCCACTATCGGCGGTGGCTTGCGCCGTGCTACATCCAGGGCCGCGATGAACGTCGCCGCGGTTTCCCGAACCTCGTACCAGGTCGCACCACGGTAGGAGCGTTGGTCGGCAATAACCCCAACGGCATCGATCCCAAGCCCCTGACAAGTCATGAGCGCCCGAGGGAGATGGAAAGCCTGGGTGACCAGTATGGCCTGGTTGATCTTGAACACATAGTTTGCTCGATAGCACGTGTCGTAAGTTCGCTGTCCGGCGCGGTCGGCGGTGATATCGTCTGGATCAACGCCTTTCTCGATGGCGTAACTTACCATTGCCCCGGGTTCGTCATAGTTGGACGCGCGGTTGTCACCACTCATGATGATGCGGTCGACAATGCCCTCTTGATAGAGGCTCACGGCTGTATCTACTCGGTCGCGGAGGATCGGGCTTAATCGGCCATGCTCGTATACGGCCGCCCCAAACACCAGCGCCACGGGTTTTTCTGGTACGTTGGTCTGGTCGTAAATGGCGCTGTGGAAATACACCTTGACGACGACACGCCAGATCAACGGTACGGCGACAACGATCACAACGATAGCTAATAGATTCAAGCAGCCTTTGCGCAATAACGAAATCACAAGCACGATTGTACGTGGATAAGCTGGGTGGCTCATGAGAAATGGCTGGCTTCTCAGGAACCTCTGACCCTATGGATCAAAACATATCGCGACGTTTTGACTCGTTTCACACCTCCGGTTACACTTCCGGCCTGGAATTTGATTATGCTCGACAAACCTCTTCAATTTGCTCAGGTTTTTCAGATCAATGCGTCCGGTGGCGGCGTGCCCAAGCTGCCGCTGCGTTCGGCCGAGGTCAATACGTTGGGGATCGTCGGTGACGACCACAATAACAAAGTCAACCATGGCGGCCCGGATAAAGCCATTTGCCTTTATTCGCTGGAATTGATCCGGGCGCTTCAGGTTGAGGGCCATCCGATCTTTGTAGGTTCGACAGGCGAGAACATCACCACCGCCGGGCTGGATTGGTCTCTGGTAGAGGCGGGCGTGCGATTGAAAATCGGTCCTTCTGTGGAACTGGAGATCACCAAATATACAACGCCCTGCCAAACTATTCGCGACTCATTCCGCGATCAGAATATCGAGCGCATGTCCTCGAAGGCGAATCCGGGGTGGGCGCGAGCGTATGCGCGAGTCCTCCAGCCGGGAACGATCGCCGTCGGCGATGCCATTCGCATAGTCGATTAATCATCGCTGCCGGTGGCGATCTCATGACTCCACAATCGCCCGGGCGGGCGACCGCTACCGCCACTATCCCCGCTTTATTCGCTGTTCTACTCGTTGTCGATAGCCTTCATTTTGTGTTTGCCAGGGCGCTGCTGCCTTTCCTCCCGCCGGAGATGTCGTCCTTTCTGATGTTGGGGATCGCTGCGGTGCAAGTGGGAGTTTTTCAAGCTTATCGAGGCAAGCTGCGGTGGCGGGCCTTCCTGGATCATTGGCGATTCTATACTGCCATCGGCCTGCTCGTAGCAACATCGACCATTATTGATTACAACGCAGTGGCTTTCATTGATCCCGGTACTGCCTCATTATTAAGTAGGGCGGCCGTCTTGTTCTCGTTGGCGTTTGGTCTTTTTTGGCTGGGTGAGCGTCTGCGCCCAACCGAATTGCTCGGTGCGGCTCTGGCAGTCGTCGGGGTTGTCATCATTAGTTTTCAGCCGGGTGATTTCCTGCGCTTCGGTTCGTTGTTAGCGCTGATTTCTTCATTCCTCTATGCGCTCCACACGGCTATCGTCAAGCGTCATGGCGAGGGGATCGACTTTGGCGATTTCTTCTTGTTCCGGATCGCCACGATCGCCTTCTTCCTTCTGTTGTTTACACTGGCTCGCGGCCAGATGGTTCGACCATCGCCTATGGGCTGGTTGCTCGCCGCCCTCGCCGCCACGGTGGATGTCGTCATCAGCCGCTCGCTCTTCTACTTATCATTGCGTCGAATGCCAATGAGCATTCATACGATCATTCTCACCCTCAGCCCGGTGGTGACTATCCTCTGGTCGTTCGCATTGTTCCAGTCAGCCCCGTCTATGCTCGGGTTTGCCGGCGGGGCGTTGGTTATCGCAGGTGTTGCGCTAGTGACTCTCTGGCGACGGGCCTGAGCGCTGCCTCTGCCAAAGAGTCTTGTCGAGATCATGTCCGCAGGTATGATGCCCCGTTGACGTCGATGATGGCTCCTGTCATAAACTCTGCCCCTTCAGAAGCCAGGAACAGCACAGCATAGGCAACTTCTTGCGGTCGTGCGACCCGATTGAAGGGACTTTGGCTACGAATATCGATACCGCTTTGCCCGGTCAGCGCCTCTCGAGCCATCTCTGTTTCCACAAACCCCGGGGCAACGACTGCGACCGAAATGTTATAGGGCGCCAGGTACTTGGCCAGCGACTGACTCATGGAATTGAGCGCGGCCTTGCTGGCGCCATAGGCTGGGCCTGTTGGTTCGCCGCGAAATGCTCCGCGTGAGGAGACGTTGACAATTCGGCCGCCCCCACGTTCGATCATATGCCGGGCGACACAAAAGCACATATTGGCCGCGCCCAGCACATTGGTGTCAATGACTCTTTGCCAACTCGCCTGCCACGCTTCGTAGGACACGTCAGCCAGTGGGTGATCTTCATAGATCGCTGCGTTGTTGACCAGCACGTCGATCCGGCCCAACCGGGTTACTACATGGTCAGTCAACGCTGCCACTTCATCTGCCTTGGCGATGTCTCCCCGTACGATGATATGACCTTCTCCGTCGAGCGAACGCAGAGTTTCTTCGGCCGCAGCCTGATTGCTATGATAATGTACGGCGACCCTCGCCCCCTGGGCGGCAAACAATTGAGCTGTGACGCGACCGATGCCACGCGATGATCCGGTGATAAGCACAACCTTGTCCGTGAAATCAAGCATATCCTGTCCTCATATCTTTCAGTATGTTTGAGTGCATTATCATGGAACCTGTTTCACTGGGCAAATCGTTCGTCACCGTTTCTTGTCGCGGACGAATTCCCTGACGTGCTTGCCCATGCGATCAAAAAATGTTATTCTTTTTTCCGTTAGAGGACGGTATGTACCGTTGTAATCTGCGAGATATAAGAAAATGCAGTGTACTTTGATAAGTACCTGATTGGGATGGGGCACGTCACCCAAGATGACGTGCCCCATCTCTCTTTTTAGGGAGATACGATGACCAAATATATATTTTTCACTGGTGGGGTGCTCAGTGGCGTGGGTAAGGGAGTGACAGCCGCGGCGCTGGGCCGCCTCCTCAAGGCGCGTGGCTTTGCCGTGACCGCGCAGAAGCTTGACCCCTATCTCAATGTCGATGCTGGAACCATGTCACCATATCAGCACGGGGAAGTATTCGTCACCGATGACGGCGCCGAGACCGATCTCGACCTGGGTCATTATGAACGGTTTATCGACATCAGCCTTAATAAAGCCTCGAACGTAACTTCTGGCCGGATAGATGAGGAAGTCAGGGCCCGCGAGCGACGGGGCGACTACCTGGGCGCCACGGTCCAGGTCATTCCACATGTCACCAATGAAATTAAGCGTCGTATCTCTCTTGTGGCCGAGGCAAGCGGCGCCGAGGTGGTGCTTGTTGAAATCGGCGGTACCGTCGGCGATGATGAAAACCGCTCGTTGCTGGAGGCCCTCCGCCAGATGCGCTCCGATCTCGGCCGCGAGAACACCTTCTTTGTCCATGTGACGTATCTCCCTTATCTCGCCGCCAGCCAAGAATTGAAGACCAAGCCAACCCAACATAGTGTGCGTGATTTGCGCACCCCTGGCATCCAGCCCGATGCGATCATTGCTCGCGCGGATTACCCCATCGCCGAGGAGCACCTCAGTAAAATAGCGCTCTTCTGCGATGTCCCGCGAGAGGCCGTCATCCCCGCCGTGACCAGCGACATCCTGTATAATATCCCTCTGGAGCTCGAGCAAACGCGCCTCGCTGATTTCGTCATTGAACGCCTGGGCCTTACTCAACCAAAGGCGCCCGATCTGAGCGAATGGAAGAAGATGGTCGATGAGATCAAGCGGCCAAAGCCCGGCATTCGCGTGGCGATCGTCGGCAAGTATGTCGAATTACACGACGCTTATTTGAGCGTCCGGGAAGCTCTTTACCACGCCGGGATTAGTAATAATCGGCGTGTCGAGATCGAATGGATTCAGTCGGGCGACCTGGAGAAAGGCAGACATTGGGATCAGCTGGAAGGCGTCAACGGAGTTGTAGTTCCGGGTGGCTTCGGCGAGCGAGGCGCTGAGGGCAAGATTAGCGTCGCTAAATGGGCCAGAGAGAACAAGGTGCCCTACCTTGGTTTATGTCTCGGTATGCAGGTTATGTGCATCGAGCTGGCTCGTAGTATCCTCGGCACAGACGAAGCCAACAGCACCGAATTTGATGCCGGCTGTGAGCATCCCATCATCAGCCTGATGCCCGACCAATATGACCTACCCAATATGGGCGGAACAATGCGACTTGGCGCGTATCCAGCCCGACTGCTCCCGGAGACCAAGGCTTATGAAGCCTATGGACAGGAAAATATCTCTGAGCGCCATCGCCATCGCTGGGAGTTCAATAATACTTATCGCGAGTTGCTCAAGGAAGGCGGAATGGTCTTCAGTGGCCTATCACCCAATGGGCGCCTTGTCGAGGTTGTCGAATTGCGAGACCATCCGTTCATGCTTGGCTGTCAATTCCACCCTGAATTCAAGAGTCGCCCTAATCACCCGCATCCGTTATTCAACGCCTTCATGGCCGCGGCGGTTGACTATCAGGAACAGCAGGGTGTAGAAGCGGTCGATATCAGCGAGTGAGAGTGAATCTTGGGGTGGTTTGCCCATGCAGGCGCACGGCTAATTTGATAGCCGTGTGCCTTTGCGTTTTGATGGAGAGGTTTGTTATCAGCGAATTTGTGACGAGAGATAGTCGAGAATATCGATCTTGGTCAAGATTCCCTCGACCTGATCATTTTGGTTGACGATGACTACCGCAGGTCGATCCTTAATGAGGGACATCAGTGTCTCCAGCCGCGTGTTTGGTCCGACGATGGGGACGTCGATGTTGACCATACTCTCAATCGTCTCGTCCGGCTGATGGACATGATTCGTCAACAACATATGATTTAGTAAATCGATCTCACTCACCAGGCCTACCAGCCGCTCTTCGGTATTCACAACCGGTAACTGGGAAATATTGCGACTTTTCATCAGCACGATTACATCTCGCAATAAGTCGGTTGTTCGGGCTGTGTAGATCCGCCCGCTCTCCTTCTTGGATTGGATATCTTCGGCACGGATATCGCTCCATATCTGATCTAGGTAGCCGTTCTCTCGCATCCAATCATCATCGAAGACCTTGCTCAGATAGCGGAGACCGGAATCAGGCAGGATAATCACAACGACCGCCTCCGGTCCAAGCTGGTGTTGTTGGATGTATCTTAATGCGCCAACCACAACCGACCCGGAAGAACCCCCGCCCAGGATCCCTTCTTCACGCACCAGCCTGCGAGCCATCAGGAAGCTTTCGCGGTCGTCAACCTGGACGATCTCATCAATGACGCTCAAATCGGTCGTGCCGGGCAGGAAATCTTCGCCAATTCCTTCGACCTTGTACCCTTCGGCATTGGTATATTTGCCGCTTCGATGCAGTTCATAGAGGATAGAGCCGAGGGGATCGACGCCGACGATCTGCACGTCAGGATTCTGTTCCTTCAAATATCGCCCTGTGCCAGATATCGTCCCGCCGGTACCCATGCCGACGATCAGGTGTGTGATGCGACCGCCCGTCTGGGCCCAGATTTCCGGACCAGTGCTGTCATAATGAGCCTGGGGATTCACTGGATTGTAGTATTGATTCGCCAGGATTGAATTTGGGGTTTCCTCTACCAGGCGTCGCGCCACCGAGTAATAACTGCGCGGGTCTTCCGGCTCCACGGCTGTTGGTGTGACAACAACTCTGGCCCCATAGGCTCGTAATAACAAAATCTTCTCGTGTGACATTTTGTCAGGCATGACGAATATGCAGCGGTAACCTTTGATGGCCGCGGCGATGGCCAGCCCAACACCGGTGTTGCCTGATGTTGCTTCGATGATCGTGCCGCCCGGGCGCAGACGGCCGTCGCGTTCGGCGTCTTCGATAATTGGCCAACCGATGCGATCCTTCACCGAACCCCCTGGATTGAAGAATTCAACCTTGACTAGCACCAGGGGTTCCAACCCGCTGGTCACAGAGTTGAGGCGCACCAGAGGGGTATTTCCAATGGTTGAGTGAATGTCATTGTGGAACTCTATTTCATTTGTATCGGTGCGCTGGTTCAGCTCCGGACTGGACATCGTCTATTTTCCTCTTCTAATCTTTTTCACGCGGGCTTCATGTAATGATACAGATAAATCTGGCATGATGCATCTGCATACTTATGTAAAAATGTTGCACGCGAATTGCGATACACCCCAACATTATGTCATAATGTGGCCTGACAGCTCTCGACATATGGTGAATAAGGAGTGAGGTTATGAAAAAGTCTCGCTGGACAGCGACTATCGCCGTCATTGCGCTGCTCTTGGTGACAGTGGCTGTTGTCTCGGCCGCTACCTATATCGTCCAGCCGGGGGATACATTATGGCGTATCTCTCGTCAATTCAACACAACCGTAGATGCGATTGTCAGGACGAACAATATTCCTAACCCGAATTTGATTTACGTCGGTCAAACCCTGGAAATCCCGGGCGATGGCGCGGCCCCGGCTCCGCCTGCGCCACCCACTGTCCCGGGGGTACCGGCGCCGCCCGCAGCTCAAACATATGTCGTCCAGCCGGGGGACACTCTCTCCGGGATTGCTGCCCGGTTTGGAACGACGGTGCAGGCGATTGCCCAGGCTAATAACATCGTCAACGTTAACCTGATCTTTGTCGGTCAGGTACTCACTATTCCCGGTGCCGGCCCAGCGCCAGCCCCGGTGCCACCGATCGACCCTGGTGTCCCGCCGTCGCCGCCGCCGGCCACTGGCTTCAATTTTGGCGGCCAGACCCAGACCTTTGCCAATGCTCAGGCGATGAAAGACGCGGGAATGGGCTGGGTCAAGTTCCAGCATAAGTGGTCTCCCGGAGACTCCGCTGCGGATCTGGCCGGTACGATTCAAAATGCCAAGGCCAATGGCTTCAAGGTGCTGATCTCCGTTACAGGTGCGACAACCTATCCATCTCCCAATAGCATCGACTTTGTCGCCTTCGCCCAGTTCATGGGTGCGCTGGCCGGGCAAGGTCCGGATGCGATTGAGGTATGGAACGAACAAAATATTGACTTCGAGTGGCCGGCCGGACAGATCGACCCCGCCTCTTACGTTAATAACATGCTCGCCCCTGCCTATAAAGCTATCAAGTCGGCCAACTCTAACGTGATCGTTATATCCGGTGCGCCTGCGCCTACTGGTTTCGACAACACGACCAACGCTTGGGCTGACAATCGGTACATCGCCGGCATGCGGTCGGCCGGTGCAGCCAATTATGCCGATTGTATTGGAGCGCATTACAACGCAGGGGCTACGTCTCCCAGCGCCACATCCGGTCACCCGGGCGGTTCGCATTACAGTTGGTACTTCTTCCCGATGCTGGACCTGTATTACAATACGTTCGGTGGCGCTCGCCAGGTTTGTTGGACCGAGTTGGGCTATCTCTCGGGCGAAGGCTTTAGCGGTCTTCCGCAAAACTTTGCCTGGGCTGGTGGGACAACGGTTCAACAGCAGGCGAAGTGGCTGCGAGAAGCGCGTGACCTATCGGTTTCCAGCGGCCGTGTCTTGATGATGATCGTCTATAACGTCGATTTCACCTCGTTCGACCCGGCCGGCGACCCGCAAGCGGGTTACGCTATGATTCGCCCCAACGGTTCGTGCCCGGCTTGTGAAGCCTTCAAATAAATCAACTCATCTAGTTTTGTTCTAGGGATAAAAGGCGTAAAGGTTACCTCTTTACGCCTTTTACGTTTATACTTGGGCTAGATCAAGGCGGCCGGGAGCCGCACTTCCTTAGAGAGGAACCCATATGAAAGTCCGAAATATTCTGGCAACGAAGAAAGGTAGCCTCATCACGATTCGAGCCAATGAGCCTATTCGCCGTGCGATAGCCATACTCGTCGAGCGACGGATCGGAGCGATGCCTGTGGTTGATGAGGCCGGGCAATTGGTAGGAATTTTGAGCGAGCGCGATGTCATGCGCGCGGCCGCCCAGGATGAGAATTTATTCGGGCGTCCGGTTGCGGATATCATGACTCGCAGCGTTGTTATAGGCATGCCTCAGGACGACGTCATGTCTGTAGCCCAGACGATGCTCGAGAGACGATTCCGTCATTTACCTATTGTTGATGAGGGGCAACTTATCGGCATTATCTCAATCGGCGACGTATTAAAGACGCAACGTGATGCTTATCGCGGAGAAGCCGATACTCTGGAAACTCAGATTATTGCGGAAGGAGAGGAATAATCCCATGTCTCAAATCGGAACCGCCGCGCAGCCTTTGCGCGTTGCGATTATTGGCGCAGGCCCGGCAGGCTTCTTTTCTGCCGAGCGCCTGCTTAAGGACTCATCCATGGTCATCGAGGTCGATATGTTCGATCGTCTGCCGACCCCCTATGGCCTCGTCCGTAACGGCGTGGCCCCTGACCATCAAAAGATCAAGTCCGTGACAGCTTCCTTTGACCGGACCGCCGGCAATCCTCGCTTTCGCTTCTTTGGCAATGTCGAGCTCGGTCGAGATATATCCGTCGATGATCTCAAGGATTATTATCACCAGATTCTCTATACGACCGGTGCGCAAACGGATCGTCACTTGGGCATTCCGGGCGATAATTTGATCGGTAGCCACCCGGCGACAGAATTTGTTGCCTGGTATAACGGCCATCCGGATTATCGCGACCTGGAATTCGACTTGTCTCAGGAGCGCGTGGCCGTCGTTGGCGTTGGTAACGTTGCCGTCGATGTCGCGCGCATCTTGTGCCGCACCCGCGAAGAATTGATGAAGACCGATATCGCCGATTATGCGCTGGAAGCTCTTAGTAACAGCAATGTGAAGGAAGTCTATATTCTCGGCCGCCGTGGCCCGGCCCAGGCCGCCTTTACGGCTCCTGAAGCCAAAGAGTTGGGCGAATTGGACGATTGTGATGCTCTTGTTCCGGCTGATGAAGCTGAATTGGATCCGTTGAGCCAGGCGGCGATGGCCGAGGCCGATCGAGCCGATGTGCGTAAGGTGGATATTATCCAGGAACTCTCGAAGCGGCATCCGACGGGCAAGTCGAAGCGACTTCATTTGCGCTTCCTCGTGTCACCTACCGAATTGATTGGTGATGAACACGGCCGCGTCAAACAGATGAAACTCGTTCACAACGAGTTGTACGCCACCGATGCCGGCTCGATGCGGCCGCGTGCTACTGATCGGACCGAGACATTGGATGTTGGCCTGGTATTCCGTTCGATCGGTTACCGCGGCTTGCCGCTCCCAGGCGTGCCGTTCCACGAGAGCTGGGGGGTTATTCCCAATAATGGCGGTCGCGTTCAGGGTTCTGATGGGGCGCTGCTAGGGCAGTACACTGCCGGCTGGATCAAGCGAGGGCCTACAGGCGTCATCGGCACCAACCGACCTGACGCGAACGAGACAGTCGACAACATGTTGAGCGACGCTCGCGAGGGCCTTGTTTTAACCCCGAGTCACGCCACAGCCGATGAGGCTTTGGCGTTTGTGGGTGAGCGCCAACCGTGCTTCGTTACCTTCCAGGATTGGAAGACCCTGGATGAGATTGAGCTGAGCCGGGGCAAAGAGCAAGATCGCCCGCGTGTTAAATTCACTCGTGTGGAAGATATGCTGGAGGCTTTGGGCAAATCCTGCTCAAGTTGACCGCGCTTCATGCCTGATGATTCAGAGTTCGTGATCATCTATAGCGATGGGGGGGCCGACCCTAATCCCGGTATCGGAGGTTGGGCGGCCCTGCTTCGTTACGGCGATCGTGAAAAAACCCTGACGGGTAACGCCCCAAAAACCACCAATAACCGCATGGAGATGCAGGCGGCGATCAGCGCACTCGGTGCACTGCGCCGTCCTTGCCGCGTCGAGTTCCATACCGATTCGGAATACTTGCGCCGAGGCATCACCGGGGGTGTTGAGAAATGGGCGGCCGCTGGATGGAAGACAAAAGCCGGGCGCCCTGTTTCCAATGCCGACCTCTGGCAGGAACTTCGCGAACTGGTCAAGAAGCATCGCATCAACTGGTATTGGGTTCAGGGGCATAGCGGTGATCCGTCGAATGAACGGGTGGACCGGCTCGCTCGTGAGGCTCGATTAGCCATTACCCCACGAATTGATCTTGAATCTGATGTGCCTCGCCTCTACTTGCGTGCTTCTTGCAAGGGCAATCCTGGGCCGGGTCGATGGGCGGTTGCCCTGGAATCAAACGGGCAGTGGGAAGAATATTCGGGTGGCGACTCCAGGACGACCAATAATCGAATGGAGCTGACCGCTGCACTCGAGGGCCTCTTGTTGCTGGAGCCGGGCAGCCGCGTCCAGATATTTACAACCTCGGACTACTTATATCAAGGTATCACACGATGGACTGCCGGTTGGAGCGCTAAAGATTGGCGCAAGAATGATGGGCAGCCCGTTGCCAATGCTGACTTGTGGCGTCCGCTCGTAGAGTTGTCCACAAACTATCAACTGGAGTGGGTTAACGCCAAAAATCAGCGGCTCGAAGGTTTGGAGCGAGCGGGCAAGTTGGCGTCTGGAGGCTAGGAAAACTTCAATTCCATTGACAATCATATCGGGCCTGATAAAATACCCTCTACCTAGCCGAAGTGGCGAAACAGGCAGACGCGCTACGTTCAGGGCGTAGTGAGGGTTCCCTCATGTGGGTTCGAATCCCACCTTCGGCATACTGCAGGACTGAATCAATCATAGACGGCCCAACTATTAAACTGGTTTGGGCCGTTTTCTTTTTGAGAAAAATGCCACAAAGGTTATAATGGAACGGCATTTCGAAGTCGAATACCGGCGAGGGTGATTCTTTATGACCATTTTGATTATCGTTTCTGTTATCTTCCTGGTGCTGTTAGCGGGAATGCTCTTGGCCTTTCTGTTCACAAGGATGTCTCACGCGGTAACCGATGTTCAAGCTGAGATGGCGTCTGAAGAACGCGCCTATAATCCTGGCGTGACATTGGGTCATCGTATCAAGGTTGAATCTGATTACGAAGAACAGTTAAAGCAAGCTCGCCTGGAAGCGGCTAAGGCCGCTGCCGCGTTGCCGCGTGGCGGGAACTACGGCATTGGTCGTGATGGCCAATCGATGCTCTCTACCGCCGGGAAAAATATTGATAAGGATCCCATAACCGCCGTACGCATCGCGCGTTTTCATGGGTGGGATGGCGCGCGCAGCGGCGCCCCGTCTGCAAGCGCCTCTAATGGTGGCGTTGCTCCGGCCGCTGCTGCTCCCGCTGTTGCTGTCGCAGCTGCTCCCGCAGCCCCCGCTATTGCTCCGCCCGTTTTAATCGAGATCACCAGCAGTATGTCCCCGGAAGAAGTGCGTAAGGCGCGTGTGGCCAATGCCAAGGCGCAGTCGGCCTATAACAAGGCTCTTAAGGCTGCGGCTTCCGGCGCCCCGGTTGCCGCACCGGTTGCGGCTGGTGTGGCTCCTGCCGCGGCGGCTGCGCCGGCTGCCGCTCCCGTCGTCAATATCGCCCCTCCCACGCTCATCGAAATTACTGATAGCATGTCCCCGGAGGAGGTGCGCAAGGCGCGTGTGGCCAACGCCAAGGCTCAGTCGGCTTACAATAAGGCCCTCAAGGCGGCTGGTGTTGATCCGGCTGCGCTCAAGGCTGGGGCTGTCGCTGCCCCTGCTGCCGCCCCAGTTGCCGCTCCTGCCGTCGAAGCGCCTGCCGCTCCGGCCCCCGCTGCTGTTGCCCCTGCCGCCTCGGCGGTTCCGGCCGGCATCGCGCCGCCCAAGCTGATTGAGATCACCGACGATATGTCGCCTGAGGACAAGCGCCAGGCGCGCGTGGCTAATGCCAAAGCGCAATCGGCTTATAATAAGGCCCTCAAGGCTGCCGGTATTGATCCGGCATCGCTCAAGAAATAGTGGTCCTGAGAGTTCACCTCATTTTCAAAGAAACGACGCGGCCGGAGGTTTGTTCTCCGGCCGTTTTTCTTATGCAAGCGTAGGCTGATAATTGTCTTGTGAAGCGACTGATTCGCATCGCCCTCATCGTCGCCGTTTTTCTTGCTATTGTCTATGGCGTCACACAATTTATGCGCCTGGTTGGCGACATAAGAGATCCGCGTACTGGTCAGTACTGGCAATGGGCCAGAGGCAGCGAATC
>WBZO01003267.1_pt1 | contig 19239 bp, 16 predicted proteins | sample 5204261 | NCBI WGS metagenome assembly WBZO01 (sample SAMN12412400, study PRJNA552823) | activated sludge metagenome | isolation source: activated sludge from anammox sidestream of wastewater treatment plant... | place: USA: North Carolina | collected 2017-09
GCAGCAAGGCGTCGAGCGCAGCGCATCTACGAGCAGATGGCCGAGCCCAAGTGGGTGCTGGCCTTCGGCACCTGCGCCTCCGTGGGCGGGTTTTACGACAACTATGCCTGCGTCGCCGGCATCGACAAGATCTTGCCCTGCGACGTGTACATCCCGGGGTGCCCGCCGCGCCCGGAGGCCGTCCTGGACGGGCTCTTGCTGCTGCAAGACAAGATCGCCCGGGGCGACCGCAACCCAGGCGTGGTCAAGCCCCGCCAGGATCCGGCCCAGGACCAGACGGGGGGCCTCATCCAGTTGAGAAAATCCCGCAGCTCGGTGGGCTGAGGAGAGATCATGGCGCAAGCGCTCGTCGAGCTACTTCGGTCCGAGTTTCCCCAGGCAGTGGTCGCCAGCTCATCACAGCACGGCGACGAGACGGTCATCATCGACGCTGCCTCTTGGGTGAAGGTCCATCGCTTCCTGCGGGACGATGAGCGCTGCCAGATGCAGATGCTCACGGATCTGACGGCGGTAGATTATCCAGATCGTGATCCGCGCTTCGAGGTGGTGACCCACCTGCACTCGCTCAGCAAGGGGCACCGGCTGCGGGTCAAGACGCGCGTCGGGGATCCCGCCGGAGAGAAGGTGGAGGCCGGGAGCCTCACGGAGCTGTGGGGCAGCGCGAACTGGCTCGAGCGAGAGTGCTTCGACATGCTCGGGGTGCACTTCATCGGCCACCCGGATCTGAGGCGCATCCTCATGTACCCGGAGTTCGAGGGCCACCCGCTGCGCAAGGACTACGCCGCCTCTCACATCCAGCCGCTCCTGGCGTACCGCGACGCCCCCAACATCGAAAAGCTTCCTCCGTTCGATCGGCACGAGGGCATGAGCTTCGGCCGCCAGACCCACGACGGCTTCGCTTCCGAGGAAGACGACGCCCTCTCTCGCAAGCGCTCCCACTGAATTTCGCATGGAACCCATCGACCTAGACCTCGACCAGTCCGAGATCGAGCTGCCTGCCGAGCCGATGCTCATCAACGTGGGGCCCTCGCACCCCGCCATGCACGGCACCGTCCGCATCGTGATGGAGCTGTCGGGAGAGACCATCGAGCGCTGCGACGTGCAGATCGGCTATCTGCACCGCGGGTTCGAGAAGATGTGTGAGCGGGGCAACTGGTCGCAGGTGTTCCCCTACGTGGACCGCTGCAACTACGTCTCGCCCATGCTGAACAACGTGGGCTTCGCGCTGGCCTGCGAGAAAATGCTCGGGATCACCGTCCCGGAGCGCTGTCAGTGGTATCGCATGGCGCTCGGAGAGCTGGCGCGCATGAGCGACCACCTCACGTGCTTGGGCGCCATGGCGATGGAGCTCGGGGCGTTCACGCCGTTCCTGTGGATGATCAAGGGCCGTGAGATGGTCTGGGAGATCATGGAAGAGGAGACGGGGGCGCGCGTCACCCACAGCTTCGGGCGGGTCGGGGGGATGGCGCAGCCGCCCACCGACACCTTCAAGGAGCACGCGCGGGCGGCCATGGCGCACATCCTGTCGATCATCGAGGAGTGCGAGCGGATGCTGCTCGGCAACCGCATCTTCCTCGACCGCTTGGACGGCGTCGGCGTGATGTCCGCCGCGGACGCGATCTCCCTCGGCTGGACGGGACCCTGCCTACGGGCCAGCGGCGTCGCCTACGACGTGCGCAAGGCCTACCCCTACCTCAAGTACGACGAGGTGGAGTTCGAGGTCCCGGTCGGCAAGAACGGTGACTGCCTCGATCGGTTCCTCATCCGCCTCGCGGAGATCCGGCAGAGCTCCAAGATCGTGACGCAGTGCCTGGAGCGCATGGCAGACGAGGGGCCCGTCAACGTCCGAGATCCTCGCATCATCTTGCCGCCCAAGGACGAGGTGTACACCACCATCGAGGGCACCATTCAGCACTTCAAGATCATCATGGAGGGCCTGAAGCTGCCGGCGGGTGAGGTGTACTCGTACACGGAGGGCGGCAACGGGGAGCTCGGGTACTACTTGGTCAGCGACGGCAGCGGCACCCCCTACCGGGTGCGGGTCCGTCCGCCCTGCTTCTTCATCACCTCCGGTCTCGAGAAGGTCATCACCGGCCAGATGCTCCCCGACGTGGTGCCGTGCTTCGGCTCGCTGAACATGATCGGCGGGGAGTGTGACAGGTAAGCCATGCCCAGTTTCAAGTTCGACGACGTCGAGATCCCCTTTCAACCTGGCGACACGGTGATCCGCGCGGCGCGCCGCGCCGGCTTGGACATCCCGCACTACTGCTGGCATCCGGGGCTTTCCGTAGCGGCCAACTGCCGCATGTGCCTCGTGGAGCTGATGCCGCCTCCGGGGCGCGGCCCGCTCTTGCTGGACGTCGTCCGCTGGGACGAGGCGTCCCAGACGTACATCCAGGAGAAGAAGCCGAAGCTCGTCCCGGCCTGCGTCCAGGCCTGCGCGGAGGGCATGGAGGTGCGCAGCCAGTCGAGCGAGCACGTCGCCCAGGCGCGCTCGGCCGTCCAAGAGCTGCTGCTCCTCAACCACCCGGTCGACTGCCCCATCTGCGATCAGGCGGGGGAGTGCCGCCTCCAGGACTACTGGCTCGAGCACCAGGGCACCCCCAAGCGCATGGGAGACGAGCTGGTCCACAAGCCCAAGGCCGTGGTCTTCGGGCCCACCATCGTCTACGACGCCGAGCGCTGCGTGATGTGCACGCGCTGCATCCGCTTCAGCGCAGAGGTGGCCAAGGACCCGGTGCTGGCGCTGCGCGAGCGCGGCAACCTCAACGAGGTCACCGTGGCGCCCGGACGCCAGCTGGATCACGGCTACACCCTGATGACGGAGTACGTGTGCCCGGTGGGCGCACTCACCTCGGTGGACTTCCGGTTCAAGGCGCGCGTGTGGTTCTTGCGCACGGTGCCGAGCGTCTGTCAGGGCTGCGCCACGGGCTGTCCCGCCTGGCTGGACTACGATCCACGCGACGGCTCGGCCTACCGCTACCGTCCTCGGGAGAACGAGGCGGAGGGGCAGTACTGGATGTGCGACGAGGGGATGCTCGACTACCGCCGCATCCACGAGCACCGCGTGCTGCAGGCCAGCGTGGACGGGGCGCCCGCCGACATCTTCGCGGCGCTAGAGGCCGCGGCCAGCAAGCTGCGCGGGGTGCCTCCGGAGCGGCTGGCGGTCGTGCTCTCCGCGGAGCACTCGAACGAAGACAATTACGCCCTCCTGAGCTTGGCGCGAGACTACCTGGGCACGGGCAACGTGTTCCTCACCGGGCGCCCGAGTGGGGTGGCCGACGGCATCTTGCGCGACGCCGACCGTAACTCCAACACGGCAGGTGTGATGGCGCTCTGCACCAGCGCGCCCCCCCGGAGCTTCGCGGAGCTCGCCGCCGCGGTCGACTCCGGCAAGATCACGCACCTGCTGAGCTTGGGCTCGAGCGTGCCGCAGCCGGAGCAGGCCAGCTGCCTGGAGACCTTGGAGGCGCTCGTCGCCCTCTGCGTCCACGAGGGGCCGCTCTCGGAGCGCGCGCAGGTGGTGCTCCCGGCGGCCTCGTGGGCCGAGGGCAACGGGAGCTTCGTCAACGCCCGAGGGCTCGTCCAAGAGAGCCAGAAGGCGTTCAGCCCGCACGGGGACTCGGTGCCAGCCTGGAAGCTGGTGTCCGCCTTGGCGGGAGAGCTGGGGTATCCCATGAATTTCAAGAGACTAGCCGACGTGCGGCGCGCCATGGCCCCGGAGCCGGGAGCGCTCTCGGCGCCGCAACCCGTGCGGCTGGAGGTGCTGTGATGTCGGGCGTCGCCATCCTGCTGTTCGTCGCCAAGGCGGTGTTCACCGTCGTGATGCTGGGCCTGAACATCGCGGGGCTGCTCACCTGGGCGGACCGGCGGCAGGGCTCCATGATCCAAGATCGCGTCGGCCCGAACCGCGCGGTCGTGTTCCTCCCGGCGCCGCTCGCCAAGGGGATGGCGCTCGGCCCTGCCGTCATCATCGCCGGCGGCATCCTGGCGCTCTTCGTGCTGACGGAGGCGACGGGGTCCGCGCGCACCGGGCGAGCGCTGCTGTTCAGCCAGCTCGCCATCTTCGCGACGTGGATGACCGCCCTCACCATCGGTGGCCTGGTGCGCCGCCGCGGCGTCCGCTCGAGCTTGGACGCCGCCGTCGCCTCGGTCGGCGACCCACGCCGATTCTTCTACGTGGGCCTCGGAGTGCACGTCGCTAGCCTGCTCGTCGCCACCTTCTTGCGGGGGACGGAGCAGGGCAAGCTGCTGCGTGAGGTGGCCTACGGCGCCGGGCCCGCCGTGCTGGCCTTCGCCCTGCTGTTCGGCGCGGGCTATGCCGTCATGAACATCGGCTCGGAGAGGGTAGGCCTGCGGCTCGCCGGCTTGCTGCACCCGGCGGCGGACGGCCTCAAGACCGTCTTCAAGGAGGACTTCATCCCGCCGAACGCCGACCGCTTCCTCCACAGCCTCGCGCCCATCATCTCGTTCTTCCCGGCGCTGGTCGTCATCGCCGTCATCCCCTTCGGGGACACCCTGTGCTTTGGCACCAACCGCGCCGGTCAGCTCCAGCTCGGCCAGCTGAGCAGCTATGTGCCGCGCGAGGGCATTTGCACCGAGGGCGCCGTGGCCTTGCAGGCGCTGGACCTCAACGTGGGCATCCTCTACTTCTTCGCCCTCGCGGGGACGGGCATCGTCGGCGCGGCGCTGGCTGGCTGGGCGAGCGACAACAAGTACAGCTTGCTCGGTGGGCTCCGGGCCGCCAGCCAGATGGTCTCCTACGAGGTCACCCTGGGCCTGACGGTGGTGGGGGCCATCATGATCTACGGCACCGTGCGCCTCGACGAGATGGTGCGCTGGCAGCAGGCGAACACCTGGGGCATCTTCGTGCAGCCCCTGGCCTTCATCCTGTTTTTTACGGCGGCGGTGGCGGAGTCCAAGCGCATCCCCTTCGACCTTCCGGAGGGTGAGAGTGAGATCGTCGCTGGGTACTACACGGAGTACTCGGGGATGAAGTTCGCGATGTTCTTCTTCGCGGAGTACGTCGCCGTCGTCACGTCCAGCGCGCTCATCGTCACGCTCTTCCTGGGTGGGTGGTCCATCCCGCTGCTGCAGCGGGATGGTCTCTACGCCGCCATCGGCGACACGGTGCTCTTCCAGCAGCGGCTCTCGCACGGGCTCGTCGTCGCGCTGGGCGTGCTGGCGTTCGTGCTCAAGACGGTGGCCCTCTGCTTCGTGCAGCTCACCATTCGCTGGACGCTCCCGCGCTTCCGCTACGACCAGCTCATGAACCTGGGCTGGAGGAAGCTGCTCCCGGCCTCGCTCGTGAACCTGCTGGTCACGGGGCTCGCCATCCTCGTGGTGCAGGGGGCCAGCCCCATGGTTCAGGCGGCGCTCGGGATGGCGGCGGACGTCACGCAGCTCTTGCTCGCCGCGCTGGGCGCGGGTGGGCTCATCTACTTCGTCGGCTTCCTGTTGACGCCGGCGAAGAAGCGCCAGTTCGTCGCCACCAGCGCCGCGAGGTTCGCGTCACAGCGCGGAGGCACCAAGAGCGCACCAATGCAGGCCTGAGGGCCGTTTCACGCTGGAGGATTCGCCCGATGAGCAGCAGGCTTCGCAACGCACCCCTCGGCCCGCGGCAGGTCGTCGGGACGCCCTTGAGCCGCCCGGAGCGCACGCTGGCGGTGCAGTCCTACGTGCCAGAGACGGTGCGGGGCATCGGCATCTCCATGAAGCACTTCTTCAAGAACACGAAGGAGAACGCGCTCGGGCAACGCAATGATCCGGTGCTCGAGGCCATCGAGGACGGCATCAACACCATCAGCTACCCGGAGCAGAAGCGCCCCTACGCGGAGCGCTTCCGCGGCGTGCACCGGCTCACCACCCGGGACAACGGCGACGTGCGCTGCGTGGCGTGCCTCTGCTGTTCCACCGCGTGTCCGGCGCAGTGCATCCACATCGAGCCCGCGGAGTACCCGGAGGGAGACCCAAGGCGCGGCTATGAGCGCTTCCCAGCGCGCTTCGTCATCGATGAGCTCCGGTGCATCTTCTGTGGCTACTGCGTGGAGGCCTGCCCGGTCGACGCCATTCGGATGGACACCGGAGTGCACGCCGCCCCTTACGACTCGCGCGAGCAGTTCTTGTTCGAGAAGGACTTGCTCATGTCCTTCCCTGGGCGCGACGGCGACCACGGCTCCGCCAACCCCCGGCACGAGCCGCCGGATCCCACGCACCCGGGCCTCGACCGCGAGAAGAAGCACTGAGGGCTCGGAGCAACGCACCGACGGGGGGGAGGTCGCCCGGGGGGTGCGGTCGCCACCCTGGCGGCCGTCCGCGACGGAGGGAGCGATCCTGATGATGCACGACTTCGAGACGGTGGTGGGCTTGGAGGTGCACGTCCAGCTCGCGACGCGCACCAAGCTGTTCTGCCGGTGTCCCAACCGCTACGGGGAGGCGCCCAACGCACACACTTGTCCGGTGTGTCTCGGGCTCCCGGGCGCGCTGCCTCGCGTGAACGAGGGCGCCGTCCGGCTCGCGGTGCGCGCGGCGCTCGCGCTGGGCTGTGAGCTACACCTCACGAGCGAGTTCGCGCGCAAGAGCTATTTCTATCCGGACTCACCGAAGGGTTACCAGATCAGCCAGTACGATCGGCCGCTCGCGACGGGGGGAGCGGTGGAATTCATGGTCGGTGAGGCGCCGGTGCGGGCGGCCCTCACGCGCCTTCACCTGGAGGGGGACGCGGGCAAGAGCACCCATCAGCCGGGCGGGGACTCGGCGGTGGATCTGAACCGCGCCGACACGCCGCTCATCGAGATCGTCGGGGAGCCGGTGCTGCGGAGCGGTCGGGAGGCCGCGGAGTACCTGCGTGCGCTGAGGGAGGTGCTGCTCTTCGCCGGGGTGAGTGATGGCAACCTCGAGGAGGGGAGCCTGCGCTGCGACGCCAACGTCTCGGTGCGCCCCCGCGGGCAGGAGGCGCTCGGCGTGCGGAGCGAGCTGAAGAACCTCAACAGCTTTCGCTTCGTCGAGCGGGCGGTCGAGGTGGAGGCGTCCCGGCAGGCGGAGGCGCTACGGCGCGGAGAGGTGCTGCGGCAAGAGACGCGCAGCTTCGATCCGGAGCGTGGCGTCACCAGCACGCTGCGCGTGAAGGAAGACGCGCAAGATTACCGCTATTTCCCTGATCCGGATCTCCCGAGGCTCACGCTGAGCGCGGCGCTCGTGGCAGCCGAGCGCGCCGCCTTGCCGCGCTTGCCGGCCGAGCTCAGGCGGACGTTGACGGGCGAGCTCGGGCTCAGCGCCGACGCCGCGGCCACGCTCACCCAGCACCCGGCGATCACCCGGCTGTTCTTCGACGCGCTGGCGCTCGGGGCGACGCCGCTGCGCACCGCCAACTTCATCCAGGCGGAGGTACTGCGAGATCTGCGCACCCACGGGTTCCAGGCCGAGCTGCCCCTCTCGGCGGTGCAGCTCCACGGGCTGCTGGCGCTGGTGGAGCAGGGGACCATCAGCGGCAAGCAGGCCAAGGAGGTGTACGGCTGCATCCTGGGCACGGAGCAGGACCCGGCGGCGGTGGTGGAGGCGCGCGGGATGAAGGTGCTGGCCGATCCGAAGCTGCTGCGCGAGCTGTGCGAGGAGCTGATCGCGGAGCACCCGCGGCAGGCCGCAGCGGTGCGGGCGGGTAACCACAAGCTGCTCGGCTTCTTCATCGGGCAGGTGATGAAGCGCACCGAGGGCTCCGCGGAGCCGGTGCTGGTCGACGCGCTGCTCCGGTCCCTGCTGGAGCCGGCGCCGTGAGCGTCCCGCACCCCCGCCCCCTGAGCCTGGCGAGCTACTCGGCGGTGGAGCTGTTGCCGGACAACCAAGGCGTCGTGCTGCTGGATCAACGGCGCCTGCCCGAGCTGGAGCACTACCTGGTGCTGCGGAGCGTGGAGGCGGTCGCGGCCGCGATCGAGGAGCTGGTGGTGCGTGGGGCGCCCGCGCTGGGGCTCACCGCCGCCTACGCCATGGTGCTCGCGGCGGGCGCGCCCGGCGGCGCGAGCGCGGCGGCGCTGGAGGCCGCGGCGCGTCGCTTGCGGGCGACCCGCCCCACGGCGGTGAACCTCGCGTTCGGCGTCGACGCCATGCTGCGCGCGGCGAGGGAGCTCGAGGGGCAGGGGGGCCTCGTGGAGCACTTGGCTGAGCGCGCGCGGGACCTGCACCGGGCGGACGTCGCCGCTTGCCGCGCGCTGGGGGAGCTGGGGTCGAGCTACCTCCCGGAGGGCGCGGTGGTCTTGACCCACTGCAACGCCGGCGCGCTCGCGACGGGGGGCTTCGGCACCGCGCTGGGCGTCGTGCGCGCGGCGCACGAGCGCGGCAAGCTACGACGGGTCTTGGTGGACGAGACGCGGCCGGTCTTGCAAGGCAGCCGCCTCAGCGCGTGGGAGCTGCACCGCGACGGGATCGACGCCGAGGTGATCACGGACTCCATGGCGGGCAGCCATCTGGCGCGGGGTGAGGTGGACGCGGTCGTCGTCGGGGCCGATCGCATCGCCGCCAACGGGGACGTCGCCAACAAGATCGGCACCTATGGGCTGGCCTGCCTCGCGCGGTTTCACGGGCTCCCGTTCTACGTCGCGGCGCCCTGGTCCACGGTGGATCTGGCGTGCCCCGGAGGCGACGCCATCCCCATCGAGCAGCGCGCAGAGTCGGAGCTGCGCGAGCTCGGCGGGCGGAGGCTCGTCCCGGAGGGGGTGAAGGTGCACAACCCGGCCTTCGACGTCACGCCCGCCGAGCTCGTGACGGCGATCTTCACGGAGCGGGGCGTGGTGCAGCCGGTGCGCGCGGAGTCCTTGCTCGTCTTGGGGGGCGCCGAGCCGCGCTGGCGGTGACTGGCGCTGGGGCGCGGGGGCCTCTATATAGGCGGCGCATGTCTGACCCCTCGCCGGAGGCGCCGGCCACACCCAGCGTGGAGCCCCAGCGCAAGCCCGAGTGGCTGAAGGTGAAGGCGCCCGGCGGCGAGCGCTACACCCAGCTCAAGCACACGCTGCGTCGGCTAGATTTGCACACGGTCTGTGAGGAGGCGCGCTGCCCCAACGTCGCGGAGTGCTGGGGCTCCGGGACGGCCACCGTCATGCTGCTCGGCAGCACCTGCACGCGGGGCTGCCGGTTCTGCGCGGTCACCACCGGCAACCCGAAGGGGGCGGTGGATCCGCGAGAGCCGGAGCACGTGGCGCGGGCCATCGCGCAGCTGGGCTTGAAGTACGTCGTGCTCACCATGGTCGACCGGGACGATCTGCTCGATGGCGGCGCGAGCCACATGGCGCGCGCCGTCACGGCGCTGCGCGAGCACCAGCCGGAGCTCATCATCGAGGCACTGGTCGGTGATTTCGGCGGGCACCATCGGGACGTGGACGTGATGGTGGAAGCCGGGGCGGACGTGTTCGCCCACAACGTGGAGGTCGTGCGCCGGCTGACCCCGAGCATCCGCGATCCGCGCTGCCGTTACGATCGCTCGCTGGACGTGCTGCACCACGCGAAATCCCGCGCGCCTGAGCGCTTCGTCAAGAGCTCCATCATGGTGGGCCTCGGGGAGCGCCCGGAAGAGCTGCTCGACACCCTGGCTGACTTGCGCGCAGCGGGCGTGGACATCGTCACCTTGGGTCAATACCTACGGCCCACCCCGAAGCACGCCCCCGTGCATCGCTACGTCCCTCCGGAGGAGTTCAAGCAGCTCGAGGTAGAGGCCATGAAGCTCGGCTTTCTCTACGTGGCGGCGGGCCCCTTGGTGCGCTCGAGCTATCACGCCGCGGAGGGCTTCATCGCGGCCAAGCTGCGGCCGAGCGCCGCGGCGCCGGAGCCGCTCCCGGCCCACCTGCTGCCGCCCCCCGCGGAGCCCAGCGCCGCGCCTCTGGAGGAGTACGGCCCCAAGCTGGTGTCCCCGCGGTCCTTGGTGCGTCGCCCGGGATGAGCGCCGGCGGCACGCGCTGCCGAGAGTGGTATCCAGCCGCGGCCGTCTTGGCTAGGCTACCGCGCCAGTGAGCAACGTGTGGAGCGTACGATGGCCTTGACCGACGACACCCTGCTGTCACGCATCGCGACCCGTCTGGGCGCACCCCCGTCCTACGCGGAGCAGGGGAGCGTGGCCTCCATCCTGGCGGTGGCGGCGTCTACCTATGGCGCCAAGACGGAGGAGGACACCACCAGCCCCACGGGCTTCGACATCGACGTGGCGGCGCTGTTCGAGGCCGTCGTCGAGAGCGCGTTCCTCGTGGCGAACGCGGACGGTGAGTTCGACGACACGGAGCGCTTCGCGTTCAAGCACGTCGTGCTCACCGCTTGTCATGGGAGCGTCGCCGAGGTGCAAGTCGAGGCGCTGCTGGCGGACCTGCACGATCAGCTCGAGGAAGACGGGCAGGAGCAGCGCATCGCCATGATCGCGCGCACGGTCAGCAAGCCCGCGCACGCCCAGGAGGTGCTGCGCGTGTCGGCGCTGCTGGCCCACGTGTCCGGGGGGGTGAGCGAGGTGGAGCTCGAGGTGCTGAACAAGCTGGCGGCGGCGCTGAAGCTGGGGCCGGACGCGGTGAAGACGGCCTTGGACGAGGCCGACGGCGCCTTGGGGTGCTGAGCGCGCGCGGCTCGCGCGCTCCGCTGCCGGAGCAGGTCGCGGCGTAGGACCTGCGCGACGGCGCCGGAGCGCTCTGCCACCACGTCGCGCGGGGCTGCGCGTGTGTTGCACTGCGTCACGCTGGATTCCATGGCGCGCGGGCAATTGAGGTTGTCCCCCCTTTCGCCGATGGACTATTCAGCCCCCACGATGAACGACCGCCGAGAAACCGAAGCTCCCGACGATGTCATCCGCGCGCTGCGCCCCGACGGCGACTTGGACCCGCAGTGGGATCCCAAGCTGGAGCTGGAGGAGGTGGTGTACCTGTACCGCCACATGGTGATGACCCGCCTCATCGACGAGCGGCTCGTCACCCTCCAGCGGCAGGGGCGGATCGGGTTTCACATCGGGTCGCTGGGGGAGGAGGCCGCCATCATCGGCTCCACCTTCGCTATGCGCAGCACGGACTGGCTCTTCCCCTGCTATCGAGAATTTGGCGGCGCCTTGATGCGCGGCTTCCCGCTCCAGCGCTTCCTCGACAACATGTTCGGCAACGCCAACGACCCGGTGAAGGGGCGCCAGATGCCGGACCACTACACCTACCGGGAGGGGCGCTGGGGCTCCATCAGCTCGCCCATCGGGACCCAAATGACGCAGGCCGTGGGGCTCTCCTGGGCCGCGAAGCTGCGCGGGGTGGATGAGGCCGCGCTCGTGTACTTCGGTGATGGCAGCACCAGCTCGAATGAATTTCACGCCGCCATGAACTTCGCGGGGGTGTTCAAGACGCCCACGCTGTTTTTCTGTCGCAACAACGGCTGGGCCATCAGCGTCCCCGTGGAGCGTCAGACGGCTTCGGCCACCTTCGCTGAGAAGGGCATCGCCTACGGGGTGCCTGGGGTGAGGGTGGACGGCAACGACCTGTTCGCGGTCATCGCCGTCACGCGCGCGGCGCTCGAGCGCGCCAAGAGCGGCGGCGGGCCCACGCTCATCGAGGCGCTCACCTACCGCATGGGGGGGCACTCCACGAGCGACGACCCCACCCGCTACCGTGCGAAGGACGAGCTCGATCCGTGGGTGCAGCGCGACCCCATCGAGCGGACGCGGCGCTACCTGGAGCGGCGCGGCGCCTGGTCCGCCAAGCAGGAGGACGAGCTGCGCGCGGAGCTGGACGCGGCGGTGCGCGACGCCATCGGCGTCGCCGAGAAGACGCCGGCTCCGGCGCTCGAGACCATGTTCGAGGACGTCTATGCCAGCCTCCCTTGGCATTTGGTCGAGCAGCGCGAGCAGCTGCTCAGCGGGCCTCGCGCCCCCTCGGGCCACCAGTGATTGACGTGCGCCCTCTGGCGCCTTGGACGTGATGCTTTGCGCCACCTCGGCGCGCCCCTGCTACTGGAGTGATTCGATGACGCAGATGAACATGGTGCAAGCCATCAACGATGCCTTGCGGCTGGCGATGCGCAAAGACGACAAAATCGTGCTCTTGGGCGAGGACGTCGGGAAGGTGGGCGGCGTCTTCCGCGTCACCGCGGGCCTCTTCGATGAATTCGGTGACGACCGCGTGGTCGACACTCCCCTCAGCGAGGGCGGGATCATCGGCGCCGCGGCGGGGATGGCGCTCTACGGGATGCTCCCCATCCCCGAGATCCAGTTCTCGGACTTCATCTTCCCGGCGTACGATCAGATCGTGAGTGAGGTGGCGAAATACCGCTACCGCTCCGGCGGGGAGTACCCCTGCAAGATGGTGATCCGCACGCCGGTGGGTGGCGGCATTCGCGGCGGGCACTACCACTCGCAGCACCCGGAGTCCTTGTTCATCCACGTCGCCGGGCTCAAGGTCGTGTGCCCCACCAACCCCTACGACGCCAAGGGGCTGCTGCTCGCCTCCATTCGCGATCCGGATCCGGTGCTGTTCTTCGAGCCGAAGCGCATCTACCGCGCGGCCAAGGGCGAGGTGCCGGAGGGGGACTACACGGTGCCGCTGGAGAAGGCCGCCATCGCACGGGAAGGCAGCGACGTCACGGTCGTCACCTATGGCGCCATGCTGTATGAGGCGCTGGACGCCGCGCAGAAGGCCTCGGAGGCGGGCGTCGACAGCGAGGTCATCGATCTTCGGACGCTCTGGCCCGTGGACATCGCGACCATCGTCCAGAGCGTGGAGAAGACGGGGCGCTTGGTGGTCGTCCACGAGGCGCCGCGGACCGGCGGGCTCGCGGGGGAGCTCATCACCTTGGTCTGTGAGAAGGCCTTCTACCACCTGCAGGCGCCGCCGGTGCGCGTCACCGGCTTCGACACCCCCTTCCCGTACACCCTGGAAGCCGAGTACCTCCCGCTATCGCACCGCATCGTTCCCGCGCTCCTCAAGCTAGCGCGCTCCTGAGTAGAGAGGGCCATCGCCATGACAACATTCGAGTTCAAGCTTCCAGACATCGGTGAGGGCGTCACCGAAGGTGAGGTCGTCAGCTGGCTAGTGAAGGAGGGCGACCCCATCCAAGAAGACCAAGAGATGGTGGAGATCATGACGGACAAGGCCACCGTCAGCATCGGCTCGCCCAAGGCGGGCGTCATCGGTCGCCTCCACGCGGACGTGGGGCAGGTCGTGGCGGTGGGGGCGGTGCTCGTCACCATCCAGCTCTCCGGGGGGGCGGCAGCCGCGTCCGCCGGGGGCGATCCCGAGGCCCCTGCCGCGGAGCCGAAGAAGGACGTCGCGGCCAGCGCGGTCGGGGACATCAAAGAGTCCCTGCCCGGGATGGATCTCGGAGGGCCTCGCTCGAAGCGCCCCACCAGCCTGGCCCCCACGCCCGCCGAGGAGTACCTCAACGACAAGCCGCTCGCCGCGCCGGCCACCCGTAAGCTGGCGCGCGAGCTCGACGTGGATCTGCGTCGGGTGCGGCCCACGGGCGAGGGGGGGCGCGTCACGAAGGAGGACGTGGAGCGCTACGCCAGCGGCGCAGGCGCGGCCTCCACTGCCCTGGCCGTCACGCCGCCCGCGCCGCCGGCGGTCAGCGCGGGCGTCTCGCTCGCCGTGCGAGAGCTCGCCCCCGTCCCGGTCGCGCAGCCCGTCGAGGCCAAGGCTCGTGAAGAGCGCGTCGCCATCCGCGGGATGCGCAAGCGCATCTACGAGAACATGGCGCGCAGCAAGCACACCGCCGCGCATTTCACCTACGTGGAGGAGTGCGACGTCTCCGCGCTGAAGGCGCTGCGGGAGCGCAGCAATCAGCTCGCGGCTCGCTCCGGCGTCAAGCTCTCGTTTCTGCCCTTCATCGTCAAGGCGGTGGTCGCGGCGCTCAAGAAGCACCCGGCTCTCAATTGCCTGGTGGACGACAGCACGGGGGAGATGGTGCTCCGTAAGCACTTCGATATCGGCATCGCCGCCGCTACGGAGGCGGGCCTCACGGTCCCCGTGCTGAGGGCCGCAGACCAGCGCAGCCTGGTGGACATGGCCAAGGAGATCGAGCGCTTGGGCAGCGCCGCGCGCGATGGCAAGCTCGCCATGAGTGATCTCGGGGGCTCATCCTTCACGATCACCTCGCTCGGCAAGCAGGGGGGGCTCTTCGCCACGCCGATCGTCAACTACCCGGAGGTGGCCATCTTGGGGGTGCACGAGATCAAGCGTAAGCCGGTCGTCCGTGGCGATGAGATCGTCATCGGCGAGGTGATGCTCCTCAGCCTCAGCTTCGACCACCGCATCATCGACGGGCACGTCGGCGCGGCCTTCGCTCAAGAGATCGTCGCGTACCTTCAAGAGCCGGAGCTGCTCTTCATCGAGGGCTGAGCGGTCGCCGCGCTCGCTCAGCCGGCGAGCGCGGCGGCTGAATGGCGCAGCGCGTCATCGGGGGCGATTCCTGCACGTCGCTCGCTCCCGCCGGAGACAGGGTGTAGACTCTCGCTCGAGTTCAGCATGACGACCTACAGGAAGCAGCCTCGCTGGGTAGCCAGCTTGCTCGTGTCCGCTCTGCTCATGGGCGCTGCCGCGCCCGCCCTCGCGCAGGACGCGGCGCCCACGGCCGAACAGGTGAAGGCAGCGTCGGAGGAGTTCGAGCAGGGGCGGCGGTCGTTCAAAGAGCGCGACTACGTGGAGGCGGCGGAGCATTTCGAGGCGGCCTTCACGCTCGCGCCCGCGGCGCCGGTGCTGGTGCTCGCCATCCAAGCTCGAGAGAAGGCGGAGCAGCTCGATCGCGCCGCGACGCTCGCCGCCTTCGCGCTCGCAAAGTACCCGGATCAAGCGCAGGTCAAGAAGGCCGCGCAGCCCCTCGTCACGCGCGCCAAGCGTGAGCTTCACGCGCTGACCGCGCGCTGCGACACGGCGTGTGAGTGGGTGCTCGGGACGAAGCTGGTGTTCGGTGGCGCGGGGACCGAGCGGCTGTTGTTCGTCACTCCAGGAGAGCAGACGCTCACCGCCGGCTGGAGCGAGGGGCGCAGTCAGCGCCAGGCCTTCACGGCCACCGCAGGGGGAGCGAGCGAGCTGCTGTTCCACGAGCCGCCCCTGCCGGAGCCCAAGCCCGTCGTGGAGGCCCCGGTGGCGTCCACCCCCACGGCGCCACGGGCGGACTCCGGTGCGTCCGGGAAGCTAGAGGCCGGCGCGGCGCCGGACGGCGGGTGGTCGCCGGTCGTGTTCTGGGTCGGCCTCGGCGCCACGGCGGTCCTTGGAGGGGTCACCGTCTGGAGCGGGCTCGACACCCGAGCCAACCCGGGCGTGGACGCCGTCAAGGAGGCGTGTGACAGCGGGAACGCGGCGCGCTGCAATTCGCTGTACGACCAGGGGCAAGCCGCCGAGGTTCGGACCAACGTGCTGGCGGGCGTCACCGCCGGGGTCGGCCTCGCGACGATCTTGGTCGGCGTGCTGGCGACGGACTGGCGCGGGACCGAGGAGTCCGCCAAGGGGCCGAAGCAGGCGCGGTGGACGCCCGTGCTCAACTGGGGAAATGGCGCTACGCTGGGCGCCATGGGGAGGTTCTAAGGCGGTGGTCGCAGCCAAGCTCATCGACATCGGCGTCGAAGGGCGCCAACGGATGGACCGCTACGAGCTGGTCGGGGAGATCGCGTCTGGCGGCATGGCCACCGTGTTCCTCGGCCGCTTGGGTGGCATGGGGGGCTTCCAGCGCTTCGTGGCCATCAAGCGGCTGCACCCTCATTTGGCGGGCGAGCGTGAGTTCGTCGAGATGTTCTTGGACGAGGCGCGCCTCGCCGCGCAGATCCACCACCCCAACGTGGTGCCCATCTTGGAGGTGGGGGCGAGCGAGCGTGGGTACTACCTGGTCATGGAGTACATCGAGGGCGACACGCTGGCGCGGCTCATGGCTCGCGCCGCCACCTCGGGCAAGAAGCTCCCCTTGGCGGTCGGCATCCGCATCGTCGTGGACATGCTCACCGGCTTGCACGCCGCCCACGAGCTCAAAGACGAGACCGGCGCCTCCTATGAGCTGGTGCATCGAGACGTCTCCCCACAAAACGTGCTGGTCGGCATCGATGGGTCCGCGCGCATCACGGACTTTGGCGTGGCGCGGGCGGAGGCGCGCCTGAGCGCTACGCGCGTGGGACAGCTCAAGGGCAAGCTCGCCTACATGGCCCCAGAGCAAGCGCAGGGGAGCCCTACGGTCGATCGCCGCGCGGACGTCTTCTCGGCGGGCATCGTCCTGTGGGAGGTGCTCGCCGCCCGTCGCCTGTTCAAGGCGGAGAACGAGGCAGCGACGCTCTCGCGGGTGGTGAGTGAGCCCATCGCCAAGGTCTCGCAGGTCTCGCCGGACGTCCCGCTCAGGCTGAGCAACGTCGTGGCCAAGGCGCTGGAGCGGGACGTCAGCGCCCGGTACGCCACCTGTCAGGAGTTCGCGGACGCCCTCGAGGAGGCCGCGCGGGCCGTCAACCTGCTGGCCACCCCCCGTGAGCTGGCGCAGTACACCTCCGAGGTGCTAGGCCAGGAGATCGCGCAAGCGCGCGAGGCGGTCCGCGCTTGGCTCGCGCGCAGTGAGCCCAGTCAAGCGGCGCCCAGCGAGTACCTGGAGAGCTTGGGGCACGACGCGGTCGCCCTGGGTAGCGCCTCCAGCGTGTCGGCGGCGACGCTCTCGCTGCCGGGCGGCGGCGTGTACTCCGGCGTCACCAGCATCGACGGCGCCCCGCCCCCGGCGGCGCCGGCGCCGGGCCGGCGGCGCGCGCTCTACGTGGGCGCCGCGGCCGTGGCGGTCTTGGCGGTGGGCGCCGCCTTCTTCCTCGGGCGGCGCTCCCCGGAGCCCGCCGCGGCCGGTGAGGGCTCCGGAGCTCCCGTCAAGACGGCGGCGGCCGCAGCGCCCCAGGCTGCCCCCACGAGCGCACCCGCAGCGCCGGAGGCCACCGTGGCCCCGTCCAGCTCCGCGCTCGCCGAGCCCACCCCCGCCGCGCCAGCTACCGTGCCGGTCTCCGCCCCTCCACGCGCCGTGGCGCCGAGTCGGCCGGCAGAGCCCCGAGAGCCCAAAAAGCCCGCGGAGCCGGCTGGAAAGGCGGGGGGCGGGGACGTCGATCTCAGTAACCCCTACCGTTGACAGGCTGGGGCATGACTGCTAGTTCTCCGCGCCCTTACGGGGTCCAGCCGAGAGTGTGTGGTCAGTCTCGAGCCCCCCAGACGGCCTGAGGCTTCACCGTGGCGGTTCAAAGAGTCAGTGTGTTCTCCGGGAACGCGAACCCTGCGTTGGCCGCGGAGATCGTCAAGGTGCTCGGTTGCCCCCTCGGGGAGGTCCGGGTGTCCCGCTTCGCCGACGGCGAGACCTTCTGTGAAATCCGGGAGAACGTGCGGGGGCTAGACACCTACGTCATCCAGTCTACCTCCTCACCGGTCAACGACCACATCATGGAGCTGCTCATCATGTGTGACGCGCTCCGGCGCGCCTCCGCGGCCTCCATCACCGCGGTCATCCCGTACTACGGCTACGCTCGCCAAGATCGGAAGGTGGCGCCGCGGACGCCCATCACCTCCAAGCTGGTGGCGGATCTCATCGTCGCGGCCGGGGTCACCCGCGTCGTGTGTGTGGACCTGCACGCCGGGCAAATCCAAGGGTTCTTCAACATCCCCTTCGATCATCTGTACGCGCTGCCGGTCTTCCTCCAGGACTACCTCACCAAGCGCTTCGACAAAGACGCGGTGCTCGTCTCCCCGGACGCCGGCGGGGTCGAGCGGACGCGCGCCTACAGCAAGCGGCTCGGGGCCTCGCTCGCCATCATCGACAAGCGCCGAGAGCGCGCGAACGAGAGCGAGGTCATGCACGTCATCGGTGACGTCCAGGACAAAGACTGCATCATCGTCGACGACATGATCGACACCGCGGGCACGCTCTGCAACGCCGCGCGCGCCGTGATGGATCGCGGCGCGCGTCGCGTCGTGGCCTGCGCCACGCACGGCGTCCTGAGCGGCGCCGCCGTCGAGCGGATCCAAGCCTCACCCCTGGAGGAGGTGGTGGTCACCAACTCCATCACCCCCACCCCCGCGACCCTCGCTTGCTCGAAGATCAAGGTGCTGAGCATCGGCTCGCTCCTGGGCGAGGCCATCCGCCGCATCCACCATAGTGATTCCGTCAGCTCGCTCTTCGTCTGAGGGAGCGGTTGACTCCGGCCCGTCCGGTGTTTTCAGGAGAACGTCATGGAGCTTCACAAAGTCCCCGCTAGCCCCCGTCAAGAGTCCGGCAAAGGCGCCTCCAACCGCCTTCGGCGCGCGGGGAAGATCCCGGCCGTGGCGTACGGTAAAGAGCTGAAGGCGGAGAGCCTCTCGGTCTCGCCGGAGGACGTGGTCAAGGTGCTCAAGAGCGCCCTCGGCAAGAACACGCCCATGGAGCTGGTGGTCGAGGGCGGGGCGAGCCGCACGGTCATGCTGCGGGAGTATCAGTACCACCCCGTCACGCGCGCCTTGCTCCACGCGGATTTCGAGCTCATCCACCTGGACCGCCCGGTGACGGTGGAGGTGCCCTTCGAGGTGACCGGCAAGCCCAAGGGTGCGCTGAAGGGGGGCCAGCTGCACCAGGTCTTCCGCTCACTGCCGGTCGTGTGCTTGCCCGCGCACATCCCCGCCAAGATCAGCGTGGACGTGACGGAGCTGGACGTGGACGACACCATCACCCCCAGCGGGTTGCAGCTCCCGGAGGGCGTGCGGGTCAGCTATCCAGCCACGCAGACCCTCGTCGCGGTCGTGACGGAGGCCAAGCGCCGTGATGAGGACGCGGAGGCCACGCCGGCGGCGGGCGCTGCCGCCGCGCCTGCTGCGAAGGGCGCCGCCGCCAAGCCCGCCGCCGCCAAGCCCGCCGCCGCGAAGAAGTGATCCTCGTCGCCGGGCTGGGCAACCCTGGCTCGAGGTACGCGCAGACCCGACACAACGTCGGGTTCATGGCGGTCGACCGGCTCGCGGGCCCGAGCGCGAGCTTCAGCGCACGCTTCCACGGCTCGTGGGCGACGCTGCAGCTCGCGGGGGAGTCGTGCGGGCTGCTCAAACCGCAGACCTTCATGAACCACTCGGGCCGGAGCGTCCAGGCGGCGCTGGCCTTCACCAAGGTGCCGCTGGACCGGCTCGTGGTGATCCACGACGAGCTCGATTTGCCCTTCGGTGAGGTGCGGCTCAAGCTGGGAGGGGGTCACGCCGGGCACAACGGGCTGCGTTCCATCAGCGGCGCCATCGGGCCGGACTACGTGAGGGTGCGTGTCGGCATTGGCCGCCCCCCCGCTGA
>WBZO01003268.1_pt1 | contig 19236 bp, 16 predicted proteins | sample 5204261 | NCBI WGS metagenome assembly WBZO01 (sample SAMN12412400, study PRJNA552823) | activated sludge metagenome | isolation source: activated sludge from anammox sidestream of wastewater treatment plant... | place: USA: North Carolina | collected 2017-09
TTATTTGTCTGGGCGGCAGGACTGTGGGGCCGTCGCTTGCCTGGGACAATGTCGAGGCGTTCCTGGCGGCTGAATTCAGTCAGGCCGAGCGTCATCTGCGTCGCCTTGCCAAAGTCTCCTCGCTGGAAAAAGACGAGTGATCGAAAGGTCGCCGGTGTTTCCGGGACGGGCTAAGAGCGTGGACGAAAACCTGTGCCGCGCCGCGCGTGTTAGTAGCCCGACCGTGAGGGAGGGCTTGGTTTCATTGGGACCAGCCCTCCCTCACGGTCGGGCTACTGACACGCGATGCCAGTTTTCGCACACGCGCCAAGTAACAAAAGGAGTGTGGAATGAGCGTCAAAGTAGCAATCAACGGTCTGGGACGAATCGGACGCGCAGTTCTGAAACTGGCTATCGAAGAGCCGTCGTTCGAGCTGGTCGCGGTCAACGACTTGATCGGCGTCGAAAACCTCGCCTACCTGCTTCGCTTCGACACGGTGTACGGGCGGTATTCGAAGCCCGTCGCGATTGCCGGAGGCGATCTGGTGGTCGCTGACCGCAGGTTGCGGACGCTGAGCGCCCGCGATCCTTCGGACCTTCCCTGGAAAGAGTTGGGCGTCGAACTCGTGTTCGAGTGTACCGGGGCGTTCACGCGGCGTGAGGATCTGGAGAAGCACATCCGAGCGGGCGCGCGATTTGCCATCCTGTCCGCGCCGTCGAAAAGCGCAGACGTGGAAACGATTGTTCATGGCGTGAACGCGCCGGGAGGCGCTTCCGCCATCGTCTCCTGCGCAAGCTGCACGACAAATTGCATCACGCCTGTGGTCGAGGTCATCGGACGCCGCATCGGATTCGAGAAGGCGGTGATGACGACCGTGCATGCCTATACCGCTTCTCAATCGGTCGTTGATGGGCCGAACAGACGCCCCCGCCGGGGCCGGGCGGCGGCGGCGAACCTCGTGCCGACCACGACGGGCGCGGCGCACGCGACTACGCGCGCGTTGCCGGAATATGCGGGCCTGTTCGACGGCATCGCCATCCGGGCGCCGATTCCCGTCGGCTCAATCGCGGACATCACGTTCGTCACTTCGCGGAAAACGACTGTGGACGAGGTGAACCGGATCCTCACGGAAGAAGCCGGCACGCAGCGATACGCCGGGGTGCTTGGCGTATCGCGTGACCCGCTTGTTTCGTCGGACATCATCGCCGATCCGCGCGCGTCCATCATTGACCTCGATCTCACCAGAGTCATTGACGGAGACCTGGTCAAGATCATGAGCTGGTACGACAACGAGTGGGGCTACGCAAATCAAATGATCCGCGAAGCGGTATCGGTGACCGGGGCCGGGGACTCCAAATCCCGGCAATCTTCGCTGAAAGGCAATTGAACGGATGAGTGGCCCGTGATCCACGCGATAAAACATTTTTCTGAAATTACAGGAGCGAAAGGAGAGAGTCATGAGCGCAGCGCAAGCTACTAATCTTTTGTCGGACACTAAACTCGATCAACTGTGCATCAACACAATTCGCACGCTTTCGATAGATGCGGTGCAGAAGGCCAAATCCGGCCATCCCGGCACGCCGATGGCGCTCGCGCCGCTGGTTTATACGATCTGGAATCGCGTCTTGCGCTACGATCCGCAGGACCCGATCTGGCCCAATCGTGATCGCTTCGTGCTCTCGAACGGTCATGCTTCGATGCTGCTCTGGTCGGCGCTCCATCTCACACGCACGCGTGCCGTGAACGCCGACTATGAAACGCTGGGACAGCCCGCGGTCACGCTCGACGACATCCGCCGCTTCCGGCAACTCGACAGCAAGGCGACCGGCCACCCCGAATACCATTGGACGTCGGGCGTAGAGACCACCACCGGCCCGCTGGGTCAGGGCGTCGCCACGAGCGTCGGCATGGCCATTGGAGAGAAGTGGCTCGCCAATCATTTCAACCGGCCCGGCTTCGACATCTTCGATTACAACATGTATGTGATTTGCAGCGACGGCGACTTGATGGAGGGCGTGAGTTCGGAAGCGGCGTCACTGGCCGGCCATCTCGGCCTCGATAATCTCTGCTGGGTTTACGACAACAACCACATCACGATTGAGGGGAGCACGCGCCTCGCGTTCACGGAAGATGTCGAGGCGCGTTTCCTGGCTTACGGCTGGAACGTGCTGCGGGTCGGCGACGCCAACGACCTCGACCGCATCGAACACGCGCTGGACATCTTCCGAAAGACGAAGGGCCGGCCCACGTTCATTGTGCTGGACACCCACATCGGGTACGGGTCGCCGCACAAGCACGATACCGCCGCGTCGCACGGCGAGCCGCTCGGCGAAGAGGAAGTCCGGCTCACGAAACGCTTCTACGGCTGGCCGGAGGACGCGAAGTTTCTGATCCCCGACGGCGTTTACGAGCGATTCGATTCGGGCATAGGCGCGCGCGGCGCGCGTTTGCGGCGCGAATGGACGGCGCTGTTCGATTCGTACCGGACTCAGTATCCCGAACTCGCAAACGAGATCGAATTGATGCAGCGGCGTGAACTCCCTGAAGGGTGGGATCGCAACCTGCCTGTTTTTCCAACCGACGCGAAAGGCATTGCCGGTCGTGACGCATCGGGCAAGGTGCTGAACGTGCTCGCGCAAAACATTCCCTGGTTTCTCGGAGGCTCCGCAGACCTCGGCTCATCGAACAAAACGACTCTGACCTACACGGGCGCGGGCGATTTCCAGGCTGAAACTCCCGGCGGAAAGAATCTGCATTTCGGCATTCGCGAACACGAGATGACGGCGATTGTGAATGGGCTTTCGTTGTCGAAAATCCGGGCCTTCGGCGCGACCTATTTTATCTTCAGCGATTACGCGCGGCCCGCGATACGTCTCGCGGCAATCATGGAGCTGCCCTCGATTTTCGTTTACACGCACGACGCGATGGGCGACGGAGAAGACGGGCCGACGCATCAGCCGGTCGAGCAGCTTGCGTCAATGCGCGCGATACCCGGCTTGATTACGCTGCGGCCCTGCGACGCCAACGAGGTCGTCGAGGCTTACCGCTACATCATGCAATTGCGTCATCAACCGGCGGCGCTGACCTTGTCGCGCCAGCCGCTGCCGACACTTGATCGCAGCAAATATGCGCCGGCGTCCGGCCTCGCGCGCGGCGCCTATGTGCTCGCCGACGCTCCCGGCGGAAATCCGGAAGTAATCATCATCGCCACAGGAAGCGAAGTCATTCTTGCAGTCGAGGCTCACGAAGAGCTGCTCGCCGAGGGCATCCGTTCGCGGGTCGTGTCCATGCCTTCCTGGGAGATTTTCGACCATCAGAGCGAAGAGTACCGGAACAGCGTGCTGCCGTCGGGCGTCAAGGCGCGCGTCGCCGTCGAGCAGGCTTCCACTCTGGGATGGGAGCGATACATCGGTCCCACTGGTCGCATCATCGGCATGCACACGTTCGGGGCTTCGGCGCCGCTCAGAGAATTGCAGCGGAAATACGGCTTCGAACCGGATCAGGTGGTTGCAGCCGCAAAGCAACAACTGGGCAGGAAGTGAGGAAAGGCACCGTATGGCAGAGATCACCTCTCTCTTCTGGGATGTGGGCGGCGTGATCCTGACCAATGGTTGGGATTTGAATATCCGTCGCCGCGCCGCCGAGCATTTCAATCTCGACTGGGAAGAGTTGCAGGAGCGGCACGAGCAGGTTCTAGCGGATTTCGAGGCGGGGCGGCTCAATCTGGCGGACTATTTGAACCGGACAGTTTTTTATCGCGCGCGTTCTTTCACACCGACCGAATTCGAAGCTTTTATGTTCGCTCAATCACAGCCGCATCCTGAGACCATCGCGATTGTCGAAGCGCTGGCTGGATCGGGGAAATATCTGGTGGGCGCGATCAACAATGAATCTTTGGAATTGAACCTGCATCGCATCGAACGGTTCGGCCTGCGCCGGTATTTCACAGTCTTTTTCAGTTCCTGTTTTGTGGGAATCAGAAAACCGGATGTAGCGATCTATCGCCTGGCGCTCAACGTCACGCAGCGCCGCCCCGACGCATGTTTGTTCATAGATGATCGGGAGTTGAACCTGGAGGGCGCGCGATTGCTGAACATGCTGACGATTCGCTATCAATCCCCCGCGCAGTTGCGCGAGGAGCTTCAACGTCACGGTGTGGCGTTATAATTTCTCTGCCACACCAATGCAGGGAAGAGCGCTTATAGCGGTTTGCGGTTGGATGCGGCCTTGTGTCAGTAGCCCGACCGTGAGGGAGGGCTTGATTCGCAAGCCCTCCCTCACGGTCGGGCTACTGACACGCCATACGCATCTGCAATCCGCTATAAGTAAAGAAACGAGGAATTCACGAGATGGCTAAGAGATTTAAGATCGGCGACCACGTAAGCTGGAACTCCGAGGCGGGCCGAGTGTCGGGAACCATCATCGCCGTCCACACCAAAAATTTTAACTACAAAGGCTATGTGCATCACGCCTCGGAAGACGATCCCCAATATGAAATCAAGAGCGATAAGACCGACCATATCGCGGCGCACAAGGGCAGCGCCCTTAAACTCGTAGATAGGAAGGGCAACGTGTGAAGCTTCCGTTCTTCACAATCGGCCATTCCAATCGAAGCCTCGAAGAGTTCGTAGAGATGTTGAGAGGAGCCGATATTGATCTTGTCGCGGACATCAGAAAGATTCCGCGGTCGAGAACCAATCCGCAGTTCAATGAGGACGCGCTGCCCGAAGCTCTGGCGGCCTTCAACATTTCCTATGAGCACATAGCGGCGCTCGGCGGTCTTCGCGGAAAAGCAGGAATTATAGATCGGGACGTCAACGGCTACTGGACGAATGAAAGCTTCCATAACTACGCCGATTATGCGCTGTCGGATGACTTTCACGCGGGCCTTTGCCGCCTGATCGAACTGGGCCGCAAGCAACGCTGCGCGATGATGTGTTCGGAAGCCGTGTGGTGGCGGTGTCACCGGCGTATTGTCGCCGATCACCTCCTTGCCTGCGGCGAGACTGTTTTTCACATTATGGGGAAGGGACGCACGGAGCCTGCCAGTCTTACCGCAGGCGCCGTCATCAAATCGAGAGATCAATCCTGCGGGACAGTCGTTTATCCCGGAGTGTGATGATGAGGGCTTTCACTTGAAACCTGGTGTTTTTTCGCTCGAACCGGCGCCGCCATTTCGGCTCGATCTGACGGTCTGGGCGCTGCGCCGGCGGGCTGACAACGAGGTGGATAATTGGGACGGAGAGACCTACCGGCGCGTGTTGGCTCTGGATGGAAAGGTCGTGGAGGTCGCGGTCGCGCAAACGGGCTTGCCGAATGCGCCGCGACTTGAGGCGCGCGTATCCGGCGCGCGGCTCACGTCCGGCGTGAAATCAGCCGTGACGGAGGCGCTGGATCGGTTACTTGGTCTGAAAGTGAATCTGTCGAGGTTTTATCGTCTCGCGGCGGATGATCGCAGACTGGGGCCGCTGGCCGAGCGGTTTCGCGGACTCAAACCGCCGCGTTTTCCCACTGTGTTCGAGGCGCTGGTCAACGGCATCGTCTGCCAGCAGGTCACGCTCACGCTGGGCATCAGAATGCTCAACCGCCTGATCGAAAATTACGGCGCGGCCAGCGTAGATAGCCAACTGCATGCTTTTCCTCAACCGTCCGGCCTTGCCGGGGTGAAGCCGGAGAGTCTGAAAAAATTGAAGTTCAGCCGTCAGAAGACTCGCGCGCTGATCGAACTTTCCAGCGCCGTCGTTGAAGGAGAGTTGAACCTTGAAGAGTTGGCTCTGCTCGATGATGAAGCGGCTGTGGCACGGCTACTGCAATTATGGGGCGTGGGGCGGTGGACGGCGGAGTACGCGTTGTTGCGCGGACTCGGAAGGCTGGACGTTTTTCCCGGCGACGACGTCGGCGCGCGCAAAAATCTGCAACGCTGGCTGCGTCTGAAAAAGCCGCTGGATTACGAGAGCGTGCGTCGCACGCTTAGGCAATGGGAGCCTTATGCGGGGCTGATTTATTTTCATCTGCTGCTGGATCGTCTTGCCGAAGCGGGATTGGTCACGCCGGGGCAAACGCATCCGGCACAATCAAAAAACGAATGAAAACAGAAAGGAGTTGATCGTTATGGTCACACGAACTGGAACTGCTGTTTGGGAAGGAACACTCAAAGAAGGTAAAGGAAGCATGAAGCTTGGGAGCGGCGCTTACGAGGGCGCTTATTCTTTCAGCTCCCGCTTTGAAAATGGAAAGGGAACGAACCCCGAAGAATTGCTCGGCGCGGCGCACGCGGGCTGCTTCTCGATGGCTCTGGCCAATGAACTCGCCCAGGCGGGTCACGCGCCGAAGCGCGTCAACACGACCGCCAAAGTTCATCTGGAAAAAACCGGCGAGGGGTTCAAGATCACCTCGATTGACCTCAACACGGAAGCCGAAGTTCCGGGAGTTGATGAACAGACATTCCTGCGACATGCCGAGACAGCTAAGAAGAATTGCCCGGTCTCCAAAGTTCTGGGCGGGACTGAAATCAAGTTGCAGGCCAGGCTGATGAAAGCGGCGGGCTGAGTCGTAGCAGGTGAAATGGATTTACTACCCGGAGACTACTTCCCTCTGTGGGTTCGCCTGACTCATTTCTTCAACTTCCTGTTCATCACGCTGCTCATGCGCAGCGGGATAGAGATTATCGGCACGCATCCGAAGTTTTACTGGAACGATGACTGCCTGACGGGAAGCGAGTGGTTGAAGTTCACGAAGAGGCGAATGCCGGAGAACGAGTTGTGGACTGCGGAAGATGAAATCGTTCCGCTCAACTCCTGGATCGCGATGCCGGGGCGAAACAACCTCGGGCTGGGCAGGCACTGGCATTTCTGGTCAACCGCCGGCTGGATCATCACCGGCGTGGTCTATGTCGTTTGCCTGTTCGCCTCGTCTGAATGGCGCCGTCTCGTTCCCACTTCCTGGGAGATTTTTCCGAACGCGTGGAACGCCCTGACGATCTACCTGCAACTCAGGCTTCCGCCGGATGGCCATCCATTCAACCCGCTTCAACAACTCAGCTACTTCGGTTTGATCTTCATCCTGACGCCGATTCAGATCATCACCGGCATCGCCATGTCGCCGGCCCTGGCCGCGCGCTTTCCCTGGATTCTGAAAATCTTCGGAGGGCGGCAGGGCGTGCGGAGCGTGCATTTTCTGGGACTCTGCCTCTACGTTCTGTTCACCATCGGCCACATATCGCTGGTCATCTGGCACGGCTTCGGCCCCGAAATGGCGAAGATTGTGCTCGGATATGAGAGTGACTCACACAGCCTTGCGATCAAGATCGGTCTGGCCGGAATCGCGGCGGTCATCGTTTACCACGTCGTGATGACACTGCTCACGCTGCGCCAGCCAAAAATGATCCAGAAGCGGCTCGAAATAGGCATTGATCGGCTGCGGTACATTCTGTTTCATCGGTTGCGATCCCGGCAGAATTACAACCGCCGTTCGTCGTACGCCAGAGTCAATGGCCGCCCGCCGAGAGATGCGACGTTCCAGAAACACCTTGCGACAAACTTCGAGGACTTCCGGCTTGAAATCCACGGCCTTGTCGAGCATCCGCTAAGTCTGTCGCTGGACCATTTGAGGGGACTGTCGAAGAAGACTCAGACGACCTTGCACACCTGTATTCAGGGCTGGACGTACTTTGCTCAATGGGGCGGCGTGTCGGTCGCCGAGTTGATCGAAATGTGCGTGCCGGCGCCCGAAGCGAAATACCTTGTCTTCCGCACGATGGATGACAAATGGGAGGTTCCGGGACGCGGCCATTACTACGAGGTGATTGATCTGACGCTCGCCCGAAAGCCGCAAACGATTCTGGCGTATGAAATGAACAACGAGCCGCTCCCGTTGAATCACGGCGCGCCGCTGCGCCTTCGGGTCGAAAGCCAGTTGGGTTACAAGATGGCCAAGTGGGTTTGCGCCATCGAATTTGTCGAGAGCTTCGCCGAAATCGGACAGGGGCAGGGCGGTTGGCGCGATGATGTGTTGAATTATTACCGGCTCGACGCGGGCATTTAGAGATGACCTTCCCGCCTGATTTTAAACATGGTGTCTTGCTATTATGCGACGAAAGGTCATTCTGAAGATCACGGAAATCGCCACGCCCACAAGCAGCGCGCCGAGCAACCAGATCTCGATTCGCTTGACCTCGCCGATCAACAACATTGCGCTGTGGCTCAATAGCCAGCCCAGGCTTGTTATTGCGCTTGCCCACGCCAGGCAACCGATCAGGTCAATCAACATGAATCTGCCGACAGAGAGGCCGCGGACGCCCCAGAAAATCGCGCTCGCTATGCGAGCGCCGAAAACAAGCCGCGCCACCACCAGTTCCCAGGGGCCGAAACGGCCGGCCAGATGATCTGCGAGCGGTTCGGCGCGCCGATATGCCCGGCTGCCGCGAATGCGCGCGCCGCTGGAACGTCCGAGCCAATACCAGAAATTGTCTGCTCCGAAAGTCCCAAGCGCCCCGGCCACAATCACTGTCGGAAGATCGAGCAGGCCGAGATGCGCCACAACACCGGCGAGGATGAATACTACATCGCCTTCGACTGCGGAGCCGATGAAGACCGCCGCGAGGCCGTATCTAATCAGTAAGGCTTCCATTAAAAGCTCGATCATTACCGCGCGCGTAAAGCAGCGGCCAATTGGGCGTTAATATCGCAAATTCGACCATGCATCTGTCTTCCTGCGTACTGAGAAGCATGGTTCAGGATTGATACAAGTTCGTCGAACGACGAATATCATGTCAGAAAGAAAGACGGTAGTCTCCATTCAATGTCACTGGTCAATCTCCTTTTTGGCAAGCCACTCGCCTCCTATCAGGATCGCGCTGAGAGAATCGGGGCTTCGACCGGCGTCCCAATTTTCGGCCTCGACGCGTTGGGGTCACCAGCCTATGGCCCGGAAGCCGCTCTGACGCTTCTGATCCCGCTCGGATTGGCCGGAATACATTACATCGTTCCGATTACGGGCTGCATCATCGCGCTGCTCTCCGTCCTCTATTTCTCCTATCGCCAGACGATCGAGGCTTATCCGAACGGCGGCGGATCATACACAGTCGCAAGCCAGAACCTCGGTCCTCTGGCGGGCCTGCTGGCCGCCGCCGCATTGATGGTTGATTACGTGCTGGTGGTCGCCGTCGGCGTCTCCGCCGGAGTCGGCGCGCTGGTGTCGGCGCTGCCGAGTTGGCAACCTCATACGCTTGAGATTTGCCTGGCCATCCTGGCCGTGATTTCCATCCTGAATCTGCGCGGCATGCGCGATGTCGGGGCCGCGTTCATCGCCCCGACCTATCTTTATCTGGCCTGCCTTTTCGCCATCATCGCAATCGGACTCTGGAAAACAATTTTCAGCGGAGGCCATCCCGTTCCGGTCATCCGGGCGCCGGCGCCCGTACCGTTTGGCGAAGCCGCAAGCTTGTGGATTCTGCTGAAAGCCTTTTCGAGCGGCTGCACGGCGATGACCGGCGTCGAAGCGGTCAGCAACGGCGTGACGGCGTTCCGCGAACCTCGGACGCAATCAGCCCGCCGCACGCTGACAATCATCATCGGGATTTTGATTCTGCTGCTGGCCGGCGTCGCTTATCTCTGCGGCGCCTACGGGATCGGAGCCACTGTAGCCGGGAGCGCCGGTTACGAAAGCGTGCTGTCGCAATTGACCGGAGCGATCACCGGCAAGGGCTGGTTTTATTACGTCACAATCGGCTCGATTCTGCTGGTGCTCGCGTTGCAGGCGAACACGGCTTTCGCGGGCTTTCCACGCCTGTGCCACGTGATCGCCCAGGACGGTTATCTCCCGCGAGCATTTGCGAATCGTGGCCGCCGGCTTGTCTATTCGCATGGAATCCACGTGTTGATCTTTCTGTCCGGTTTGCTGCTGGTGCTGTTTGGCGGCGTGACCGACCGGTTGATCCCGCTCTTCGCGATAGGGGCGTTTGTGGCGTTCACGCTGTCGCAATCCGGCATGGTCTGGCATTGGAAGCGGACGGGAGGACGAGCGGCGCGGCGCAGCATGCTGATCAACGGCCTGGGCGCAATCGCAACGGCGGTCACGACCGGAATCGTCATCGTTTCAAAATTCAGCGAAGGCGCCTGGATCACGCTGCTGATTATTCCAGCATTGATGCTGTTGATGGGCGGCGTCCACGCGCATTATCGCCGGATAAATCGGGAGACCGCTTTTCGCGGAGAACTGCCGACGGACAATCTCCGCCCGCCGTTGGTCGTCGTCCCGATCGAGGCCTGGAATAGAATCTCGGAGAAGGCGCTACGATTCGCCCTGACACTCTCGCCCGATGTCGTTGTGGTGTACGTCGCCTCCGGGGAAGAAGAGACAAACCTTTTCCAGATGTGGCGATCCCGCGTCGAGGAGCCTGTCCGGCGCGCAGGTTTAACCGTACCGGAACTGGTCACGCTCAGTTCGCCCTATCGTTTTGTGCTGGCTCCGATCCTCAACTACATTTTGGAATTGGAGCGCCAGCATGCGGATCGCCAGATTGCGGTGATCGTGCCGAATCTGGTCGAGCGTCACTGGTATCAGCATTTTCTGCATAACCAGACCGGCGAGCTTCTGACCACTCTGCTGCTTCTGAAAGGCAATCAGCGGATCGTCATTATCAATGTGCCCTGGTATCTCCACGAGTAACGCGCCCGAATTCCGCGTCCTTCACTTCGCTTTCAGCAACGGCAGCAAGACAATTGAGAGGAAATCCAGGAGGAAGTGCATCACGATGGGAGCGACAAGGCTCTCGCGCCACAGGTAGATGATGGCGAAGATAGCTCCCATCACGCCGACGGTCACCAACCCCGCCGATCCCTCGTAGCCATGTCCAAGAGAAAAGATTACGGAAGACAGCAGCACAGGCAGCGCCGAACCCCGCAGGAGAGACCTGAAGCGCAGAATCAGATAGCCCCGGAAGATGGTCTCCTCGGTCACAGCGACGACCGCTACCAGAACTGCGGCCAGCAGGAATTCCGCGCCGCCCCTTGCCTCAAGGAAAGATGGAAGCGGCGTCGCGGGCCGTGACAGGCCAATCCACAACAGCGCGCGTTCCAGCATCGCCATCCCGAAAAGGAATGGGACAAACAGCGCCATGCCCAGCGCCACCTCCCAACTCGCGCGCCGTAACCTCCAACCGATGCGCTCAACGCTCTCGACGTTCCGCCAGAGAAAATACAGGATCAGAAACACCAGGGCGAGGTCCCGGAAGATGATCGCAACCGCCGACAAGACGAAACTCAAACTCCCCTTACGGACGGCGAACAGGGACAGGACTAAGGATGGCACGACAAGGAATAGGAAAACGGCCACCTCGACCGCCTGTTCCTTGCGGGTGGTTTGATCTGGTTCCGGCATTTTCTTTTCTCATTTCCGGAGCGCGCCCGCTTGCGCGATGGCGCATGTTATCTTCTTCTGCGAGCGAGGTCCGATGAGAGGGCAATCGCTATTCCATTTTTCGGCGCCTTACCGTACCGACCGGTTTGGCGCGTAGAGAATAAAAATGTTTTCCCGGCGAGGCGACGAGTGAGATGACCGATCTATCCGCGCAAAACCCCGGCCAACCCATCTTTCACAATTGGCGCAATCGGCGCAATTGGCGATACGCCATCGCCTGGCTGCTGGCCGCCGCCGGATTGATCTGGGTGTTGCACGACATCCACCCGTCGAGACTGGCTGAGCAGTTGGCTGGCATCAACTGGCGCTGGATCGCGCTGGCGCTGGGTTGCGACCTGATGGCCTACCTGATTCAGGGCGTGCGCTGGCAAATGCTCCTGAAGCCGGTCGGAAGGATCGGCCTGTTGCAATCCATGCAAGCCATCTATGCCGGGCTGTTCACAAACGAAATCCTGCCGATGCGCCCTGGTGAATTCGTCCGCTGCTACATCGCCGCGCAATGGATGAGGACGTCATTTGCCGTGATCCTAACTTCAATCATCCTGGAGCGGTTGTTCGACGGCGTGTGGATAGCGATGAGCATCGGCCTGGCGGCGATCCTCGCGCCGCTGCCGAAATATTTGCTCGAAGCCGGAGACGCGTTTGGAATCTTCATTGCGGTGGTTGTCGCGTTGTTCATCTATGTCGTCCTTCGACGCCCGCGTCCACGACGTAATGAGCGGCAAAACAATCGGAGGTTGCCGCATTGGAAACTGCTGCGCAAAATCGCCGGCATGTTCGGGCAGATAGACGAGGGATTGCGCCGGACGAGCCGCACAAAAGAGTTTTACCTGGCGTTCGCTCTCTCACTGATTTTTCTCGCGCTGCAAGCGATCACTATGTGGCTGATCATGCTGGGTTACGGATTGCGCCTCTCTATCTGGGTCGGAGTGGTGGTCTATGTGATCGTAAGCCTTGGCACGGCGATTCCGAGCACTCCGGCCAACGTCGGTTCGTATCAGTTCTTCACCGTTATCGGATTGACGCTATTCGGAGTGGACAAGACAGCAGCCACCGGGTTTTCGCTGATCGTCTTTACGCTGCTCGCATTGCCGCTGCTGGCCATCGGATTTCTGGCGTTCAGCCGGAGCGGGATGACTCTGGCGGCGATCCGCGAAGAGTTGCAACAATCTGAACGCCGCGCTGATTCGTGAATGCCAACCTGGGCGCGCGTCACTTCCAGCGCGCTTTCTGCTAACGGTGATCCGTTGAGAGAAAGTGGGACGAGACGCGCGTCTTGTCCCACTTCGCCAGGCTGTCAAGCTCGCGCTCTTCGCTGCGCCGGTTGTCCTTCCGCGCCCTTTCGAGTGAAGCGGTGTTCGCCGATGACATTGCGCGCGCTGAGGACTTCCTCGCACGACAAGCCGCTCTTCTTCGATTCGGTCTGGATCATGATGTCGTTCATCGAGATGACACCCTGAAGTCTCCCCTCATCGTTGACGACCGGCAAACGCAACACCTTTTCGCTCTGCATCGTCCTGAGCGCGGATTTGACATCGTCATTCGTATTGCACGCATGTACCGCGCCCGTCATCACCTCGCGCACTGGAATATCCGAAGCGAGTTGGTTCCTGGTCGCGACAGCCATGCAGAGGTCACGATCAGTTACCACACCGATTACTTTCCCTTCACCGTCAGCTACCGGAAGCCAGCCACAATCGTTTTCCCACAACAGGCCGGCGGCGGCGGCCAGATTGGTATCGGGGCTACAGGAGGCCACATTCGTGGTCATAATGCTCTGAATCTTCATCTTACAATTTCCTTTCTGATTCGATGTTCCGATTGATAAGACATTATCGGGATTGGCCGTGACGCCGGATGTAGCGAAGCAATTCGGATTCCAGTCGCAGCGCAATGCAGGCCGCCACTCGCACGCAAACGAATCACTCGCCCCGCCGGAAAAGTGTAAGGAAATCATTGGCAAACCATAAAGAGTTCATAAAAAGAATGCGCCCTCCGCCGAGGCTCCCTGCTGATGACCAGCTTCGGCAGGCGGAGTGAATACAGACGGTTGCAATGATTCACAACAGTGAGGGCGCATTGAAAGCCGCCAGCGATACTTGACAGCGCACGCCGCCATAGGAATGCCGCTTGCTTCCATAGAGGTGAATGGCAAATCGTACTGAAAGAACAATTACTTATAAATGTGTTATGGCTGCTATTAAACAGAAATGAATAAGGTCGAGCGGGACAGGCGCTTTAAATAGCGCACATTCTTTGAACATAGCTTGGATGAAGGAGGAAACAATGAACAACATACCTATTGAACGAAATAGACCTATTGACCAGGAGATCAGACGGGAGCGTCACGCTATCGAAGAGGCCGGCGGCGGATCAGTCGTCGAAAGCATTGGCGGTGTCGGCGCGCTGGTTCTCTCAATTCTCGGTCTGGTCGGCTTCATTCCGATCTCGATGGCGTCAATCGCCTCCATTGCGGCGGGCGGCGCGTTGTTGATCGGCGGCGGGACGATGGCTTCGCAGTATTCGCACATCTTCGGCGGAGCGCGCCAGAGCCTGAGTCGCAACATCATCGGCGGCGGCATGGCGATGGAATCGCTGGGCGGCGTCGCGGCGATTGTGCTCGGCATCCTGGCGTTGCTCGGAATCCATCCGATAGTTCTGCTGAGCGCTTCCGCCATCGTGCTCGGCTGCTCGCTGCTGCTGGCGAGCGGAGCCATGGCCAAACTGACCGCGATGCCGATCAGAGAATCAGCCGGGCCGGGGTCTTACCCGGAGCATACGCATTACATCATGCGCGACACGCTCTATGCGGCCAGCGGCTCGGAGGCGCTGATCGGAGCGGGCGCGATTGTGCTGGGCATCCTGGCATTGGCGGGTTTCTCGCCGATAGTTCTGATTCTGGTGGCTCTGCTCGCGGTTGGCGCTTCGATTTTGCTGGCCGGATCGGCGGTGGCCGGGAGAATGTTCGAAAGCATCCCTCACTGATAGTTGGTGAGAATTTCCAGGATCGTATGCGGCTCGCGCGGATATCCGATAAAACAATGCCCCACGATAGGGCCTTTCGGGCGAGCCGCATCCGGGCGCTGTTATCAATTTTCAAACGCCATCAGGCGGGATCGCGAATTTCTTTCTCTGCCGCTAAATCAGACCACGCAACATTGGTACAGAGAGACCAACCGCAGAGGGTCGCAGAGGAACGCAGAGAACGATCCAGACAGGTCTTTCCCCTGCGTACCTCTGCGCACTCTGCGGTGGGTTGTACCAATCTTTGCTGCTCCGATTTAGGGGAATTTCTGTGGGTTAAATCGAAAAGCCGATTTTTCTGTCTGGTGTTTTTCTATTGAACCTGCCTGCAACAAAAAATACCTGACAGAAAAGCTGAAGCCGGGCTGAGCTTCTGGTGGACGATCCGGCGGATTTCGAGATGAGATGCGCAGAACGAATTTTCAACCGCAACAAAGTCCGAATCCCGCCACGCAACGCTTCATCTTCGCCACCGGCATCGAATGCAGCTATCCCACGATTCAAACTCCGGAGGGCCGCGCGCGGGTGGATGAGATGGAGAAGTGCGGCCATTACGAGCGATGGCGTGAAGACCTGGAACTGACGCGCGAGATGGGATTGCATCACCTGCGTTACGGGCCGCCTTATTACCGGATGCACACGGGGCCGGGCCGGTACGATTGGTCGTGGACGGACATGGTCTTTCCTCAAATGCGGAGGCTGGAGCTTACGCCGATTATGGACCTCTGCCATTTCGGCGCGCCGGACTGGATCGGCGACTTTCAGAATCCTGACTTCCCGCGTTACTTCGCGGAATACGCGCGCGCGTTCGCCGAACGTTATCCCTGGGTGTGGCGCTACACGCCGGTCAACGAGATGTACGCCGCCGCCGTCTTCAGCGCCGATTATGGATGGTGGAATGAATGCCTGTCGTCAGACCGCGCCTTCGTGACGGCGCTCAAGCATCTGGCGCGCGCCAACGTCGAAGCCATGCTCGCCATCCTGCAAATACGCCCGGACGCGCAATTCATCCAGAGCGAGTCGTCGGAATACACTCACGCCACGCACCCGGAGTTGGTGGATGAGGCCGAGATGTACAACGAGCGCCGGTTCCTCTCTCTCGATCTCAACTATGGCCATCGCGTCAGCTCGATGATGTACCGCTACCTGATGGACAACGGGATGACCGAGGAGGAATACGATTTTTTCATGTCGCGCAACCTGCGCGAGCATTGCGTGATGGGCAACGATTATTACGTGTCGAACGAACATCTGCTGGTGAATGAAAAGCTCAGAGAGAAGAGCGGCGAGATTTTCGGTTACTACGTGATCACGCGCGAATACTACGACCGTTACAACCTGCCCGTCATGCACACCGAAACGAACAGGGACGAGCCGGACGCCGTGCAGTGGTTGTGGAAGACCTGGGCCAACATTCAGCGGCTGCGGAAGGACGGCGTGCCGCTGGTCGGGATGACCTGGTACAGCCTGACCGATCAGATGGATTGGGACACGGGCCTGAGCCAGAACAACGGCCACGTCAACCCGCTCGGCCTTTACGACCTCGACCGGAAGATTCGCCCCGTAGGACGCGCTTACCAGAGGCTGATCAAGCAGTGGAAAGACATCCCGCTGTTGCCGAATGGCCCGCTTACGCTGACCGGACGTTGGGGCGAAACCTGGTTACAAGCCGGTTACCCACAGGACGCGAAGGAAAATCGTTGATTCAGCCAATTTCCGCGCGCTCACCCATTCATTTTTTTCATCCTCACCTCCGCAATCTCTTCTGCTGAGTTGACAGCAAACCCGGATTACAGCATTCTGTAAGCAGAAACGTATTCTGCTGAGTAGAATCAATGGCGAAAGATCACTACATCGAACTGGTCGGGAAAGTCGTGACGCTGCTGGAGACGCTGCGCGACGAGCCGGAGGGGCTGAGCCTGCAGGAGCTATCCGACCGCGCCGGCTTCGTCAAAAGCTCGGCGCATCGAATCCTCAACAGCCTGAAAAAACATGGCTACGTCGAGCAGGAAAGCGTTGGCGGGCCTTACCGGCTGGGATTGCAGGTGATGACGTTGGCGCGCGGGTTGAATGGACGGAGCGGATTGGTCGAGATGGCGAAGCCTTATTTGCGCGAGATGGTGGAGACGTTCGATGAGAGCGCCTATCTGGCCGTGCTGCGCGGCGACCGGGGCGTGTTCGTCGAGGTGCGGGAGACGCGCCGCGACTTCCGGCTGGTCGGGCCGCTGGGCGCCGAAGTGCATTTTCACGCGACGGCCGCTGGGAAGGCGATGGCGGCTTTTCTTCCGCCATCGCGTCAGGCCGGACTTCTGAAGAGCCTCAAGGCGGAACAACAGACAGCCAAAACATTGACCAGAAAATCCGAGATTGAACAGGAGTGGGAGAAGGTCAGGCGGCAGGGATACGCCATCAACAATGAAGAGACGATTGTCGGAGCGGTCTTCCTGGCGGCGCCCGTCTTTGACGCGCACAACGAAGTCTGTGGCAGCGTCAGCGTCGGCGTCCCGAAACCGCGCTACTCTGCTGAGCTGGGAAAAAAGATTGCTGAACATCTGAAAGACGTCTGCCGGCGGCTTTCGGAGACACTGGAAGCCGTAGGCTACACGCATTAGGCCCGCATTTTCGATTGTGGGTTGCGGATTGCGGATTGCGGATTGAACGCGCCGCAATCCGCGATCCGCAATCCGCAATCCACAATCAAGTAAGGAGCGACCATGAGCAAGCGATCCATCATCTCTCTCTTCTCCATCCTCGCGCTGTTTTCGATTCTTGTGGCCTCTGCCGCGAGCGTCGCGGCGCAAGTCACGACCGTCACGATTTCGGGAACCGTCAGCGACTCTGCGGGAGCGGCGCTTCCGAACGCGCAGGTTACGGCGACCAACACCGAAACCAATTTTGCGCGCACGGTCACGACCGATTCTTCCGGCCAATACTCGATCCAGTTCCTGCCCATCGGCCCTTACCGGCTCGAAGTCTCGGCGAGCGGCTTCAAGAAATTCGTACAGTCCGGCATCGTGCTCGAAATCAATCGCAACGCGCGCATTGATCCGGCGCTCGAAGCAGGCGCGGTCACCGAAACTGTTTCAATCACCGGCGACGCGCCGCTGGTCGAAACCAATAACGCCACGTTGGGGCAGACCACCAACAACGAGGAGATCACGCGACTGCCGCTTGTCAACCGCGACGTTTACACGCTGCTGGAACTGACGGCGGGCGTGGATTCGACCACGAACAGCAATATCTTCGGCTCGCCCGCGCAGACCACGACGGTCAACGGTTCGGCCAATTCCGGCGGCGGCACCGTCAATTATTATCTCGACGGAGGCAGCAACACGAACGGGTTGCGCAACACCGGCAACAGCTTGCCGAATCCCGACGCCGTGCAGGAGTTTCGCGTCATCACCAACAGCTACTCGGCGGAGTATGGCCGTTTCGCGGGCGGAGTCGTTGACGTTGTCACCAAGTCGGGAACGAATCAATGGCGCGGTTCGCTATTTGAATTCATCCGCAACGACGCGCTCAACGCCGGACGCTGGACGCCGGGCATCAGCACGTTGCGCAAAGAGGTGTTGCGCCGCAATCAATTCGGCGGCAGCTTTGGCGGGCCGGTCATTCGGGACAAGACGTTCTTCTTTGTCAGCTATTCGGGCCTGCGTCAGCGACGCCCGGTCTTCTCCAACACGGGACTGCCAACAACACAGGCCGAACGCAATGGCGTATTTTCCAGCCGTATCAAAGATCCGGCCAAGACGGGCGCTTGCACCGCGACCGATCAGACGGCGTGTTTTCCGAACAACACCATCCCGACCAATCGCTTCGATCCGGTGGCGGTGCGCATCATGAACGAATGGATCCCGCTGCCCAATCTGCCCAACAACGCTTACGAGGCGCAGCAGACGCGTCCGCTCGATACCGATGAGATTCAAATCAAGATGGATCACGCGCTGACGAGCGCGCATCAACTGGCAGGCAGCTACTTTTTCCAGACCGGCTCGGACATCGAGCGGTTGCGCGGCAATCTGCCCTGGGTTGATCGCGCTTTCACCTGGAAGCAGCACAACATCAACCTCGGCGACACGTGGACGATCAGCCCGACGATGATCAATCAATTCCGCATCACCTACGTGCGATTGTTCGGCGGGCGGCTCAACCTGCCGGAGAAGGCGCTCGGCGACTACGGCTCGAAGTTCAACGTGCAGGGGCCGAAGACGCTGCCGCAGATTGAGATCGCCGGGCGTGTCACGCTCGGCGTCGCCATCGGCGGGCCGGTGGGCGGCAGCAACCTGTATCAGATTCGCGATGTCTTCAGTTGGACGCGCGGCAGCCACAACCTGAAATTCGGCGGCGAGGCGTCGCTCGAAAAATTGATCCAGGATACGACGCTCAACAACTACGGCATCTTTCGGTTCAACAGCAACAACACGCGCGGCACGGGCAACGCGATGGCCGACTTCCTGCTCGGGCTGCCTTTGAACTTCAACCAGGACGCGCCGATCACCAAGATTGACAGCGGCTGGTACACGGGGCTGTTCATTCAGGACGACTTCAAGATTCATCCGCGACTGACGCTCAACCTGGGGCTGCGCTACGACCTGCAACTGCCTTTGAAGGATCCGCTCGACCGCAAACTGACTTTCGTGCAGGGCCGTCAATCGAAAGTCGTGACGAACGCTTTTCCGGGCATGCTCTTTCCGGGCGATGAAGGCATCGGGCGCGGCATCGTCGCCGCCGACAAGAACAACTTCGCGCCGCGCATCGGGCTGGCGTGGGACCCGGCGGGCGACGGCAAGACGGCGGTGCGCGCGGCCTTCGGA
>WBZO01002926.1_pt1 | contig 19229 bp, 8 predicted proteins | sample 5204261 | NCBI WGS metagenome assembly WBZO01 (sample SAMN12412400, study PRJNA552823) | activated sludge metagenome | isolation source: activated sludge from anammox sidestream of wastewater treatment plant... | place: USA: North Carolina | collected 2017-09
GTCGATCAACCACGTCAAGACGTATTGGTTCTATGAACAGAATATCGTGCGCAAGATGCACTTCCTCGGCACGATGCTGAAGAAGCACATGGGGAATGACTTTTCGGTGGCGGTGAGCACGATCGGGATGATCAGTTATCAACTGCTCGGTCATCGCGTGATCGATCTGCTGGGATTGACGGACTCCTACATTGCGCGGCATCCGGAGCAGATACCGGGGATGACGCCGACCTGGAAGGAGCGGCGGTTTAACAGCAGTTACCTGCTGAGTCAGCAGCCGGATTTCATCATCTTCTCGACCGGATATAAGCCGTCGGCGCCGGCGGAGCGGGCGTTGATGATGCATTCGGAATTCCGGCACAAATTCAGCCCGATGGGATTCGTGCGCGAAGGATCGTACAAGGTGTTCTGGATGCGGCACGGGGAGATCGACATGGCGGCCGATTCGGTGCATCACGATTACCAGTTCGTCGAGCGGATGGTGGACGGATTCTACCACACCAATCGCACCGGGCCGCAAACGGCGCTGCCGATGTTCAAGGAGGCAGAGCAGCGGCTGGGCGAGGTGTACCCGCTGCTGGATTACGCGATCGGCGACTGCTTCTACCGGTCGAATCAGAAAGACAGCGCGCGGGCGCGGTTTGACCGGGCGATCGCGATGGATGACTATGCCTGGGAGGCGCGAATCCATGCGCAGCATCTGGCGCTGGAGCGAGGCGATACCGCGAGCGTGTATGCCTACGGCAACTACATCATGAAGCGGTTTCCGTGGCTGAAAGATGATTCGTACCGGTCGCCGTTCCCGCCGTTGCAGGCGTTGCCGCCCGACCGGGATTGACGTTTTGAGCTGCAAAACCGGGGCGAAAGCGGCTGCTGAAAATTCTGTTGACACCCGGCGAATTGCCGATATATTGACCGCGCAGATGTTTGCAACGCGGGAATAGCTCAGTTGGTAGAGCTCCACCTTGCCAAGGTGGTTGTCGCGGGTTCGAGTCCCGTTTCCCGCTTTTTTCTTTTGTAGACGAGAAATTGATGAGGGGCGCCATAGCCAAGTGGTAAGGCAGCGGTCTGCAAAACCGCTATTCCCCGGTTCGAATCCGGGTGGCGCCTCCAAGATGATGAAGCCCGTGACGGAAGTCGCGGGTTTTTTGTTGTGGGGGCGCCAAGGAAGAGCACGCTCTCCCCTACCCCCGGTCGCAGGCGTTGTCTTCGCGAAGGGGGATGAACTCACCCTCACCCTCGACCCCTCTCCCAGAGGGAGAGGGGGGTTAACGTCATTCCCGCGATGGCGAGAATCCAGGTTGGTCGTTTTCAATATGCGCGGGAGAGCGTCAGGTCACCTCGCGCGGTTTGTGCTCGTGGTTTCTCCAAAACGGCGGCGCTTCGGGCAACGCGGCAGATCCGTGGTTCATTGGTGGACCAACGAGTGGTGAACCGAATCCCGGGCCCAGTAATCATGGTGGAAGTGGCGGACAGGGCGGGGGTGGTGGTGTAGGGCCAAGGCTTCAAGAGCGCCCCGACGCGGATAACAACATAGAGTCGTGGGAAGCGGAAGATTGGTACAGATATTCAGGCAGTTTGGAGGAAAAAGACCGTAACCTCTCTGTCCCCATCACCTCGATCGATCTCAGCAAGGTCACATTGGATGATTTTGGAACTGATGGTCGAGCTTTGATAAACTTATATCTATTTGGCGAACATTTCAGTAGCTTCGAGGACGCAGCTGTGTACGGGACGATCACGCTACAATTGGAGGAAAACGGAATGGCTCATGCCCTACCGGATACTTACAACTTCGACATGAAGCCTTGGAATAACGTAGGAAGTGTAATCAGAAATTTAGCCACTCTTGCAGCAGAATCGTACGTGACTCAAGGGTACATGGGATGGGCTGGCAGACCATACCAGATCTACATAACCGGTTCATTCTCGATACCAAGATGAATATGCCACGTTCCAAGGCATTGAAAATTGTTCGAGTCGCGGTTCTGGTTCTCCTTGCCATGATTGCCATAGATTGGTTCTTGGAGCATCATAGCATCACAAGAATGCGTAGCCACGCCCAGGAGAAATTCGAGGAGGTCGCAGTTGAATGGGATATGAATCCGAGAGCATTTGCTGGGCCTGAACTAGACTTGTCAGATTCAGAGTCAGTGAGATTCACCTTCGAGTCGAAGAATTTTGAAATTGATTCAGTGCGAATTACGGTCAGGCTGTACCCGTCGAAGTTTCTGTTTCCTTACTTATCACCCGCGGGAGCTACTGGTTCCGATCCAGGACCGGCTTCTGAGAAGTACCGGTCAAGGGAGTGGATTTGGCCGTATGATAGTCTTCCGTCTGGCGTCAGTCCGTTTGACATTAAACGTGCAGAGTGACAGAGAGAGGTGTCAAAGTAGATTGATGGCATTTCAAGCTCATGTAGATCTTTGGGAGTGAGGTTGAAGTAGGCAGCCCGCCGGAGCACTAGCGGAGGGTGGGCACAGATTGACAGATTACGACGCTGGACAGAATCGTAGCATCTCTCCGGCGAGAGTCGGCAAGTGTTGTGAGTCGTCTGTCAGGAGATCGGCTCTACGGGCCTTGGGTCAGTGCGTCCAACTCGGGTTGGAAAACGTTGTTGGTGGGATTCCTTTGAACCGCTTCCTGCAACAGCTTGATCAATTCCTCGCGATTACCGCGCTCGCGGAAAATTCTGGCGACATTCGAGACCACGCGGGGATTGAGTTCGAACCCGGACCACTGGCCGATCAGAATCTGCTCCGCCTCCGCCAATCGCCCTAACCGCGCATAATTGACGGCGAGATTGTAGCGATTCAGCGCGTCCGTAGCATCGCCGGCCAGCCGCCTTTCCTGTGCCAGCACACCCTCCGGGCCATCCTCATAGGTTCCCTGAACCAGCTTGGCGTACGCGACGTTCAGGATTCCCTGCTCGTAGGACGGCGAATAATGCAGATCGCGGCGGATCCAGGTCTTCATCGCCTCATAGGCGGATGTCCTGTCACAGTTCAGTGCTAACCATGGCTGCGTGTGCAACGCTGCCAATGATCCGAGAATGGTAACTAAAGCGATGGTCCGCCGCAGACTGCCGGCAGCACAGCACGCCACGATCCTGACTACGCAGACCAACAACGGAAGCATCCCGATCGTCAGCAAGTCCCAATCCCTGATCGCTCCCAATTTCGGGTCAACCACGCTTGTGAAAACCAGCCCGGGCACAACGCCGAGCACATGAAACCACAACTCATCCTTTGGCAAGACCTTCGCGCCCAGGAGAATCAAGGCGAGCAGCGGACAACCGAGGAGTATCGCACTGACGACATCGGAGATGTGTTGAGAGCAGAACAGCGAGTAGGAATCTGTTGGAGTCGGAGTCAGAGCAACGAGAGCTTCCGACGCAACCGGCAGACTGCGGCCCAGGATGAGAACGAGTGCGGTTGCGGCGAGCGGCAAGCACAGCAGTAGTCGTTTCCATGTGGTCGATCGAAGCTTCGGAAGCGCCAGAAAGAGTGCCGCTGGTAAACACAACAGGGCTCCCAGATGCATGAGGCAGGCCGCCAATAACATCACAACGGCAAACCACGTCCGACGTTTCTCACGCCCAAAAGCAAGTGCGCCGGCCAAGCCAAACAAGAACATGGTCAAAACCAACAGCGGGTATCTCTCGACATAACCGAAGAACACCAGCACTACACCGGAAGTTGCGAGACCGGCAATCGTCAAGACGAAGGTCCCGGTCGATCTCAGGAGCCAGAACATCGCGACCACCAGTAAGATGCCACTGGCAATGGAGACTCCTTTGTAAGTCCAGATGGCTCTTTCGGCATCAGCCGAAAAACCCGGGAGCACGGAGTAGATCAGATTGTGCAACGAGACATTGACGGCACTGAAGTTCGAGTAATCGACGCCGGCAACAAGTCGATCCAGAATCGAGTAGGCATCGCCCAGAAGGAGATTCTGGTGCGAGCAAGTTATCGTCGCAGTTATCGCGGCGAGTATGACGGCGATCGAAATCAGAATCCCCCATCGGCTCCGCTTGCCTTCGTCAAGAGCTTCCAACGCCTGCAGAAAACGCAGCTGCGGCAAGAACAGCACCAGGGCCGACAGCAAAAGGAAGCCGACTGACCAGAGCCAGTTCGCAGTCGTTGCCGGGGGCACGAGCCCCCAAAGTGTGTCCGACAGCGCTATGTCGATGACACCGTAGACGATGGTCGTCGCGAGGATGCCCGCCCAGCACAGAATGAAGGTTCTATTGTTTACCATTACATGATTCCCTTGCGACAATACAACAGGCAGGGTGTTATAGGCAATCGAATTCTCGATGAGATTCGTTCAATAGGACATTCATGTACACTCACAACTGAGGTGACAATGGCCTCTGCGAAACGGAGAGCGCAGGCTCAACATCCTCAGACTGACCTCTCAGACAACACGCTTCGACATGAGACAATCAACTTGGTCCTTATATAGTTCTTTGCTCAATCACGACGGATTCTCTTGAAGTTCCCGCCCAGATTGGAGCTATGAAGTTGACACAAACTCCACACACAGTCCCAGGAGCAGATGCAAATGATCATGCGAGCAACAGTGGTGGTGGCGAGCCCGAAAGCTCATGGAATAAGATTTCATTGTACTCGCTCCAAGACTCGACACCAGCAAAACAAGTGAGTCTCTACACTACCGTTGCGCCAGCTCCTGCGGGTGTCAGTCTGAACTGTAGGCGGTGAGGGCGTCGAGAACCTTGGGGTACCGGTTGAATCAGCTGCTTCCAGTCAGGCCGATAACCGACATCGTGGCAGCAGCGGATATGATCGCGCGGCGCCGGGCCGGAGCTGAGGAAGTTCTGAGGAGACCATGCGTTGACAGCGGCCGGAAATGGGAATCGTCAGTCAGTCGTGCGACGAATCAATCAGTCTCTGCAGGCTCACTCCCTTCTACGTCCAATCTGGGTCATGATAAGAGTCAATATCGTAGAATTACTTTGGCAGCATGCTAGCGACCAAACCAGAATCTTCGCCGGACGGAGAAGGATTACCGAAAGAGGGGGGCAGGAACTCTCGGTCCACTTGCCTTCTCATCGTCCGGCTAAAGTTCTCTTCTGACTCTGATTAACTCCCCATTGGTCGGGGCACCAGCTTGCTGTTAAAACATCCCTTTCAAATGCCGCACCATTTATTAGCATCATAACCCTCTTCCAGATAAACGCAAGTGGTTTCTGCCCCTCCCTTTGCCTTCGTCTCCCGTCCAGCCCAACACTATGGTGTGGCTGCTACAGCGAGCACGGTACTGATGCATCTTAGGTTATCCATGTGCGGCAGCGCAGAAACCGACGTGCGGGAGCGTCACTGGCCGAGCCCTGATTGAGTGACTTATGCATAAACTCTGCCAAAGCAAAAATCATGCGACGTTCTCAACTAAATCTTCAGCAGTGTCAAAAGAATCTTCACGCACACTGACAAGATCTGACAGGGGTCAATATTAGATTAACTTTAGTCGGGGTGAGTACTCCTCGAGTTCGTCTCTGTGACTTCTCCCCCATCACCGTTCAAGTGTTCTCCGCTTCAGACCAACGCACAGTTGGAACTTGAATGCTGACCCGAAGTCGGCATTGAGCAGCGCTCTTCCGCTCAATGCTCTAACATATTCCAAAGAGGAGAAAGAACATGCCAAAACCGATTGCCCTCAGATTCCTGAACCGAGCCGAGTTGCTCAAGTCTCTCGGAAAACCGAAGACATTCTCGGTCAACTTCCCGAAGCGGGCGGTGTCGACCGCCGAGCTAAGATCTGCCTTAAAGTCCTGGCAGTCCCGCCAAGCTCCGCCAGCGATGCCCTCACCGAAAGACTCCGGAATCACCGCAGTACGATTGCGCGCTGCGGACGTGACCAAGCTGAGAGCCGTTGTCGAGAGTTCTGCACCTACAGCGGAGGCAATTGTCGGGCAGAAGATGGGTCCCGACCAATTACTGGGCACACTTTATTCTGCGCTGACAGTACTCGAGTTCACAAAGATGGAGGGTGAATACAAGAAACGCCTTGCCAAAGCGTCACCGGTCTTACGCAAGCGTGTCGACGCTGATTGGAATAATGTTGTCAAAGCAGCCCAGACGGCATATTCGGCGGCAGGACTCGACGGCCTCACCGAGAATGACTTGCGGTCCTTTGCCCAAGAGCTCGGCAGAAGTCGCGCTAATTTCACTGCGACCACCAACATCTCGAATACCGGGAAAGCCGTTGCCGGTCAGACTGACGCAGCCCTGACTGCCCGAAGCACCGCAGTTGGGGCGTTCGTCGCTGAGGTCGGTGTGCTGCTGGATCCGGAGATCGTAACGACCACTATTGAGGGGTTGTGCGACAAGCCGTTTGCTGAGGGCGTATTCACCAAACACTTCAGCAAGTCTTTCGAGCTCAAAGTTCGTCTGCGGGTCTGGTGCCCGACTTGGACCAATCCGTTCCGTACGTGCATGAAGACCTTCACTCTCGCCGGAGTGACCTTCAGTGTAAACGTCGAAGTCGGCTATCGCGTGACTTGTTGCGGAGCGACTGCCTGGGGCCAGGCGCGGGCTGAAGCCTGTGCGTCGGTCGTCGGAATTCGCGTCTGCGCTGGCTGTTCTGCCACCATCACGGGCGTCGCTGGAATTGGGAGGAGCGGCTCTGGTAATCGTTGCACGTATGGTATCGGCGTCAATGCGCAGCTTACCTGCGAGTTCGCCGGCGTCACCATCTTCAATGTGCAGGCACCGTTTGGGTTCAACGTGTTGGGACCCTGTCCGCCCGCGGGCTTATGTTAGGGATTGCTTCAAGCTAGATAGATCCGATGCTGCCTATTTCGGTGCATACAGATTGGTTTTGGCTCGCTGTCAATATTCTGGTTGCCTGGCGAGTCTCGCGTATGATTTGTTACGATTCAGGTCCCTTCGCCTTGATTGTAGCGTTACGCCGACTGCTGTACCGACTTGGGCTCGGGACTCTGATTGAGTGCTACCACTGCTTAGCGCTCTGGGTAGCACTCATTCAGGTCCTCCTGCTCTATCAATTGGCGATCGAGTCATTAGTGATTTGGATCGCTGTTGCTGCGGGTGCATCAATTGTCGAATCCTGGCTTTATCCTGCAGTGGCTCGAAGGGATGAAGAGAATGGCGAGGCGTAGCTTCTGTTGCGGCGGTGGATTGCGTCGCCGGAAGGCAAGATCCAAGTCAATGCTGCCTCCGAATCCGCGATTAAGCGCTGGCGTGGACATAGTTTATCTCGGTTCCGGGGACACTAAAGTGTTGGGGGAGGCAACTGGTCTCACCTACTACGCCTCGGATCACCGCAGGCACCTTCGCGTTGCAGAGGGAGACGCTTCGCAGATATTGCGGCGAAGAGATTTTATTCAGGCACCATAGAAAGGTCAAGGGTCAGCGAAAGAGCAGGTACAGTGCAACGCCAGCAATGGCGATGGCAATCCATGCAATGCAGCCTAACCCCAGGCAACTAAACTGGAACTTCTGAGCTCTGATCCAGTCCAACTGCCGCCGAATCTCGCCGTGATTACTGCTGCCAGTATCATCGGTACTGAGGTGATTCATTGTACGTCATTTCGACACGTTGTGCTTCCATATGCATACGCTGATGAGCCACAAAGCTGCTGGCGATGGAACAACTACTTGTCGAGGCAACATCCTTACTCAGCTTCTGGAACATACTTTCCACTGAAGTGCTCGCCATTAGCACGTATGTTTGTCGTCTGGACTGAAGGCATCTTGTCGGAGATCAGATCACCTGACCTCCCTTTTCCACCGGCATACGAATTCGTGACACTTCGCATAGCACCGCCCAAGCGCAAGCGCGGGCCAGAGTCTCCTCCAACCCGCGCTGGACATGAAAACGACCGCTGCGGACGTTACTTCATCAATACCATCTTTCTTGTTTCAGTGAAATCGCCAGCCTTTAAGCGATATAGATAGACGCCCGACGGAGCATCAGCGCCACTCTCATCCTTGCCATCCCAAAGCACCTGATGTTGCCCGGCAGAGAGCTCCTTGTCGACCAAGAGCCTTACTCTCTGACCCAGGATATTAATGATCTCAAGACGAACCTGAGATACTCTGGGTACGGCGAAACTAATCGTCGTTGCCGGGTTGAAAGGATTGGGATAGTTCGCATAGAGCGCAAACTGCTGCGGCATGAGTCCTGAGTGAACACGATAGTCGGGCTCGTACTTCCCCACGGCTCGAATCACATAGTCACAGACTTCGCCAGCTTGGACACGAGGCGCACGAAACTCGAAGCTTAACGAAGTTCCCTTCCTGAGGACGACTGGCTCCAAACCATTCAACTCCACTGCCTGGTCGGGTTCACCCAGAGCATGCTGCAGAGCTGCACGAAGAATCGGAATCCTCTCCAATACCGGTGACTCTCCCTGACCAACGAGGCGGAATACAGCATCGGTCGTGTAGCCATGGTTCCATGATAACCTGATCGTCACTTCGCCACCCCCAAGCATGGCATCCCCGGGATCAAGCGCAACGACCTGAGAGGTCGTTTCACGGGGGGGAATGCTCTCAGTTTCAATCCACCGCCCGTCATAACTCAGGTACTCGATTCGCAGAGAATTCCTGATATCAATTGGCGGCAAATCTGTTCGAGACTTGTCAATCGCCGGGTCATTGCAGGCGTTCTTCGGGATTCCAGTTGTCGCAACTCCGACCGGCCCACTTTCGGTGCCCGGGAATGTTATGATCAGATATCCCGGACCTGAGGCTGAGTATGCCAAACCATCGGTCTCAAGGATCTGATCCAGAACGTCGATACCGTGATCATCAACCGCAGAGATTGCCTTATCCATCTCAGTATAGAAGCGAATGTCTCCAGCTGGCGAGACAGCGACCTTCTTGTCAGAAGAATGTGCAACAGCAATGAGCTCAAGTTCATGTACGTATGAGACTTCATCCTCCAACTCACGTAGTTGGAACCTGAGTAGATCATTCTGCACTGCCACCGGATTCTGGACATGATAAAAGTCAATCACGTTCTGCGAATAACCGGAGGCTTCACAGGAAGTGAGAAGCGGGTTCTCCTGCACGAAGTCCGCACCGTTAAAAGTAAAGAGTACTGGACACGATGGCGGCGGCGTGTAGGTGTACACTTCAAAAGTCTGTGGCTCAGACCAGGCACTCCAAACTCCACTGATCAGCGAACGGGCTTGCCAAGTCCAGTTGGCGTTGTAAAGATCAGGAGCCGTCCACTGCGGAGTGGTTAGATTCGATCCTGTGTACTCTGTGGAACCCGATCGCAGTACGACCTCATGAGCCGCAGCAAACCAATAGTTCGTCCAACTTAGCGTCGGCGTGTGGTCAGTTGTCCGCGTTCCCGTAGCGGGCCACAGCGCGTACGGGGCCTTGCGCTCATCTCCAACGTTGCGAAGCACGGACACAATCTCCGAGGGACTCCAAAGGCAATCCGGGAAGTCCCTACCGCTGCGGTTGGATGTGACGATGTCTAAGTGACCATCATTGTTCATGTCGGCCAAGCGGACTGCGTTTGGAAATTCCCGTGCATACGGATACTGCCGATTGACTGTGAACACAGCATTCCCAGAATTGTGAAGAACCGTGACCAAACGACTGTCATCGTTGGCAATGGCAAGGTCAAGATCGCCATCGCCATCCAGATCTCCCGACGCAATGGACTCTGGATCTCCCGGGACAGAAACAGAACTGCCCACGGTCAGCTGTCCCGTTCCGTTGTTCAATAGTGTTGTGACGGTGTGACTGCTGTTGGTGGAGACAACAAGGTCAGCATCACCGTCGCTGTCGAGGTCTCCGGAGGCAATGGAGCAAGGACCACTCGGAACGGAGTAGTCTTGCCGGCTTACGAAATGGCCGCCATAGCGGTTCAAATACACAGATACACTGGCACTGCCTCGATTGGCGATCGCAAGATCTTGATGGCCATCAGCGTCAAGATCAACAGCACAGATCGAATAAGGTGACTGTGGTGTCGCGACCTCATTGAAGTTGGAGAATCCGCTGCCATCGCGGCCAAACATGATGGACAGTTTGTTTACTGTGTATTCAGTGGCAATGATATCCATTAGCCCATTGCCATCCAAATCGGCAGCATCCAATGACAGTGCGACTCCGCCGCTGGCGAACTCCTGATGGGTCGGGAAGCAATCGCTGGCGCAGTTGCCTTGCAGCCGAGTACTAAACTTGTCCATGACTTCATCAGTCGAAATGAGATCTGACTTGATATCGTTGTTCAGATCTGCCGCATGGATCGGTTTCCAGAGCGAGTAGACGCCAGCATAATGCGGCTCGCGATCATTCACTCCGAAGTAACCGTCGCCAGTTCCAAAAAGGAGTTGAATATAGGCGTCTTCTGAGAATCCAGCCCTGCCGGTAACTACACCTGCATCCATCTTGCCGTCGCGGTCGATGTCGTTGACAATCAAACAGCGCGACACTTCGGTAGTCATGGAGTATCCCAGAGGAGCCTTGAAGATCCCAGGTCCGGGCTTCACTTCTGTCTGGAATGTCCAAGAAAACCCGTAGTGAAGTTCGCTGCCCGATTGGGATCTGATCTTATCAGCTAAGTAGACAGTGACTGCTTCGCCGTAGGCAAAGTCCAGTGTCGGATTAATCGAGAGTATCCGAGTTCCTGAGTCGTATGATAACTGCACAGCGTGTGCACCGGAAAGGTCGCCGGCAACGATCACGTTCGCGGAAATAAGACTGCTTTGATCCATCGGTCGATCGAATCCGACGGTGAGGTTTGCCGATCGTAATACCGCAAGTGCATTGGCTGTCGGTGACACACTCGTTACGACGGGAGGATCACATGCGTCCCCCCAACCATCACCATCACTGTCTAACTGCGATGCGTTCGCGACATCAGGGCAGTTGTCGTCGCAACCCGCCGTGTTACCTCCCGTGCAGGGATAGTCGCCGGCAATACCGCTCTGGTCTCCGTCATCCAAGACACCGTCGCCGTCCTGGTCGAGGTCGCAGAAGTCGCCAATTCCATCTGAATCCTGATCTTCCTGTCCGGGGTTGTAGTTGCCCGGACAATTGTCGACGTCTTCGCAATAACCGTCACGGTCGGCATCATTGGTTGCATCATGGACGCAGGGGTCACACGCATCGCCCATGCCGTCGCCATCGGTGTCGGTCTGTGTCGGATTTGCAGCAACTCGGCAGTTATCGCAGGCATCGCCGACAAGGTCGGCGTCTGCGTCGGCCTGAGTCGGATTGTAAACCTCAGGGCAGTTGTCATCGGGATCAGCTCCGCCTTCCGTCATCCACCAATCCCAATCTGGATCTTCGACCGTTGGTCTGCAGCCGCGAAACATCAGAAGATTGCTAATGTTATTCGGATTCAGCCAAGAGTGAAGCTCAGCACCGGGATTATTTCCGCCGCCGGCTCTCCACGCTGCGCCGAGGATCCCGTATTCCTTGTAGCCGGCTCCGCCGCACCAGTCAATATTGTCGCCACCATAGAGCTGTCCAATAATGGATCCTGTCCATGAATTGAAAAGCGGTGATCCCGACGAGCCGGGCTGCGTGACTCCAACATCAAAATGAACAAAGAAGAAGCGTGAAGAGGCAGTCGGCCTCTCGTAGCCGTATCCATATTTTTTCAAGTCACCCTTGGGGTGGTGGATAGCACTCCAGTACAGGGGCGCGCCGAGATCAAGCGACCAGCCGGCGTAGTACGGATTATATGTTCGAGGAGGGTCATTCGCCAATTCCAGCAGGGCCATGTCCTCGTGAGTCCAATAATCGTTGTACGCTCTCACCCAGGCACCGACGACGGTGTTTAGAGGAACGTCTGTGTTCTCGCCACAAACCGGACTCTCATAGTTGAACACAAACGCCCAATTTGAGAGGTATTGGCCGGGATGCAAATTCTCAACGTTACCATCTAGACAATGGTGTGCCGTCAAGACGTAGGGCCTCTTGTGCACGCCGTTGTGATCAGCAGCGTTGATTAGCGCACCGGAGCACCAACGGTCGCCGTTGACAAGAATCATAACCACGGCGTCTTTCAAGCCCGTGCTGTAGCATGCAACGTTTGGCTGGCATGAGTAGGAACAATTTAATCCAGTACAGTCATCGGCGTTCTCTCGGCCAAAGAAGTTGTGGTAACCGTGGATGACCTTGGAAATAGAAATTCTACCCTGCCCCTTCACTGAAGCAGGCTCGTAATATTCAAGAATCGTAGCTTCACCGGGTAACAGAAACGTCGCAAATTCATTATTCAACGAGTTGTTGAACGACGTGTAAGCGCCGCGAACGGTCGACTTGTCCGGAGTATATAGCCACAGTTTCGCACCCTCGGGAAGCCAGAAGTCATTGTACTCAAGATTCAGAGAGTATGCACCCACCGAGCGGATCTCCAACCGCCACAGACGGCCACCGTCCGCCAGATCCTCCCATGTGCCGGAGTTTGTCAGATTATAGTTTGCATCGATCTTGAACCCAAAACGTGGCGGTTTCCCCTCGGCCTCGGCTTTGGCGTCTTCTGCCTTGATTGATGTCAGATCGATTGCGGGCATTTCGATCACGGCCGCACTGCCGAGGTTCTTCTGTTGAGAGCTGATCGGATCTTCCTTCTGCTCGATCTGTGCTATTGTCGTGTCGCAAATGACTAACAACAGCAGAGCCAAGAGGAGCAACGTGCTTTTCCCTTTCATACTTCCTCCACTCGAATGGAATTGGGTCCAGATGCGAGTCCCGTCGGATGTTTGGGTTTGTTGTCTTGAGTTTGGTTGACTACATCATCAACAATTTGTCAGGTTCTGTCAAGTAGGTATTTGGCAGCCAACCGTTCAAATTGTCCTAAACGATCTGTGAGAATGACGGTGTAACGAGTTACTTCTCGCTGATGCTGTTGTGAGAGGTCAGTCTCAAAGAGTCTTTGCGAAGGGGTTCAGATGTCAGCCAGATGACGAATAGATGGAGTCCGCCGCCCACAAGGAACGGCGGACTTTGAGAATGATCCACATCACAGCAGAGATTCAGCAGCCAGTCGGAGCCGGACCACCCGCGAAGATGTAGTTGATCAAGTACACTGCGTCAGAGATCGAAATCGCCTTCGACCCGTCGGCGTCGCCCAAGCAGGTCTGAGCCGGAGCCGGACCGCCCGCGAAGATGTAGTTAATCAAGTACACCGCGTCGGAAATCGACCAGGCACCCGAGTTGTCCGCGTCGCCGCACTTACAGGTCTGGCACTGCTGAGCGCCCGGGACCAGGTTGCGGTTACACATAAACTTGTAGCCGAGGTCCATTGCCGTCTTGACGCCCGCCAGGGTGCCGCCGGCAACCGGCTGACCGGCCAGGACGACGCCCGCAAACACGGTATCAGCCGTGGTCGCAACCGTCTGCCCCTTGGCCAGCACGAGCACCATGCTCAGGTCGTCCGCCGGACCGGTTCCGGCCAACGGATCCGGGTACGGGCCAGCGTTGTACGAATCCTGCGCCAGGATGTTCATCCGATTCCACAGGGAGTCGTTTTCCCATCCCGATTCCGGATAGATGTAAACGTTGTTATCGACAACGAAGCCGCCAACGATCTTGCCGCCTTCACGCGCGCCGCCGAGGGCCGCGTAGCGGTTGGTGTTGTTGGCCACGCCGCCCGGATAACTGCCACGCTGATACAGCATGTACTTGGTGGCATCGACGCCGCCATAGTTGTTCGAGCCGGTATCAGACGGGACGTCCCAGTCGCAGTAGTAGGCGATGGTCAGGTTGTTGACCGCACCCGCCTTGGGACCCTTGGTAATCTTGAACTGGCCGACGAAGAAGTTACAGGAATCGGGAATCTTCGACGCATACCAGGTCACGTCAAACTGCAGGGTCGAGTCACGGTTGTAACCCTTACCAGCCGCCGTGCGCTGAATCGCCGAACCGGTCGAGTCACCGACCATCGACGCGGTCGCCGCATACAGAAAACCAAACGGATTGGAGACCGTCGGGAAGTTGATGCCGTTGCCCGTGAGGTCGACGGCCGTCGAGTAAGTCAGGGTGGTCGCGCTGTTGCCGAGAATCAGGAAACCGTCATACAAGTAACCCGGGATACCCGGCAGTTCAGCAAAGTAGCTGAAGCGTTTGCCATCGATATTGCTACCGGCTTCCGAAGACTGATTAAAGGCCAGTCGAGTGCACGAGGTGCGGATGTCCAGATTCTGCGGCAGGTGAAAATTGGTGAAGTTGTAAAGAGCGACCGGAATCCTGAGGATTTTGGCTTCGGTGCCCGAATAATACGAAAATTCAAAATACGCTTCATAGAGACCTTCAGCAGCTGGCCCCTGTACCCAAAATCCGATGGTTTCCGTGTTCGCAGGGAACGGGACGGTTCCAGAGGGCTCAGGACCATACATGCCTCCGTAATGGATCCAACCCCAGCCACTTATGTAGTTGTAGAAATCGCTGTATGGCACCGATACATTTCCATCATTAATGAGCGTAATTGAAGTGTCCTTTCTGACCCCCGGGGCAGTGTGAAACGGGTAGCTAAACGAGGGTGGATTTGAGCTCAGTTGGCGGAATTGCGCCATTGCGAAGCAGCCAACATTCAGAGCCTTGATCGGGTTATTGGTTGCTGCCCCATGATTGTGGACAGCGATTCCGGCATCTTTGTCCTCCATGTAAAGGATGCGCAAGGTATCAATGACGCGCTCTGGCGATCCGAGATTGTACTCTGAAAAGCACGAGCCCGCGGCACATCCAAAGGAGAAGGTCTTCGTTAGATTTGAGTCCGGGCCCCAACTGGCACCCAAGGTTGAGGAGGCCTTCGCCACGATATCCCCGACTGCGTAGCCGCCGGCTGAACACTCGGGGGACCTGCCAAAGCGCGTGTATATCGCATATAGATTATTGTTGCTTGTGCACTGCGTCAATGTCACCTTAGACACATTGCGCAGGGCAGCGCTACCCACATTGTTTGGGCAGTTGAAACCGCCAGAGTAATCCGACGCGTCGGTTACGGTCGATAGGGTGGTGGTGCAGTTATCCCAATGATAGAGTTTTGACGGGTAGGCCAGGATGTAGCCGCCGGTCGAGCCGGTATCGGACCAGGTCGAAAGAACCAGAACGTGGAGACAGTCGTCGCTGGCATACATCGCCGAGAGCTCCCACGGGCGTTCCCAGTAGTTGGAGGAAATTGGATGGCGCATCGATTCTGGAACCCAGACAAATTGTGGGACGCCCCACGTTACTCCGAGATTTGTTGACTCTCTGTAGACAACGTTGTCATTAGTGAAAAGAGTGTCTCCGTAGACGCGCGGCTTCAGGTACACGATCGCAACGTGTTGGTCTGCCTGGCTCGGATGAGCCACTACGCACGACGAGATGTTCGTGACCGCGTCAATGAGCTGAATCGTGCCGGGTGGAGCCGGTTGATGACTGTTCGGGAGCGAAGGCCAGTAAACCAGCGACTGATAACCGGTCGCATCATTTGGCGACTCGTGCGCTATGACGTGCAAGAACCACTCGCCGCTGGCATGGATGTCGGTCGTGATCCGCGGCCAGATGTACGGGCCTTCGGTCGGACCGGTCTGGAATGTGCCATTTGGATATTGGTTGGACTGCGAGAACGCCCCCGCTCTGCAGTCAGAGTCAATCGCAGCATACGTGCCAATCGCGGCGATATGATACGCTGCAACTGGAATACCGGCGCCGCTGACCGTGAGATCCGGGAAACCGTTACCAGGATTCCCAATATTCTCCTGGGTCACAGAAGCGGCGGCTGGCGCACCCTGGTAACCGAAATAGGCAGTGGCACGAATTGGCTGAGTCAATGTAGTCTGATGAAACACGGCATGCACGCTGGCCTGACAGCCGACCTGAATGTTACGAGAGGCCGACTGGTTGGACGGCAGGTCGTAACGAGTCACCAATCCGGAGTTTGTGATGTTAACCGCCATGTTGTAACCCAGCGTCGTGGACACCGAGTTATTAATGCCGCGGCCGAGGTCGGCCCTCGGTTCATCGGCTTTGGCATCGCGCAGAGAAGCGGACGCGGTCGCAAACCAGTCCGAAGCGTGATCGCTATTGCTGACGGTCGCCTTGGCCGCAAACGCCGAGGCACCGAACAGCACTAAAGCGAAAATTGCCAAAAGGAAAAGTAGCGAGAATTTTCTCGTCATCATTTGCTCCTTTCAGAGTGTGAAAACGCATGAGAAGTCGAGTTAGGCGCCGCACCTTACGTGTTCCTGAAGCGACGGATATGGATTTACGTACCGATCACCTCCTCTGGACTAATTCAGAAGGCGCATTCGATTAATCAGGCTCTACTGAAGGGATGGCACGCGAAGCGGATGACGATTATTGGGCAACATGACTGGCTGTCATCCGTGACTCGAGTCATCTTGCATTGCTAGCTAGCTGTCTGCGGTTGTCGGTTGGTCCTAGCCTTGCTTAATTCAAGATAACAACCTCCATCACCTTCAGCAAGTGGAATATCGTTATAATACTCTTCGTTCGCTTCGAGAATTGGGGTTAAGATGTTAGGAAAACATGTGCGGCTTGAACGCCGATTCGTTCGAAGCAGGAGAGCGGGGACGCATTCAGTAGTCTCAAATTAGCAGGGTGTGTACTGCCGAGATCGACTAAAGAGACTTAAAATCGAAGACTTGCGTTGAGGTAGGTGGGTTCGTTCTTATCCGAGGAAGTGGAAGAACAACCTACAAGCGGGAGCTGCTAACGTAGGGAGTCGACACCTTCGTGCTTGCTACAACCACTGGCTACATCACGAGTCGCTAGATGAAGTGATAACGGCAGCTGATGACCCAGCATTGTCTAGTCGATCACAGTGCAAAGGTGATAGATCTTAGAGAAGAAACTAGAAAGGAGGAGCGAGAAGCACGGAAAATCGAGTGCCTCTGTTCAGACTGAATATCAAATCTCGGCACCCTTAGTCCACTTCAGTCTGACGACATGCACTGCACAACCCCAAAATTCTTGTTGGCTGCGTGTGGGGCGATAGTGATATTAGCACCATTATGAGTTTGATCCTCGCCACGAGTCAGAGGCCGATGTTCTCTATTGGATTCTCTCACTTGCTCGACTGTTTCATTCCGAAGATGGCCTCTGATTCTTCTGCGGATCATGGGAATAGCGTCGCTGTAAGTCGTTGCCCCGCAACGGCAATATCCCGTCGATGTTGGCCAAATAGAGCATCTGCCTTCTAATCTGACGACTCAGCGTACTAGCTGCGCCGCCGGACTAAACCTCTCATAGGCTGCATTCATATCTTCGTTGGACAGATGCACATACCTCTGTGTTATTGCGAGCGACGAATGCCCCAGAATCTTCTGCAACACCGACGGACTCCCGCCCATGCGGATGAATTGCGATGCGCTTGAGTGCCGGATCAAGTGCGGGTGAACGTAGACCCCGGCCTTCTTGCCGGCATCAGTGAAGATTCGGTGTGCCCTGCGATAATCAACTTTCTTCCCGTCCTTCGTGGAAAACAGGAGCGAACCCGGGATACCTTTTCGATGCCGAATTAGGAACGTGTGAATTGTCTTGGCAGTGCGATCGGAGAACGGGACATGTCGCTCTTTCCTCCCCTTGCCGAAGACTTTGACCAGCTTTGTCTGCAGGTCGATGTCAGCTGTCTTGATCGAAAGCAATTCATTGATTCTGATCATACTGTCATAGCAAAGCAGCATCATGCAGTAGTCTCGCGCTCCGTTGAAGTGCTTCCTGTCGAACTGGGCCAGGACGCGCGACATTTCCTCCACCGACAAGACCGGTTTCACTTTGAGTTCGGTTCGGACGAGTGAAATGTGATCCATGGGATTTAAGTCGATGAACGCCTCACCTTTGAGATGCGAGTAGAAAACTTTGAAGACACGAATTCTGCCGTTTACTGTCGCGGCGGAAACGCTGTCAAGAATCTGCATGAGGTAGGATTGAATGTCCCTCTGCGTCAGTTCGTGCAGTTCTTTTTTGATCGAGGCGGCGTACTTGAGCAGATACTCTAATCGCTCGGCGTAGCATTTGAGTGTCGATGGCGTTAGATTCTTTGCGCGGCAGGCGAAATTGAAACTTTCTAGCAGCTCCCCATTCATATTCAACTGTTCGGCGAGTTGAACAACTTCCTTGAATGTGACTCTTGACATCAGCTGGTCTCCTGACTGTTTTTCGGAACGCATTCCGAGTGTTCCAATTTGAGACCACCTGAGCAACCCCATGAATTGCTTTGGCTTGCAAGTCCGTTAAAAAATCAAAAAGCCGGTGAAGGGACTCGAACCCCCGACCAGCTGATTACAAATCAGCTGCTCTACCAACTGAGCTACACCGGCTTGGAGTTTGCCCGGAGTTTGAAAACTGTGCCCAGGCGCGCGGTAAAATGTGCCGCGCCCCGGCGAAAGTCAACAGCAAAGCGACAGGGCCGGCGGCGGGCGGAATCAACGCGCTAACGAACAAAGCGGCGGCTGCGGTCGTAGGGCGTGATGTCGACCACTTCCCCGGCACGGACGCGGCGCTGCATGTCGCGCCAGAAGTCGGCGGTAAACAGATCGCCGTGCACTTGGCGAAATGCGGCGCGGAGGCGATCGGGCATGCCGGAATAGCGTTCGATCTCGTCCATGAAGTAGTCATCCGGCATGGCGACGATCCACTCCTGCTCCGATTCCATCTCCTCGAATTCGTCGCGCGGCAACGGCTTGTCGCGGAAGTTCGGTTTCTCCAGCGGCCAGACATCATCGTAATCAAAGAGCACGACGCGGCCACGCCGGGTAACGCCGTAGTTCCAGATGTTGAACAGGTCGCTGGGGAAAATGCCGGTGGCGGCCAGGTCCTTGAGGAAATAGCCGAAATCGAGAACGACGCGTCGCACCTGCTCGGGGTCTTTTTCCTGCATCAAGTACATCAGCAACGGCGTGACTTTGCGTTGGAGGTAGAGGTGATGAATGACGACGTGATGCGGCTCCAGGGTGACGGCATCGTGGGCGGCCGCGGCGAATTCGGTCAGGAGCTGCTCGGAGAAACGCCACTTGCGAAAACGCAGATTTTCAAATTCCTGCGTGTCCACCATCCGGCCGACGCGATCGCGGTGACGAACCAGACTATAGCGCTCCATGACATCTTGGCGATCAGTCGTTTTTGAGGTTTCGTCGCGCGAGCGCAGATAACAGGGGTAGTCCTTGACGACTTTGAAGACAAAATCGTAGTCGGGCAGCGTGAACACAATCATGACCGAGCCTTCGCGTCCCGGTGCGACCACGAACTGCTCGTGCGAGC
>WBZO01003269.1_pt1 | contig 19228 bp, 14 predicted proteins | sample 5204261 | NCBI WGS metagenome assembly WBZO01 (sample SAMN12412400, study PRJNA552823) | activated sludge metagenome | isolation source: activated sludge from anammox sidestream of wastewater treatment plant... | place: USA: North Carolina | collected 2017-09
CCACCCACAACAAGGGCATCATGAACGGCGTGGATTCAGTCGTCATCGCCACCGGAAACGACTGGCGCGCCATCGAAGCGGGAGCGCATGCCTATGCCGCCCGTTCAGGCAGGTACACCTCCTTATCCACCTGGGGCAAGGACAATGAAGGCAATCTCGTCGGAACGCTCGAAATGCCGATGGCGGTCGGAATCGTCGGCGGCGCGACCAAAGTTCACCCTGCCGCTCAAGCCGCCGTGAAATTGATGGGAGTAAAAACCGCCAACGAACTCGCCGAGATCATCGTCTCGGTGGGACTGGCTCAAAACATGGCCGCCCTCCGCGCCCTCGCCACCGAAGGCATCCAACGCGGACACATGTCACTCCATGCCCGTCAAGTTGCGATTGCGGCAGGCGCGAACGGGGAATTGATCGAAAAGGTCGCCGCGCAGATGGTGGCGGAGAGAATTGTGAGAATTGATAGGGCGGAAGAGATTATGAAGTCACTGGAAAGTGGAAAGTAGACAGTTTGGAGGATTGAAGGTTTGACGAAATACTTAAGTGAGTATATATTATAAATATATACTAAAGGAGATAAAGTGGAAACTGCCAAACTTTTTCAAAATGGCAAAAGTCAAGCTGTTCGACTCCCTAAGGAATTCCGCTTTGGGAGTGACCGCGTTTACATAAAGAAAGTCGGGAACGCGGTTGTCCTGCTTCCCTACCAAACCCCCTGGGAAACGCTGCTGGACAGTCTTTCGATGTTTTCGCCCGATTTTATGGATGAGAGAAATCAACCAACGCTTCAAAATCGGGAGGCGGCTTTTCCATGAAATACATGCTCGATACAAATATATGCATCGGATTGATCAGGCAAAAGCCGCAAAAATTGATCGGACGCCTCATGCAATGCGAACCCGGTGATGTCGGGGTTTCAAGCATCACCATTGCGGAGTTGGCGCATGGCGCGTATAAGAGCAATCAGGTCGAACAAAACCTTTCTGCATTGGATCAATTTCTCCTTCCAATCGAAGTTGTTGATTTCGATCAACGCGCCTCCTCCACTTACGGATTTGTGCGCGCACATCTCGAAAAAGAGGGAAAAATCATCGGTTCCATGGATTTACTGATTGGCTCTCATGCTCTAAGCCTGGGCGTTGTTTTGGTAACAAATAATGTGATCGAATTTCAACGTATTCCAAAATTAAGAATAGAAGATTGGATGGGATAAGTGGACATCGAATCCCTGATCGAATTCACGCAACGCATTGTCCGCCAGCCGAGCATGTCCGGCGAAGAAGGCGCGGTCACGAGACTCGTCGTGGACGAGATGAACGCTCTCGGCTTCGATAAGGTTTGGGTGGACAAATACGGCTCGGCTGTGGGGATGATGCGCGGGGCGCAGGCGGGGAAGACTCTGCTCCTCGATGCGCACACCGATACGGTCGGAATCGCTCCCGGATCCGTATGGACGCGCGCCCCTTTCGGCGCTGAAGTGACCGACACGCACATGTACGGGCGCGGCGTGATGGACATGAAAGGCTCGCTCGCGGCGATGATCCACGCGGCGGCAAGCGTAGATAAAAGTAAACTCGCGGGGACGATCCTCATCTCCGCTTCGGTGATGGAAGAGGTGTACGAAGGCGGCGCGCTCAAAGCCGTGATGGACGAGACCAAGCCGGATTATGTGGTGATCGGCGAAGCGACTCAACTCAACCTTGCGCGCGGCGGGCGCGGACGGGCGGAGATTCACATCGAAACCATCGGGAAGCCCTCTCATTCATCATCGCCGCAATTGGGAATCAACGCCATCCATCTGATGACCAAAGTCATTGCTGAAATTGAAAAGATTAAAGTCAAAGACCATCCCTTAATGGGACAGGGAATTTTCGCCCTGACGGATATTATCTCGGAACCGTACCCCGCCTATTCCGTCATCCCTGCTCGATGCAAAGCGACCTACGACCGCCGTCTTCTGCCCGGCGAGACTCCTGAAGGCGTATTGAATGAAATCACGTCATTGCCCGCGTTGAAGGATGTGAACTTCACGGCAAGAATCGCGCAAAGCGACCACGTCGCCTATACCGGCGAAACCTTGAGCGCGAATAAATTCTTCCCCGCCTGGGAATTGGACGAAGAGCATGAATTCGTGCAGAAAGCCTTGAAGGGACTGCGCGCCTCCGGTCTGGACCCGAAGCTGGGCGCATACCGATTCTGCACCAACGCCGCATACAGCATCGGCATGGCGGGCATCCCAACCATTGGCTTCGGTCCCGGCGCGGAAGGGGACGCGCACGTGGTGGACGAGCGACTCAGCCTCGATGAACTTGCAAAGACGGCGAGAGGGTATGTGGGGATTATTGAGGCGGTATTGGGGGCATAAAAAGCAGAAAAGCGGCGAACAGACAGGTAAAACTGTAGTTATGAAAAAAAAAGAAAGCCGCTTACCGGAGTACTAAATTCAAAAGGTCAATAAATGTCACTACCTCAATCCTCCCCCACCCTCCTCAAACCCGCCAAACCGGTCGGCATCATCGGCTATGGCGCGTATGTGCCGCGCTTCCGTTTGCCCGCCAAAGAAGTCGCCCGCGTGTGGACCGGCAAGACGGGCGGACTTCCCATCAAAGAAAAGGCTGTGCCAGGTCTCGATGAAGACGTGATCACCATGTCCATCGAAGCGGCGCGGAATGCGATGGCGCGCGCTCAAATTGACCCGACCGAATTGCGGGCGGTCTGGGTCGGGTCTGAGTCCCACCCGTATGCGGTCAAGCCAACGTCAACGCTCGTTGCCGAAGCGATCGGCGCCGTCCCGAACACGCAAGCCGCGGACTGGGAATTCGCCTGCAAGGCTGGCACGGAAGCGCTCGTCGCTGCGATGGGTCTGGTCGGTTCGGGCATGGGCAAGTACGCCATGGCGATCGGCATGGACACCGCGCAAGGCAAGCCAGGCGACGCGCTCGAGTACACCGCAGGCGCGGGCGGCGGCGCGTACATCGTCGGTCCCGCCGAAGAGTCGCTGGCGGTCATCAACGCTTCGTATTCGTACGTCACCGACACGCCCGATTTCTGGCGGCGCGAATATCAAAAATATCCCGAACATGGAATGCGCTTCACCGGCGAACCTGCCTACTTCAAACACATCACCGAAGCCGCCACGCATCTCATGGAAGCCGCAGGAACGACAGCAAAAGATTACAAGTGGGCGGTCTTCCATCAGCCGAATACAAAATTTCCCCAGCGCGTTGCAAGTCAACTCGGTTTTTCGATGGATCAGATCGAGCCCGGGCTTTTAGTCCCCATCATTGGGAATACCTACGCAGGCGCGGCGATGATCGGCTTGACTGCGACTCTTGACATTGCCCAACCTGGGGACCGAATTCTCGTCGTCTCTTTCGGCTCCGGAGCCGGGTCCGACGCCTTTGACATTACCGTCACTGATAAAGTCTCTGCCAGACAAAACCTCGCCACGAAGACGCGGGAGTATATTGCAAGACGGACAGAGATTGATTACGCGACGTATGTAAGATTCCGCGGCAAGTTGGCGATGAAGTAGAAAATTCAGTGAATAGAGAATAGAGAATAGAGAATAGAGAATAGAGAATAGTAAAACCAATTATTCACCATTCCCTATGACACAATCAGGAAATCATACATGACAGACATCATCATCGCAGGGATCGGACAAACGGAAGTCGGCGAACATTGGGTCGCCTCATTGCGCTATTCTAAAATCATCGTTGCCTTTCTTATCTTGACAACGGCGATGCTGGCGGGCTGTACCGCACCCGCCCCCGTCACACCGACGGCACGCGTGCTTGCGGATTCCGCCTTTTCCGCCTCTGCGTATCTCGATGCAAATTTCAACGGCGAACTCGACGCGAAGGATACGCCGCTCGAAGGCGCGACGTTCTATGTGGCGCTCGACGGAGTGAAAGCGTTCGCCGCGACGACCGACAAGGACGGGTACGCCTTTATTCTCATCCCCAGCAGTATGGATTATCCCGTCATGTTGGGTATGGATCCGCCAAAAGACAGCGGCTTGAAGGTAATCGGACCCTCCGAGGTGGCTTACAACATCTCGGATGAATTTCCAAAATTTCTTTTTTCATCGAAGTGAAGCGAACGAATATGACAGACATCATCATCGCAGGGATCGGACAAACGGAAGTCGGCGAACATTGGGATATTGGTCTGCGTGACCTTGCCTTCGCCGCCATTCAAGAAGCAGTTAAAGATTCTGGAGGATTAAAGCCGCAATCGTTATTCGTCGGAAATATGCTCGCGCCGAATCTTTCCAATCAGGCGCATCTCGGCGTGTTGATCGCGGATTATGCAGGCTTGCTCGGCATCGAAGCAGTGACTATCGAAGCGGCGGGCGCTTCGGGCGGCGCGGCGTTGCGGCAGGGTTATCTCGCCGTCAAAAGCGGATTGGTTGACGTCGCGCTCGTCGTCGGGGTGGAGAAATTTACCGACAAAGTCGGCGCGGGCGTGGACGCGGCTCTCGCCACAACAGGCGATGCGGATTTCGAATCCGTGCAGGGGATGACTCCCGCCGCGCAAGCCGCGCTGTTGATGAAGCGCTACATGCACGAGTACGATGTCCCCGCTGACGGCTTCGCTGGTTTTGCATTGACCGCGCACGCAAACGGCGTCGCAAATAAAAACGCCATGTTCAGGAAAGCGATCAAGCCAGAAACCTACGCCAAAGCGGAGATGGTCAGCGATCCGCTCAACATGTTCGACATGGCTCCCAACGCAGACGGCGCGGCGGCGGTTCTCTTGACTCGCCGCGATTTATTGCCCGCCAATTTCAAAAATCCGCTGGTGAAGATTGCCGGTTCGGCGGCTTCGTCGGATACGCTGGCGCTGCATGACAGAAAAGATATGCTTTTCTTCGACACGGCGCAAATCTCCGCGGGCAAGGCGATGAAGCAGGTCGGTTTGACTCTCGATGGAATTGATTTCTTCGAGTATCACGATGCATTCAGCATCTTTGCCACCCTGCAACTCGAAGCGGTTGGATTTGCGATCAAAGGAAGCGGATGGAAACTTGCCGCGGACGGTTCGATTGGCTTGAAAGGGAAAATCCCCTGCGCGACGATGGGCGGGATGAAAGCGCGCGGATTTGCTGGCGGAGCCTCGGGCGTGTATCAAGCCGTCGAAGCAACGATCCAGTTACGGGGGCAGGCAGAGGCGAACCAAATTAAGGAGGCAAGGTTCGGGCTGATTCAATCGCTTGGGGGTCCGGCATCTACCGCAGTGAGTCATATTTTGCAACGGTTGGAGTAAACGCGCCTATCAAACGCGGCGAACTATTTACTTCTTCTTTTTCGCCACCGTCTTCTTGACGGTTTTCTTCGCGCTGGCTTTCGGCTTGACCGTCGTCTTTTTAACCGGCTTCTTCGTTGCGGCGACGGGAGTCTTCTTTGTTGCAACCGATTTCGGTGAAACCTTTGTCTTCTTAACCGTCTTCGCCTTGCCAGCCTTCTTTACTTTCGCTTTCTTTCCTTCGGCTTTGCTCCGGGCAGGCTTTCCTTCTTCATCCTTCATCCTTCTTCCTTCATCCTTAATTTCCCTCCCCCCAAACCTCCTTCCCCATTCATCGTGCATGGATGGAATGCCCGCGCCGTTTAATTTATCGCAAATCTCGCCCCATTCTTTATCGTAGACAAACCGAAAATCCATGAAGGCGTGGCATTGATACGCGCCAAGTTCGACATACATGCCTTTGTCCCACAAGTCCTTGCACGAGCGGATATATTCCAACTGCGAGGCGTAATCCTTGAAGATGACGAATCCCTGGCGCGGCAAGCCGAGTCCTTCGGCAAGACTGCGGCGGACGAGTTTGCCGGACGATTTATCCAACGCGGGGGCGGAAGTTTTGATCCAGCCTTTGGTGTCGCCGTATTTGTTGTGATAGATGATAAGCCCGCGTTCGATTTGCCCTGAGCCCGTCGAAGGGTCGCCGCTGCGGTTGGAGTAGGCGAAGACATTTTCATCGAGCCCGTTGTAGGGTTTTTGAAGGTCGAAGAGCAGGAAATTCTCCACGTCGGCGAACAGGAAGCGGCGGTGAAGAAGCGGGAAGATGCGCCACTCGTGAGCCTGGATCAGACCATCATCCTGAGTCTCATCCATTTTTGGGCGGCGGAATTCCATCCCGTATTTTTCGGCAAAGCCTTCAACCTGTCCGTGACCGAACATGGGCAAGCCGGGCAGGGTGGCGAGCAAAGTACACACTCCAAAATATTTGTCGCCCTTCTCGAACTGCTCGACGGCGGTCTTTTCGTCGGGGTTGTTCATGAAGTTGACGTAACGCTTGAGGATCTGCGGGTCGAACTCGAGCGTGTTCTTGATCGCCATGCGATATTTGGCGTTGTCTTCGTCGCGCAGCATGTGCATGAACGCAGAGTTGTAAACGCGGTGCATCCCCAGCGTGCGGACGAAGTATCCCTCCAGCAGCCAGAATGCTTCGGCGAGCAACAACGTGTCCGGCGCTTCAGCGGCGACGCGGTTCACGACTTCGCGCCAGAACTCAATCGGAATTTTTTCGTCGAACTCGGCTTTGCTCATGCCGAACTGCGAACGCGACGGGATCGCCCCGCCCGCGCCCGCTTCGGGAAACCACAAGCGCTGGATGTGTTTCTTTGCGAGAGTCATCGCCGCATCGAAGCGGATGACGGGGAAATTGCGCGCCACGTGCAGGATGACTTGAATCACCGCCTCGCGGACTTCGGGTTTGCTGTAGTCGAGTTGGGCGGTGTCGTTCCACGGGAAGGATGTGCCGTCGTTGCCGTGATAGATGTAACGCAGGTCGCCGGTTTGCAGGTCACGGCGTTGAAAGACAACGGCGGCGTCGGTCTTGTCGTAATAATGGTCTTCGAGATAGATACCCACGCGCAGGTCGTCGGAGAGATTCTCGGAACGGAACGAGTAGGAAGGATAGGGCGAAAACGGGAGCGACAGAAACCAGTCGGGATGTTCGACCACCCATTGAGAATCGATTCCCATGTGGTTGGGAACCATGTCGGCGGAGAGGCGGATTCCACGCGACCATGCGCGGCTTCTTAGATTTTCCAACGCATCCCATCCGCCCAGGTCGGCGGCGATGTCGTAGGAATGCAACGAATAAGCCGAGGCGACCGCGTCTCCCTGCCCCATGCGTTGTTTAATCTTCTGCGAAGCGCGGCTGCGTTCCCATAAACCGATCAGCCACAAGCCGGTGAATCCGCGCGCGGCGAGCAGGTCCAATTCTTCGTCGGGAATCTGGTCGAGCGTTTCGATCTGCCGGTTGTATCGTTTTGTCAGTTGGTGAAGCCAGACATAGGCGTTCTTCGCAAGCAGGACGAGGCGCGGCATCCAATCCTGGTCGGGGCTGTATTTTTCAAATTCAGCGTACTCGCCTCCTTTGAACGTGGGGATGGGGATTTCCGCCTCGGTTGATTCCGCCTGTCCGCGCTTGCGGATGATGTCTTCGCGCAGAAAATCCATGGCGCGCAACAGGCGGATGGAAAATTCCTTGCCAAGCAAATGACCCCAGCGTTCGAGGATGTAATTCAGTTGACCTTCGAGCGAATCGGGCGACGCTTCGATGGGCGCGCGCAGAATCATCGCAAGGGTTTCGCCGCCGCCGGAGCCAACTCCCACCCCGGATTGGCGGGAGAAGAAGTCGAGGAGATGAGCCGTGAAATCCTTGAAGGCAGAGCCGTCCATCACGGAGGCGTCGAACAAATCCCGGTACGGGTCGAGAGCCGGATTTTTATTCGCATTATCCACCAACAGCATCTCTTCGACGGCGGCGGCGCGCACGCCGAATCCCACATCGCCCACATTGGGGATCTTCGTCGCAAGATACATGCCGGCCGTCATCTCGCCGCGAAAGACCGGCATGGGCGGGAACTCCTCGGTGAATTTGGTCAGCGTCAGGTCATACTTCGAGCCGAGCGTGGATTGAAGCGAACCCATGGCGCGCGCCATCGCGCCGGTGTAGCGGCTGAAATACTGGCGAAGCAGGATGCGATACGCTTCATCCAGCAGGGCGATCACATAAATATCGGAAGGGGGAACCGGGGCGGAACGCAATGCGCCCATCTGAGCGGCAAACGCGCGGGCGGCGGAAAGGTCGGTAAAAACAACGCGCCCGTCGGGGCGGAAGAAATCGCGCGGGAAATTATATTTCAACCTGGCAGCGCGAGAGGTCAACATACGATAATGATAACCGATTATCCATGAATTCGAGTAAAATTTCCGCCGACATTATGAACGCATCATTGGCGCAGGTTGTCATCCTGTTATTACTCGGCGTGTTCTACTTGCCGGTCGTTTTTTTTGCCGTCCAGCGGCGCGAGGAGGGTCAGGGCGGCGCGATCTGGCTGGCGGTTTTGTACGCGTTGATCGCCATGTCAATCAACTTTGCCGAAGCCCTCTGGCGGGAGCGCGGCGATGCCTCTCTCTTTCAGGGATTGCAAACCTACGTTTCCTTCACCCTGGCGGTCATCCTGACAATCGCGCTTCAAATCTTTCTCAAACGCGAGCGCTGGTGGGCATGGATTCTCTTCTCCGGAATTTGGGGGCTGGGTCTCGCGCTTATCCTGACGAACGCCTTGAACCTGCCGGATGTGATCTGGACGAATGACGAACTGGTCCTGTACCGCTCCCGGCTCGGACCCGTCTGGGTGATATTGGGATGGATCATCCTGGCGATTGCGATGATCCTCGATCTATCGAACGCGCAACGCCACAGCCGCCAGCCGCTCCTGCGCGGACGGCTCGGGTTTTGGTGGCTGCCGCTCGTCTTTACCCTCCTGGGCGACATCCTGCTTTTTTCAGGGTTGTTGATCGCGGCGCAGCCCATGCGATTGGTCGTCGCCGCCAGCGCGGCTTATGTGATCAGCACGCATTACGTCCCCGACGTAAAAGCCATCGCGCGGCGGGTCGTGATCCATGTCGCAAGCATCAGCGCCAACGTCGGCATCTACATCGGGGGGTTTCTCGTCCTCCAGGCTTTGTTCGGCGAAACCGAGCGATACAACCCGCTCCTTGCGGGCGCCGCGGTGGCGTTGTTTGTGGCGGCCATCTTCACGCCGGTCACAAATTTGATCTCGCGCGCCATCACAACATGGATGAAGGGCGATCAATACGACGCCAGCCTGACCATCCATCAATACAGCGAAAGCATCTCCAACATCCTCGACATGGACCGTCTTTCGAGCATTGCCGTCAACATCATGCTCGAAGCGATGCAGATCGAGCGCGGCTTCCTTTTCCTCGTGGACGGCGAAAGACAACCCGACGGGCGAAAAACCTACAAGGTGCGGTTCGCTCGAACTCCCGAGGAACGGGAACGAGTGGCGGTGGAATTGGACGAAGACGGAGTCGTCGCCTCATACTTTATCCGCGACCAGAAACCGCTTCTTCAATATGACCTGGACCTGCATACGGCGTTTCGAGCCGCATCGAACCCCGAGCGGGCATGGTTCGACGACCTGCGCTGCGAGGTGTACATCCCCATCTTTGCCAAGAAGCAATGGATCGGTATGCTTGCCTTCGGCTCGAAACTGAGCGGCAACCGCTACACCCGCGAAGACCTGGCAGTATTGAGCGCGCACGCCAACCAGACCGCCGTCGCCCTCGAGAACGCCCGCCTCGTGGATAACCTGATGCGCTTGAACAACGAGTTGAGGCAGGCGCGGCGCACTCTCGAAAAGAACAACCAGGAACTCCAGCGCATTGACCAGGCGAAGTCCGATTTCATCAGCATCGCCTCGCACGAACTGCGCACGCCGCTGACAGTCATCAAGGGCTACACCGAAATGTTGATGGAAGACCCAAAGCTTGAAAAGGGGCTACAAACCATGATGAAGGGCATCCACGACGGAACAATACGCCTGCACGAAGTCATGGACTCGATGTTCGACATCGCCCAACTGGACGCGCGTTCGCTCATCCCCCATCTTCAACCTGTAGACCTCGCCCAACTCATCCGCGAAGTCTGTGTCGAAAACAGCAAAACCATCCGCGAACGGGAACAATACATAAATGTCAAACTCCCGGCGCTGCCGCTCATCAAAGCGGATTCTCACCTGTTGCGCAAGATATTTCACCACCTGATTCGCAACGCCATCAAATTTACGCCCAATAACGGGTGGATCAATATTACCGGAAAACATATCCCCGCCATTGTCAACCTGCCCAACGGCGGCGTCGAGATCGTCGTCAGCGATACCGGCGTGGGCGTGGACCCGAACCTGCGCGAAACAATCTTCACCAAGTTTTATCAACCCGGCGATCTGGGAAAACACAGCACGAGCAAATCACGCTTCAAGGGCGGCGGCGCAGGGCTGGGACTGGCGTTATCCAAGGGCATCGTCGAGGCGCACGGCGGGAGAATTTGGGTCGAAAGCCCCGGCTACGACGAAGTCAACTTCCCCGGCAGCCAGTTCCACATCATCCTGCCGCTGGCCGCGCTCGAACAGCGCGAGTTGCAAAAGACCGGCGAACCGGTAAACTACGAAAATGGAAAATCCGCTGCGCCTGCCATAAATAAGTGAGCCCCAATAAAAGCATAACGAGAGCCGCAGGCAATCTTCCTGACGGCTCTCGTTTTATTTATCCCCCGTTATGGCGCAACATACATGGAAGCGAACGGTGCGCTCAACCCGCAGACGGAGATGTTGTCGTAATACGCGATGGCTCCGGATTTCACCAGTTCCGTCCCAATGCCGAACCCGCCGCCGGGCATCGGCTGGGGATCCACATAATCCGAGACTTCCTTGCCGTTCAACCAGACCTTTACGTTTCCTTCAAAGGCGCTGATCTCGACAAACGTCCAGACGCTGGCGCGCAGATAATCCACGATTCGGTCGGCGATGACGAAGGGCGCCACGGGAGGCTGTTCCCGGATGAGCGCGGAAGCGCGGTCTCCGCGCCCGCCTGCCGTTGTGCCGAGATGGATCATGTAACGCGACCAATCCGCCTGCCCCGCGTCGCTTGGGTAAGGTCCCTGCGCCTTCTGCCAGAAGAATACATATGTGCCGGGCCCAGTGATCTGAAGCCGGAAACGCCAGACAGCGTTTTCAGGAAACACATCCGCCGCGCCAGCCTGTTCGTTTTCCGAGACCCGCCCGCCGTAGGAATCGGGAAGCGCGAGAGTCATCACCGAGTTTTCAGCCAGGTCGGGCGCGGGACCGATTGACCAGCCGCCTGCTTTGAAATTCACAACGTCCATGCCTTGCGCGTTCCCGTCCTGAAAATCTTCGACGTACAACGGAGTCTCGCCGGGCGCGCAAGCCAGCGAAGCGGGCAAGCCGTTCGGGTCGCGCTCCAAAGCGACGACCACTTCATTGGGTCCGCGATTCAGGCTGAAGGTCTGCTCCGAGGCGAAATACCCCGTCACAGAAACCTTCACGGTTCCATCGGGGGGATCGAGGTTTATCCACGAAGTCGCCCCGTTTGTATCGGTCAAAATCGGGTCTCCATCGCCGACTGTGACGCTTGCGCCCGCTATCGGATTCCCATCCGTATCGGTCACTCTGACGGTCATGTCGTACGGGATGGGCGTGGGCGTCGGCGTCGCGGTCGGCGGAATCGGCGTCGGCGTCCATGCCGAGGCGGTCATAGTGGCGACCTCCTCCGGCGAGGGACCGCAAGATACGACGATTATCGCCAACAATAAAACAAGGATTAGGAACGATTTGGCTTTCATGCGCTTCTCCTTATAAACTTTACATGAGATGGTAAACGGCAAAATTGATTGAACGTTATAACGCTTTTGCGACGCGTACATCAGCGTCTAGTTCGTCGTAATTTGCAAAGGGATCATATAAACCCCACTCGTCCCGCCAGGATTCGCTCCCTTTGAACGCTTCGAGTTTCTCCTTTGCTTCGTTCAGCACGTTTTCGAGCTTTTGTGTCGCGTCGTCTTTTAGCGCCTTGCGCTCGTTGTAATCTTTCTTCAGCCCCAAGGCGCCCAGGTATGCCGTCCAACCCGCGCCGATGAGGATGGCTTGTAACAGGTCACGCGCAAGCATGGCGGCAAAAAAAGCGCCCAAAACCACATAGAGAATCGCCGCCAACGTAAACTGCTTTCGGCGGCTTTGCTCGAGATCATCGCGTAGATTGTTGGTGGCTTTTTCTATGGATTCGATCCTTTTCGGGTCGCTGTTCGAGTCGTTGATGAGTTGATCGAGCCTCTTTTCTCTCTCTTCCACGCGTTTGAGCCCCGCGTCGATGTGGGCAAAGCCAGTGGTGCCCGGGATCGCCCCGCCAACCAAACCGAAGACGGTAACAAGCGCGCCGACCAGTCCCAAGCCCGCGTAGAACGCGCCTAATCCCCAATTGGGCGTCTCGGAAAGAGCCCAAGTGAAAAGATTGGCTAACTCGATTGATTCGCCTTCTGGAGGGGGTTCGCCATCTTGAGCCCACACAGGACGCACAACCAGCATCGAAAAAATCGAAACGAACACAAACAACAGCGCTATATACTTTGGTTTCATTTTTTTCTCCTTTCATGCAATCTTCATTGTCTTGATCGATTCAGCGCGCAATCGCCGCGCGCTTTTGTTTCATCAGGCATTTCCTCGCCGTCAGTCACGCGACGGTTCATCGCCGCCGATGAGTTCGGATAGTTTTTTGATCAAATCTTTCAACGATTGGAAATACCTCCTTTCGCCGCTTGCCACATCGGTGAGCGAGCCGCGCCAGGTGAAAGCGCCGTTGTTCTTCTCGCGCCACACGCGGAGGATGAAGGTGCGATTTGTTCGTATCTCGAGTTGCATTGAAACCACTTATGGGCGCCCTGTTCATCAAATCAAGGGGCGACGCCGAACATGGAAGCGAACGGAGCGCCCAGCCCGCAGACCGAGATGTTGTCGAAGTACAACACTGTTGTGGATGGCTCTGTGAACGCGCCGATCCAGATGCCGATGTTGCCGGGCGGGAGGGGAACGGTGTCGGTGTACTCCATCACCTTTTTACCGTCAATCCACAACTGGATATGCCCCTGATAAGTGGAAACCTCCATCTGATACCACTGCATTTCAGTCTGGCGGAACGATGCTGTGGTCAATCTTGGGTTGCTCACCACGACGTTCGGACCGCCCTCGAGACTGCGATTCAATTGAACCTGGCTTATCCCTCCCGGAAAATAAACGCCGTATTGCGCGTGCGTGAATTGCTGTCCGCCGATTTCCAGCGGGCCCGACCCGCGCCAGACAAAACTCGGCGCGGTCGGGCGGCTGACCATGAACTTCATCCGCCAGACGGCATCGCCGAACGTCTCGCCTTCGTTTCCGCCGAGATAGGCGTCGCCGCCATAATAGGTGATCTTGTTGGCGTCAATCGTCAAAACGGAGTTTGCGCCTGCGTCCGGGGCGGAAGCGACATAATGCGCGCCCGCATTGGTGTTGTATGCGAAATTCCAACCCTGCGCCTCGCCATCCTGGAAATCGTCCATGTACAACAGGGACTCGCCCGCGCCGCACGCTTCCGAAGGCAGGACCCCGAACGGGTCGCGCTCCAACGTGACGGACGCTTCGTTCAAGCCGCGCTGTAACTCGATAGCCTGTTCCGCCTTGAAATACCCCTGCGCGGTCACAATCACGCTTCCAACCGGACCGTGGAGATTGGTCCACGAAACCGAGCCTGAGCCATCCACCTGGACAGGTTCGACATTCCCCGATTCAGGGAAGACCACGCTCGCGCCGGTGATTGGGTTTCCCTCCGCGTCGGTCACGGTGACGGTCAGGTCGTAGGGCATGGGCGTCGGTGAAGGCGTGACCGTCGGGGTCGGCGTCCATGCCGATGCGGTCATCGTGGCGATCTGCTCCTCCGTCGGCCCGCAACCGGCAATCAAAACCACCCCGATCCACACTGCAAAAAAGATATTTCTGTATTTCATACGAGCCTCCTTTTCTGGTATCTTGCAAATACGATACACGGAGACCCTCACAAAACTCTCACAAGGAAAAAGGCTTCCCTTTTCCAGGAAGCCTTGAGAGTTATTTGCTCGCCAACACAATTTGTCGTAGCGGAAACCCGCCCAGGCTCGACAGGATGCTCATCCTCGAAGGGAGGGTTGCGCCCGACGGCAGGGGGCGACCCGTTCTTGCGCAACGAGGCCGTTAGGGATGTGGATGGGTCGCCCCTACTGGTAAGAAGTTACCGTGAACGGCAAATGTCCCGGTTGGACGGCACGCGCCGCAGATAATCCCGCCTGAGGCGCGGCGGCAGAGTCCGCGCCCGAAAGCAGAGGGTATCCCGCGCCCATCTCAACGCCCGAGCCGCCTTCTCGTCCCCCATCCGCTCGAGGATCAGGTAATGGGTGAAATACACGCGCGGGTCGAGAGCAATATCGCGATTCGCCGGGCGCTCCATCGCCCTCACCGCCTCGCCTGCATATCGCAGGGATTCGTCGAAGTTGCCCCTTGCAAAGTGGACGCGGGCAAGATGTTTCATGGAGAAGATAACCGACCCCTGAAAAAGACCGTCGTCCCGGTCGGAGAGAACCTGTAACGCAAGCGACTCCGCGCGGGAAAGCGCCTGCGGTTTTGCAAGCCCGATCAATACGGCGATGATGTCAACGCGAATCAGGTTGACATCCATTTTGGAATTGATTCCCTCCGCCAGTTCCTCCGCCCGGGTCAGTTGACCGAGCGCCTCTTCCTCGTCGCCCAGTCCCGCGTAGCACATCCCCAGGCAAGCCAGAGCGCGCATCTCGCCATAGCGATAGTTGGTCAGGCGGCTGGCGGTCAGCGCCTCTTTCAACAGAATCAGGGCGGTTTCGTACTGCCCAATTTCCAGCAGGACGCGCGCCTGCGCCCGCTGGATGGTTTTTACGAACACCCCAATCCCCTGTTCGCGCCCAAACGCCAGGAAACGCTCCGCCTGCGCGAGCGCCGCGCCGGGATTTCCCGCCCGCAATAATGCGCCCACGATACTGCTGCCAAGATCAACGATCAATTCGAACGTTCCAGTCTCGAAGGCGCGTTCGGCGATCTCCAGCCCCAACTGGGATTGATTGACCGCGTTCATATCGAACTCAGCCAGGTCCCAGCGGGCGCGTTCCTCGGCGCGAATGTCGCCAAGCGATCGGGCGAGCGCGAGCGCCAGCCATCCATGCTCCCGCGCTTCAGGCTCGATCCGCATGAATTGCAGGATGTTGGTCATTTCCAGGCGGGCTTTCATTTCGATTTCAGGCAGGCGCTTCGCGGCATGACGCAGGGATTTTTCGAGCCAATCCCGCGCCTGCGCCCACTCCCCCCGGCTGATTCGATTGACTCCGGAATGGTAGTAGACCTCCGCCAGTTTCTTTTCATCCCCGGTCGCTTCCGCAATCGCCCGCGCCTCTTCAAGGATTATTTCAAGCCGGTTTAAATCATGGCTGGTTCCCCATAAACAGCGATACAGCTTCAATAATATGCCAAGCCGGGCGGAACCATCTTCGTCCTCCTTCATTAATTGCAGAGCGGATTCGAAATGCTCCGCCGCCGATTTGTACGCGGAAATTTTCATCGCCGCCTCGCCCGCCTGTTCCAGCGCGGCGAGGGCAAGGTCCGTCTGCCCGCACTGTTGGAAGTGATATGCAATCTGTTCGAGCGGCGGGTTTGGCGATTCGTTTAGAAAATTCGCCGCACGGCGGTGAAGATCGCTGCGGTCATCTTCATTCATCCCGTCCAGTAAATAATCCCGAATGCGCACATGGCTGATCTCATACCCGGAGGCTGTTTCTCCAACCAGTCCCAAACGCATCAATTCGCGCAACGCGTCGTCAAGAATCTCCGCTTTCAAACCGGACATGACGCGCAGCGCGTCCGCATCAAAGCGGCTCCCCAAAATTGCGCCGGTTTCAAGCGCGCGTTTATGATCCTCCGCCAGCCGCACAACGCGCACGCGAATCACTTCGCGCAAACTGGCGGGCAGGGGCAGGCGGACCGCGCCTTCCTGTTGGCGGTCCAGCGGAATCGCCCAGACGCCGTCCGCATTAACGGACAAATGCCCGGCGTCGAACAACCCGCGCAGGGTTTCGACGATGAAAAGCGGGCTTCCCTCTGTTTCCGCGTAGATGCGTTCGGCAAAGCGCGATGGAACATCGTTCAATTTTCCCAGTTCGCGGATCATGCGCGCCGTGTCGTCCTTCGAAAGCGGACCAAGCCGGAGGGAGTCAAAGCCCAGGTTGCGGAACCAGTCGTCGCGGCGGTTTGATTCGATTCGATCCAGCGGGTCATGGCGATAGGTGGCGAGGATGAAAATCGCCGGGGCGTCCGCATCCTGCATAAACCCAGCGATCAAGTCGAACGTCTCCGTATCCGCCCATTGCAAGTCGTCGAAAAATAGGATGAGGGGGCGGTCCGGTTCGGCAAACGCGCGCAACCCGGCATCGAACGCCCGCGCCAGACGCGCGCGCGCCAGCGCAGGCGGAAGAGACGACTCGTTCCGGGCAAGTCTCAAATGTTCCTGCAACCCGGGGAAAAATTTTTGCAAATCGGCGGCAAATGCCAGCGGCAAAGCATCCAGCGGGGAGAGCCCGAATTCGTCCATCCCCTGTTGCAACATTTCAAGCGCGGGATAAAACGCCGATTGACGATTGAGTTCGCTGCAACGCCCGCGCAGGATGACCGCCTGGCTTTGCCTCAGGGAAAGCCAATGTCCGGCGGCGCGGGTTTTTCCAATGCCCGATTCGCCCGTCAACAAAATCGCCGATGTTTTCCCAGCGCGCGCGCGCTCCCAGAATCCCGATACTTCCTCCAAAATATCCCCGCGCCCCACGAACGCTTTTTCAGGGCGCACCATGGATCGGACGGTTTCGCCCCCAGCCTGTTCGAAGATTTTTCGATACAGCGCCTCGGTCTCCGGCATAGGCGGGACGTTGAGTTCGCGGCGAAGCAATTCGCAACAGCGCTCGTATTGAGTCAGCGCGGCAGATCGGTCGCCCATGGCGGCATATAAACGCATGATCGCGCGATGCGATTCTTCGTGAAGCGGATCGAACCCCGCCAGTTGTTTCGCGGCCGCCATCGCTTCGGTCAGTTCGCTTCTTGCTTCGTGATATCGAAGCAGCGCATACAACGCCGAGCGATATTTGTCCGCCAGCCTTTCGCGTTCGATCAGACACCAGTCGGCATAACAGCCTTCGAAGAAATCCCCCGCCGCCAATACGACGGCTTGTTTGATCGAGTCGGGGCTGTTTGTTTGAATCAATTCATGGAAGCGATGAATATCCACCCCCCCGGCGGGGATGTTGAGGGCGATGGTATCGCGCGTCAATTCAAGATGCGAGTCGGCGTCGCCCAGGACTTGCCGGATGCGCCATAATTCTGTGTTGAGACTCGCCCGCGCCTTTGCCTCCGTCTTATCGGGCCACAGTAAAGACGCCAGCGCCAGGCGCGAATGGGCCATATTCGGATTCGCCGCAAGATAGGCAAAGAGTTCCCGCGAACGCTGGGTTGGAAATGAATCGAGCAGCCTCCCTTCATTCAATACCCTTAATGCGCCAAACAAATGGACGGACAGCATGGGGCGTCTCCTTGGGCGGAAAGGTTTCGCAAGTATAAAACAGTCCGCGCGGTTTGGCGCATCTGTTTTGCGACATGCAATGCAATAAAAGCGCGCCCATATCCCCAACGTGCTATACTTGGGACATTCTTCCCATTACGAGGACCCATGAGCGGAAAAACCCACCAGGAAATGCTTGCCAAATACGCCGAAGCCATCGTCAAGGTCGGCTTGAACATCCGCGCCGGGCAGAGGCTGATCGTCACGCTGGGGGCGACGCGCGGCGTGCCGCATCAATTCGCGCCGCTTGTGCGCGAGATCGCCAAAGCCGCCTATGCCGCCGGCGCTTCATTCGTGGACGCGATCTTTGCGGATGAAGAAATGCTCCGCCTGCGAATCCAACACGCGCCGAAAGATTCATTCGACATTTACCCCAAATGGCAGATTCAAGCAGTCGCCGATACGATTGCAAGCGGAGGCGCATTGCTCTCCATCGCCGGTTCAAACCCGGACCTGTTAGGCGGCCTGGACCCGGACCCGGTCGGCCGCCTGCAACGGACTCATCTCGAAAACTGGAGTCCCATCGGCGAGAAAGTCACCACCAACGCCGTCAATTGGTGCGTGGTCGCCGCCGCCGGGGAGGCATGGGCGCAGAAGATTTTCCCCGACCTCGGAGTGGTGGAGGCGCAGGAAAAACTCTGGCGCGCAATTTTTGAAGCCACGCGCATTGACCAGCCCGATCCCATTGCGGCGTGGAACAAACACATCGCCGCGTTGAAGGAACGCGCCTTATACCTGCAATCGAAGCAATATACCGCGCTTCACTACAAAGGTCCCGGCACAGACTTCACGCTCGGACTGCCCAGCGGACATCTCTGGATCAGCGCGCAATCCATGGCGCAAAACGGAGTCGCCTTCACTGCCAACATGCCCACCGAGGAAGTCTTCACCCTGCCGGATCGCAACCGCGCCGACGGCGTGATCTCCGCCACCTTCCCGCTCTCCTACGGCGGAACCTTGATCGAGGATTTCCAGGTCCACTTCGAGAACGGGCGCATCGTCAAAGTTGCGGCAAAGAAAGGCGAAGCGGCGCTCCAGAAACTGATTGACACCGACGAAGGCTCGCATCGGCTCGGCGAAGTAGCGCTCGTGCCCGCCTCCTCCCCCATCGGGCAACGCGGACACCTCTTCTACAACACGCTCTTCGACGAAAACGCCTCCTGCCACATCGCCATCGGACGCGCCTATCGCTTCACCCTCGCCGGGGGGACCGAGTTGAACGACGATGAATTCATCGCCGCCGGGGGCAACGTCAGCCTCAACCATGTGGATTTCATGATCGGCTCGCCTCAAATGGACATTGACGGTATTACGAAAGATGGAATCCGCGAGCCGGTGATGCGAAAAGGCGAGTGGGCGATAAGGTTGTAGAGAATAGAGAATAGAGAATAGAGAGTAGAGAGTAGTGAGTAGAGAGTAGTGAGTAGTGAGTAGTGAGTAGTGAGTAGTGAGTAGTGAGTAGTGAGTAGTGAGTAGTGAGTAGCGAGTAGCGAGTAGCGAGTAGCGAGTAGTGAGTAGAGAGTAGTGAGTAGAGAGTAGCGAGTAGAGGGGGGGCGGGCGTGATGAACGTCCGTTTTTTTTTTGCGCCAAAGGTAAAGTCGTGCGATAATAAAGGCATCTGCAACAAGGAGAAACCATGCCGCGTAAAACGGACCTAAATTCAGACGAAATGCTCCAGCAGGAGTTCAAGTACATTGCCCAG
>WBZO01003270.1_pt1 | contig 19215 bp, 18 predicted proteins | sample 5204261 | NCBI WGS metagenome assembly WBZO01 (sample SAMN12412400, study PRJNA552823) | activated sludge metagenome | isolation source: activated sludge from anammox sidestream of wastewater treatment plant... | place: USA: North Carolina | collected 2017-09
GTCCAGAAGTGCGTTGATCTCGGCTTGCGGGAAGTTCTCGACCTTGATCATCCAGCCGGCGCCGTATGGATCCTTGTTAATAACGGACGAATCGGCCTCCAGGTTCTTGTTAATCTCCTTAACGGTACCGGAAACCGGCGCAAACAGCTCGCTGACCGCCTTGACGGCTTCGATCGTACCGAACGCCTGCATCTGGTTCAATTTCGTACCCACCTGCGGCAATTCGACAAAGACAATGTCTCCGAGCTCTCCCTGGGCGTAATCGGTAATGCCGATCGTAGCGACATTCCCCTCCACCTTAATCCACTCGTGCTCCTTCGTGTACCTCATGCCCTCGGGGATATTCATAGCTCCTCCAGCCTATACAACCTTGTTTTTGTCCTGCCCCGCGTCTTTAGTGCGCCTAAAATAATCTTCGACAAAGGACGTGTCAAACAGTCCCGACTGAAACACGGGATCGGCGATGATTTTCTTCTGGAACTCGATCGTCGTACTGATGCCCTCGACCACGAATTCGTCCAGTGCCCGCAGCATCTTGCGCAAGCCGTCGGCGCGCGTCTTATCGTGCACGATCAGCTTGGCGATCATCGAGTCGTAGTGCGGCGGTACATGGTACTTGGCATAGGCGTGCGTATCGACCCTCACGCCATGGCCGCCGGGCACGTGGAACGAAGTAATCTGCCCCGGCGACGGCGCAAAGTTCTTCTCCGGATTCTCGGCATTGATCCGGCACTCGATAGCGTAACCGGAGAACTTCACATCCTCCTGCCGGTACGAAAGCTTCTCGCCGCCGGATATCTTGAGTTGCTCGACGATGATGTCGATATCGGTGACTTCTTCCGTCACTGGGTGCTCAACCTGCACCCGGGTATTCATTTCCATGAAGTAGTAGTTGCCGGAGCCGTCCACGAGGAACTCGATCGTGCCGGCGTTCTGGTAGCCGGCGAATTTGGCGCCCTCGACCGCTGACCGCCCCATCTTCTCGCGCAACTCCGGTGTCATGATCGGCGATGGCGACTCTTCGATCAGCTTCTGATGGCGCCGCTGCACCGAGCAGTCGCGTTCACCAAGATGGATCACGTTGCCGTGCATGTCGGCCAGAATCTGGAACTCGACGTGCCGCGGGCGGTCGACAAAGCGCTCGACGTAGATTTCGGGATTGTTAAACGCCGCCTGTGCCTCCATCTGGGCTGTCCGGAATGCGCCTTCCAGTTCGGATGCCTGCCGCACCAGCCGCATCCCGCGCCCGCCGCCCCCGGCGGCTGCTTTCAAAATCACCGGGAAACCGATCTCTTCGATCACCTTCTTCGCTGCGTCGACATCCGCCACGCCGCCTTCAGAGCCCGGCACCACCGGCACGCCGGCCCGCCGCATTGTCCGCTTTGCCTCGACTTTGTCGCCCATTAGCCGAATTACCTCCGGCGACGGACCGATGAAGGTAATTCCGCACTCCTTGCAGATCTGGGCAAAATCTGCTTTCTCGCTCAGAAAGCCGTATCCGGGATGGATCGCCACGGCACCCGTGATCTCGGCCGCGGCGATGATGCGCTTTGGATCAAGATAACTTTCGGCGGACTTGGCCGGCCCGATACAGACGGCCTCGTCGGCAAAACGCACATGCAACGAATCGGCGTCGGCCTCGGAATAAACGGCCACCGTCGGCACCCCCAACTCGCGGCAGGCACGGATGATGCGCAGGGCGATCTCGCCGCGATTGGCAATCAGGATTTTCTTAAACAATCAGGCTCCTGGAGTGGCTTCGAACCCCCGTGGCTCGAAGGCTAAGCAGCGGCATACATATAGGATTTGCCCGCGCCGCGCAAGCGTATTTGCAGCATTTTTGGCCGCATCAGACCGAACCATTACCGGCCTTCAACTCGCTTGTTTGAAGGCTCTTGAAACAGCGGCTGAGCCCCTCGAATGTGCCCGGCGCCGCCGCGCCCGCAATGCCAACTCGCCCGTTAGTTGCCGCTAAGCTCCGCGAGCAATCCCTGCAAGTCGAGCGGGCGGGTGTACATCTCCAAATTGCCGCGGTTGTCCTGCGGCCACTGCTCGTGAGGACGGTCGACGTAAAGCTCAATGCCGTTGCCGTCCGGGTCATTCAAGTACACCGCTTCGCTCACGCCGTGATCGGCGGCGCCGCCAATCGGCCAATCATGCTCGATCAGGCGTTGGACTGCCTCAGCCAGCGCCCGCCGCGAAGGCAACAAAATCGCAAAATGATACAACCCCGTCGTTCCCCGTGGCGGCAGGGTGCCGCCGGCGCTCTCCCACGTGTTCAAGCCGATATGGTGGTGATATCCCCCCGCCGACAGAAATGCCGCCTGTCGCCCCAGCCGCGTCGTCTCGGTGAATCCCAAAACATCGCGGTAAAACGCCACCGCGCGCTCGAGATCGGATACCTTCAGATGCACGTGCCCGATCCGCGTGCCCGGATCGATCGTCTGCCTCATTGGCGCATCGCTCCCTTACGACTTGGCCTTGGCGCCCTTCAGTAGTTCCTCGATCTTGCCGGTGATCTCGGTGCTCATCGGCTCCACCTTCGAAGGCCAGCGCGCGATCACATTGCCCGATTGGTCGAGCAGGAACTTGTTGAAATTCCACTGGATTTCCCCGGGCAACGGCGATTTCTGCGTCAGGTAAGCATACAGCGGATGAATATCATCGCCGCGCACCGAAATCTTGGCCATCATCGGGAAATTGACGCCATAGTTGCCTGTGCAAAACATCTTGATCTCCTCGTTCGTCCCCGGCTCCTGCCCGCCGAAGTTATTGGCCGGAAATCCGATCACAACCACTCCCCGGTCTTTATACTTCTTGTAGAGTTCTTCCAAACCCTTGTATTGCGGCGTAAAACCACACTTGCTGGCGACATTGACCACCAGCACCACCTTCCCCTTGAACGCGTTCAGGTTGGTCTTGGCGCCGTCAATGGTCATAAATTCGATCGTCCGATAATCACTGCCCGTTGCGTTCACCTTTTCCTCCGTCTTGTTCACCGCTGTGGTCGACTGGGTTGCGTTGCCGGCGAACGTTGCCGTGCTGAACGCGATAACCGCTGCAATTGTCATGACCCTGAACATGCGCATTCCTTTCACCTCAAAACATCCGAAGCCGCCCGGCCCATCCGCCGCCACTTGGCGATTGACAGACAACCAGTCGGCACTTTATACGTAGAGCAAGCCAGTACAAGATATTGTTCCCAACCCAAAGGAGTTGCTGATGGCAACCAGGAAGCCCAAGTATGATTGGACGCAATTCAAATTGCGTATCTTCATCACCGCCAAGCCGGAAAAGGTCTTCGCCGCCTGGACCAATGACAAGCTGGTCTCGAAGTGGTTCACTGAAAAGACCGTCATCGAGCCAAAGAAGGGCGGTCGGCTCTATTTCGAGTGGGTGGCCGGCGACAAGCTGGAGACGAAGATTGTCGACATCGTCAAGAACCGCAAACTCGTCTTCCCCTTTGGTCCCGGCAAGGTCGAGGTGGCGGTGACTTTCAAGAAGGACGGCAAGGGCACGCTCTGCGAATTACACCAGTACGGCATGAAGACCGACCCCAAGTCCAAATGGAATCTCCACCGTGGCTGCATCCAGGGCTGGACCTTCTTCCTGACCAACCTGAAGGCGTATCTCGAGCACGGCCTCGATCTGCGCAGCCACGACCCCAAGCGCAGCTACCGGCAGGACTATGTGAATAGCTAATGGGTGGACACGCGCCGGTACACTCCGCAATTGTCGTCTCAAGCTCGCATGTCGTCATTCCGGCGACAGCCGGAATCCAGGCTAGAATTGACAAAAATGGACAATCAGGTTATCTTACCAGAGAGATTACACACACGATGGGGCTCCTATGGGTTGGCAAAGGGCGTTTGCCCTTTTCGCACTTCTATTGCTGATTCAAGCAACAATCACTACTGATTGTGCGCAGGGGCTAATCCACTACGTGTCCAAAACTGGAAGTAATTCGCCGCCCTTTACAAGTTGGGCAAGCGCGGCCAGGCAAGTGTCGATTGCCGCCTATTGGAGTGCCCCTACGGACACGATTCTGGTTGGAGCCGGCACCTTCCTCGAGTCCGACTCCATCGCCATGTCCTTCGGGGGCACGCTCATGGGGATCGATCGCGATTCCAGCACGATAGTCATGCAATCGAATCTCTACCACTTGATTTATTGCACTCGCGGTAACCTCGTGGTGAAGAATCTGACCATTGAATCCGAGATCGGGAAAGACATCTCATATGCAATCTACCACACTCACACCGAGTATCCGCTTTCCGATACACTTCGAGTCGAGTCGTGCACATTTCGATATTTCTTCTCTGCGATTACGTCCTTTGCGCGGCGTCCTGAGATCGTCGGAAATCTATTTGAAGAATGCGGGTATCGCTTCGGTACCGTTTGCCACATTGATTGGGGAAGCGGAAATTCTTTGATTACGGGGAATGTGTTTACGTCTTTACACGACGACGGTCGGGGTGAACCCACTTTCGTATCGCTCGACTTTAATTGGAACGCTGACAGCGCCGTTGTTCGTGATAACGTTTTCCGCGGGAATTACATGGCTATCGGCAATTATGCTCTGCCGGGTCTATTGCGCGTGGAGAATAACCAGTTTCTCGACAATTCCATCAGCAAACTTGGATACGGCACCGAGTACATCTTCTCTAATGGGTCAACCGTTTGTATTACAAACAACCTCTCCCGGAACGACTGTCCGGTTCAAAGCGGTGGCTGGCAGATTCGAGTCGCTTACTATGACGAAGTGACGATCGAGAATAATCTCTTCCTTGGCACGTTGACTGGAATCGGATACGATACATTGACGGGAGGACCGGGTGCCACGGTTTTGATACGAAACAATTCCTTCTTTCTTTCGGACTCTCGTCCCAACATCGCAAAGCTCTTCTCATATACGGTAGTCGATTCAATTTTCTGCGCGGACCGCATCGAGTACACGCCTTCGATCGTGACAATTATCGCCGACAACTTCTGCAATTCGCCGATGCTTGTTGACTCGACAACTTATCAACTGCAAGAGCATTCGCCCGGCATCGACGCAGGAGTTGTCGACATCCTCGATGTTGATGGAACGCGCTCCGACATTGGCGCCTGGGGAGGACCGCACGGCACTTCTTATGCGTATTTTGACCTTGCCCCGAATACTCCCCAAAACGTGACCGGCACAGTGACGGATCACCGGTTTGTGGTATCGTTTTCGAAGAACTATGAATCTGATTTGGAGAATTACTCCATTTTTCGCTTCAGCGCACTGCCGGTAGTCCTCGACTCGGCGCACTTGCTGAGTTACTTATCTGGCGACATTGCCGAATCGTACCTTGACTCGACGAGAATCACTTTCATCGATACGGCGACGTACAACGAACAAGGCTACTACTACATAGTTCTGGCGGTCGACAATGCCGGGAATGCTTCGGCGCCGACAACTCCTCTGTGGATTGGATTGACCGGGGTCGACGACTATCAGGCATTGCCCCTCGAAAATTTCATCCTGCATCAGAATTTTCCCAATCCGTTCAATGTGACGACAGCGATTGTTTATAGCTTGCCCAATGTTGGTCTACAGCCGGCACGAGTTCGACTGACAATCTACAATATCCTCGGCCAGGAAGTCCGAGTATTGGTCGACGAGCCGCAACTACCGGGCGAGCACAAAGCCTACTGGGACGGTCGAGACCACTTCGGACGGGAGGTCGCCTCGGGAGTCTATTTCTACTCGGTCAAGGCTTCGGGAATTGATTTTGTTAAGAATCGGCGAATGGTACTGGTGAAATAGGTTAGGCGCTGGATTTCCGCTTTCGCGGGAGAGACGTGAACTTGAGGGAAAGAAGCTTACAAATCCCGATGCTGCGCCTTGGCTTCGAGCGCCGCCGTCTTCAAATCGTCGCGGAATTCGCTCTCCAGCGTCACGATGTGGTTGAGCGCGATCTGCACGTTGCCGAATCCGGTCGAGATGAGCTTGATCCGTCCAGGATGATTCGAGATGTCACCGACGGCGTAAATATTCTCGACGTTCGTGCGCATATTGATGTCCGACTTAATCGAACCCTCGGCAATTTCGAAGCCGTGCTCCTTGATAAAGCCCAGCTTCGGGATAAACCCCAGACACCCGAGAATCCGATCGACCGGTAACTCCTTCGTCGAATTGTCCTTGACGTTCTGAATTACCGCCGCTTCAACCTTACTGTCCCCCTTGATGCCGATCAGCTTGGTGTCCATGATGATCTGGCATGAGGTCTGCTGCAGCCGCTTGAGCGAGCCCTCAAACCCGACAAACTTCTGCGTCCGGTGTATCAGCGTCACGTCTTTGCTGATTCCGGTGAAGTAGTTCGCCCAGTCCAGCGCCGTGTCGCCGCCGCCGATCACCAGCACGCGCCGATTGCGATACTCCTCGACTTCGCGGACGACATATTCAAACCCCTTGTTGTAATACCGGTCCGGATCCTCAATCTCCAGCTTGCGCGGCTGAATCATCCCTGCGCCGGCTGCGATCAGGACATACTTGGCGTGAACGTAGCGGCCATCTTCGGCCGTGAGCTTCCAATCCCCTTCCGGCTCGCGGCTCAAGCCCACCACCTTGAATTCCAATAGGATCGGCACCTCATGCTGCCGCACCTGCCGATTGAGTTCCTCAACCAGCTCCGATGCCGACACCTTCGGGTAACCGGCAACATCGAAAATGAACTTCTGCGGATACAACGCCGTCAATTGCCCGCCGACATGCGGTTGGGCATCGACCAGGGCGGCCGACAATCCCTTATCGGCGGCCGTAAACGAGGCAAACAGCCCGATCGGGCCCGCCCCGATGGTGACGACGTCGTAGATTTTTCTCATGAACCGGAATTCAGCAGTTCTTCGCCGTAGCCTTCAAGTTCCTGCAGGCCGTCAAGCTTGAACGGATCGCGCTCGGGGATCTCGATCATCACATCACCCTTGACCCGGCACTGGCAGCCCAGCCGGGAGGTCGGCGTCAACTCGGCACATTCTTCCAGCCGGTCTTCTTCTTCCTCTTCCATCTTGGTCAAATTCTGCTCGCCTTCGCGGACGATGATATGGCAGGTGGTGCAACAGCAATTGCCGCCACAGTTGTGCTCCAGTTCGATTTCATGCGCGAGCGCAACTTCGAGGATCGTTTCGTCATCCTCGCACTCGACGGTGACGTTATGGGGAAGAAATGTAACCTTATGACTCATGCCTGACCTGTGTATCGAGTTTGCTGTCGCCGTCGCGCCGGTAAAGCCGTTTCGGCTCCTTGGCGTCGCCGTAGAAGATCTTGCGGGCGCGGCCGGCCAGTTCGATTCCAACCGTTATATATACCCATCCGGGAACAATCTGCAAGCCGCAATTGGAGATTCGCACCGCCTTGCCGTTGAACCGCTCCCAATTGTACTCGCGGAATTTTTGGTCAAATGCTGCCTCGAAAATCACCCCGTTTTCGGCGAAGTCTGTTAGCTCCAGGACTTCCATTATCGCCTATACGGAAAATGACGTCCCGCAGCCGCAGGAACGCTTGGCCTTGGGATTGGAGAACTGGAAACCGCCGTTGACCATCTTGTCGGAGTAGTCGAGCGTCATCCCGGTGATGTAGGGCATCGAGCGCGACTCCACCAGAACGGTCAAGCCGTCGAAATAGAACTCGAAGTCCCTCTCTTGCTTATCCTTGACGAACTCCATTTCGTAGGACAGTCCCGAACAACCACCTGCCTCCACCCAGAGACGTAGCAGGTTCCTGTCGGGATCGGCTTGCGCACTCATTCTGCGGCGGATTTCTCCGATCGCAGCCGGAGTGAGTTGAATCGAAGGAACCTGAGTTTTTTCGTCGGCTTTGGGGTTGTTGACCATGTGGATAAGTCTCTGTCCTTTACACGACTATGTTTTCGAATCGGCCGTCAACCACTTCTCCGGCCTCTACGATAAGATAACAAACGAACTACGTCGCAGTTCCGGTGGCTCGTTTGTTAGTTTCGGCACGTATTGTCAGCAGTTGAGGATGGAATTTGCCTGCTTTTAGTCGGCTGTTAGGTTCGGCCCCAAAAGCTTACTTGTACATCGCCCCTCAACCGAATAGTATAACTTACGACTGAAAGGAGCCCGCCATGACAAATAAAGCCGCCGCACTCAAGAAGGAAATCGAGCAGCTTGAGACCGAGTATGCCCAGGCGCAACAACGGCCACAGCCCGATCACCGGATGATCGATCATCTCTACAAGAAACTCAAGAAGGCGCGCAAGGAACTGGCGGAGTTGGAGGGGGAAAAGTAGCCGCCCCGCACTCAAGCAGTCGCGTCGCTCCCAAATAATCGGGGCGGGTCCAGCAACCCGCCCCGTCGCTACCCGCAATTGGCGGACGTCCTCACGACGCCAATTGGGGCGATCCAGCCTTACGATGGAGAGAGTCTGCCACCGCAAGTCTTTCAGTTCGTCACTACTTCCGGCCTCTGCCGATCCCCACGCTAACAGACGCTTCAGTCACGGATTCGTGAAATCACCGGCGTCGTTAGTTTATGTAAGCACTTACATATCTACGTCGGTAACAGGATTTTGTTCAGTTGTATTTCGATTAAACGCCCCGACGTTGCACTTGGGATCTGAATAAGTTAACGCGGCGGCGTGCCTTTTTGTTGCGGTCGTTTTGGCAGCAGTTCGTTTAGCTGCGCCAGCAGTTCGGCCGAGCGGCGGGCAACGAGGAATTCGGCTTTGAGTCCAGCCGCCGCATATTGCCGCCGCTTTTCTTCCATTCGATCGACATAGAACGGCATGTGGGTAAAACCGCAGATTTCAATGAACAGATCGTAATCCGGCAGGAAGAAGTCCGGGCGGTACTGCCGGCCGGCCAACAGCAGCAGGGGTTCATAGATGTAGGCGATGCCATGCCGTTCGAAGTACTGGACGCAGACCTTCTCGAGTTGTGATCGCACCTTGCGGTTCGCGCCCGTCTCGACGTCCGGCGCCGCCAGCCGTACTTTCGGTAGCCGGCGAGTGGTTGTGAAACTTGGTTTACCGGTCTTCTTGCTGAAGTATCTTGCCACTTTCAACGACAGGGGCAGCCTTCGGCGGCCGCCCGACTCAAGTGCAACTTTATGGGCAGGCGGCACACGGGGCCGGACCGCCGGCAAAGATGTAGTTGATCAAATACACTGCATCCGAAATCGTCACCGCGCCGCTGCAATCGCAATCGCCGGACTCGATCGGGCTCGGCGCCGGGCCGCCACCGAAAATGTAGTTGATCAGATACACGGCGTCAGAAATCGATACCATCTGGCTGTCGTCGGCGTCGCCGCACACGAAATCGCAGGCATCGCCGATGCCGTTGTTGTTGGCGTCCTCCTGCCCCGGATTCGGCACAGAGATGCAGTTGTCGCACGAATTGCCGACGCTGTCGCCGTCGGCATCCTGCTGACCCGGATTGGCAATCACCGGGCAGTTATCGCACACGTCGCCGCGGCCGTCATGGTCGGTATCCAGTTGATCCGGATTCGGCACCGTGGCGCACAAATCGCAGGCATCACCGATGCCGTCACCGTCCATGTCGGTTTGCTCGCTGTTGGGAATCGACGGGCAATTGTCCACATCGGCGCAGATACCGTCATCATCCAAGTCGTTCAGAGCATCCAGCGGGCAGGGATCGCACGGATCACCCAGGTTGTCGCCGTCGGAGTCGAGCTGATTCGTGTTCGGGATGCTCGGGCAATTGTCAACGGCATTACAGACGCCGTCGTTGTCGGCGTCATTAACGGCATCGCCCGGGCAAGGATCACAGACGTCGCCGTAAATATCACCGTCCGAATTCTCCTGAAGCGGATTCGGGATGGTCGGACAGTTGTCGCAGAAATTGCCGAGCCCGTCCCCGTCGGAATCGACTTGATCGGTGTTCGGTACGGTCTTGCAGTTGTCGCACGGATCGCCGACACCGTCAAAGTCGATGTCTTTCTGATTCGGATTGGCGATGCCCGGACAGTTGTCGAGGCCGTCCACGATCTGGTCGCCGTCGGTATCAGCCGTCTCGCATTCGTCGGGAACGGCATTGCTGTTTAAGTCAAGCGAGACGCCCTGGATGATATCACAGGCATCGAGCTGTCCGTTGCGGTTGCAGTCGAGCGGGGAAACCGGCTTGAAAGCGATATCCGTCGGACTCACCAAACCACTGTTGGAGCCGCGCACGAAGCGGCGGATGTAGCGGCCGTTCGGGAGAAACTCAACTACCCGCGGGGTGCTCCCGCTTAGATTGTTCTCGGCGACGAAGACGTTGCCGTTGGGGCCAACTGTGATTCCCCAGGGGCTGCTCGGCGACTGCAGATCATTGAACTGTCCGATGAAAGCGCCGGTCGTGGCGTTGTAGGCCAACACCTGGTTGGTCGCATTGCTCACGACCAACAGCGTATCCTCACGCAGCACCGTAATCCCGCGCGGGCTCGACAGGCCACCCGAACCGCTGCTGACAACGGTTGCGATGAAAGTGCCGGTCGTGGCATCGTACACCTTGACCGAGTTGTTGCCGGCGCTCGTCACATACAGTCGGTTGCCGAATATCATCATGCCTTGCGGCTGCGATAAGCCGCCCAGGCCGGCGGCGACAAAGGTCCCGACCGTGGCGCCGGTTGCGCCGTTGAACTCGATCACATTGTTGGCGCTGCTGGCGACAAGCAGATTACCGTTGGCGCGAAATGCGAGCCCGGTCGGGCCGCTCAGCCCACCTTGCCCGGGAACGATAAACTGCGTTATCGTGCCGGTTGCCGGATTGATCTGCTTGATGTCGCCGGTTGAACCGTTACTTGCCAGCAGCAGACCGTTGTTCGGATTGAATGCCAGGTAGCGCGGTGAAAATGATCCCGTCGCCAAAGCTGTGATCGGGTAGCCGCTGGCGCGGTGGAATTCCTTGATCGCGCCCGACTGATCGCCGACGTAGAGGTTGAACTCCCGCCCCAGATCGATCCAGTCGCTGATACCGTTGGCATTGCAGTCTTGGCAGACATCCGGCACGGCGTTGCGGTCATAATCGAGCGCCGCCCCGCTGTTAGTTTCGTCCCAGTCGAGAACAAAGTTGCTGTTGCAGTCAGGATCGCAGATGTCAGGGCTATTGTTGCCGTCGAGATCGTCGACATTCCCAAGGGTAATATCATACTCATCGGGAATGTCGTTCCCGTTGCAGTCGCTTTCGCAGACGTCGAGCACTCCGTTGGAATTCACGTCGGTAACCGGGGAGACTTCGGATGGGTCCAGTACCGCGTTGCCGTTGCAGTCCTGACATCCGTCCGGGATGCCGTCAAGATTGGTATCTGTGGCCGAGCCGTTGGCAATGTCGAGCGCGTCCGCGGTATCGTTATCGTTGCAGTCGAAGTCAAAACATCCGAGCGAGGCAAACTCTGCCTCGACGACCTCTTCAACCCGCCGGTGCATGAACATATCGGTATTTGCCGTCAATCCCGCAAACGTGTGGCAGTAACTCATGATTGAGCCGCGTGACGGCACACCGTTTCCGCAGTCGTCGATCGTCGGCGTGTAGCCGTCATGCGTGTGAAACGTCCCGGAGTTGTGCCCCATTTCGTGCGCGACCACGATTACATCCCAATTGGAGATATTCGGCCCTACCACCGGGCTCGGGAAGCTGCCGTTGAGGAACCCGGAAATGCCGTAGGTTGCCAGCCCGGAACAGGTGCCCCCGACATACGCGACGCCGCCGTAAGAGAGATCGCGGCGGCCACTGAAAAGATGCACATAGTTGTAAGGGCTGGGGTCCTCATTGGTCTCCCAGTGGAAGCGGAAGCCGCCGATATTATCGGCTTCAAACGGTTCACCGCCGGTCGGCCAGATGCGGACGTACTTGACCAACAGCTTCGTATCAAAGTCACGTTGATAAATATCGCTGACCGCCCCGAGCACCAGCAGCACGTACCCCTGCGCTGCGGCAACGCTCCCGAAGATGTTGTAGTACTCTTGGTCTGAATCAATCGCAACATAGGCCAGCCATTTACCGCCGGCCATCGCGCGCACCTTATGCTGTGGCACCGTCGGCACAAAATCAGCCGGAGGCACGACGCCGCAGAACTCGACACCGTCCGGCAAGTCAAATCCACTCTGCGCTTCCTGGATGATGATCTCGCCGCCAAAACCCTTGGCCGCTTCCTGCGGCGCCTGCGAGATAAAATAGCTTCGTCCGTCTGCCGTCCGAATGTACCCGGACGCCATGCCCGCCGCCGAAATGGCAAAATAGGCGTGTGATGAAGGATCATCGTTAACCGAACCGCGGAACGCCACCACATCGGGCCGCTCCGTCGCGACGTCACCGCCGGCGGTGCCGATTACGAATTTCGCATCGGCGGCAGCTACGTTAAATCGCTCCAACTCCAGTCCGATGGACTCGGCGCGCCCGATCGGCAACTCGATTCGCCGTTGACGCTCACCCAAGCGCAAGTCGTAATAGGCCGACAGCTCGAGCCGGGCGCGGACGAAGGTCTCTCCCGACCGCTGTTCCTGTACCGTCAACGGGCGAACTGCAGCACTGCTGTTTCCGGATTGCGGCGCGGAGGAGGCTGTCGCATGCAGCACCGCCAGTATTGTCAACAGCGGCGCCAGGTGTCGCATCAGACCGTGAGCTATCGGCATCGGGATTCCTCCATCAGCATAGTCTACTAAGATTGTCGGTTGTCGGCCGCTTCTGAGTAATTGCGGCCGGGAAGAAATTCTGGGAGGCCTGACGCGGCGACGCTGGCGTCACAGCGCCTGCCGAAGCCGATGTGGGGGGCATACCGGCAGCTCGCGGCCCTGACCAACCCATTCTTCACTTGATCGAACTCAGCCGACAACATAGACTCATGGTGTGGTTATGTCAATATGGTTTCGTCGCTTACGCCTGTCAGTGACGACACTGGTCGCTGTTGCGTTGGTGCAGTCTCTCCCTGGAGCGGCGACGCTCCACGGCGCCGGACTGCCATTTGCTCTGGCTACAGTGGAGGCGGGTTACGGCGCCGGTATCGACAATACCTGGCTGGCGCGCGCCGGCCTGCAGTGGCAATGGTCACAACTCTCAAGCCGCTCCGAGTGGCTCGACTTTCAAACGTGCTGGCAGCTCTCGGCCGGCTTGTGGCGCGGCGATCGCGACATCGTCGATTGTTCGCTGACGCCGATTCTGCGGTTCGGGCTGGCACGGCCGGTGACCGGCGCCGTGTTTCCGTATCTTGAGGGCGCGGTCGGCTTTCACTACATCAGTGACATCGCTATGCGCAATCGCGTCTTCTCGACGAACTTCCAATTCGGCGATCATCTCGGCGTCGGTTGTCAATTCGGCAAGCAGCGGGCAGTCGATCTCTGCTACCAGTTCCAGCATTTGTCGAACGCCAGCATCAAGCGCCCGAATGCCGGGATCAACTTTCACATTGTCAGAATTGGAGTGAGGTTCTAAGCGGCAGGGAAGCGGTCAATCGTTGATTTTGCGTTCCTCGAAGACCATCTCGACCTTGTCTTCCGACGCGGCGGCCGGCGGCGCCACGGGAGGGGTCGGCTCATCCCAGGGCACGATCAGCAGTGACAACACCATGCGCTCGCGCGAGGTGAGCGACTGAAACTCCAGTCCCAGCTCAAACTCGTCCGGGATATTGCTCTCTTCGCACCACATGATCTGCGCCAGGAAGCTGATATCAGGAATTCCGAAGATTGGCTCCGGCAGAACCAGCTTGCACTGGACAAGCTTTCCCACTTTGACCGGAAAGGTCGCCTTGAGCCGGCAGCCTGTGGCCGTCATGTCGCTGACCAAACCGAGTGGATGGTCAATTAGCTCGTCGTAGATGAGCAACTCACCTTCGGCCTTGCGGCGCGGTATGGCGCGGCGTTCGTGCATCGTCTGTAATCCCTGTTACCAGCGTAGCCTTGAACTTAGTGGATTCTAAATCATAGATCGACACCGGGCGGGGGTGGCTTTAGCCTCTTCCAACACCCCATCCTTCCTTGACAAAGCCCGAGAACATGTGTATAACTCACCGGCTCTTGACTCTATGTTGAAAAGCAAACTCGTCCGCCACATCCTGCAAGCCCTCATCATCATTATTCTGATCTATTTCATGGCGCCGGTCTTCACCGACTCCTTTCGCCGGTTCAACCCCGCCGATTGGAAAATCAACTACTGGTGGCTGGCAGCTTCACTCTTGCTCATGCAGGTGGTTCTGTTCGCGCAGTCGGCGATCTGGTCAACGCTGATGACCTTCTTCGGCAAGCAGATCAGCTATCGCAAAGCCTTTAAAATTGCCTACCTCGCACAATTGGGGCGATACTTGCCAGGACGGATCTGGCAGCTCTTCGGGATGATCTACCTGGCCGCTAAAGAGGGCATTACCAAGGAGGAGGCAACCGTCTCCTTCATCCTCAGTCAGCTCTTCGCCACGCCGCCGGGACTGCTGATCGTCGTGGTCTACCTCTTCATGCTGGAGACGTCGCAGAAATACCAGGACTACATTGCCTGGGCGTGGGTCGGCGGCATCGCAATGGTCGCTTTCCTGGTCGTCTTCCTCCAGCCGCGCTGGTTTCGTGCCTGCATCAATTTCGCCGTGCGCCTGTTGCGGCAGACACCGGTGGAGTTTCGGCTCGAAAAAAAGATGGGATTGGCGGTGCTGTTCTTTTATTTTGTCACCTGGAATTTGTACGGCGTCAGCTTCTATCTCTTTCTGCTGTCGATCCTTCCGGGGTATTCGTTCAGCGTGATCGAGATCATCGGCGCCTGGACTCTGGCGTACCTGGTCGGCTACTGGGCGATCGTCCTGCCGGCCGGAATTGGCGCGCGGGAAGCGGCGCTGATTATCCTGCTGGCCCCGATCATCGGCGCTGAGCGCGCCGGCATCGCCGTCATCGGCGCCCGGCTGTGGTCGATGTTCGGTGAAGTGGTCTGCACGTTGCTGGCGTGGCGCGTCAAATGAAATTTGCCGGCGGTCTCCGGACCAAGCGGCGCGCAAAGGAATGAATGGTTAAACGCAAAACTTCCGGGGAGCGCACCGAGACGCGCAGCGACTTCGTCCGCGGTCTCGAAGACAACCCTCATTTCCACTGGTACTACGCCGGCGCCACTCTGCTTTTCACGATCATCCTGTTTGCCAAATTCATCTTCTCGTCCGGCTCGACCATTCTCTTCAGTTCCGACACGATCCAGACCGGATTCTTCTGGCGCGATTTCATCACGAACAGCCTTCGCGGTCAGTTGCTGCCGCTCCATCCGGCCCTCTGGAATATGGGCATCTTCTGCGGCCTCCCGACCGTCGATGCCTTCCATGGCGATATCTTCTACCTCCCGACGTTCTTCCTGAAGGCGATCATGCCGGTCCACAAGGCGTTCGGCTTCGGTATGATCCTTCACGTCTATTTGTCGGGGCTCTTCGCCTACAAGTGTGCGCGCGGGTTCGGCCTGTCCAAACTCGCAGCCGCCTTCGCCGGTGTCTCCTATATGTTTTCCGGCTATCTGGTGTCGCTGGTCGCGCCGGGGCACGACGGCAAAATGTATGTCACCGCGCTCTTCCCGCTGGCATTTGACCAGCTTCACCGTGGATTCGACACGCACCGCCTCTGGCATTTCCTCTGGCTCGGCATCGTGATCGCCCTGATCATCCTGACTCCGCACCCGCAGATGGCGTATTTCAGCCTCTGGGGCCTCGGCTTCTACGCTCTTTACCGCGTCATCTGGATGCTGATCGACAAACAGGGCGTGGTCAAAACCGGAATCGCCGGCTGTCTGTTCGTCCTGGCCGTCATGATCGGGCTCTGCGGTTCGGCGATTCAAATGTTGCCCAGCTACAAGTACATCAACGAATTCTCCCCGCGGGCGGGGGAGGGCGCCGAGGGACGCAGCGGCTATGACTGGGCAATCTCCTGGTCGATGCACCTCGAAGAGGCCGCCGGCCAGATCGTCCCGCTCTTCCAGGGAGTGGACGACGGCAAATCTCCCGCCGCCTATTGGGGCCGGAATCCGTTTAAGGATAACACCGAGTACGCCGGCTATCTTCCGGTGTTCCTCGGCATCCTCGGCATCATCCTCTGGCGCGACCGGCGCACGTGGTTCCTCCTCGGCCTGGGCGCGTTCGCCTTGATCTATGCCCTCGGCGACACCACGCCGCTTTTCCGCGTCTTCTACGAGTTGATTCCGAACGTCAAGAAAATGCGCGCGCCGTCGATGATCATGTTCCTCTTCTCCTTCGCGTTCGTCATGCTCGCCGCTTACGGCATCGATGCGTTCCAACGTCTGCGTGCCGACAAGAAGAGCCGCACCACCGACCGCCTCAATCAATGGTTGTTGATCGTCGCCGGACTGCTGACTGCCAAAGCTCTGCTCTTTACGATTGCCGGCGAATCGATGATGTCGATGTACACTTCCATCTTCTATTCCGGCATCACGGATGACAATCGCAGTGCCTTGCTCGCCGGTCTGGGCGCGATCAAATTCAGCCTCTGGGTGATTGCGATCCTCACCTGGCTTGCGGTTTATCTCATCCGCGGCTATACGCGCGGTCAACTCGGGCGATTCGCACTGGTTGGGCTGATCTTCCTGTCACTGATCGATCTCTGGCGCGTCGACTTCCGCTTTGTCTCGACCGCCGACTATAACGCCTACTTCCGCGACTACCCGGTGCTGCAGTCTCTGCGTGCCGACCGCGGTCCCTATCGCGTCTTCGATCTGACCCAGCGCTCCTTCAGCGCCAAGAACTATCTCGCCATGAAAGGCATCGAACAACTGACCGGCTACCACGGCGCGCAGTTGAAGACCTTTGACGAGTTCATCGGCGGCCTGACCTATACCAATCTCCTGACCAGCGACGGACTGCGTCTCCGGCCACTGCAGATGACCAACACCAAGTATGTCATCCTCGACCGCGGCGTTGCGCTCCCGCCGACCGGTGGCGTCGCCAAAGTCTACGATCAGGAAGTTGTGGTCTATCTGTTGCCCGACGTGCTTCCGCGCGCCAGCATCTACCATAGCTACCGCCTCGGCTCGCAGGACCAAAGCGATCTGCAGACGCTGTTTGCCGATGACTTCTCTTTCCGCGACGAGTTGATCCTCTACGAAGAACCTGAGATCAAGCCGGCCTTGTCTCCGCTCAGCCCAGCCGAGACGGTTGAAATCCTCGAACACGCGCAGGAGCGCCAGCGCTACCGCGCGACGCTGAATTCACCGGGACTGCTGTTCATCTCCGAAAACCACTTCCCGGCCTGGAAAGCGAAAGTTGATGGCATCGAGAAAAAAGTGCTCCTGGCCAATCATACGTTTCGGGCCGTCGCGCTCGACGCTGGTACCCACGATGTGGAGATTTATTACGACTGGCCGCGCTATGAACACGGCAAGTGGATCACGATTCTGACCACGCTGCTGTCCTTGGGCGGATTGGCCGCCTGCTACTTTGTCGAACGCCAACAACGAGGACCGACCGCTTGACCGAACGCGCCCTGGTACTGCTGCCGACCTACAACGAGAAGGACAACGTCGAAAAGATCACCGGGCAGATCGTCGCCGTCGATCCCCGCATTGAAGTCCTGATCATCGATGACAACTCGCCCGACGGCACCGGTCAGATCGCCGACCGCCTCGCGGCCGCCAATCCGCGCGTCAAGGTGCTCCACCGTCCCGGCAAACAAGGACTCGGACGTGCTTACATCGCCGGCTTCCATTACGGCATCGAGCACAAGTATGACTACATCCTCGAAATGGACGCCGACTTCTCGCACCAGCCCAAGTATCTCGCCGACCACCTGAAGAACATTCAGTCCTGCGACCTCTCTTTGGGATCGCGCTACATCAAGGGCGGCGGGGTCGAGAACTGGCCGAAGACCCGCTGGGCGATCTCCTACTTCGCCAATCTTTATTCGCGTGTCGTCACCGGTTTGCCGGTGCGCGATGCCACCGGCGGCTTCAAATGCTTCCGCCGGGCCGTGCTCGAGTCGCTTGATCTGGATGCCATTCGCTCCAATGGCTACTCCTTCCAGATCGAAGTCAGCTATCGCGCCTGGTTAAAAGGCTTTGTGATCCGCGAGTTTCCGATCATCTTCGTCGAGCGCGAGGCGGGGCATTCGAAGTTCTCCAAGAAGATCATCTATGAGGCCGTCTTCATGGTACTTTACCTCGGCCTCAAGTCGATTCCATTCCGTCTCGCGCGGTTAATCGGCCTGAAAAAATGAGCGATGTCGCGCCGACATTGGCCGCTATTGTCGTCAACTACAATACTCCTGCGCTCGTCCAACGCCTGATCGACTCGATCAAACAGCACACGCGCCAGATCGATTACGAAGTTGTCGTCGTCAACAACGGCTGCCGTCCCGATGGCAGGTACCTGGCTTCCGCTGGCAGCACCTTTATTCGGCTGATCGAATCGCCTGTCAACGTCGGTTTTGGCGCCGCGGTGAATCTTGCCGCCCGCACCTGCAACCAGGGACTACTGCTTTTCGCCAATTCCGATTGCCGCCTCGATTCGAACGTCATCCCCAAGTTGGCGGCCTTCATGTCTGCCCACTCGGGTTGCGCCGCCTGCTCCCCGCGTCTTATCGATGAGCGTGGCGCTGTACATTCGAGCCTGCGCCGCTTTCCGACTCATGACAACATCCGCAGCTCACGCGGCGCCTTCTTTCGCAGCGGCGGAGAATACACCATCGAAGCCGACCAATCGCGCAAGCCGGTCGAAGCGATGGCCGCCACCTTTATGCTCGTTCGCCGCGCCGACTTCGAACAGATCGGCGGATTTGACGAGCGCTTCTTCATGTATGTCGAAGACACCGACCTGTGCCGCCGCTTCCACGATCGCGGCCGCGAGTGCTGGTACCTCGGCGATCTCGATGTCACCCATACCTGGGGTGCGTCCACGCGCCAGCATCGCTTCCTCATGAGGTACCATCACCACCGCTCCGTCTATCGATATTTCATCAAGCATTACCCCGACCAAAGGTGGCGCAATCGCTGGTTAGCTTTGCAGCTTGGTGTCAATTTGCTGCTGGTCTGGCTGCGCCAACTGCTGCCCGGAGCGCGTCCCTGATGCGCGCCATTCTGCTCGCCGCGCTGATCGGCGCGATCGTGAACTACGTTCTGACCGCGCTCTTCAAGAATCTGGCCGTCGCGCGCGGCTGGCTCGACCGGCCGCGTGGCCGGAAGCGCCATCGGCAGCCGACGCCGTTCGTTGGCGGTTGGGGGATCTTTATCGGGTTCTGGACGGCACTGGGATCCTGTCTGGCCGTCGCGCCC
>WBZO01003271.1_pt1 | contig 19213 bp, 18 predicted proteins | sample 5204261 | NCBI WGS metagenome assembly WBZO01 (sample SAMN12412400, study PRJNA552823) | activated sludge metagenome | isolation source: activated sludge from anammox sidestream of wastewater treatment plant... | place: USA: North Carolina | collected 2017-09
CAGCCGCGGCGCGCCGCCTCGATCGACAGGTTGCCCATGCCACAGCCCAGGTCGAGCATGCGCCCGTGCAGGTGCGGCAGCGCGGCGAGTTCGAACGGATTGAGCCGGAAGTCGCCCGCCTCGGCCTGGCCGCGGAACTGGCGCTCGAAGAAGCGCACGCTGGGGTTCGGATGTTCGTGCTGCATCTGCCGGTGACCGCCGCGGCTGCGCGCGGCCGACGCGATCTCAGGTGGTTTCGGGAGCCGGGCCCGGGTACCAGTTCGCCGGACGCTTCTCGCGGAACGACGCGAAGCCTTCGGCCGCCTCGGCCGACTGGCGCCTGGTTGCGTGCTGCGCGACCAGGCGCTCGAACACCTGGTGCGGCACGTCGCCCAAGGCGTGCTCGAGCGCCAGCGCCTTGGTCTGCGCGTTGGCCTTCGGTGCGTTCTGCAGCAGGTGATCGACGACGCGCGCGCCCGCCTCGGCCAGGGAGCCGGCTGCGACCACCTCGTGAACCAGGCCGATCCGGCGTGCCTCGTGCGCATCGAAGCGCTCCCCGGTGAGCGCGTAGCGGCGAATCTGGCGCACGCCGATCGCATCGGCCAGTTGCGGAATGATGATGCCGGCCATCAGCCCCCAGCGGGTCTCGGCGATCGAGAACTGCGCGTTGTCGGCCGCGATCGCCACGTCGCAGGCGGCCACGATGCCGGTGCCCCCGCCGAAGCACGCGCCCTGCACCAGCGCCACGGTGGGCACGGGCAGCGCGTTCAGCCGCTGCACCGCGCGGGCAGTCAGCCGGGACGCATCGAGGTTGTCGTCGCGCGAACCCTGCGCGACCCACTGCAGCCATCCGAGGTCGGCCCCCGCCTGGAAGTGCCGCCCGGCGCCGGTGAGCACCACGACGCGCAGCGACGGCTGCGCGCCGAGCGCGTCCATGGCCGCCATGATGCCGTCGAGCAGGCTGCCATCGTAGGCGTTGTTCACCTCGGGACGATTCAGCGTGACCGTCGCCACGCCGCGCGGGTCGAGTCTCCAGAGCACCGGATCCTGGTTCATGGCATCGATCGTCCGTCGGGCGCGCTTGCGCGCAGGAGCATTGCATGGACTTCGAGATCGGCCTCGGAAAAACAGCAGAAGATCACTTCCTCGATCGTCGGATGTCCGGCAACCGCCGCGCGCACCGTGTCCACGGCGATCTGCGCCGCGGCCTGCCGCGGATAGCCATAGGCACCGGTGCTGATCGACGGAAACGCGATGCTGCGCACGCCGGCGCCGGCGGCGAGCTCGATCGAGCGCCGGTAGCACGACGCGAGCAGCCCGGCTTCGCCGTGGCCTCCGCCGCGCCACACCGGGCCCACGGTGTGGATGACGTACTTCGCACGCAGCCGGTGCCCGCCGGTGAGCCTGGCGTCCCCGGTGCGGCAGCCGCCCAGGGCGCGGCATTCCTCGAGCAGGCCGGGGCCGGCAGCGCGATGGATCGCGCCGTCGACGCCGCCGCCGCCGAGCAGCGTGGAGTTGGCGGCATTGACGATCGCGTCCACGTCGAGCGTGGTGATGTCGGCCAGAACGGCGCGCAGGGTCGCTGTCATTGGCGCGATTCTGCGGCGCGAACGGCCGGGCGTGCAAGCCGCGCACGGTCGGTCGTCGTCTCTGGAATAATCGCCCGCGGAAACCACGAACGAGCATGGACCGCTTCAAGCAGATCGAGACCTTCGTCGCGGTCGCGACCCGCGGCAGCCTGTCGGCCGCGGCGCAGGCCGAGGGGGTGGCGCCGGCAGTGATCGGGCGCCGGATCGACGCGCTCGAGGAGCGCCTGGGGGTCAAGCTGCTGATTCGCACCACGCGGCGCATCACGCTCACCTTCGAAGGCAGCGCGTTCCTCGAGGACTGCCAGCGGCTGCTCAACGATTTCTACGACGCCGAGGCCTCGGTGTCGCTCGGCGGGGTCAAGGCGAGCGGGCACCTGCGGGTGACCGCGCCGGCCGGGTTCGGCCGCGCGCACGTCGCTCCGCTGCTGCCGGCCTTCCTCGACGCACACCCCGAGGTGACGATCTCGCTCGACCTCACCGACCGGCTCGCCGACATCGTGAACGAAGGGATCGACGTCGCGATCCGCATCGGTGCGCTGGACGACTCCAGCCTGGTGGGGCTCGAGCTCGCCGAGAACCGCCGCGTCGTCGTCGCCAGCCCCGGTTACCTCGAGGCGCACGGCACGCCGTCCACGCCCGCGGAGCTCGCGCAGCACAACTGCCTGACTTTCGGCACCTACGGCAACCAGGCGCGTGGCTGGCAGTTCGATCTCGACGGGCAGCTGGTGTCGATGCGGGTATCCGGAACCCTGGCGTGCAACGACGGCGCGGTGCTGCGCGACTGGGCGCTGGCCGGCCGCGGACTGGCCTGGCGATCGATGTGGGAAGTCGGGGAAGACCTGCGCGCCGGGCGCCTGAAGAGCGTGCTGGACGCGTTCGCTGCGCCCGACAACGCGATCCACGCGGTGTTTCCGCAGCGCAAGCACCTGCCGCTGCGCGTTCGCGTGTTCGTCGACTACCTGAAGACCGCCTACGGCGACCCCGCCTACTGGCGCTGAGCGCGGCGCAGGCTCTGCGCGATGCCCCACTGCGCCGCCCAGTAGGTGCCCAGCACCCAGACGGGCGCGGCAGCGATCGGGCTGCGGAAGCGGTCGGTCGCGAGCAGCGCATCGGAGACCACGAACAGCACGCCGCCGATCGCCGCCATCCGCGTGCCCGGCTCCGGGTGTTCCTGCCATCGCACGATCGCCTGCGCCGCCATCGCCACCAGCACCACGACGTAGGCGATCACCGGCCCCCTGAGCGCCGGCGCGAGCCCGCCCCAGAGGAAGGCGAGAACCGCGAGCCCGACCGCACCGAGTGCGGCCAGCGGCAGCACCCGCGCGAACAGCCGCGTGTCGACGGTGAACGCGCGCAGGTAGCACAGGTGCGCAACGAGAAACGCGAGCAGACCGCCGACGAACAGCCGCGGCGAGAGCATCAGCAGCACGTCGCCGGCGAGGGAAAAGACGAGACCGGCGAGCACGCCGCGGCGCAGCCGCGCATCGCCGGCCTCGCCGACACGCCACGCCAGCACCACCAGCACCGCGGTGGCCAGCGGCTTTCCGATCCAGTGAACCAGCGTCCAGACGTCGAGGCCGCCTCGTTCGCGCAGCAGCGCGCCGACGATCGCGGCAAGCGCAGCTGCGGCGAGGGCGAGCCCGCCGCGGCGCCAGCAGGTGTCGGAGCGTTGGTTCATGAAAAAAGGGCAGCCGTGGAAGGCTGCCCTGTTCGAGGTCGGTGGACGCCCGGATTACTTCAGGTGCTTGCCGACCAGGCCGGTCATCTCGAACATGTTGACCTGCGCCTTGCCGAAGACCTGCCTGAGCTTCTCGTCGGCGTTGATCAGGCGCTTGTTCACCGCGTCCTGCAGCTTGCCCTTCTTGATGTAGTCCCAGAGCCGCTTGACCACCTCGGTGCGCGGCAGCGGCTTGTCGCCGACGATCGACGCCAGGGCGGCGCTCGGCGTGAGCGCCTTCATGAAGGCGGGATTGGGCTTGCGCGCCTTCTTCGCGGCCGGCTTCTTCGCGGCGGCCTTCTTCGCGGCCGGCTTCTTCGCAGCGACCTTCTTCACGGCTGCCTTCTTCGCGGCGGGCTTCTTCGCCGGCGCCTTGGCGGCCGGCTTCTTCGCAGCGACTTTCTTCGCGGCGGGCTTCTTCGCCGGCGCCTTTTTCGCCGGCGCCTTCTTCGCAGCGGCTTTCTTCGCAGCCTTCTTGGCAGTGGCCATTCTCGATCCTCCTGAATCCATGTGTGCGATGTTCGTTTCGAACAGCGCGGTTTCAGAGGGAAAACGCGCTCTCTCCACAGGAGCGAAGCATGACGCGTCTTGCACGGAACGCCAACAAAAACAAGCGCTGCGAAGGCGCCGTCCGTCGGGAGTGTTGTATCGGCGACGCAATCATCGCCAGGCAGTGCGCCCGCCGTGCCGCCCTGCGTACTCAGGCAGCCTCGGTTTCACGCGCCGCGCGCTTGCGCTCGTGCTCCTTCAGGTGGCGCTTGCGCAGGCGAATGCTCTTCGGCGTGAGCTCGACCAGTTCGTCCTCGGCGATGAACTCCACCGCCTTCTCCAGCGTGAGCTGGATCGGCGGCACCAGCACGATGTGCTCGTCCTTGCCGGCGGCGCGCACGTTGGTGAGCTTCTTCTCGCGCACCGGATTGACCACCAGGTCGTTGTCGCGCGAATGGATGCCGATGATCATGCCTTCGTACAGCGGATCGCCCGGGCTGACGAACATCCGGCCGCGCTCCTGCAGTTTCCACAGCGCGTAGGCGACCGCCTCGCCGTCGTCCCGGGAGACCAGCACGCCGTTGCGGCGGTCCTCGATGTCGCCGGCCCAGGGGCCGTAGTCGTCGAACACGTGGCTCACGACGCCGGTGCCGCGGGTCAGGTTGAGGAACTCGTTGTGAAAACCGATCAGGCCGCGTGCCGGCACCCGGTAGTCGAGCCGCACCCGGCCCTTGCCGTCGGGCTCCATGTTCTGCAGCTCGCCCCTGCGCCGGCCGAGCAGCTCCATCACTGCCCCCTGGTGGGCCTCCTCCAGGTCCATGGTGAGCAGCTCGTACGGCTCCCGGCGCTCGCCGTCGACGATGCGCAGCTTCGGCCTGGGCCGTGACACCGCGAGCTCGTAGCCCTCGCGGCGCATGTTCTCGAGCAGGATCGTCAGGTGCAGTTCGCCGCGCCCCGACACGACGAAGGTGTCGGAGTCGGCGGTGAACTCGACCCGCAGCGCGACGTTGCTCTTCAGTTCGCGCTCCAGGCGCTCGCGGATCTGCCGGCTGGTGACGAACCGGCCCTCGCGGCCGGCCATCGGCGAGGTGTTGACCATGAACTCCATCGACATCGTCGGCTCGTCGACCTTCAGCACCGGCAGCGCCTGCGGCTGCGCCGGGTCGCAGACGGTGCAACCGATGTCGAGCTGCTCGATCCCGTTGATCGCGATGATGTCGCCCGCCTGCGCCTCGTCGACCACGACGCGTTCGAGGCCGCTGAAGCGCAGCACCTGGTTCACCCTGGCCGCGACCGGCGCCACGCCGGTCGCAGCCGGATCGCCGTACAGCACCGCCACCGGCTGGCCGCCGCGAATGCGCCCGCGGTTGATCCGGCCGATGCCGATCTTGCCCACGTAGCTCGAATAGTCGAGCGCCGAGACCTGCAGCTGCAGCGGCCCGTCGGGGTCGTCCTCGCGGGCCGGCACCTGTCGCAGGATCGCCTCGAACAGCGGCTTCATCGACAGCCCCGCCGAGGCCGCCGCGACCGGTCCCTCGACGCCCTGCGCGGGAAGATCCTTCAGGCTCCCGAGCGCGAAGCCGTTGACCGCCGACGCGTAGATCACCGGGAAGTCGAGCTGCTCCTCGGTGGCGCCCAGCTTGTCGAACAGGTCGAAGGTCTGGCTCACCACCCAGTCGGGGCGTGCGCCGGGCCGGTCGATCTTGTTCACCACCACGATCGGTTTCAGGCCCAGCGCGAGCGCCTTGCGGGTCACGAACCGCGTCTGCGGCATCGGCCCCTCCACCGCATCGACCAGCAGCAGCACGCCGTCGACCATCGACAGTGCCCGCTCGACCTCGCCGCCGAAGTCGGCGTGCCCGGGCGTGTCGACGACGTTGATGCGGGTGCCGGCGTACTCGACCGCGCAGTTCTTCGCGAGAATGGTGATGCCGCGTTCGCGCTCGATCTCGTTGCTGTCCATCACGCGCTCGACCATCTGCTGGTTGGCGCGGAAAGTACCCGACTGGCGCAGCAACTGGTCGACCAGCGTGGTCTTGCCGTGGTCGACGTGCGCGATGATCGCGATGTTACGGATGGCGAGACTCATGGGACGCTTCCGGTTCGGTGTATTTCGTCGCGCCGGCGCCGGCGGCGACCAGACGTTGCGGCACCAGCACGCCGTCGCGCAGCGCGGCCACGCCCAGCAGGCGCTGCGCGCCGTAGACGCGCACGCGCGCGAGGTCACGGCTGCCCGTCGCGGCCGCTACGCGCAGCTTCTGCCCGTGCAGGAAGCGCGCTTCGGCAGGTGCGTCGAGGTCGACGCGCGGCAGATCCGCCAGCAGCGCGTCGGCGGGCGCGAGCCGCGCCCGGCGCGCGGCCGGCTCGAGCGCCTCGAGCGCTTCGAGGGTGATCGCGTCGGCCACCGACAGCGCGCCGACGCGCTCGCGGCGCAGGCCCGCCAGGTGGGCGCCGCATCCCAGGCGCTCGCCGATGTCGGCGGCCAGCGTGCGGATGTAGGTGCCCTTGCCGCAGCGCACGCGAATCGTCGCGCGCGAGCCGACGAATGCCAGCGTTTCGATCTCGTGGATCACGACCCGCCGCGGCGCGCGCTCCAGCGTCACGCCGGCACGCGCGTACTCGTAGAGCGGACGGCCCTCGCGCTTGAGCGCCGAATGCATCGGCGGCACCTGCTCGATCTCTCCGACGAAGGCGGCAGCCGCGGCGCGCAATTGCGCCTCGTCGCAGCCGACTTCGCGCCGCGCGAGCACCCGCCCCTCGGCGTCGCCGGTGTCGGTGACCACGCCCAGCGCCAGTTCGGCCAGGTAGGTCTTGTCGGCATCGAGCGAATCGTGCGCGAACTTGGTCGCCTCGCCGAACAGCAGCGGCAGCAGGCCGGTGGCCAGCGGATCGAGGGTGCCGCCGTGGCCGGCCTTGCGCGCGTTCAGCAGCCGGCGCGCCCGCACCAGGGCGTCGTTCGAGCTCAGGCCTTTCGGCTTGTCGAGCAGCAGGATGCCGTCGATCGGTTCGCGAGTCTGCTTGTTCGGGGACATGCTGCTTCGTTCACCACCGGCCCGACCAGCCCGCGCCGCGCCAGCCGCGGGGCCGGCGCGATCGATGCCGGCGGCGCGGCCGATTGCTTCACACGTTCTCAATCGTCGGCGTGCTGCCTGTTCGCCTCGTCGATCAGCTTCGAGAGGACCATGGCGCGCCCGACCGACGCATCGTGGACGAAGCGCAGCTCGGGCGTGGTGTGAATGCGCACGCGGCGGCCGAGCTGCGAGCGCAGGAAGCCGGCCGCGTGGCGCAGGCCCGCGAGCGTGCTCGCCACTGCCGCCTCGTCATCGGGCAGCACGCTGAAGTACACCGTCGCGTAGGCATAGTCGGGCGTCAGCTCGACGCCGGTGATCGTGACCATGCCCACGCGCGGGTCCTTGACTTGCGCGCGCACGAGATCGGCGAGCTCGTGGTGCACCTGCTCGGTGACCCGCACGTTGCGGCTCACGCCGCCCTGACGACGAGTGGTCATCGTGCCCCCGGCGCACGCCTCACAGCGTGCGCGCGACCTCCTTGATCTCGAACACCTCGAGCTGGTCGCCTTCCTTGATGTCGCCGAAGTTCTTCAGGGACAGGCCGCACTCGAAGCCCTCGCGGACCTCGCGCACGTCGTCCTTGAAACGCTTGAGCGAATCGAGCTCGCCGGTCCAGACCACGGTGTGGTCGCGCAGCAGGCGCACTTTCGCGCCGCGGCGCACCACGCCCTCGAGCACCATGCAGCCGGCGACGTTGCCGACCTTGGGCACCCGGATGATCTGGCGGATCTCGACCAGGCCGATCGTCTCTTCCTTCTGCTCGGGCGACAGCAGGCCGGACATCGCTGCCTTCACGTCGTCGACCGCGTCGTAGATGATGTTGTAGTAGCGGATGTCGATGCCGTTGGTTTCGGCCAGGCGCTTGGCGAGCTGGTCGGCGCGCACGTTGAAGCCGATGATCACCGCCTTCGACGCGGTGGCCAGGTTCACGTCGTTCTCGCTGATGCCGCCCACTCCCTGGTGCACGATCTGCACTTTCACCTCGTCGGTGGAGAGCTTCAGCATCGCGTGCGCGAGCGCCTCCTGCGAGCCCTGGACGTCGGCCTTCACGATCAGGGGCAGGGTCTTCACCTCGCCGGCAGTCATCTGCTCGAACATGTTCTCGAGCTTGGCTGCCTGCTGTTTGGCGAGCTTCACGTCGCGGAACTTGCCCTGGCGGAACAGCGCGATTTCGCGCGCCTTGCGCTCGTCGCCGAGCACGATCACTTCCTCGCCGGCAGCCGGGACCTCCTGCAGGCCCTGGATCTCGACCGGAATCGACGGGCCGGCCTCGGCCACCGCCTTGCCGTTCTCGTCGAGCATTGCGCGAACGCGTCCGAACGACGAGCCGGCCAGCACGATGTCGCCGCGCCTGAGCGTGCCCGACTGCACCAGCACCGTGGCCACCGCGCCCTTGCCCTTGTCGAGCCGCGCCTCGATCACCAGTCCCTTGGCCGCGCCGTCGCGCACCGCGTCGAGTTCGAGCACCTCGGCCTGCAGCAGCACGTTCTCGAGCAGGTCGTCGATGCCCTGCCCGGTCTTGGCCGACACCGGGACGATCGGCACTTCGCCGCCGTACTCCTCGGGAACCACCTGGTTGGCCACCAGTTCCTGCTTGACCCGATCCGGGTTCGCCTCGGGCTTGTCGATCTTGTTCATCGCGACGACCAGCGGTACCCCCGCCGCCCTGGCGTGGTTGATCGCCTCGATCGTCTGCGGCATCACGCCGTCGTCGGCCGCCACCACCAGGATGACGATGTCGGTGGCCTTCGCGCCGCGCGCACGCATCGCGGTGAACGCCTCGTGTCCGGGCGTGTCGAGGAAAGTGACCACGCCGCGCGGCGTCTCGACGTGGTAGGCGCCGATGTGCTGCGTGATGCCGCCCGCCTCGCCGGCGGCGACCTTGGCGCGCCGGATGCAGTCGAGCAGCGAGGTCTTCCCGTGGTCGACGTGGCCCATCACGGTGACCACCGGCGGACGCGGCTCCCGGGCCGCCTCGCCGTGGTTCGCGTCCTCGACCAGGAAGGCTTCGGGGTCGTCCAGCTTCGCGGCCAGCGCCTTGTGCCCCATCTCCTCGACCAGGATCATCGCCGTGTCCTGGTCGAGCACCTGGTTGATCGTGACCATCTGGCCCAGCTTCATCAGCGCCTTGATCACCTCGGCCGCCTTCACCGACATCTTGTGCGCCAGGTCGGCCACGGTGATCGTCTCGGGCACGTGCACTTCGCGCACGATCGGCTCGCTCGCGGCCGCCGGCATCGGACCGGCCGCCTCGTGGCGCGCGCCGGCGCGATGGCGCGCGCCTCCCTTGCCGCGCCATCCGGCATCGACGGTGTCGCCGCGGGTCTTGATGCCGCGCTTCTTCGCGGCCTCTTCCGACCAGGTCGACGACAGCTTCTCGCTCTTGACGTGCTTCTTCTGGGCATCGGCCGCAGGCGCCGCGCCCGGCGCCGGCCGCCCGCCAGCGGGGCGGTGCAGCGTGCCGGTGACCGCGGTCTTGGCCGGCGCTGCCGGCGCGCCCGGCGCCGCAACTGCGGGCCTGGCGGCAGGCGCGGCCGGCGGGGCCTCCGCGGGCCTGGGCTGGGGCCTGCGCTGCAGGCTCATCAGGCGATTGATTTCGGCGACCTCGGCCTCGACCGCCTTGCGCGCACGCGCCTGCTCGGCCGCCTCTTCGGCGGCCTTGCGCGCCGCCTCGCCGGCAGCCCGCGCCTCGGCGTCGGCGCGCTCGCGCTCGGCACGCGCCGAAGAGGTGTCGATCGCCGCCGCGCGCTCGGCCTCGCGCCGCGCTTCTTCCTCGCGCCGTGCGGCCTCGGCCGCCGCCTGCGCCTCACGCTCGCGTTCGCGCTCGAGACGCTCCTGTTTTTCGCGCAGCTCGGCAGCCTGGCGCTCGAGCAGCTCGCGCTGGCGCGCCTCTTCGGCTTCGCGAAGGCGCTGCTGCTCCTCGTCGACCACCGACCTGGGCGGCACCGCAGCCGCAGCCGGCTCGGCCGGCGCGAGCTCCACCGCCGCGGTGTCGCCAATGTCGCGCTTGACGAAGACGCGCTTCTTGCGCACCTCGACCTGGATCGTGCGCGCCTTGCCGGTGGCGTCGGCCTGCTTGATCTCGGAGGTCTGCTTGCGCGTCAGCGTGATCCGGCGCTTCGGACCGTCGTCGGCGCCATGCGCGCGGCGCAGCGCAAGCAGCAGCTGCTCCTTGTCGGCCTCGGTCAGCTCGTCCTCCGGAGACCGCTTGCTGACGCCGGCGGCCTGCAGTTGCTCGAGCAACGCCTCGGCCGGCATCTTCAGCTCCGCCGCAAACTTCGCCACGTTCGTACTCGCCATGCTCATTCTTTCCGGACCTCACTGCTCAAAGCTTGTCGAATCCACACCCTCTATGCCTGCGCCCGCTCCTCGCCCGGCTGCGCCGCAGCCGCCGGCTCCGCCTCGAACCAGTGCGCGCGCGCCTTCATGATCAGGTCTCTCGCCCGCTCCTCGTCGATCGCCGTCGCTTCGACCAGTTCGTCGACCGCCAGTTCGGCCAGCCCGTCGCGCGTGTGCACGCCGGCGTCGGCCAGCTTCGCGGCGAGCTCGCGATCCATGCCCTCGAGCGACAGGAGATCCTCGGCGGTCGTGCCGATCTTCTCCTCGGTGGCGATCGCCTCGGTGAGCAGCGCGTTGCGCGCGCGGTTGCGCAGTTCGTTGACCGTGTCTTCGTCGAACGACTGGATCTCGAGCATCTCGTTGATCGGCACGTAGGCCACCTCCTCGACGGTGGTGAAACCCTCGTCGATCAGGATGTCGGCGATCTCCTCGTCGACGTCGAGCTGCGCCATGAACAGCTCGCGCACCGCACTGCGCTCGCCCTCGCTCTTGGCCTGCGACTCCTCGGCGCTCATGATGTTGATCTGCCAGCCGGTGAGTTCGGAGGCCAGCCGCACGTTGCGCCCGCCGGTGCCGATCGCCAGCGCCAGGTTGTCCTCGTCGACCACCACGTCCATGCTGCGCTTGTCCTCGTCGACCACGATCGACGAGACGTTCGCCGGCGCCAGCGCGCCGATCACGAACTGCGCCGGATCCTCGGACCACAGCACGATGTCGACGCGCTCGCCGGCCAGCTCGCCGGTGACCGCCTGCACGCGCGAGCCGCGCACGCCCACGCAGGTGCCGATCGGATCGACCCGCCGGTCGTTCGAGTGCACTGCGATCTTGGCGCGCACGCCCGGGTCGCGCGCGGCCGCCTTGATCTCGAGCAGCCCCTGCTCGATCTCGGGCACCTCGTTGGCGAACAGGTGGCGAATGAAGTCGGGTGCGGTGCGCGACAGGAACAGCTGGGGGCCGCGGCCCTCGCGATTGATCTTCGCGACGTAGGCGCGGATGCGGTCGCCCACCCGCAGGTTCTCCTTCGGGATCATCTGGTCGCGCGGCAGCCGTGCCTCGACCTTGCCCGACTCGACGATCGCGCCTTCGCGGTCCATCCGCTTGATCGTGCCCGACAGGACCGACTCGCCCCGCGCAAGGAAGTCGTTGATGATCTGCTCGCGCTCGGCGTCGCGGATTTTCTGCAGGATGACCTGCTTGGCCGCCTGCGCGCCGATGCGCCCGAGGTCGACCGGTTCGAGTTCTTCCTCGATGAAGTCGCCGACCTGGATGTCGGGAATGTGCTTCTGCGCCTCCGACAGGATGATCTGGATGTCGTGGTCTTCGAGTTCGCCGTCGGGCACCACCTGCCAGCGGCGGAACGACTCGGACTCGCCGGTCATGCGATCGACCGACACCCGCACGTCGACTTCTTCCTTGAAGCGCTTCTTCGTGGCGGAGGCCAGCGCACTCTCGAGCGCGCCGAACACCACCTCGCGCGCGACGTTCTTCTCGCGCGCCAGCGCATCGACCAGCAACAACACTTCCCGGCTCATTTCCGCCTCTCCTGGAACTTCAGCTTCGGCACCAGCCGAGCCCGCTCGATCTCGTCGAGCGCAAACACGAGCTTGCGCATCGGCGCTGCCGCGCCGGCCGCTTCCGCGGCCTGCTGCGCCTGCTGCGACTTTGCTGCCTTGCCCGGCGCGCGCTTCGCGCCAGGCTTCGAACCTGCCTTCCTGCCCTTCGCGCCTGCCGGGCGCGCAGCCTCGGGCTCGATCAGCTCGAGGCCATAGCGCCCTTCGTCCTCCAGCGTGAGCACGCCTTCGAAGTTGCGCCTTCCTTCGAGCGCCCGGCGCAGCCTCACGCTGACCTCGACGCCGGCGAAGCGCTCGAAGTCGGCCGGCTTCTTCAACGGCCGGTCGAGCCCCGGCGACGACACTTCCAGCCGCGCGTAGTCGATGCCCTCGACCTCCAGCACGCGCGACAACTGGCGGCTGACCTTCTCGCAGTCGTCCAGCGAGATGCCCGACGGCGCGTCGATGTAGACGCGCAGCAATCCGTTCTGCGCGTACTCGACGTCGACGAGCTCGTAACCCATGCCGGCCAGGGTGCGCTCGATGATCGCCTGCGTCGACGTCATCTGTGCGGACACTCGCGAACCCCCTGCCGGCCACTGCCGACGCTTGCCCGCCCGACGCCGACCCGATGCCGGCGCGACCGGAAAAAAAAATGGGCCTTTCGAGCCCATTTCTTCGAGCACGCCGCCCGTGCCCGATGCGCCTGCGCCCCCGGATGACGTCGTCCGGATCGCTGTCTCGCAACTGCCGAAGCGGCGATTTTGTTAATTGCGCATTATAGCCCGAAAAGGCCACCCGGGCACGCATGCAGTCTCGGCAGCGTGACGTCCCGGGTCAGCCTTCGCCGCGCTGCCCACCGCCCGAGCGCCCGCCGCGCCGGCCGCCGCCGGGTCTGCCTCGCGCGCCGCCGCGCGACGGTCCCTGCCCCTGGCCGCCACCCTGCGGACCGCGTCGCCCCTGTCCTTGCGACGGGCCCTGTCCCTGCGCGCGCTTGCCTTGCCGGCCGCGCCCGTCCGGCTGGCCACCGCGGCCGAACATCCCGGGCCCGCCGGCGATGCCGCCCGACCTGCCGGTGTCCATCGGACCGGTGAAGCCCACCGTCCGCGCCGAACGGCCGCGCGCCTTGCCGAAGCCGCTGCGCTTGCCGCCGGCCGGCTGCGCTCCCTCGCCCTTGCGCACCGCGCGGGTGATGCCCTCGAGGTGCGCATTGGCCGAGCGCGGCTGCCATTCGTCGTCGTCCATCGGGTCGTAGCGTGGTGTGCTCTCCTCGGGAAGCGCCCGGTTGCCGATCGAATCGGCCGGATCTTCCTCGTCCTCGTACCCGTCGTCCCGATAGTCGTCGTCGCCGGCCTGCCGTTCGCGTACCGCTTCGCTTCGCGGCGCCTCCTGCGGGTCGATCGCCACGGGCGGCTCTTCGCGGGCGCCCTGCGCATCGGCACTCCCGGTTCGCCTCGGCGTGCCGGCCGCTTGCGGGGCGGATCCGGCGCGCCGGATCGCCTGCATCAGTGCCTGCACCTCCGCGTCGCCCAATTCGGCCCAGCGACCGCGAGCCAGGCCGCGCGGCAGGGCCAGCGGGCCGAATCGCAGGCGCACCAGCCGGCTGACGGTCAGGCCCACCGCCTCGAACATCCGGCGCACCTCGCGATTGCGGCCTTCCGCAATGACCGCGCGGTACCAGGCGTTGGCGCCGTCGCCACCGAGGTCTTCGAGCACGGCGAACTTCGCCGGCCCGTCCTCGAGCGGCACGCCGCCGAGCAGGGCCTCGCGTGCGTCGTCCTCGATGCGCCCCAGCACCCGGACCGCGTACTCGCGCTCCCAGCCGTATCGCGGATGCATCAGCTTGTTGGCGAGGTCGCCCGAAGTGGTGAACACCAGCAGGCCTTCGGTATTGAAATCGAGCCGCCCCACCGCGACCCAGCGCGCGCCTTTCAGCCTGGGCAGCCGCTCGAACACCGTGACCCGCTGGCCGGGGTCGTCGCGCGTGCAGATCTCGCCCGACGGCTTGTGATAGAGCAGCACCCGCGGCGCCGCCGGCACCGCGCGGCGGTTGATCGTGCGCCCGTTGACGCGCACCTGGTCGGTCGGACCGATGCGCTGGCCGATGTGCGCCGGCTGGCCGTTGACCGATACCCGCCCGGCGAGGATCAGTTCTTCCATATCGCGCCGCGAGCCCAGGCCGGCGTCGGCAAGCACCTTGTGCAGTTTCGGCTGGTCTTCGGCCGGCATCCGTCGCGCCGCGCGCTTGCGCGGATCGGCGGCATCGAGCCCGATCACGGCGCCGCTGGCATAGACCGGCAGCGGATCGGGCTCGGCCTGCGGCGGGCTGGCCGCGGCATCGCCGCCCGGTTCCGGCGCGTCGGTGCCGGCGCGCGCCCCGGAATCTGCCTGCGCGTCGGCGGGTTCGCCGTCGCGCGGGGCGCCGCGGCCGCGTCGCGACCCGGAACGCCCGCCCCGGCGCCGATTGAACATGTTGCGCGGCGCGCGTGGCCCGCGCTCGGCGCCGGCTGCCGCGTTCGCGGGCTCGCCGCCCGCTGCAGCCGCTTCGTCGGCGTTCGACGACGGCGCTCCAGCCTGTTCGGCTGCGCCGTGCCGTGTCGGCCGCACCGGGTCGGCCACTGCGGCGTCGTGCGCGCCTTCGCTCGGATGTTCGCTGTTCAAGAGAGTGCCCTCACGGGGTGCGTTGCAGGGGAATGGGGATGACCTTGGCATCGGGCTCGGCGTCGGGGTCGGGGTCGGCGTCGGACCCGGAATCGGTGTCGGGCCCGGAATCGGTGTCGGGCCCGGACCCCGCATCGGCATCGGTTGCCGCGTCGACCAGCGCATCCACCGAGACCGGCTGCCCCGCCGGCGCATCGTCGGGCTGCAGCAGCGCGTCCTGCCCGTCTTCGCCAGCGAACTCGATGACGCGCTGCGCGATCGCCTCGACTGCGCCGGGTGTCTGCCCGGGCTCGAGCAAGGGCGGCAGTTCGCCGAGCGAGCGCAACCCGAGATCGTCGAGGAACTGGCGCGTGGTGCCGAGCAGTTCGGGCCGGCCGAGCACCTCCTTGTGGCCGATCACCTCGATCCAGCCGCGCTCCTCGAGCGTCTTGACCAGCTGGGACGAGACGGTCACGCCGCGGATCTCCTCGATGTCGCCGCGAGTCACCGGCTGACGGTACGCGATGATCGCCAGCGTCTCCATCAGCGCCCGCGAATAACGGGGCGGCTTCTCCGGATTGAGCCGCTCGAGGTACGGTGCCATCTGCGGCGTGCTCTGGAAGCGCCAGCCGGTGGCGAGCGCGGCCAGCTGCACGCCCCGCCCCTGCCAGTCGTCACGCAGTTCGTCGAGCAGCGCGCGCACCGTATCGGCGGCGATCTCCTCGTCGAAGAGGCGGCGCAACTCGGCGACGTTCATCGGCCGGGGCGCGCACAGCAGCGCGGCCTCGATCACGATCTTGGCTTCCTGCGTGTTCATCGGAACGATACGTATCGGCGCTGGCTGGCGCTCATCGGCACGGCTCGTGCGAAAAGGATCGAAAAGACTCGAACGGGCGATCTGCCACGCCCGCAGGCATTGACCTCATGCATCGAACGGGTCGAGCCGGAGCGCGCAAACGCGGCAGCTTCGGCATCGACGGAGTGAGGCCGGACAGTGCCGAACCGGCACGTCGGGCCGCGGGTGCAGGGCTCTCGTCCGGTGCAACGGCCCCGAGGGCCCGCTGCCGGAGGCCTGCTGCTGACGGCCCCGCCATCTTCCCGTCTGCATCGGCGACCGCGAAATCATACACGAAGCCCGGACGCACTGCGGCGCAGGAAAGAAAAACCCGCCAGCGGCATCGCCACTGGCGGGTTTTCTGATCTGGTTGCGGGGGCAGGATTTGAACCTGCGACCTTCGGGTTATGAGCCCGACGAGCTGCCAGACTGCTCCACCCCGCGTCTGTCTGGAACTCGTCAATATACCAGTGTGCGACGCCTTCGCGCAAGTCGGCGCGGCGCGCCGCCGTCGACGCGCGTCGATCCCGGCCGACCCGCTGCTACACTCGCGCGAACCCCCTGCCCCATCCCATGAAGTTCTGCTCGGTCTGCGGCCATGAAGTCCAGTTGAGCGTCCCGCCCGGCGACAACCGGCCGCGCTACGGCTGTGCGCACTGCGGGACGATCCACTACCAGAACCCCAGGCTGGTGCTGGGCACCGTCCCGGTGTGGCAGGGCCAGGTGCTGCTGTGCCGGCGGGCGATCGAGCCGCGCTACGGTTTCTGGACGCTGCCCGCGGGCTTCATGGAGAACGGCGAGACCACCGGCGAAGGCGCGCAGCGCGAAACCGTCGAGGAGGCCGGTGCACGCATCGCGCTGGGCGAGCCGTTCTCGATGATCGACGTGCCGCACGTCAATCAGGTGCACGTCTTCTATCTCGCCGAGATGCTCGAGCCGTCGCTCGATCCCGGCCCGGAGAGCCTCGAAGCGAAGCTGTTCGCCGAAACCGCGATTCCCTGGGACGCGATCGCGTTCCGCACGGTCGAACAGACCCTGCGCTGGTATTTCGCCGATCGTGCGCGCGGCGCCTTCTCGATGCACGTCGGCGCGTTCCGCCAGCGCCCGCCCGGCAAGGCCTGAGGAACGCGCCCGGGCCCGGTTCACACTGCCGACGATCCCGAACCCATGGCCGCACCACCGCGACGCGCACTCGCCTGGGTCGGTTGGCGTGATCCGCTGCCCGACCCGGCGCAGGCCCTGCGCGAACCCAACGGACTGCTCGCCGCGGGCGCCGACCTGTCGGCCGCGCGGCTGCTCGAGGCGTACCGCCACGGGATCTTCCCGTGGTACACGCAGGGCGAGCCGGTGTTGTGGTGGTCGCCCGATCCGCGCATGGTGCTGTATCTCGACGAGTTCAAGGCGAGTCGCTCGCTGCGCCAGACGATGCGGCGCGCGCGTCGCGACGGGCACTGGCGGCTGAGCCTCGATGCCTGCTTCGAGCGCACGATGCACGAATGCGCGCTGCCGCGCGAAGGCCGGCGCGGCACCTGGATCACGCCGGACATCGTCGCGGCCTATGCCGGGTTGCACCTGGCCGGCGCCGCGCATTCGGTGGAAGTGTGGAACGACGAGCGCCTGGTCGGCGGACTCTACGGCGTGTCGATCGGGCGGATGTTCTTCGGCGAATCGATGTTCACGCGCGTGCCCGACGCGTCGAAACTGGCGCTGGCTGCGCTGGTGCGGCTGCTGCGCTCCAACGGTTTCCGCATGATAGACTGCCAGCAGGACACCCGCCACCTGGCCTCGCTCGGAGCGCGCGTGATTCCCCGCGCATCGTTCCTGCAGCAGGTCGCCGAACTCGTGCGGCAACCCGCACCCGACTGGCAGGCGTTGAGCATCGAGCTACCGGACGCATGACGCAACTCGAGGCACTGCCGTTCGCGGCACTCCAGTTCTACGCGACCGCGCCCTACCCCTGCAGCTACCTGCCCGGGCGCCAGGCACGCTCCCAGGTCGCCACGCCGAATCACCTGATCAACGCCGACATCTACAGCGAACTGGTCAAGGCCGGGTTCCGGCGCAGCGGCATCTTCACGTACCGCCCGCATTGCGACGGCTGCCGGGCCTGCGTGCCGGTGCGCGTGCCGGTGACCACGTTCGAGCCGTCACGCAGCCAGCGGCGTGCCTGGAGAATGCACCGCGGGCTGCGCACGCTGGTGGCCCGCCTCGGGTTCTCGCCGGAGCACTACGAGCTGTACCTGCACTACCAGGCCTGCCGGCATGCCGGCGGTGGCATGGACCACGACAGCCGCGAGCAGTACGCGCAGTTCCTGCTGCAAAGCAAGGTGAACACGCGCCTGGTCGAATTCCGCGAAGCCGACGGCACGCTGCGAATGGTGTCGATCATCGACATCCTCGAAGACGGCCTGTCCTCGGTCTACACCTTCTTCGATCCGCGCCCGCCGGGAGCGAGCTACGGCACCTACAACATCCTCTGGCAGATCGAGCAGTGCCGCCAGCTCGGGCTGGCAAACCTCTACCTCGGCTACTGGATCGCCGAAAGCCCCAAGATGTCGTACAAGGCGAACTTCCGGCCGATCGAGTGCCTGGTCGATGGCCAATGGACGCGGTGCGCGGATGCCGGAACCGGCGGCGCCCGATGAATCCGTATGCACTCGCCCGCCCCTTCCTGTTCGCGCTCGACCCCGAGGACGCACACGAGCTGACGCTCGGGGCGATCGATCGCGCCGCCCGCCTCGGCGCGCTGCAGCTGGTTGCCGGATGCCCGGTCGACGACCCGGTCGAAGTGATGGGGCTGCGCTTTCGCAATCGCGTCGGCCTGGCGGCGGGGCTCGACAAGAACGGCGCGCACGTCGATGCGCTGGCCGCGATGGGCTTCGGCTTCATCGAAGTGGGCACGGTCACGCCGAAGCCGCAGCCGGGAAATCCGAAGCCGCGGATGTTCCGGCTGCCGCAGCGCGAGGCGCTGATCAACCGGATGGGCTTCAACAACGACGGCGTCGACGCCTTCGTGGCGAACGTGCGCCGCGCGAAGTGGCGCGGCGTGCTCGGGCTGAACATCGGCAAGAACGCGACCACGCCGATCGAACGCGCGGTCGACGACTACCTCGCCTGCCTCGAGCGGGTCTACGGGCACGCGAGCTACGTGACGGTGAACATCTCGTCGCCGAACACGAAGAACCTGCGCCAGCTGCAGGGCGGCGACGCGCTCGACGAACTGCTCGCCGCGCTGCAGGCACGCCGCGCCGAACTGGCCGCGCTGCATGGCAGGCGCGTGCCGCTCGCGCTGAAGATCGCGCCCGATCTCGACGACGATCAGGTCGCGGCGATCGCCGCACTGCTCGCGCGGCACGGAATCGACGCGGTGATCGCCACCAACACCACGGTGTCGCGCGAAGCGGTGGCGGGCCTGCCGCATGCCGACGAGGCCGGCGGGCTCTCGGGCGCTCCGGTGCTCGAACCTTCGAATCGGGTGATCCGCGAGTTGCGCCGCACGCTGCCGCGCGACTACCCGATCATCGGTGTCGGCGGCATCCTCAGTGGCGACGATGCGCGCGCCAAGGTCGCGGCCGGCGCGACGCTGGTGCAGCTCTACACCGGGCTGGTCTATCGCGGGCCCGCGCTGGTGGCGCAATGCGCGCGCGCCCTCGCCGGGCCTGGCCGCCGATAAAGCGGTATCCTACGTTCATCTTTGCACGACCCTGCCACACCCACCCCTGGAGCCACTCCCATGCACGAAAACGCGCTGCCCATCCTCGGGCAGGATACCTACGGCTTCGACGCGCGCGGCGTCGCCAAGCGCTTCCGCCACGCCGCGATCTTCGGCGCGCTGTCGGCGCTGCATCCCGGCGAGACGATGCGCTTCATGAACGACCACGATCCGCTGCCGCTGCTCAACCAGATCGTCGGGCATTTCGGCGAGGCGGTGGAGATCAGCTACGTGAGCCGCAATCCGGGGGAAATCGTCATCGACTTCCGGGTGCGCTGAAAACGCACTGCGT
>WBZO01003274.1_pt1 | contig 19200 bp, 20 predicted proteins | sample 5204261 | NCBI WGS metagenome assembly WBZO01 (sample SAMN12412400, study PRJNA552823) | activated sludge metagenome | isolation source: activated sludge from anammox sidestream of wastewater treatment plant... | place: USA: North Carolina | collected 2017-09
AGGAAGACACCGGTACGAGCCAGCGCCCGCGAGGAGAATCACTCGCGGGCGCTGGTCAGTGCTGTTCATGTCACTCGGCGACTGATCACTCAGCTTTGCGTGCGTCACCAAGACTGCAAACCACAACGGTGTAGACGCCGCCGGAACCATCCGGTGTGACGCTGATGTTGGCGATCTTCAGGTTTGGATACTGACCAGTCGAGCGATCCCGGCTGAGCCAGTTGTTCACGCTATCCATGGCAGCCTTCGGATCGGCAGCGGCGCCGGGGCTATGGAACAGAAAGACCCGCGTATCCGCAGCGGAAAGATTGAGCATTACCGTGTTGCTCCCACCGTGAACCGGCCACGTTCGTCGTGGACGCGGCTTGTACGTCAACCGTCACCACTTCGACGGTCAATGGAGTATAGAACCAGCGCGCCTCATCTGCGCAAGTTGTGGCGCCCCTGAGCTCCTGTTCAGGCAATTCCGCACCAGTTCACCACAAAAGCGGCCATTGTTTTGAGCGTCGGGTTCAGACTGTCGAGGTCGAGCCATTCGTCAGCGGCGTGACTGTTGCCCCCTCTGGCGCCGAAACAGGTGGATGGAACACCGTTGAAGATGTAGTAACGCATGTCATTGACGGCTGTGCGCACGTCGCGAGCGCACGGCTGACCGGTAGTCTCCCGATGAGCGTCATCGAGACATGTGACGAAATCTGATGACGTGTCCAGCAGCACCCCTTCGGTCTGGAATCCATCCCAGACGATGAGCGGCGGATGGGAGGCGAGCCATTCATCACTTGCTGCGGCTCTGGCGATCGCCTCGTCGACTGTGGAGCGCAGCTCGGCGACCGTCGTGCCGGGAAAGAGACTGACTCGGCAGCGAAGCTCACACGATCCCGGGACTGTGCTGGGCCAGTCGCCGCCGGAAATGACGCCGATATTGAGATTGATCGGATGATGGTGCTGGGCGAAAAGCGGATGGACATCGACGTTGAAGTCGGCATCGAGCTGCTGGAGCGCCTGCATAATCGGAATCGTTCTGGTGATGGCGTTGACCCCTTGCCACGCCCGTCCGGCATGAGCAGACCGTCCCGTCACCAGAACCCGAAACCAGACGACTCCCAGATGTCCGGTAACGATCTGATCGTGGACGGGTTCGGTGACCAGCGCCGCGTCGGCGCGATCCCGGAGTGAAGCAGCCAGTGAACCATTGCCGGTGCACTCTTCTTCGATAACGCTGTGGACGATGAGGTCGCCCTGCAGCGTAATGCCCAGGTCCGCCAGGAGTCGGACCAGCATCAGGTTGAGGCCGATACCGCTTTTCATGTCGTTTGCGCCCCGGCCGTACATGGTTCGTCCGACGATGTCGGCGGCCCAGGGATCATGAGTCCAGGCGTCGATTGGGTCGGGACTGACTACGTCCACATGCCCGTTGAGAATCAGCGATCTGCCGCCTCCGGCGCCCGGGCATTTGCCGGTCAGATTCGGCCGACCCGCGAAAGGCACACCACTTCTCCCCGCATTCGGTAAGGTCAGGAGACTGTCGTCGAGTTCCCAGAGCTCGGTTGTCATACCCGATGCGGACAGATCATCGGCAATCCATTCCTGTATCGGCCGTTCGTCTCCCAGCAGGCTCGGTATGCGTACCAGACTGCTGATCGTTTCGACCAGTGAGTCGTGTTCCTGCTCAATATGTTCGTACAGGGCCTCTTTGGCATCAGACGCCCGGTGAATCGCGTTCAAACGTCTCCTCCCTCATGAATGATCAGTGTCCCGACCAGCAATGGTATCGCCAGAACACGGTTCAGCAGAAGAGCACCGGCGCGCGTGGTACACTCTCGGGCGCCCTGAAATGGCGCCATAGCCAAGCGGTAAGGCACGGGTCTGCAAAACCCTGATCGGCGGTTCGAATCCGCCTGGCGCCTCCATCCAGACGAGACGACACAGTCCCGTTTGCCCTCCGGAGTGTTCTCATGACCGCACAGTACGCCTGGCAGGGCCGGTTCATCCGCGTTCGCCTGCAGCCGGTTGGTGAGCCGGGCACACAACGATACTGGGAGGTGGTCGAACGTCCCCCGGCGGTGGTCATTGTGGCCCTGACTGTGCAGCGGGAGGTCATCCTGGTGCGCCAGTATCGGCCGCCGATCAACCAGGAAACGCTGGAACTGCCGGCGGGCATCATCGAGCCTGGCGAGTCGGCCGAGCAGGCGGCGAAACGCGAACTCGCAGAGGAAACGGGATACGCGCCAACACGAGTGAAGATGGTCATGTCGCTCTTCATGTCGCCGGGTTACACCGACGAGCGTCTGGACCTGGTGCTGGCAACCGGATGTCGACCCATGACCGGATTCAACGATCGCGATCCGCGCACGACTGTCGAGCTGCTGAAGTCGGACGATATTGGCCGCTTTCTGGATAGCGTCGATCAGAGACCGGTCGATGCCAAGACATTCGGCGGTCTCCTCTTGCTGCTCAGCAACAGCACGCTTGATGACTGATCGCCCGGCGAACGTACCTGAGAGCGCGACAGCTCCTATGAACGTACTGGTACTTTTGCCACCGGTCTTCTCCTCCCACTGACTCATACGAATCCGCGTGGACCGGACCGTACTGTTGCCCTGAGAAACCGCCATCGATGTGCGGCCAGGGGGGCAATGCGTGATGCTGACTCGCCGACTGCTGATTGTGGATGAACAGACACTCTTTGGAGAGGGGGTACGAGCCACCTTGTGCACGTACCCACAGTACCGCGTGATCGGCGAATGCGACACTGCGCACCGGGCATTGCAATTCGCCGAAGACCGTCGACCTCATCTGGCGCTGGTTTCGGGTTCGTTGACTGGATTGACCGGCATGACACTGATCAGTTCACTGGCGGAACTGCGAGTTCCATGCGCGGCCGTGGCGCTGGTACCGGTACTCTCTCCGGAGGTTGTGCGAGAGGCGCGAAATGCTGGCGCCGTTGGGATCGTCAGCCGGGCTGTAGAACCTGGTGAACTGGTGGTGGCGTTGAATCGGGCCATGGTCACCATTGGTAACCCGCCCCAAACGGGTCCCGGTGCTCCTGGCGCTTCGCCATTGACCACCCGAGAGATCGAAATCCTCGATTGCGTGGCGCAGGGCTTTTCCAACAGAGAGATCGCCGAGGCCCTCTTCCTCACTGAGAAAACCGTGAAAAATCACATGACGTCGGTCTTCCGCAAGCTCGAAGTCGACGACCGCGTGCAGGCACTCCTGGCGGCAGTGCGGCGAGGGTGGGTCACCTTTGGCAATGGGTCCGCGTATGATTCCGGCACGCGTCGATCGGCCTGACACTCGGGAGGACCATATGCCGGATTCGATCTGGGACGTCACGGATACCTGGCGGGAGACGTGGCCGGGAGTAACGGGTGGCGTTCTGGCGGTGCGTGGATTTCAGCCGGACGGACGATCTGCGGCGTTCGATCAGAGTCTGTCAGAAACCGAAGAAGCGATCAGGAGCCAGTTTGCCAACATGGAGCGGGAGGCGATCCGGCGGACCGCCAGGTTTGATCCCTACCATCGGTACTACCGGTCATTCGGGCAGAACTATCATGTGCAGTTTCAAATCGAATCGATCGCCAAAAAGGGACGCAAGATTCCCCGCCGCCAGATGCTGGTGGAAATCGGATTCAAATGGGAATTGCTCAACGGGATTCTCACCGGCGTCCATGATCTCGCGGAGGTGACGCCGCGGGTGGTGCTCGACGCTCCCAAGGAACCAGTCAGCTATTCCGGCTATGGCGGAGATCTCGCAGAAGTGCGGCAGCGGGATATGTACTACAGCGATGCGACCGATGTGCTGTCCAGTATCGTCGGAGGCCCGTCACAGCATGCACGGGTCACGGATACAACCAGCAGCGCGCTCTTTGTCGTGTACGGAGTGCCGGGTGTTGAGCCCGGAATCGTGGATGTGCATCTACAACATCTGTGGGGAGATGTGCAACTCGTGGCCCCGGGTGTGGAACTCGTCGAGCTGTCGATTCGCTCAGCCTGAAGTCGCGTCGATGACGCGACGAGCGATATCGGAACGGCAGAAACGACCGGCAAAGGAGATACGCCGGGCGCGGGCATAGGCCGTCCGGGCCGCAGCTTCCCAGGTCGCGCCCATGCCGACAGCGGTGAGCACCCTGCCACCAGAGGTCAGCAGTGTGCCATCCTCGGCGAATCGGACCCCGGCGAAGAAGACTTCAGAGTCGGGTAACGGACCCTCGTTCTCAATCGTCTGACCGCTGCTGTATGGACCGGGATAACCACCTGAAGCAAGCACCACCCCGACAGCCTTGCGATCCGACCAGACCGGAGGAGATTGACCGGCCAGATCGCCGCAGGAGGTCGCGCGCAGCAGCGGGTAGAGATCACTCTCGAGCAGTGGCAGGATGACTTGTGTTTCCGGATCACCGAAACGGGCATTGAACTCCAGGACCTTCGGTCCGTCCGCGGTCATCATCAGACCCGCGTAGAGCACTCCCTGCATCGGCGCACCTTCAGCCGCCATGGCATCGACAACAGGCTGCAGAATCGTCGCCGTGACCTCTCGAATCACCTCGCCATCGATGTCAGGAACCGGGGAGTAGGCCCCCATACCGCCTGTGTTGGGCCCCTCGTCCGCGTCGTAGGCGCGTTTGTAATCACATGCCGGGAGGAGCGGGATCACATGCGAACCATCGGTCAGGGCCAGTACTGATACTTCAGTGCCCTCCAGATATTCTTCGATCAGAAGTCGCCCGCATGGTTCACCAAGCAAGGTTCCGTCGAACATTTGCCTGCAGATCCCGGCAGCGTCATCGCGCGATTCGGCGATGACGACTCCTTTGCCCGCCGCCAGCCCGTCCGCCTTGATAACGACCGGAGGGTTGAAGCCGGACAGCGCGGAGCGGATGGATGCTGGATCCGCGCAGATGGTGGCTCGGGCCGTGGGTACGCCGGCCCGCTCCATGAGGTCCTTGGCCCATGCTTTGCTGCTTTCGATTCTTGCGGCGCTTCGCGAAGGACCCATCACCGGGATTTGCTGCTGACGCAGTGCATCGGCCAGCCCGGCTGCCAGAGGTGCTTCCGGTCCCACGACGACGAGGTCTGCGCGTCGGGAGGTGGCAAGGGAGGTGATCCCTTCGATATCGAGCACGCCGATAGAAACGTTTTCGCCGAACTGCGCCGTGCCGGGGTTGCCGGGAACCGTGACGATCGACCCGATGCGTGGACTGCGGGAGAGTGACCAGGTGAGCGCGTGTTCGCGCGCGCCGCTCCCGACCACGATGACTCGATCACCCATGCGATCCCTCGTTTCGCCGCTGCGCGCTACTTGCGTGGTTTGACGAGCAGCCAGAAGAGATAGATACCAACGGCGGCAAGTAGTCCGATACCCAGAGCGATGGCCAGGGCGGTCAAATCAGGCTCGGCCGGATCTTCGGAAAGTTGCACCTGGCCGAGCGTACGTGTCGCCGCTGATTCGTCGGAAGGAGTGGCATTCGGCGATGCGACAGGTGACGCCAGCGGCGAGGCGATGGGCGATGCCACTGGAGTGGCGCCGTTTGCGACCGTGAACACAAAGGATCCGCCGTGGGAATCGTCATCTTCGCCGGAAACCGATGTCCAGTTGACTGTGTACTCCCCAGCCGGCAGATTGTCGGAAAGAGTGACCACCAGGTGCTTCCGGTCGGGATCCATGAGATCGATCGCAGCGTCTTCGTTGTCAACGCGATTCCCGTCAGGCCCGATCACCTCGGCCGTCGAACCTTCTGCCAGTTCCTCGGAAAACCACATCTCCACCCGAGCGGGTGGCTGGTCGACGTGCGAGTCTGCCGCGGGCACCGATTCGGAGAGTTCCGCGTGGGCTGAAACGTCGATTGCGCTCAGGCTGGTGCAAAGCAGAGCGACGAGCAAAAGACTGAAAGATCTGAACAGCATGATGAAGACTCCTGACGATAGACGGTGCGGGGGAATCCGCCATCTTCTGCAATGATCCCCTGAAACGTGGCATCAGCGCCACCGGCGTCGGCAGGAGCGAGAAACGACAGCCGGCATGCGCCGGCTGTCGTCGTGGGTTCAGGACATCTTTTCGCTGTGCCTAGTAGTGGATGACGACTCTGGTGCCGATTGGAGCCCATTCATACATCCAGGCAGCGACATCCAGCGGCAGATTGACGCAACCATGACTCATCACCGCCCCGAAGTTGTTGTGCCAGTAGGTGCCGTGAATTGCATGTCCGACATCTGTGAAGTACATCACCCAGGGAACGTCGGGCACGTTGTAATACTCTCCCCCGAGCACCCCGGACATTGTCTGGGAGGGGAGTTTGGAGTTGATGTAGAAGGTACCGGTCGGCGTATCGAATCCGGGCCGCCCGGTGCTGACATACGACTCCATCACGACCCAGCCACCCTGGTAGGCGATCATGTACTGTGAGGTCAGGTTGATGTCGATCACCCGCTCACCGTCGGCGGGCGGTCCCGGCGGAATGAAAAGGTCTTCGCTGTAGGTTGGAAGGTCTCCCTGTGGTTGGCGGGACATTTCCGCGCCATAGCGCTGAGCCAGAACTTCTCCGACTGGAATCTTCCAGACACCCTTGGTGGATGTCCACGCTAACTGACCTCGCTCAAAGACCTGGTAGGTAACTCCCTGCTTTATGTATTCCTGAGTGACCGGGTTGCCAAGATAGGCGGCCTCACCGGTGGATTCCCAGAAATCCTTGAACGCAAACTGCACGGAATGCTGAGTTTCCGGAACGTATCGCCATGTGGCGGTGTTTTCTTGTGCCGCATCTTTTTCAGAGAGCGGCACCCAGGCGATCAGTTCCTGAGCCAGATCACGCGAGGCGTGAAACGCGTTCTCAGTTCTCAACCCTGGCACCGGCGAACGGAAGATTGTGACCGGTTTGAGTTCTGAGCCGATATTGCCGAAATGGACGTATTGTCCGTTCGGATCTTCAGGCCAGTACTCCATGCGGACGAACTCGAAATACTGGACGATGCGGCCGTCGACCTTGAACTCCGGCGTGACCGGGTTGCCCATGCTCTCGACGCCCCACTCGCGCCAGGTGTCGAGGAAGTACCCGTCAATACTCTGGCCGGTCTCCTCGATGTACACCGTTCGTGGCGCCGTCCAGTCGGCGCTGGCCCGCGACGGAAACGCGATCGCCGGTGCGACCATGGCCAGCAGGACAGCCGCCAGCGTCAGCAGTCTCAGCATCCTGCGAGAGGTCCGGCGCACACCGGAGGCGGGAGAGACGTTGCCGCTCAACCCGGAATGTTTCATTGGAGTTCTCCCTTTTCTTCCCTGACGACCGTGTGCACTGCACTGCCGCCCTTGCTGTTTCTACGCGCGGTGTGCCCGCCTCACAACATTTAAGACGCACGACGAGCGGATTCGGTAACGTGCTCGACGCGGGATCAACGTTCAGTCACAGATTGTCAAACCTGTCCGACGTCCGTTCCTCGAGGCGGAGGGCAGGAGGAAGCTCGTTTTCGTCGTTACCATTGCATTTTAGCATGTCCGTACACTCCTGCAAGAGGTACGGACATGCTTTGCCTGGACGTCAATGGCTTGGTCAGATCACCTTCGCATCTCAAAATCGAGACTGATATCGAGCGACGGGGCCGAGTGTGTCAGTGCACCAATCGAAATTAAATCCACCCCCGTCGCTGCGACACTCGCGACATTGTCTAGTGTAATCCCTCCCGACGCTTCCATCAGAGCCTGACCGGCCACCAGTTGCACGGCTTTGCGCATCTCGCCGATCGGCATGTTGTCCAGCATGATGATGTCGGCGCCAGCTGCAAGTGCCTCGGCGACTTCGTCCAGATTGGTCACCTCGACTTCGATTGCCAGCGTGTGTGGGGCGGCAGCTCGAGCCCGACGCACAGCCTGCGTCACCCTGTCCGGACCACCTACCGCAGCCAGGTGATTGTCCTTAATCAGCACACCGTCCGACAGACCAAACCGGTGATTGTGCGCTCCACCCGCCACCACCGCGGCCTTTTCCAGCACACGCATGCCTGGGGTGGTTTTTCTGGTATCGACAATTCTGGCGTTTGTTCCACGGACAGCATCCGCGTACTGCGAGGCAACGGTGGCGACACCGCTGAGGCGTTGCGCAAAGTTCAGGGCGACGCGTTCGGCGAGCAGTATCGAACGAGCGTTGCCTTCTATCGTGGCCACGCTGGTGCGTGACGTGATCCGGGATCCGTCGGGGACCAGCGTGCTGTACACCAGTGAGGCATCGACCCTTTCAAAAACCGCCTGGGCGACTGCGAGCCCGAAGATGATGCCGTCGGCTTTGGCCAGCATTGTGGCTCGGGCCTGCCGGTCGGGGGAGATTGTGCTGTTGGAGGTCACATCTCCTGACCCGATGTCCTCGGCAAGAGCCAGATCGACAATGGCGGTCAGTGCATAGGTGCGAGCATCGTGAGTCACTGGTTGTTCACTCGATCAAATTCAGATTGCCAGCAATTCGGTGAAATGCGCTTCGTCGTCGTATGGCCCGATCAGCGCCAGATTGAGTTTGTCGGAACGGAAAAGCTCCTGTGACAGTTCATGGACCTGCTCGGCAGTGACCGCTTCGATTTCCTCCATGACCTGCTCCGGAGTCTTGATTTCGCCATACACGAGTTCCTGGCTGCCAACCCATGAGGCAACACTGCGACTGTCTTCCAGGCCCATCAGCAATCGGCCCTTGCGAAGCTCTTTGGTGCGGCGAAGCTCCTCCTCCGGAACGGGGGTATCGCGAAGCTTTCGCAGTTCGTCGACGATCGCCGTAATGGTCTCGTCGACTCTGGCCAGATCGGTGCCGGCGTAGATCACCGCCTGGCCGACGTCTTCGTACGGCCGGAAGTATCCGTAGACGGAATAGACGAGACCGCGCTTTTCCCGGATTTCCTGGAAGAGCCGGGAACTCATACCCGATGACAACACGGCTTCGATCGTTCCCTGCACATAGCGACGCTCGCTGGTATAGGGGAGTGCCGGGAGCGCAACACAGAGGTGTGCCTGCTCGGTTTCCTTCGTGTGCACCCGCGCGCGAGCACCGTCCTGGACGACTGCCGCGCGATCGTACTGATCCGGTCCCTCGTCCGGGGCCAGCGTGGCGAAATATCTGCTGGCCATCTCCGCGACATGGTCATGCTGCACATCGCCGCCGGAAGCGATGACCATTCGTTCGGGCCGGTAATTGCGTTTCCAGAACGACAGCATTTGCTCACGCGTGATGCCGCCGACGGTTTCTTCACTGCCGGCAATGGCTCGACCGACGCTATGGGTTCCCCAGACGACTTCGTCGATGATGTCGTGGACGTATTCCTCAGGCGAGTCCTCTGAACCGCGAATCTCCTCAATGATCACCGACCGTTCCTTATCCAGCTCGGTGGTGTCGATCACGGAATTGAGCACCATGTCGGACAGGACATCGAAGGCAAGGTCGTAATGCGTGCTGGGACACTTGCACCAATAGTTGGTGGCTTCCTTGCTGGTGGAGGCATTCAGCATGCCGCCGACGCCTTCGATCTCTTCCGAAATCATTTTGGCGTCGGGACGACGTTCCGTCCCTTTGAACAGCATGTGTTCCAGGTAGTGGGAAACCCCGGCGATCTCGGGTGCTTCATAGCGGGAGCCGATATCGAAATAGAAAATCAGGCTCGTCGAGCGGACTCCGGTCATCGGACCGGTCACAACCCGGATGCCGTTCTCCAGTACGGTCTTCTGATACAGGAAAGTCACCAGGCGCTCCTCATACTTCGCGATTGCAGGACAATGTGATTTCGGCGATCAGGGCCGCCAGCGCGGCGTCAGTCGCCTGCTCGACCACCGCACGGCGGTCTCCGGTGAAGGTGAGCATCTGCGCGACGGTTTGCCGCGCCGATGCCACACTGATGTAAACAAGACCGACAGGTTTAGTGCGCGTGCCGCCACCAGGCCCCGCAATACCAGTACTGGCGACTGCGAAGTCCGCTTCGAGAAGGGCGCGGGCACCTTCGGCCATTGCTTTGGCGCACTGCTCGCTGACGGCGCCATAGCGTGCGAGGAGGTCAGTGGAAACGCCAAGAAGTCTGGTCTTGACGGTGTTGTCATATGCCACCACTCCACCTCGAAAATATGCCGAACTGCCGGAAACCGCAGTGATTCGGCTGGCGATCGTGCCTCCGGTGCACGACTCGGCGGTGGCGATGGTGCCATGTGTCCCTTCTCCCAAGAGTCGGGACAGCGTTACTTCCGGAGCCTCTGGAAAAAGTGGGAGCGCCTGATCCAACTGAGAACCTCACCTGTCATCGCAGCCGAGTATAGCAACCGTCTGCTCAGCCGCTCGTTGAAAAATGGCGGAAGTCTTCAGCAAAGTCGACCGGAGGCTCATGTTTCTGGCCGTCGCCTCGCGCCCATTCCTGGATCGTTTCCGTCGGATCCCAGTCCCCCATCTGGGACGCGTGCGCCTTTAGCGCCTCGGCTTTGAGATGGATGGTCTCGGTGATATCGATCCAGGTATCGGCCACGGCCGGAGATGAAACGTAGATATCCTTGATCTTCCATGGCTCGAGACCTTCGACGAGGAGCTCCGGGAAGTAGACGCGATTGCCGGACGCGGGAAACGCGGCTGCCAGCACCGCGTCGGCCGTGGCCCGATGGTCAGGATGATTGATGTACTCATTTCCGTGCCAGAAGACGCTGGGGTCACCACAGACCAGGATATCCGGACGCACCCGGCGCATGACTCGGGTCAATTCGCGGCGCAGATCCATATCGTGGACAATCGTGCCATCCCGCCTGTCCATGAAGATGACGTCCGGGATACCGAGAATCGCAGCCGCTGCCAGTTGTTCGGTTTTGCGCGTTTCAGCCAGAAGAGCAGGTGTCATGGCAGGATCGTCACTGCCGCTGGCGCCGTCGGTTACCAGACAAAGGGTGATGTGGTTGCCAGCCAGCGACCAGCGGGCCAGCGTTCCACCGCAGGAGAATTCGGCATCATCCGGGTGAGGGAAGATGGCCAGGACCCGCTTCCCGGTCGGGACTTCCTGTCCCGGCTCGTTACCCGGTTCGGAGACGATGTGTTCGATTTCACTCATTCCTGATCCTTTCCAGCCATTCGGGCCTGATACTCAGAGTATCGCGCAGCCTGACGAGATCAGGGACGGCGATGCTGTGCGAGTGTCCTTGACAGCCGGAACCGGTCACACCAGCATTAGTCCACGCGAACTGCCGCTGCTGGTGTGCCTCGCGAACGTAATATCGAGCGTAGAACCTCATGTCCGAACAAGCGACCGAAAACCCTGCTGTCACGCATGCGATGGAGGACTACCTGAAGGCGGTCTACCGCCTGCTCGAACAGGGCGTGCCGGCGACGACTCAGGCGCTGGCCGAGGAGCTGGGTATTACTGGTCCCTCCGTCACGAACATGGTCAAGCGTCTCCACGCCATGAGACTGCTGACGCATACAAAGTACCAGGGAGTCGAACTGACGCCGGCCGGCGAAAAAATCGCGCTGGAGGTGATCCGGCATCATCGGCTTCTGGAGCTTTATCTGGCGGAGACGCTGGGCTACAGCTGGGACGAGGTGCATGACGAAGCTGAGAAGCTGGAACACCATGTATCCGACGACCTGGAGGCTCGCATGGATTCTGCGCTCGGTTATCCGACGCGCGACCCGCATGGCGACCCGATTCCTGCAGCCGACGGATCGGTCTCGGGGGATCAGGGAATCGCGCTCCGGGATGCCGCTGAAGATGCGACGTGCCGGGTGATCCGCGTTTCGGACCGGGACCCCGAATTGCTCCGGTATCTTGGTACGTTGGCGCTGGTGCCCGGGGCAACCGTCTCCGTCACCGAGCGGATGCCGTTCGATGGGTTGCTGCGAATTCAGGTGGGCGACGCCGAACACGTGGTGGGCCGCCAGCTCACCGAAGCGGTGTTTGTCACCGAGACGGCGCAACCGGAAACTGACTAGGGCGCGATGACTGACCAATTTGCCGAGATACCGATCGAGCAGCCTCAGGAACCTGCTGCCGGGCAGCCGTCGCGGAGAATCTGGATCGTGCTGGTTCTCATCGCGCTGGGATTGCTGGCAGCGGCTATCGTGCTGGTTCTCATAAGCCGCAACGACGAAACCGCGACAGATACCGGTGCGCTGCGGATTGGCTGGGCGATTCCGGACGGTGAGAACCTGGCCGGAACGTTGACACTGACCGTGCATCCAGCGTTGAAAGGCAAGAACGAACTGGGCATCACCATCGAGCCGGCATCGCCGAATTGGTTGAGCGATGTCCACTCGGTTTCCGTCCGGCTGCTGCCATTGAGAGGCAGTGCCGAAACGCGAAATCTCGACCTTGAACTCCCGAGTGGGGATCAGCGAGCGTCAGCCCAGATTGATTTCACTGGCAGTGATCAGTGGGAAGCTCGCGTGACGACCGCGGACACGGTGTTGGCGACCTTTTTCATCGTGCTCCCGGATCCGAATCTGCATGGGGAGGATGGCGTGGAGCTGATGACCGAAGATCCACAGGCGCGAGCGCTCTATGAGCGAGCATCGGCGGATGTCGCCGGTTGGCATCGCGTGCATTACGAGCAGCAACTGAGCGACGGTGCGGGTCGGGCTGTCGTCTCGTTCCGGGACATCAACGACGGATCAGATGGCTCACTGCCGGGCTTTCGCTATTTCACACCTGGTGGTCTCGAGGCCTATGTCCTGGATACGACAGCGTGGAGCCGATACCCTGGGGAACCATGGGAAGTGCGTGAAACAAATGCCATGATTCCGCCCAGTGAATGGGGTGGGGAATACCTGGGAGCCACAGGATTTCAACTCGGTCCGATATCGGACTCCCGGCAGGGACCCTGCCGCATCGTGACGTTCGTGGTTCCGACCAGCGAGCGACAGGCCGTGGCCTGGTATGCCTGGTGTATCGACGAAGCGACCGGGCAGGTGCGTCGCGATTCGATGATTTCTCGGGTGCACTATATGATCACCGAGTTCTCTGATATCGATGGCGCGATCGTTGTGCGTCCGCCGGCCGATGCTCCGCCAGCCGTCGTGGCCTCGCCGATAGCGGTTGCCGGATGACGAACGCCACAGAGTTGAAGAGTAGACATAACTGCATTTCTGCGAGGGCGCTATGCTATACTCCGCTGGGTTTTTCGGTACCCACCCGCACTCGAACCGTATTCATGTGACAGGAAACATCGTACCGCTATTCGCCGGATATCCGGCGTGTCGTATCAGAATGCGCTAGAGGATCATCAACGTGATTCGACCGCTTGCGGCACTTTTCGGATTTTTCAGCCGGGATCTGGGCATCGATCTGGGCACCGCCAACACGCTCGTCTACGTGCGCGGCAAAGGAATCGTGATCTCCGAACCTTCGGTGGTGGCCATCGACACCAAAACCAAGCGAGCTCTCGCAGTGGGCGTCGAAGGAAAAGCGATGGTCGGCAAAACGCCGGAGAGCATCATCGCCGTCCGGCCGCTGAAGGGTGGCGTTATTGCTGACTTCGATACGGTGGAAATGATGCTCCATTACTTCATCCGCAAGGTGCACATGCAGCGCATGATGGCGCCTCATCCGCGAGTGGTGATCGGTATTCCCAGCGGCGTGACCGAAGTCGAGAAGCGGGCGGCCAAAGATGCTGCGCTTTCGGCGGGCGCTCGTGAGGCATACACCATCGAGGAACCAATGGCGGCAGCCATCGGGGCAGGGCTGCCGATCAATGAACCGGTCGGCAGCATGATCGTGGATATCGGCGGTGGCACGACCGAAGTCGCGGTGATCTCGCTCGGTGGCATTGTGGTCAATCACTCGATTCGCGTCGCCGGCGACGAAATCGACGATGCCATCGCTCAGTACGCCCGGCGCGATCACAATCTGGTGATCGGCGAGCGAACTGCAGAGAACGCGAAGATCGCAGCGGGCTCCGCTTATCCTCTCGAAGAGGAAATCCGGGTGATGTTGCGTGGGCGTGACCTGCTGACCGGTTTGCCGAAGGCCGTCGAAGTCAGTTCGGTCGAGTTGCGGGACGCGATTTCGCAGCCGGTCAACACCATCGTGGAACTGGTCAAAACGGCTATTGAGGAAACACCGCCGGAACTGGTTGCCGATATCATGGAAAACGGCATTGTGCTGGCCGGGGGCGGTGCGCTGCTCCACGGTCTGGACAGGCGCTTGCAAAACGACCTGAAAATGCCCGTTTTCCGAGCCGAAGATCCCCTCACCTGCGTGGCGCGAGGAACCGGCCGGGTCGCTGAAGCGTTGCATCTATACGAGCGTGCGCTCGCAGGCGGCCAGGAGTTGCGACCAACGGGGTAGAAGCAGCGCTCCTGGCCGCTGCACGGATGGTCATTCGGCGCCTTGCCAGGGCCACGGAGTCGAGTGGTATGCTCTGTTGCCCGCCGGGTCGATTGGCGCAGTCGAGCCAGTCGCCTTCTGACCCGCTCACACCCACAGGGAACGCCGCGTGAACACCCTCGGCATCCGGCACACATTGGCGCTGGTCATCTTCTTTGTTTTTCTGGCGGTGACGCTGATCGCGCTCGACAATCGGCACACCCTCGACCCGCTGAAATCTGGTCTGCGATCGATCACCTCCCCGATCATCAACGGAATCGACAACCTTCTCGATCGGGACGAGTCTCTCTCGACGATCGAAATCCAGCTCCGTCAGGCACAGGAAGATCTCGCCGCGGCACTGGCGGAAAATGCTCAACTCCAGATGCAGATGGAAGACTACGACCAGCTCCGCAAGATTCTCGATGTCGAAGAGGCAAATCCGGGTCGTGAGCACCTGGCGGCAAATGTCATCAACTACGATCCCGCCGGTCTCCAGAAGTTCATCATCATTGATCGCGGTTCGCGCGATGGTGTCGAAGTCGGTATGGCGGTCATTTCGCCGTACTACTTCGTCGGACTGGTCACGGAGGTGGAGGAGGACACTGCCAGAGTCACCCTGGCCATCGATGGATCATCCGCCGTCGGTGCCCGTCTGCTCCAGTCGAAAGGTACTGGCGTTGTCTACGGGCGATGGCAGATGGGTGGTCGCATGGAATTACAGCACGTTGATCGGGCCATCGTGCCACAGGACGGCGAAACGATTGTCACCTCCGATGAGTCCGGTGCCCGCACGGCAAGGGTGCCAGGTGGTCTGATCATCGGCAAGGTGGATGGCCAACCAGTTCTGGACAACCAGTCCGACTCCCAGACGATTCAGGTGATGCCAGCGGCGCAGTTCGACAACCTGACAATCGTGGCCGTGATCATTGCGGACGAGGAGTCATGACATCCGGTCCGGGCGCCCGAGTTCGGTTGATCGTGGCGCTGACGGCCGCCCGCCTGGTTTCCGTGGCAACGCGGATCTCCGGCCGGGGAGGGGGTACCGCGGCCCCCGGTCTGGTTGCCGACAAGATCGACCCGGACCTGGTCAGAAAGATCACCAGGACCCTTCCCGATGGGGTGATCATCGTCGCCGGAACCAACGGCAAGACGACCACATCCCGACTGCTGGCGACAATCCTCGAAGCGAGTGGCAAACGCGTCATACACAACCGATCGGGGTCCAATCTGGTGCGTGGTGTCGCGGCTGCGATTGCCGGCCAGACATCCTGGCTGGGAGCCGTTGACGCGGACATCGCGGTCATCGAGTCGGACGAAGCGGCCTTGCCTCGTCTGATCGAGCAGACCACACCTCGGATGGTCGTGCTGACGAACCTTTTTCGTGACCAACTCGATCGATATGGCGAGTTGAACACGATTGCGGAACTCTGGCGACCGGCGCTGGTCAGTCTTCCTCCCAGCGCCACGATCGTGGCGACTGGGGACGACCCCGGGCTCGTCGCCGTGGTCGAGGAAGCGGCGGCGAAGAAAGTCTTCGTCAGTGTCGAACCGGGTCACTATGCGCTCGGCCACCTTTCGCATGCCGCCGATTCGGTGACCTGCCGCCAGTGCGGAGGTGATCTTGCCTATCGGAATCTGACGATCTCCCACCTGGGCGACTGGTATTGCCCGTCGTGCGGATGGCATCGTCCCGAACCGAGCGTGACCGCCACGGATGTGCGCCTGAATGGTGTCGACGCGGCAGAAGCGTCGCTTCGTCAGGCGGACGGATCTGTCCTTGCACTGCGGATTGCCGTGCCTGGGCTCTATTCCGTGTACAACCTGACTACCGCCGCGGCAGCGTCCCTGGCTCTGGGTGTGAATCCCGCTGTTCTCGACAGCGCGGTTCGAGCATTCAGAACCCCTTTTGGACGACTTGAACAATTCGCCATCGATGGTCGCCGCATCACGCTGGCACTGGTCAAAAACCCTGTGGCGTTCAACGAGACGTTGCGCTTGATTGCAGCCGGACCGGAGGGTCTGGCGCTGCCCACACTGATCGCCATCAATGATCTCGATGCTGACGGACGAGATGTCTCCTGGTTGTGGGACGTCGACTTCGAGATCCTGGAGGCGGGCGAACAATGCGTGTCGACCTCAGGAATTCGCGCCGCGGATATGGCTAATCGCCTCAAGTACGCCGGATTGAACGAGGAACGCATTCGCCTGTTGTCGGCAGACCTGCGCGATGGGCTACATCAGTTCGTGGCCAGTCTGGACCAGGGAGGACGAGGGTTTGTGCTGGCGACGTACACGGCGATGCTGGGGCTGCGGCAGGTGCTCGTCGATGATGGCGTCGCCCGAGCCTACTGGGAGGAGTAGACAATGCGGCTGACCATTGGCTGGCTCTATCCAACCAAGATGAACATTTACGGTGACCGCGGCAATGTCATTGCCTTGCAGCGTCGGGCAGAGTGGCGAGGGATGGATTCCCAGACTCGCCATATCGGCATTGGCGATCCGATACCCGATGACATCGATGTCTTTTTCTTTGGCGGCGGACAGGATCAGGAACAGGTTGCCGTTGCCCGCGATCTTGCCGGTCGCAAGGGAGATGTTTTGAAGACTGCGATCGAGGATGGTGCCGCATTGCTCTCTGTTTGTGGTGGTTACCAACTGCTGGGGCACGAATACCGTCCTCACGATGCCGAGCCGTTGCCGGGAATCGGACTTTTCGATGTCGAAACCGTGGCCGGCCCGGAACGCTTCATCGGCAATGTCGTCGTTGATTCGCAATGGGGAGAACTCGTCGGTTTCGAGAATCATTCCGGACTCACCTTTTTGCGAGGAGACGCCCAGCCGATGGGAAAGGTGCGCATCGGCAGAGGCAATAATGGGCGGGACGGCAGCGAAGGGGTGATCTACCGGAGTGCAGTCGGTTGTTATCTGCACGGATCTCTGCTGCCGAAGAATCCCAGACTGACCGACTGGTTGATCAGTGTCGCGCTGGAGCGCCGGGGACTGGCATTGCCTGGGGTCGAACTCGATGACCGACTTGAGCAGGAAGCACGGCGAACCGCACTGGAGCGGGCAGCCAGAACCCGATAGCCTGCATGGTAGACTCAGGTGTTGGCGCGCAGGTTCCCGCCGTGATTGCTGTCAAGCTGCCTGGAGGAATTGCGTCCCTTGTCGACTGTGATCGTCAGCCTGGTTCTCGCCGTTGCCGCAGTGCTTCAGGCGGTCGTACTACCGGAGCTGAGTGCCTCCACCATCTTTCCTGATTTCACGCTCGTGATTGTGTTGATCTGGAGCGCGGTGCGAGGTACGCAGGAAGGATTGATCTGGGCGTTCGGAGCAGGGATCCTGCTCGATACTCTGGCCCTCGATCCGTTGGGGGGAAATGCGCTTGCGCTGTTGCCGGCAGTACTGCTGGGCGGCATGACCGCGCAACGCTTTTTCAACAGTGTGCTCATCGTGCCGGTGCTGGCAGTGATCGTGGCGACTTTTTTCCACACCGTGCTATTGCTACTAATTCGGAGTTCAGGCGGCTCGGGTCTTGAGCTTTCCGCGGTGGGTCGTTTGTTTGTCAATCAGGCATTCCTGAATATCATTTTGGTACCACCGACCTACCTGTTTGCGAGCATGGCCCAGAAACCACCAGCGATGAGACATGTTTAGGCGAAAGAAACGGATTCCGTACGACCCGCCGGGTCAGCGCAAAAAGAACGGCAAGCGCCGGGAATGGAAGCGTGCTGATCAGATATTTCTGAACCGGCGTGTGTTCGTGCTTAAGGGATTTGTGCTGGCTGGGTTTGCCACCCTGGCAACCCGACTCGGCTACATGCAAATCTACAAAGGGGACTTCTATCAGGACCGCACGGCGAACACCACCCGGCAATGGCAGGTCGAGAAGCCGGTGCGCGGTCTGATTGTCGACCGGCAGGGTCGATCGCTTGCAGAAAACCGGCGAGTCTGGGAAGTGCGAGCCGTGCCGGCCAATTTGCCCAAACGCGGCACCCCGGAGCGGGATCGCGTGCGCAGCATCATGATTTCCGCACTCCATCTTCCCGAGGTGCTGGTCATCGATCCGGACGCCGTTCCGGCAGGATCGGAAGAAACGATCTATCGCCGTGTCGCGGCCCTGCTGGATATCAAGGATGTCAAGACCTTCATCGATGTGATGGAGATCAGGGCAAAGTACAACTACCTGGTGGAAGTCGAGCAGTTCTCCGATGACGAAGCTCCACTGTTCCGAGCGGCTGCCGAGGAACTGCCCGGAGTCAAGGTCATCAACCGATTCGATTACATGGTGACCAACACGGCCGTGCCGGAGCTGCCGGTGGTGTTGAAACGCGACGTGTCCAGGGATATCGCCCTGACACTGGAGGCCAATCGGCTCTACCTCCCCGGTATCGAACTCGACGACACGGCGCTGATTCGTCAGTACCCTGGTGGCGAAGCTATGTCGCATGTCCTGGGATATGTCGGCCCGGTCACGGAGACTGAACGCGAATATCCGTCGAATCAGACGGCCGGCGGTACGTCGCTTTACGAATATGACGACATCATCGGCAAGCTGGGACTCGAACTCTGGATGGAGCGTGCGCTGCGGGGTAACCGAGGCGGCAAGCTGATCGAGATCGACGGTCTCGGGGTGGAAACCCAGACGATCTATGCCAATCCTGCGGTGCCCGGTCGCAATCTGAAACTGACCATCGATCTGGAACTGCAGGCGCTGGCCACCGAAGCCTTGCGAGAAGGTCTGGCCTTTTCCAATGCAGATCGGGAGGTCAAGGATCGCGCTGCGGGTCGGGATGGCGTCTATGATGCCGGCGCCGGAGCCGTGGTCGTGCTCGATCCAAATACTGGTGAGGTGCTGGCGCTGGCAAGTTACCCCACCTATGACAACCAGCTGTTCGT
>WBZO01003278.1_pt1 | contig 19187 bp, 10 predicted proteins | sample 5204261 | NCBI WGS metagenome assembly WBZO01 (sample SAMN12412400, study PRJNA552823) | activated sludge metagenome | isolation source: activated sludge from anammox sidestream of wastewater treatment plant... | place: USA: North Carolina | collected 2017-09
TTTTAATCCATGTGCTGTATCTGGTAGCTATCCAAACTATAATCTTGGTCCATCCATTGCAGATGGAGGAAACATTTATCTTTGGTGGCCATGTGAAGAAGTAATCACAAGTGGTGCTTTGATCACAGGTTCTAATTCATATTTAATTGATAGTGGTTCTGGAGATCATAAAGGAAGAATCTGTAATCCTCTATCGGGGGCTGCCATTCAAGATGTTCCTCCTTATTACAACAACATCACCACAACTTTTCCAAACAGTTCTTCTTATTACCAATTCAACTTGGTAAACGGAAATAACTCTGTTGTTGTTGATCCAATTCTTTCAGGAGCACTTGTCACCTCTGGTTCAACTGCCTTTACTCTTTCAGTCCATGTAAACTTTGATAGCCTTCAAGATTACAATCCAATTCTTTGGAGAGGTTTTCGAGACATCCAAACTTCCGATTGGCAACTCTTGGTAACTGTATCTGGAGCACTTGAACTTGGTGTTTTCGACAGTAGCACGGGCGCCCACAGAATCTATAGAGGCAGTACAGGAAGAATTACAACTTCTACATGGTATCACGTATTAGCATATTTTTCCGAAGCGGGATCCATTAAGTTTTATATCAATGGAGTATCAGAATCTCCTAGTGTAATAACAGATACAGGTTGGACAGGTTTTAACAACTTTAACAATCAACTTTATTTGGGTGCTTTGTTTGATGTTGATTATATTAGCGGAAGTCGAGTGTCTATTGGAGCATTTGATAATGTTGTTATTGCAAACCGTGTGGTAACAACAGATGAAATCAATTACCTCCATTTAGGAGGTCCAATTCCTGGGGTGCCTTATATAGCAGTACCGGGAGTAGGTTTATCTCTTCCAACCGGATTACACACTTCTAATCCGGCTTTATATTATTTTGATCAGACTGGCTCTTATGTTAGAAATGAAGAACTTTTTTCCGACATAGCTGTTTCGGGTGCAATTAGAAAAGGTGTTGGAGATGCATTTGTATCCTTCACTCCCGGTCAAGATTTTCAACCGTTTCAAGACGAAGGAAACCCTGCGGTTGATGGTCTTTCAACAAACAATCCATTTTATGCAACGGGAAGTGTAATCGCAAATATTGGTGAAGGTTTTGATCAACCACTTTGGAGTAAATCGAAGTTTGAGATTGATTTAACTCCCGCAGTTTCCCATTCATTTTTTATTGAAAACTATACGAGTTCAAGCAATAATTTTACTATGGCTTATTGGAATACCAGTCGCCGCAGGTGGGAGGGCCTCGGAGCTGGTAAGGAGTTTGGGTTGTATACAGTTGGAAGCCAATCTTATTTCCAAGCTCTTTGTGAAGAACAATGCATTGGATTTGGAAGCGGTATCAACCAAGGAGGTTCAGGTGTTGAGGATTTTTCGTTAGGAGCTAAAGTTAGCAACTATGGTTTTCCTTACCACGTAAAATACCATGGAACATCTTCTAATCTCATTTCAATGTCAGATTACATTTCAGTTCCATTCTTGTTGGAAAAAATTGTTATTGAATGGAGCGGCTCTTTAACATTTAACAACACAGCATTTGGCACAAACACAAGTTATACTGTTTGTACGTTTTTTATTCTAAATCAAAGAAAACCGTTCGGTTATAATGACCCAACTGTTCAACAATTCGTTTATCGAACAGCGGATGGTCATACAAGTACGCTTGTTACAGGGGCATTGATTCCTTCATCTTATAACAATGGATCTCAATATAATACAATTCGCGACCTTGTTACCTATGCGCAAGTTGTTGGATTTAGCAACACTTCTGATGACACTCAAATTCAACGAGGTAGCCGAGAATTAAATCTACTCCCTGGTAATCCCGTTATTACCGATGCTTATGGTGCATGGAGTGGAAGGCTGGTTATGTCAGGAACAGTGAAAAATGCTCTACCAAACGATGGCTTGGAAGCCGTGTTTACAGGCCATAATGATAGCGGAATGGCTGCTATGATGCTTGTAAATAAAAACAGCACTCGTTCGGGATTATTTACACCAGGAGGAAGAGATTTTATTGGAGCTTTGGAGAAAGGTCATGTGTTGAGTTCTAGTGTGACATTACAATCTAATTTTCCTGCCTCAACTGATCCAACAGGTTCAATCATTGTTCTTGACCGATACTCAAAGCCAAATCCTTATCTTCTTCAACCAACAGATCAGTTGATCTTGGGTTGGCAGTTGCCAGTAGCAACTCGTTTGAATTCTTCATTTGGCAGTCCACAGTATAACGGAAAAGGAACAGAGATGACTTTCGCTCCTGTTCCTTCTAAGATTACATTCTACGGTTCAATGATAAGTGAAGGTCGTGAACACCACGACACACTCAATCAGTTGCTTACTTCTGTATCTATCCATGAAGTTATTGGTGGATAAAATGTCTTATACAACTCTTGATCAATTTGAAACAGAACCAAATGGATTTTATAGTGGTAGTTACACAGATGGAATCTACATGGGAAACCTGGGGGATTCTAGAGGGAGATTTCTAGTTGCGGCCCGAAGCAGCGGTTCAAACGAACTAAGATACGCTCAATATTACTCGGATTTTGTTGACTATAGCGGTTCGAATCGAAACAGGAGTTTGGGTGATGGGTTAAGATTTCGAGCCTTTTTTTCAGTTAATGAACTTTATCAAGATACCATTCTTCCAGATATCTACAATGCATTTTTGTTAAATGGTGGTGTTCCTGTTATTGCTCATACTGAAGCGTCACTCTCTCCAATCATGCTTACAGAAGCACTCCCAGGAATACCAGCAAATTTTCCTGTTGGAAAGCTTGTGTTTACAACATATGGAACAACAGCATCTTATAATGCTGGAGCTGTAAATATAGCAGATCGAGTTTGGTTTGCAACATTTCCGTTTCAAGGAAGATATAGGGATGTTGTTAGAACTTTAACAGCTCAGTTCTTTAGAACAAATATAGCTTGTCCGGCAACAGAATCACAGATTACCAGTTTTGATGGAATTCCAAGATATGGTCCAAATGAATCATATGGAAGCAGTTCTCTTGCAACAGCAGAAGTTATCATTCCCCGAACAACTTGGATCTATGGAACTGTTTCAGGACCTTCAAACAACGAACCAATTCGTTACACATTGATGGATGTTACAGGAGCCGTTGGAACAAGTGGAAGTTCCGATGAAGTTTTTCTTGGATTCAATTCCCCCGGTGCTCCTTTTCCACCTGTTTCAACGGGTTTTTATGGAATTGGGAATGGTACGAGAAAGCCTCGTGACAAACAACTCATCAGATTTGTGTTTGGTTTCGGAGATAACTACCAAGGTGTTCCTATCATCAATGCTGTTACTTCAAGCAAATTAAACAACACGATCGGTGTAATGAATGGATTTTATGCTTCTTCTGTTGACATACGGGGTTGGCGTTATGGAGTTGTAAATGGATTTCCTTTTTACACTTCTTGTATTTTCCGTAGTAACCGGTATGGTCAGTTCCGAGACATGATGGAACAAAGAAAAACCTCAAAGTTCTTTGATCCAAGTGGATTTACTGTTGATGGAAAAAACAATGCTCGTAAAGGTGCTTCCAGTGCAGTTGTTCAAGTTGTTTTTGTAAGCGGCTCGGATTCCTTTGTTACGGCAAGCGCCCCAATCACTTTAAATTTAAGTGATTCGGGTCTGTATGACTTTGAATGTAAATCGGGGCAACCTTGGTACGATGTTTAATGTCATTTTGACATTTGTGTCGAAGTCTACTTACAATCATGGGTTTCCTGGATTCTAAAACAAGAATCCAGACATAATTAACGTTGTGTCTTCTGGAATCTACCTCATCAAAAATACCGCGAACCAAAGAGTGTACGTTGGTTCTGCTAAGAATTTAAAAAGTAGATGGCGAACACATCTTTGTCGTTTGCGCCACAACAACCATCACAACCAATTTCTACTCAATGATTTTGTAAAATGTGGCGAATACTCATTTCAATTTGTTATTTTGGAAGAATGCGATGTAGAGCATCTTATAGAACGTGAACAGTTTTGGTTGAATCAACACTACGACAACCAAGTTCATTGCTATAATCTCCGAAAAGTAGCAGAATCCAATCAAGGATTCAAGATGTCAGATACTACTAAAAAGAAAATGTCTGAGGTCAGCAAAGGGAGAAAACCGTCTTCACAAACCATTGAAGCGAGTCGCCTAGCCACTTTGGGAAAAAAACGCTCAGAGGAAACACGCGCAAAAATTGCTAATTACCAACAAAATCGAACAACTGAGCATAAGAAAAAGCTTGGAATTTCAATAAAAAGTGTTTGGCAAAATCCAGATTATCGAAAACGGCAATCCAAAGCTCACCAAAAACCCCGTCCTTATAGGCTCAAGCTTGTTAATCAATACACATTGGAAAACGTAAAAGTTGCTAGTTATTTTGGAGTCAAGGAAGCCGCACGAATTACAGGTTTAAGAGCTAGTGGAATTAGTCAAGCAGCAGTTGGTAGCAAAAAGACCTGTGGTGGTTTCATTTGGAAATACGAGGAATAATGGGTTTTTTGGATGCACGTACAAGAATTTTCGACACGATCCTTACTCTTCAAGGAAGAAAACAACTTGCCTCCGGCAAACTTAAAGCCGAGTTCTACAGCTTTACAGATATGGGGTCTTTTTATGTTCAAGACACATCTGTAAGTGCAGCTCTTGATGGCACAAAACGTGTTTACCTTGAAGCTTCCAGTCTTCCTCAAGACATGATCACATTCGAATCGGATGATGCCGGAAAGCTTGTTAACTTCAGACCATCCAATGTGTTGGTAAGGAATGGCCAGATTCTCACAGAAGTTACCTCGGGTCTTGACATCTCAGGTTCTCTTGGTCGTGTTTTTTTGCCTGTTCAAGATAATGTGTTTGCAAGTATGGCAAACACTCTTCTTAGCAGTTCAATGGATGCTTATTCAAACAACTACATTATTGGAAGCCCAGATGTGTTTGATGAAAACATTACTTCTTTTCTGGTTGGAAACAATAACATAAGTTTCACAATTAGTGATGCATCACCCATTCCACCAGGAGAATACCAGACTGCAAACTTAGAACATGTTGATGGTTTGTTTGTTGATTCAAAATTGAGTCATTTACCCAATTTCCAATATCTTCCACCAATAAACAAATACAGACCTGGCGATAGTACGATAAGCCTCTTGGGTTATTATCCAAATCTTAACCAAAGGAGACAACTAACTTTCGCGGATGTTGAAAATTACATTGAAGAAGCAACCAGAAGAGGTTTTTCTTCAGAGATTGTGTTTGAAGAAACATCCAAGGTTAACAATCTGATCTGTCAGATGTTCGAGATCGGAGATAATGAAGTTGTAAAACTGGATGTAATTGATTTTGGATTGTTCAACCTTGCTGGTCAAGATATTTCTCTATCTGAAAGAACCAGACAAAACAAAGATCCTCGAAAAGCTCCGACATTAAGCAAACATGTGTTTTTTGTTGGAAAAGTATTCACTGATAGTCATGGCGTGAACAAGTTTATCAACCTTTTCACGATTGTTTTTGAAGGATAAGTTCGATGCGAATAAACATTGATCGTCAAACAGGAATTCTATCTCTTCCGAGTGACCCTGTTGTTTTGGAAGACATTACTACAAGTGGCCAATATCGTTATCTTGTAAAATATAACGTTGATGTTGCACGAGCAATTCGAAGCAAAGCTTTTGTTGTAAAGATTCACGTATCTAACAATCCGCTCGATAACAGAGATGTTCCAGGTTTTACTCGTCTAAACAGCAATCAAGTTATTCAAAATCTTTTGAATCGTCAAGCAGAACGAGTAGAAGTAAACAGGTCTTTTGCTCAAAACTATATCAAGACAATTATCTCAGATATAACTGCGGTAGTTCCAAACAATAAAACAAAAGAGTTGACAGCATCTTCTCTAAAAAAAGAAGTTTCTGTTGAACCATTTCTATTTCAAAATTCCAGATTTCAGCTCGTTAGAGCTTCTGAGTTAACACAAAAGAACATTTCTCAACCAGTTCTTCAAACTCCTTTGTTTCAACCTGTTCCAACAGATGTGGCGCCTGCATTACCTCCACAAGAACTTGGATTCAATCTTGTTATGCAATATGGTCGCGATCCATCCTCGGTAAGCAATCGAACAAACCTTTATGTTGACACAGAAAGGGTTCAAGCAGGCATTCTTCAACGTCCAAGCGGTATTGCACGCGAAGCTCTACAAGGGGCTTCTATAGGGTCAATACAGCCTTCTTTTGGACTTTTGAACACAATTCTGGGTGAGAGGAGAAACAAGCCCTCCGATCAAAGTGGGCTTGCGGACAATGACTTTACTCACATCTTGGTTACTGAGCCAACAAATACAAAAACTATTGCAGAGGATTTGGTTTTAAACATCTCAGACCTTGGAGATCAGTTCTATCTCATTTATTCGCTTCAGGACAGTTCAGGTGTTGAAGTTGAACGCACATCAATTCTTGTTCATCATTCCAGGAATGTTGCCATTTTCACAATGCCAATAACTCCTCCTTTTTTATCTGTTGTTGCTGGTAAAGGTTTCAATCGTCTTGAAATCAAACAACTTGATCCAAATGGTGCAGGTGTTTATGTGTATCGAAGGATTATAGATACACATACAGCTATTACAGAAGCCGATTATGTCCAGATTGTTAAATTGCCATTAAGAGTCCAAGACGGAGCAAAATGGTATATTGACGAAAGTCCTGGGATGCGACCAGTGATTTACAGAGTGATTGCTTATAATCGCTCAGAATTAAAGTCACACGACTTTACATCAACGGTTATAAAGCCAATCCAGAAACTCTTAGGTGTCCAAGCAACATCGCAACAAAAAAGATTGTTTGTTTCAATTAACCTTAAAATTCTAGCGCGAACAGTTCAAGTGGAACTGAACGATATTCCAACAGGTGTGCTTGCATTGAGAGTGTATCGAAGAGATTTAAGTCGTCATGAAACATTAGAAGAATCGACTCAGATTGGCAATACAGTTTATATGCCAGCCTTACCAGGAAAAAATTCAAAGTATTATGTGACAGATACTAATCCGGTTGACAGTCGTGTTTATGAATATTCTGTTTTGCTTATTTTTAAGGATGGAACAGAGCTTTGGTCTACAACTCGTTCTAGCATTCAATTCAATCCTGTTCTAAACAACATTATTTCAACGACTTCAAGTCCCATTCAGGCAACAAACACTGGGGATGATTTGGATGTTGAGTTCACACTTGGTTCTGTTGTTGCGGATGGTCAAGTAGATCAGATTAGAAAAGCGTTGGAACAACAAGGAATCCTTGGCTTTTTTCAAGACGACATCACACAAAACAGAGAAAAACTACAAAGTTTGATCGCGTATCAAGTAAAAAGAAACAACCTTACAACGGGTGAGCATTCTGATATGGGAGTGTTCATTGGAACACAATTTTCTGACCGAACAATTGGAAAAAATCTTGGAGTTGCACCACCAAAAGAGGGTTGTGTTTATGAATATACCATTACAACTCATTTTCGCAGTGCCCAGAGTCTTATCTCTACATTTACCACAACAATAACAAATACCACAAATCCATCTAAAACCTATTCATTCAAACCTTCGAAATGGCAACATCCAGTTACTTTAAACTTAGGAAACATTGTAACCACAACAAGTTTGAAACGGAATCACTCCAGTTCCGATTTTACCTTTGGAACTGTAGGAGATATTTTACATCTAAGAATTGATTTATCAACAATTACGCCTTCAATTCACGATGCTACAGTAAAAACACTTGGAAAAGGAAAAGTTCTTGTTCAATGGAATTTGAAGGGTTCCAACAAGAAAATTGATCATTTCATAGTTACAAAAGAAGAAATGGGAATGAAAACCGTAGTTGGTAAAACTCATGCTCTTGCAGATTCCAACTTGCAATTTCTGGATTCGTCTTGTTCGTTAGAAAAGCCATGTGCTAATCCAACAAGAAATATAAACCACCATACAAGCGAACTAGAAACATCGGTTATTTATCACATCACACCAGTATTTTTTGATTACACACACGGTGCAAGTATTAAGACTCCACCAACTATTACCAGAAAGATGAGATAATGGGAAGTAGAACAACAAACACAACAGGTATCGGAGTTAGAAGCGGAACTGCACAATTAGGTGGAGTCTCTACTCAACCAATACCATTTGTTCTTCCAGCTACTCATCCTGTTACAAGACAAACCAATCCTACCACATCAATTGTAGCTCCGAATGATATCGCGGAAGCATTAACAAGTGGGCGACCGCCTGAGCTTGTAATCTCAGTTCGTGATGTGATTAATGGAACAATGGATAGTGCTGTTCGAGAATTGTTGCCTGCAAGATTAACCGCAGTTCAATATCAGCCAACAACAGAACCGGCAGCATTAAGGCCGAGCTCTTCTACATTAACAACACAAAGAAGGCCCAACGAAGAAACGCCGTTCAATCAATGGCTAGGAATAAGTAACGGAGAGTTTCAGCCTGTTGATCCACATGGGATTAGTAAGCTGCGACCGGAAATTATTTCTTTAATGGATTATAAACCAATTTATTTCGGTAATTCTTTAACTCTGAATGATGTTGGCGTCTTGATGGATGTTCAATATCAAGCACGACAACTTAGAGAACAAACATTTTTTCAGTTGATGAGAGGAATTCAACAAGCAGACCAAAGTCAACAGCTTCAGAACATTCAGAACGAGTTCACGACTAATTTTCAAAGGATCAACTCATCTGCGGAATTTTATCGGAATACCATTATTGCTCTAGAAACTGCAAAAAACGGATTTGACTTGAAAACAATCCCAGGGAACAGTTTTGATCTTGAAAACTTTAAAACACTTCGTGATTTTTATGAATCTTTCATGTTGTTTCCGAGGGATGCAATAGACAGATTTTCTGGAACAAAGATCATCATGCAATTGCTTTTCGATATGAGAAGCATTGCAGAAGGTTATTCCATGAATCTTTTAAATCTAACTGATCCTGATCGTCAAACCGGTGGTGTAGCTTTCACAAGTCCAACAACGATAGACAAGAGTTACAACAATCGAAATGGTTTCTCTTTTACTTATGATACGATTCGTTCCTATACGGATCCTGTCAATGCTGCTGACAATCAATTCTTTACAAGATTTAATGCATCATTACCCCAACAACCAGATGATCGGATCAAGATCCTGGTCAACATGATTTCAAAAGAATTGCGTGTTTCACGAGGTTTAGGGAGAGAAGTTGTAGCGTCGGGCCTTCGTCAAAAATTTGGAGCTACCATCATTGATGGCTCACCATTTGACAACTTAATTGGCGGGGTTGGTGATACCATTTTTGATTCCATAACCGGACCAGGAAGTCTTGCCAGCCTTACTATATTGAATAACGTTGCTGGTTCTGCTGTTTTACCATTTGAAACAAAATACATTGATGTTAACAACACACGGAAAGTATACATCCCAGGAAGCTCTTTCTTTATTGATTCTATTATTAATGTTCCGGTTCTAACTTCCTTTAACTTAACCCCATTCAGAACATATGTCGAAAACTTTGTTAGAACTACAGATGATGTAGCTTCTATCGTAGTCAACTTGTTCGACTATGGCGAAGATATTTCTTCGCTTTGTCCTACAGAGCTTTTCAAACAGTTGCTTGATGGCGTTTCTCATGGCTTGATGTTCTTGATGTCAAATCCCCAACGAAATGGATTGCAGATTAACATAGCAGATGCCGCATCTGCTGCTATCTTTAGGCTTGCAGTTACCGATCCTTTGTTGAAAGCAATGCTGTTCCAATATGTGTTACTGAATCTTCTTGCATCTTCCAATAGTAGGTTTTTTGCGGATAAAGTGGCAGAGGAGCTTTTAAATGATATTCGGAACTTAAACGCGGTTACTGTGAATGTCAACTATCCATTGCCGGATCTTAGAACACCAAACTCACTTCAACCGTTTATTAACAATCTTGGAGTTACGATTCAAGATCGTGTTGTTAGGTTGGTTAATCAACAAGCAATAACTCAATATCCAAACAATGCTCAAGCAACAGACAGGGCAGGAACATTAACAGATGGACGAATGCGTGTTGGATTTGATGTGGATAGCACATATGGCATTCCAACTGCACTGAATCAAAGTCATTTTTTAACAAACTTGACTGGATTCATCGTTGGACTTGAAACAATTCTTGGTAATGAGACAAACAACATTCTAGACAATACCAAGCGTTCTAGATTTAACTCCATTTCTATGTCAACTATTGTGTTGATGGCATTTGAAGCTTACGCAAATCTTATTTCTCGTTATGTAAAAGTGGATTTTCAAATCTCTGGATTTGGTAGAAACTTCCCAGACATGATTGTTGACACAAACTTCAATGCTCAAATGCAAAGCTCGATTGAAGAACTTCTTTCTGATCCTGGATTGGCATTGCCTGTAATTCCACCAGAAACAGCTACCGATGTTACGAAGCCAAATGGAACAAGAGTGCCAAATACTCAAAGATTCCTTCGTAATCATAGAGTTTCTTCATTTCGACATGCATACGAACAGGCAAACGATACAGCACAATTAATTGGAACAACACCATCCGATGTTCATGATGGCATTATTCAAAATGAAGCAATCTTAGGAGGTCCAAGAGCAACAACAAGTTCTAGATTTGCAGACGCATCTCAGTTCGCAATGAGAAAAGTTAATCGTCATACCAATCCAAGTGATTTGATTGATGCTCATGCCCTAGACAGGAGTCTTGACTCTATTGCGTTTAAACTCTTTCAAGAGGATTTTTCCATTGCATGTGCTATGCACATTCTTTTGGTTATTAAACAAAGACTGAGAACCACGTTGGATGTGGCAACAAACTATTTCACGCAACAAACACTAACAAACTTTGCAACAAGTTCAGGAACCAGTTTGTCTGATATTGGTAAAAACCTTTTTCCTTCTCAAGTGAGATTGCTTCTTCGACAACGCGATTCATATATTAAAAGTCTTACTTCCAACTCAAATCAAATACAGTTTATCCCTGTTTCTTCTACCGATGTGAATGTAAGAAATGTAATTCGTAGTTTGTTAGACAAGGCCCCATATCGAGAATCAACAGATGCAGGATTGCGGTATCGTCTTTTAACTGTTGGTATTCCTTCTGGATTTTCTAAAAATTTAGCAGACAGGTTGGTAGGCACCAACTTGAGTTCAACAAACTTTCAACGTAACAAAAACTTTGATTTGGTTTATATTAACGTTTACAAAAGGAATCTTGAATTTCCACAAGTAATATTCAAGCCAAGGAAATTTCTCTTTGATCTTTCCTTATTTCCAAATGGTTACAGTGACCTCGACATTCGCTCTTCTGAGAACTTTGATTCTGTCTTGCAACGAATTACGTTGTTCGACTATCAAAACTTCACAAATCCAACTACCGTGACAATGGAAAATATCATTGACAATGACAAATACTCTTTGGTGTCAAATCCAAATCAACGCAGAGCAATGTTTGAGAATCATGTGTTAAGTGATGTTTTTGGGTCATATATCCAGGCGCTTACAACCATGAAACTTGCTGAATCAACCTTTGTGAACACAGACAGTGAAACTTGGAAGCGTTTGTCCATAGGAAGAAATGGAACGGATCTTACACCTCGTTTTGCGGAACTTGTAAGACAATATCTGATTGCTCAAAGAACACAAGAAATTAGAAACAACCCATCCCTTCGACCATTACCAGATATCTCAATTCAAGAGATGCTTACCAACTCCGGTGTTGACCAAGGAACAAAAGACACTCTCAGGTTGTTAACATTCGGGAACATAGCATTCAAACCAGAGAATGCTATGGCTGAAATGCTCTCTCCCAAGGTATTTGAAAGGGTTTTTACAATTCCATTGAACGTAGATGACTTTGATATTGATCGTGAGGCAACAACTGGCTCAGAAAGCGGAAGAGAATTCTTTGAAAAAAGTTTTTTTAGAAAAAAACTCGATACTCATACACCTGTTGGAGTTTATAGGTTCAAACCAAGAACACATCAAGATGTTGTTTTTGAAGACTACTTCATAACAATCGAACTGGTAGAATAACAATGACAATTGAATCTTTACCATCTAAAAATGTTGCAATTCTTGATGTACCAGAAGTGGAATCGTTAACAGCCGAGTTCCAATACTTTTATTGGACAGCAGACGAGTTTGAAAATGGCTTGGGTTCATCCCAGGCTTCTTTTAAACAAATCCCTTCAGAAACCTTTGATGCAAACTATGTTAGTTTAACAAGAAAGCTTCCTCGTTTGATTAAACTTAACTGGAAACCAGTGGCTTTAAACCGACTTGCTTCAAAACCTGCAAACCCTATTTTGATTCGTGACTTTCTTGAAAAACTTCATAGTGAAGAAACATTCACAAGTAATGATTTCACAACTTTCCGTTACCAAGATAACGGTGCTGACCTGCGTTTGAAGTTTTTTATGGATAAGTTTGCTTCTTTGTTGCCCGATCTTGAAAATGCAAATTCGGCAGATGAAGTAGTGGAATTGCTTAATAATAGAACTTCGGAACAAGTTTCTGTTAGATTTTTTGCCGAAGTCATTTCTGATTTAAGTCGGCAAGGAGTTACATATTCGTCTCCATCTCAGACATCAAGTGACATTCTTCAACGTCTCAAAAATGTTGCATTACACACGCGATTAAACAACAGACTTCTTGTTCCAATTGCCAACACGGTAAAAGAAGATTCGGTTGGTGTGTTCTCGGATGAATTCTCATCTGAAACTTTTTCAAAGATGATTGAATCAATCCAAAACACAGCAATCTCAAATGCCAATTCAAATCTTTTAAGTCCATTGGATTATGAGTTTGAAGTTTTAGCTTATGTTGGCTATCGTCCTGTAGATACAAATGGATATGATCCTTTTGTTGAATCACTTGGTTACATTATAGAAAAAAGAGAGACAAAATCGGATGGAAGTGAAGAACTACATCCACCAATCATTATTGAAAGCCCTTTTGTTGGAACAACTTATGATGGGCAGATTCGATATAACTCAGTGTATTACTACAAGATGAGAGCTGTGTATCTTGTTGAAGTTAGAGCAGTCGATGAAACAACCAAACAAAATCTTCTTGTTTCTTTCTTGGTTGGTTCTAAGTTTACACCTGAGCAAAGAGTAGTCACAGTAGAAACTGTTCCACCGCCACCTCCAGCAGATTTCAACATTGCTTGGGACTATGGGGAACGTGCGCTTCGTTGCACTTGGAACCTACCAAACAACCCTCAACAAGACATCAAATATATTCAATTATTTCGAAGAAAAAGCATTGCTGATCCTTTTCAGCTTATCAAGATGTGGGATTTTAACAATACCCATACCAGGGTAATTTTGAGTGAGTATCCACTTCCTGAATTGGTTGAACGTGTACCTAGTTTTGTTGGGATCTACTTGGATCGTGAGTTTGGTAAAGACTCAAACTACATTTATGCAGTTGCTTCGGTTGACGCTCATGGATTTTGCTCAAACTATTCTTTGCAACTTCAAGCTGGTTTTGACAGGTTTGAGAACAAACTGGTAAAGAAACTTGTTTCTGTTTCTGGTGCTCCTAGACAGTATCCAAATGCATATCTGAATGCAGACACCTTTGTGGATACAATCAAGGATTCAGGGCACACAAGTATACGAGTTGTATTCAACCCTGATTTCTTGAACCTTGTGAATGGGCAAAATGCAGATTTAAAACTGCTAAAAACAAACAGGGTAAATGGAAAATACAGACTTCAACTGATCAACGTTGATCTTCAGGCTCAACAGAACGTTGATATCACACTACAAGATTCAAGGCTTACATCTTCCAACAATCGTAACACGCGCTAATTAAGCTAGAGGTAAAATGGGTTTTCTACAACAGGACACAAATAACATTATCTTAGATGCAGCTCTAACGGATACTGGCCGTCAGTTGCTTGCTAGAAATGATGGTAGCTTTTCTATCATCAAGTTTGCACCCGGAGATGATGAAGTTGATTACTCTTTAATTCAAAAATTCGGAAGAACTGTTGGAAAAGAAAAAATTGAGAAAAACACACCTGTGTTTGAAGCCCTTACCAATGGTGCTTATGCACAAAAAAATCGTTGCATCTCTCTTTCCAATCCGAACTTGATTCGACTTCCAAATCTTACCTTGGCTGGCGGATTGGGAGTTGATTCAACAAGCAATACTGTTTCAATTGGAACCACTACAAACAAAACAAGGCAATTAACTGTTCAACAGTCGATTGGTGGTGGAGAAACAACAATAGATGTAGAGCTTAGAGATCAAGCGTTCATTTTGAGCATGGATAATCGTTTTCTTCAGGTTCTCTCTAGGGCCGCAGATAATATTGATGTACAACAAAGAGCAACTTACATTTTGTCTAGAGATACCACAGAAAACTCTGTGGGAGGTTCACAAGTTACTTTTGCAATTGGTGTAAAAGCAATTACTGAAGCACAGTTCCAGATTTATGGAGCAAAATACAACAAAAATCTTATCTCTACTTTTGTAAGAATCTCAGGTGTGCAATCTGGTGCAGTAAAAGAGTTTGAAGTTCAGATTAATAAATTGGGATAAGAGTTAAACATGGCAACATTCAAAGAGTTTGGTGCAGAAGATATAAAAACCTCAAGGTCGTTCTTGAATCAATTGGTTGATATTATTCAAGAAGATATCTCTGGGTCTGTTACAAGACGAAAGTATCAGGTCTTTGTCACAGGTGGACTTGGACCAGGAGTTACAAGTTCATTGTTTCAGACTGTATTTGACCAAGATTTCTCGCTTCAAACGGCAAATCCTGTTTTCGACATGACAATTGGTCTTCATGTCAACAGCACGGTAGTATCCGGCGCTTCTCCTACCATTGATGCAAACGGCAAATATACGTTCCCGTCTCAATCTATGATGATGAGAGAAAAGATGGACATTTACCGCCAAATGGCAGGAGCTTTGCTAGGAGATGCAACAGAACAGTTTAGTTTTGTTTCAGGTTCCACGACCAATACAATCAACGAAGCCTTGTTCATTTGTTTCAAGCGTCTTTTTGCAAGAGATCAGATAAAACGAGAAACTTTTGCAATTCAGTTGTTCCAAACCGGCAGCACTCTTACTACGGCAGCTACAGGATCAGTTATCTTTACGGACCTAAGTTCATCGGTTAACAAAGACCTGAGTTTTGGTGGTCAAGTTTCAGCAATTCTGAATTCCTCTGATACAAGCAAACAAGTTGGATTGTTGTTTATTGATCGTGGTGTTCTTGTCCTAGACATGTCGAAAGTATTTTCGGCTCAATCTGGTTCAACAGCATTGACAGGTTCTATCAATGCTATTAGTACGTCTGGATTTACACCTTTTACGGGTTCTTTCAATCAGTTTCTTGCAAGTGCATCAATTGACAACATCGTTGACCATATTGCTACAACAAGATTTTCTGGTTCTACGCAAACAGCGATGACATTTCAGAATATTACAGATATCAATTCAACCTTGTTCTTTTGTAGACTTGCTGCGGATGAGTTCAATTACTCTTCTAATCCAACTTACACCGATTCTTCAAACAGGATTGTGGTAATAGACGAAGGACAAGAAGAAACACAGAGAAGTTTTACTTTTGTAACTTCTCTTGGCTTATATGATGCTCTGGATAATCTTCTTGCTGTTGCAAAACTATCCAGACCAGTCCTTAAAGATGATGAACGAGATATAACTTTTAAGTGCAGACTTGACTTTTAAGATTCGGGTATTTTATGGCTATTCAAAGGATCAACCCGGATGACATTGAAGTTTTTACACTTACAACTAATCCTCCAAGAACATTTGCTTCAAGTTCCACAGGTGTTGTAAGCGGAACACTTCATGTTTTTTCTCGGAGGTCTCCTTTTGAAAAGGAAGTTCATCCTCTTTCAATCTTTTCTGGTTCTTTTGTTGACCGAGACCTTGATGCTATTCGAACTACAATTGTTCAAAACTCATCATCAAATAAATCAGGATTATTAAGAACATATCTTGAAAACGTCAACTCTCAATCTGTTTCTCTAAGAAAACAACAAACAGTTGAAGTGATCAGGTTTGAACCATCTGCAAGATTTAGTTCTAATAGCATTAGAAAAACTGTGGTGATAAACAACTTGATGCCTTATTATCGAAGTGTTTATCCAGAAGCTCATTTTGCTTTTACCAACTATAACTCATTAAACTTTCTGACATCTTCAGGTCTTCCTGAAGATACTGCTTTAATTTATGCCGATCCAGATAGGCAGTATGCAGTTACAGGAGCTTTCACTTTTGATTTCTGGATCAATCCTCGTTATAAAAACGATTACCCTGGAGCTCCTTTCAAAGCCGGAACAATTTTTCATCGTTCTTCTTCTTATGCTCTTTCTTTGATCTCAGGATCATCTAGAGACGTTAATGGGTATGTTGATGGATTTAGATTGGTACTCCAACTAAGTCACAGTGCTGAGATTCGACCTTCGCAAGCTTTACCTGGAACCGGATCAAATAGTCTTGTTTTCATGTCTGACGATAATGCCCTTCAAAGGAATACGTGGCATCACGTAACAGTTCGTTGGGGAACAAGTGCTATCAACGCTGGCTCAGGTTCGTTTCTTGTTGATTCTGTTGAAGCTGGGACTTTTGTTATCACATCTTCTTTAACAGAATATCACGATGAAAATTGTTTGTTAATTGGAAATTTTTTCTTTGGCGGAATAGCTCCGAGCTTTTTTACAAATGAAGTATCAGAAAGAGATGGACTTACCGAGTTAATTCCAGGGACAGGTACAGCTCCATCTGGATATGTTCTTGATCATGGATTAAATGCAGAAGTTCATGAACTTAAACTTTACAGTCGTTGTCTTGATAATTCGGAAGTAGGGTTTTTACAAACACAAGGTCCGGTTTCTGGAACTGCTTATCTTCATGAAGGATTGCAGTTCTATCTTCCTCCTTTTTACACAAAAGAGTCTCCTTATAGAAAATTCCATCTTGGTTATGGAGGAATGATTGCAACCCCATTTTTTGAGATTGATGGTACTTCTCAATCTCCAATTGATGTAGATGCTTCATTCGGATGTGCGGGACATTATCTCAACTTAGAGAACTTTGTTAGAGATTTTGCAACAGGAACTTATGCTAGATTGTTTCATCTTACTGCTTCAGTTCTTACTGGTACTGCACCTGTTCCAACAAGTTTTAATGGATATCTTTATGCAACAGGCTCAAATCTAAAAAGACATATGACTTTGTTGCCAAATGACAATGGTAACTTTTTTCCTAATTTTAGTTTTCTAATTCCTGAACCAGACGATTATCTGGTTCCAGGTATTCCTTTCTCAACAACTCAAAGTTTCCAAGCACCTTTCAAAGTGAATCCTTCACAGTTTGTAAATGATAATGGAACTATAACCCCTGGGTTTGTAACTCTTCGCAATCTTTTACCTTTTGATCTCTTTCAAAATCAAGCTCAAGAAGAAACAGGTTCGCTGGCATTAACATTGAATGGTGTAAGTCCAGAAGAACTTGGTGATCTACCAAGTGAACATGGTAGATATACCATATTGCAAAGAACAGGAGATAACTCTTGTAATCAAGTTGTCTTCTTTGATATTTCCAATCTTTACTATGGAATGCAAATAGAACCTGGAACTGTTGTTCTAAGAGATACAAACACAACAGGTTCTAATGGAAAAATGGAACTAACTTTGGTAGATGATACTGAAGGAAATTTATATCGGTCAAACACTTCTGGTTCTTCACCAGATTGGACCAGTGTTGGAAATGTTTTTTATAATGAAGGAATCATCCTCTTGAAACATCCTTCATTGTTCTTTTTTGGCACTGATCAGTTCCAGTTAAGTTTCAAAGGAAAACAAAACACTCATATCTTGACCTATAACTTATTTAAAAGGCCATTAACAGCCGTTTCTTCAAGTAATCCAAACTATCTTCCGGTTAGCGCTTCTACTGATGCAAATGATACTGATAAAAGGTTTGTCTATATTACAGGAATCAACCTTCATGATGACAATCTTAATGTAATCACAAGAACATCTCTGGCACAACCCATTGTTGCTAGAACAGGAGAGAAGTTTCTGTTCAAAGTTCGAATGGACTTTTAGTTCATATTTAACCTTATGAACTCAAGAACTCTTCCTTCTGGACGATATGTTCAGATTTATCGTGGTGCTGTTCGTGGAAGCAACAAAGCGGAAAAAAGAGCTAGCATCGCAAATGTTGTGGGGCAACTTAAAAACCTGGGTGTTAAAGGAATTGTTTGGCATGGTTTCTCAAACGAACTCACACCAACAGTGTTTAAAGAACTAACCGCTATTTGCACTCCATTGGGCCTTCTATCGCTTGCATCGTTTGGAGACGGAGATAGTGACCCTGAAGGGTTTGGAAGGCGTGTAGGGGTTATAGCAAACCTTCCTGAATGTGCAGGAGTCGTTTTGGATATGGAAGGAATCTGGGAGAATGAATCAGATGATAAATCTGATGCTATCAAACTTGGCAAAGCTCTGAGAGAAGTTGCTCCTAATGCATTGGTATTAGATCAACCATGGCCAGTACCCAACTTGCACAGTTCATTTCCGTGGGATGAAACAGCAGCTTATGTTGATGTAAGAGCACCTCAATATTATGTCAATAACTGGATAAGTTCAAAAGGAAAAGACAGGTACTCTTTTTGTTGGAAATGGTTTGAAGAATCCTGGAAGAAGAGAAATGATAAATATGCTCAAAAAGGTCTTGTAAAACCAATGATAAAGACCATCCAAGGTTACAAATGGTATTTTAAGGATTTGGTTCACTGTCTCACTTCCAATCCAACTTTAATCATTTGGTCTGATCCATATCCAGATCAGGTATTCATGGCAGGACTTGCAGTTGTTCAAAAACTTGAATCTCTTGGATTCACAGGATCAGAAGCAGTTAAGGCATTTCAAATGAAATGGAATGAAGAACACCCGCAAGACCAGATTGGGATTGATAATATTATAGGTCCAATGACCATGACAAAATTAGGACTACCCTCTCCTCCTCCTTCCTCCTAATCCTCTCTGGTAATCCTCCACTTATCTTTTAATTCCTTCTATACTAAAACCATGCCAACAACAAAACGAAAAAGAAGAAAGAAAAAG
>WBZO01003279.1_pt1 | contig 19183 bp, 10 predicted proteins | sample 5204261 | NCBI WGS metagenome assembly WBZO01 (sample SAMN12412400, study PRJNA552823) | activated sludge metagenome | isolation source: activated sludge from anammox sidestream of wastewater treatment plant... | place: USA: North Carolina | collected 2017-09
GTGTCTCCTGAAAGCAGACCAGCGTCCCGCCGCCTTCCACATAGGCTTTCAGGCGTTCCTGCCCCGCGCGGCCCAGCCACGCCCCCCCGCCGTAGAAAAGCAGCGGACACGCTATCCGCCCGGTTGCCAGATCGAAGCTCTCGTAGTCAATATCCGCCTCGTACAGCGCCCGCAGCAGGGCGACGCTCTGGTCCGGCAGGCGGGCCGTCTGGTGCAGCGGGTCCACCGTGACCGCCGTTGCCGTCAGCTTTTCCAGATCGGGCGGGCTGGCTTCGTGGAACAGGCGGACGCACTGGCGGAAGGCCGTCGCCAGGTCCTGCTGCGGCTGCCCCCATTCGTTGATCGGACTCATCTGCCAGTTGTCGCGGTTGACCAGCATGTACCAGTTCCAGCCGGCGACCCCGGCCAGCAGGGCCGAACAACAGGTCATCAGGACATGGTTGGCCGGGAGGGGGCCGGTATCGTAGTGGCCGCCGTGCCAGATGCCGGCCTGAAATTCCGGAATCCAGGGCAGGGCGGAACAGGCGCGGGCGTAACGTAACGGCAGCAGGAAGTGCCGGAAGTGCTCCTCCGGCCCGGCGCGGAAACCGGCGGTCGGGTAGAGGTCCGGCCCGACCAGATCGCAGGCTTCTTCCAGCTCTCGCCAGTTCTGGATGCCTTCTCCCACATATACATTGGCCAGGATGGGGATATCCACCCCCAGCTCACGATACTGGTCAGCCGTCCACCGGACGGCTTCTGCTGTATAGGCGTGCTGAAATCGGATGTAATCCAGATAGCGGTTGAGATACGCCCGTTCCGGGATGCCCGGCCGGGTGACGGCGCGGGCGGACTCAAACCCGGCCAGCTCCACCTCCCAGGCGTCATTCAGCGCCTCGATCGATCCGTAGCGCTCCGCCAGGAAGGTCTGGAACGGCCCCGGCTCCTCCCCCAGGCCAAGCTGGCCTTCGTAAATATGCGGCCAGGGGTGCGGCTCATTCTCCGCCTGAAGCAAGAGGATCGGGCCGCCGCGGGTGGCCAGGTGGGGCAGGAGCGCCCCGGTCACAGCAGCCATGTAGAGCGCAGCTTCGCGCTTGAATTCCGGGTGCAGCCGGTGGTAGGGCACGCAGCGGGCCGGGATGCCGCCGTTAGCCCACTCGCTGTAGATATAGGGGCCGGGCCGGATGATCAGCTTGAGGCCTTCCTCGGCGACCAGGCGAATAAAGCCGATCAGGTCGCGCCGCGAATCGGTCTCCCCGGTGAAGTCGAAGCGGCCGGGGGCGATCTCGTGGTACTCCCAGCACACATAGCTGGCGACGATATCCAGCCCCATAGCCCGGACCTGGCGCAGCACCGCCTGCCAGGAGGCCGGGTGCAGCCGCCAGAAGTGCACTTCGCCGCTCAACAGGGGATAAGGCGTCTGATCGATCCAGACTCGTTTTTGCTCAATTCGCACCGCCGGCATATTGATGCCCCCGATCCCTTTCTCGTTGTGGGCTGGCTGCCGTCAGGAGGACAGCAGATCGGCCAGCAACTGGCGCAGCAGCCAGCGCCCGGCAAGCTGCCCCCGCAGACTGGGCGGCTGGTCACCCTGGCCGCCGGCGAAGCGCAGCGTGGTGGCGATCAGGCGTCCGCGCCCGACCTGCATATCCAGCAGGTAGTCAGTCAGCCGGAACTGGCGCGCGTCCAGCCGCCGCAGCAGCGCGCGAACTCCGGTCGCTTCTGGCAGCGCCTCCTCCAGCCGGGAGGTATCGAAGGCCCAGTCGGTTGCCAGGCCGTAAAACTGCAAATCAACGACGCCCTCATGGGAGAGTGCGTTCATGATCGGGTGGTCGCCGACCAGCTTGATCGCTTCCCGCCAGAAGGGCTGGCCCAGGGCGGGCAGCGGGCGCGGGCCGCTCTGGATGAGCAGCACCTTCCCGCCGCCGGACAGGTACGCGCGGACAGCCCCGTCCAGCGTGTTTGTGATCAGGACCTCGACCCCGGATATTTCGCCGATAACCTCAGCGGAGGCGTTCCGCAGATCGTCCAGCCCGAACAGAGTCCCCGCCGGGTCAAGCAGGCCGAGTCCCTCCGGCCACACTTCCACCGCCGGGAAGACCCACAGCGGCCAGGCATTGCGAATCGGCGCCGCGCTTTCCGCTTGCAGGCTGACGTCCAGCCGCAGGGCAGCCGGAGCCTCCGCCGGGGCGGCGAAGGTCAGGCGGCCAATGGCGCGCGGCGCGCCGCCCGGCAGCGGCCCCGGGACCTCCCATCCGCCATGCGCCAGCGCCTGACCCGCCTGGTCGCGCACTTCCCAGGTCAGGCTTCCGCCCGGCAACGGCGCGCCGGCGTGGGCCAGGATGATATCCAGCGCCACCGGCTGGCCGGCCAGAAAGCTGTACGGCTCCGCGGGGACCGGGCGATCGCCGCCGTGCGTCCACAGCCGTCGCCGTCCGCGCCCCAGCAGGAGCACCGTATCGGCGTTGAACTGGCGGAAGTCCTGCGGGGGGTACTTCTCCCGGCTCAGATCGTCGAAAATGGCGGAGGTGGAAAGCGGCGTGTCGCGGATGCCGGTCACCACGTAGCCGCCCATCCCCGCCCGCGCCCGCACTTTCTCCAGAATGGTCTTGCGGATGACGAAGGACTGCTGGCGGGAGAGACGCTGGAGCGCCGAATCGTCCAGCCCGCCGAGATCAAGCGCCCGCATACGCTCCTGCTGCGCCGGATAGCCGACGAACGCCTGCGAGTGCAGCGGATTCCACTCGGTCAGCCACCAGGGAAGCTCCCCGCCGCGGGCGGCGGCGATCTCCGCCAGGTCGCGGTAGTCGTCGGCGTCGCAGAATTCGCCGAATATCCAGGGGCGCGGCGGCCGCCAGTCGCGGCTGAAGTGATCCACCAGCGGCTCGAAGTACTGGAGGTCGCAGTAGAAGTGGTAGTCGTTGAAGTCGGCGAAATCGAAGGACAGCCCGCCGTAGGCTTCGCCGGAGCCGCTGTTGTCGCAGTGCAGCGCGCCGACTGTCCCCCCCCGCACAATCGTGTCAAGCTGCTCGATCATTTCGGCATCCACCGCGTGGGAGAGTTCGCAGCCCAGGCTGTACAGGATGATGGAAGGGTGGTGGTGGACGGCGGACAGGATTTCGGCGTACTCCGCCGGCGCCTGCTGGCGGAGGCGGGGCGTGACTTCCGGCAGCCACATCGGCAGCTCCAGCCAGAGGAACATGCCCTCCTCATCGGCAAGCTCCAGATAGCGCGCCGAGGGCACGTACAGGCACAGCTTGATCAGGTTGAAGCCCAGCCGGCGCACCCGCGCAAACTCCGCCCGGATAGTGGCTTCGTCAGGCGCCGGGCATAGCACGTCCGGATACCAGCCCCAGTTCAGCACGCCGCGCAGGCAGACGGGCGTATTGTTGAACAGGAGCTGATCGCCATCGTGCGTCAGGGCGCGGAAGCCCGCCTGGCGCCGGACGCGGGCCTGCTGTCCGTCGCCGTCCCGCACCGTGACTTCGACCGTGTAGAGGGCCGGATGGTCTGGACTCCATAGAGCGGGTTGATCGATGGTCAGCGTCGCTCGCAGGCTGCCGGTCTGCTCAGCGCCCCAGACGGCCACCACCTCACCATCGGGAGCTTTCACGCGGACTGTCGCCAGAGCAGGCCCATTGACGCCCTGTATCCTGGCGGTCACGGTCAGCGCCTCCGCTGCAGCGTCGGCCAGCACGGTGACATCGCTCAGGGCCGGGCCATCAAATGCGACCAGACGCACGGACTGCCACAGGCCGCCGAACATCATAGCCACGTCCGGCAGGAAGCCGGCCAGCGACTCGCGGAGCGGGTAACGCTCCCCCTGCTTGTAAAGAGTCAGCTCAAAGTCGTTTTCGACGCCGGGGCGGAGGGCGGCGGTGATGTCGATGGCGAAGGGCGACCACGAGCCGGTGTGCTCTCCAACGACGGCGCCGTTGACCCGCACCTCGGTGTGATAGCTGGCCGCATCACATTGCAACTGGACGTGCCGGCCCATCCAGCCCGCCGGGATGGCGATCCGCCGCCGGTAGACGGCCGGGCCGTCCACGCGCCGGGGGTAGCCCTGCGCTTCCCAGGAGCCGGGAACCTGCGCGATTGCATCCTGCCCGGCCAGGGTGAGCTGCCACGGGCCATCCAGCGGGAGCGTATCGGCCAGGTCGTTGTGCCACTGATTCATAAATTACCTCGCAAGCATACGGGGCCAGGTCAGGAAAGCCAGAGCGGCGGCCAGGCCGTAAAATACTGCGCCCAGGACCAGAGCCGCCGAAAAGCCGATGCTGATCGCCAGCGCCATCGCCAGGGCTGAGCCGAGCACAGATGTCACGGCATTGCTGCCGTAGAAGGCGGGTATGGCTCGCGGGTCCACCTGGTGAGCGACGCGCAGGCCGCCGGGGAAGCACACGCCCATCAGGAAGCCGGCCGGCAGCAGGGCGGCGATGGTGACCGCCACCCGGGCGGGCAGCTCAAAGGGCAGCGCCCAGCGTATCAGGGCCGGGTAAAGGGCCAGCGAAAGCAGCGCCGTCGCGCCGACCAGCATCGCGAAAGCGCCGGCCAGGCGCGGCATGCGCTCCGTGGGCACGAGGCTGCTGAACAGGCTCCCCAGCCCGCCGCCGAGCAGCAGCGCGCCCACCACGACAACCAGCGCCAGAATCGGCTGCCCCAGCAGCAGGCCGAAGCGCTGTATCAAAGGGATTTCGATCAGCATGAAGGCCGCCCCCAGCAGGCCGAAATAGGGGGCCAGGCCGATCCGCGTCCACTGGCTGCCATCCTGCCGCACAAAGAAGAAGGATAGCCAGGAGAAGTAGGCAAAGATCAGCATTGCGCTCAACAGCAGCAGGTCGGACAGCCCGCCCGGCAGGCCGGGAGTGAACTGGTAGAAGAACGGGCTGTCGTCAGTGGTGGGGGTGTAATTGTAATCGGAGTTGGCGGCGATGTACTCGTTCAGGGTGGTGAAGCCGGAGAGCAGGCCGGAGAGGGCCAGCTCCTGAAACCCGGGCAGATATAACAGACCGACATTGATGGCATGGGCTGTCCCGGCGAAGGCGTTGGCGCTGTCAATGGTCCACGGCTGGCGGGTGATCAGGACGACGGAGGTGCGCGTCTGCGGATCGCCGCCGCGCAGTGTGGCCAGCGCCACATGCCCCAGCGCCTCCTGGAGCGTCATGCCTTCGTCCCGCAGCATAGTCAGGGCGGCCAGCAGCAGCCGCACGCCCTCGATGCCGTGATGGGTGACGAAAGCGATACGGCCGTCTTCGGTCAGGTGGCTCCAGTAGGCGTGCAGCGCCTCCTGCGTGAAGATATAGTTTTCCGCCAGCGCGGAGCTGGCTGGCGGGGCGGCCTGACTGTAGACGATGTTGGCGTAGATCAGATCGTACAGGCGGTCTGTCCGCTCGATATAGTTGCGCCCATCCATGACGAAGGTCTCGACGCCGGGCAGGTCCAGCACGCCGCCGTTATAGTCAGCGGCGTCGCGGGTCAGATCGATCAGGGTGGGGTTGATCTCGACTGCCGTGATAGTTTGCGCCCCGGCCAGGTAGGCCATCAGCACGTCTTTGCCGGCCCCGGCGCCCAGGATCAGCACGCTGTCTGTTTGCCCTGCGCCCGGGGTGAAAGGCAGATAGGCGACTTCCCGCTGAAGCCAGCGAACCGCCCGGTCATCTCCGCTGTAGCGGACCATGGTGCTGCCGGCCCCGGCGTCAGTGAATACGTAACGCACGGCCTCATCCCCGGTCGCCACCACATCCAGGCGGGCGAATGGGTCCCACCGCGTCTCCAGTAACGTCGCCTCCGGGTCCTGAAGCGTCTGCATCAGCGTTTTATCCGGCGGGGCGTCGGCGATGTTGGCCGGTTGAAAGGCGATCAGGCCGGTCAGCCGGCTGAGGATGAGGATGGCGAGCGGGATGACCGCCAGCGCGACCAGCCGTTTTTGCAGCGCCCGATCCTGACCCATCCGGGCCAGCAGGACGGCGACGAAAGCGCACAGAGCGGCCAGGAGAATGACGCCGTCAAACGCGCCGATCCAGCCCAGCAAAACCAGGATGGCGGCCAGACCTACTACGCCGCCGATCAGGTCCGCAGCGTACAGGATGCCGCTCCTGCGAGCGAAACGGCTGAACAGCGCCGCGTTCAGGAAACCGATAGCGATGAACGGCAGCAGCGCCGCCGCGAAGACTACAAGCAGCATGGCCGAGCGCAGCAGGGCCAGCAGGGCGGCGTTTCCCAGCAGCAGCAGGGTCAGCAGGGCGGCGACATTGGCCAGGTCCGCCCACCCGGGGCCTCTGTTCTCGCCGCGCACGGCCAGAGTAGCCAGGGCAGCGCCAATGCCCAGCCCGGCGACCGCCAGCGACACAATCAGGAAGACGTAGTGATACTGAAAGATGAGCGAAAACAGCCGGGTGAGGGCCACCTCATAAGCCAGCCCGACCCCCGACAGGGCGAAGATAACGACCAGCGCCCCTCGCATTTGTCCGTTGGATAGCCCCTGCCGGGCGTTTGTCATACGTGTCTCACCTGTCTATGCGCGGCGGAGCGACGGCCCCTCTGCCGGCCTGCTATAGTACGACAATGCGCGCTACCCCTTCAGGCCGGTGAGCTGAATGCCTTCGATGAAGTAGCGCTGAGCGAAGAAGAAAATCAGAATGATCGGCAGGATGGCCACCACAGAGGCGGACATCAGCAGGTGGAACGTATACCGGTACTGGCTCTTGAAGAAGCCCAGGCCCAGCGAGACCGTGTAGTTTTTGGGGCTGCTCAGGTAGATATAGGGTTCAAAGAACGAGTTCCAGGTCCACCAGAAGGTGAAGATAGCGATGGTCGCCAGAGCGGGCTTGCTCAAGGGCAGCATGACATTCCACAGGACCTGTAACGTATTGGCCCCGTCAATGCGCGCCGCATCCTCCAGTTCCTGCGGGATGCCCATGAAGAACTGGCGCAGCAAAAAGATCAGGAAGGCGTTGCCGAAGAAGGAGCGGATGAACAATGGCCACAGCGTGTTGATCATCTTCAGCCTGCTGAATATCTCGTACTGGGGGATGAGCATGACCGGCCAGGGCAGCATCATGGTTGAGAGCAGGATAATGAACAGGATATTCTTGCCCGGCGCGCGCAGACGGGCGAAGGCATAGGCGACGACCGTGACCGAAAAGAAATGGCCGAGCCAGTTCAGAATCACCAGCAGGGTTGAATTGCCGAAGAAGGTGAAGAAAGTCGCCCCGCCCAGGTCCTTCGAAAGAGCCTCTATATAGTTCTCGTAGTACAGGCGCAGCCGGGTCACACGCGTGAGTGAATTGGACGCCACATCGAAGGCTTCTGTAATTGCCGTTTGCGGCGCGACCAGGGACATGTTCAGCCGCTCCCCGACAATGGCGACGCTCTGTTCCTCGCCATGCTCAACATAGTCGTCGCGGTAGCGGACCGGTATCCCGCCGATGTTGAGCACAAACGGCTCGGCCAGCCTGGAGATCGGCGACAGGCGGATCGACCCGGCGTCCTCCACCGGGATTACCAGCGACGTCGCCGCAGTCCGGATCAGGACTACGACCTCGGCCTGGCTTCCGTCTTCCCCGGTCAGGGTGCGGACTGGCATAGCTGCCAGATTGAAAGTGCGGGTCGTGACTTCTTCAGAAAGCCGCGCATTCTCCACAGCAAAGGCGCTGGCGTTTACGTCCGACAGGTCAATCACCGGCTGCCAGGTTTCTGAGCTTAACTGGACATAGTACTCATCCGCAGGGTAGCCTTGCAGCGAGTAATGTAATAGCTCCGTATTGCCGATCGGGACCAGGCTTTCCCCGACCGGGACTTCGGCCGGGACGAGGATCGCCTGCTCTGCAATCGCCTTTGGGCCTACAATCGTCAGCTCAGACTCCGGGCCAAGCGCCAGCACAGCAGGGCCGTCCGATACCTGCCGGCCTTTGAAGCTGGCATCGCCCACCTCGACCGTGACCCGCTCCCCGGCGTTGACTTCGGCCAGGGCCATGCGGGACGCCACAGCGGTCAGCGCCTCCACTGGCGCGACGAGGATATTGCCGCCGTCGCGGGCCAGCGAGGCGACCGGAATCTGGCTGCCATCCTCCCGCGTCAGGGTTCGCACGTTCAGCACCACATTCCCCACTTCGGTCGGCTGCGTCTCGCCAAGCGCATCAGCAGGGGCGGAGATCAGCATGTCCTCCGTGAGCTGGTTCAGATCAATGACGGTGGTGTAGCGGCGTGTGCCGATAGTGATGACTTCTTCTTGTTCACCGGCGGGGTTGGTCGTGTTCCACAGCGGGAGTTCCTGGACGGTATTGCCGGCCTGGACGTGCACCCATTCGGATGGAATCGAGATTGGCTCGGTGAGAATCTGCCATTCCGGCTTCAGGCTGGCGGTCAGCATCCAGAACATCGGGAAGAACATGACCGCTGCCCCGATGGTTAGCAGTGTGTAGGTGAAAACCTTGCCGATAAACCGCCCGGTGGACTGGGAAAGGTGCAGCCCGCCGGGGCGATTCAGCAGGGTGTTCTGTGCGGCGGATCGCCGGGTCTCGTCGATGGTAGACATTATCGCTGCTCCGATTCGTAATAGACCCACAGGGCCGAAGAACGGAGGACCAGCGCCGTAAGCCCCATGATGATGAGGAACAGCACCCAGGCCAGGGTGGAAGCGTACCCCAGGTTGCCGAAGTCGAAGGCCTGCTTGTAGAGATTGAGCATATAAGTCAGCGTGGCTTTATTAGGGCCGCCGTTGGTCAGCACCATCGGGCCGTCAAATACCTGAAAGGCGTTGATCAGTCCCAGAATCAGGTTGAAGAAGATCACCGGGCTGAGCATTGGCAGCGTGACGTGGCGGAACCTGGCCCAGCTCCCGCCGCCGTCGATCTCGACGGCTTCGTACAAAACCTGGGGGATGGCTTTGATGCCGGCCAGGTAGATGACGACCTGAGCGCCGACCGTCCACCAGCTCATCAGAATCAGCGATGGCAAAGCCCAGTTTTCGTCGAACACCCAGCCCGGGCCTTTGATGCCAATCGCGGCCAGCAGGGTGTTGACCAGGCCGTACTGCGGGTTGAACACGTAAAACCACAGCACGGCGATTGCCACCGCGCTGACGACGGAAGGCAAAAAATAAATGGTGCGCCAGAAGTTCACCCCACGTATTTTCTGGGCCAGCAGCAGGGCGATGCCGATAGCGATCGCGGTCTGGCCAGGCACGCTGCCGAGGACATAGAGCAGCGTCACCCGGAGCGACCGCCAGAAGTCGCCATCTTCGAGCAGGCGGTTGAAGTTGCCCAGCCCGGTCACGATTGGTTCGTGGCCGATCTGGTAACGCGTGAAGGATAGATACAGCGATCGGGCCATCGGATAAACAATGAACAGGACGAGGCCGATCAGCCAGGGCGAGATCATCAGGTAAAAGACGAGCGCCTCTCGCCGGGCGCGTGGATTCAGATTCAGGATAGGAATCCTGGTGCGGATGTTGCTCATGGGCGTTCCTTCTCCTGTTGAAAGCGGCAAGCCAGGGATGGTTCGCCATCCCTGGCTGCACTTGTTGCTGGCTGTCCGCCAGCCGCGTAACGCTAGCTACCGGATTCCGGCATTTCGCCCTGGTTATCCAGGCAGGCCTGAAACTCCGGCGTCACCTGGTTGACCAGTTCCGCAACATCCATATCTGCGCCCTCATCGCCGAAGAGGACAGCCGTGATCTGCTGGCCTGCCGGCGTGCCGACGCACTGCCCGTAGTAGGGATTTGTCAGGTCATCCAGCGGAGCCAGGAATTCGGCTTCCCGGATGAAGGTGCCCCAGAACGGGTGATCGGTCTTGTCTTCCATGATTATCGGCATCGAAGACAGAGCGTGCTCGCCATAGTGGCGCTGGCCGATCTCGGTCCCCAGAGCGCGCAGGAGCAGCCAGGCTTCGTCCGGATGCTCGCTGTTCGGTGACAGGCCAAAGCCCGCCCAGCAGACGGCGCCATGGTGGCCGCCGGGGCCGGTCGGCATCGGCAGAATGGCATACTGGAAAGCGGGTTGTTCTTCCAGCATGCTCAGGAACCACGGGCCCATGCCGAAGATCATGGCAATCTGGCCGTCCAGGAAGAGCGGCATCACGCCGCCGGGCAGCGCCGAAATCCAGTTAGTGCTCGGCGCCACGTGATATTCGTGCACAGCATCGCGCATCCACTCCAGTGCCGCGATTGTCTCCGGGCTGTTGATGTAGCCGTCCAGAGTGGTGCCATCATCGCTGATGGTGTGCGAGCCGAACGAGTAGATCGTAGTCTGGAAGCCGCGCCACCAGTCGCCGCGATGATCCATGCCGTACTGGACGATATTCTCCGGATCGAAGTCCGGGCTGGCGGCGTTGTTGCCGTTGGCATCTACCGTGAGCTGCTGGGCGACATCCAGCAGGTCGTCGTAGGTCCAGCCTTCTTCAGGCAGCGCGATACCAGCGGCATCAAACAGCGCCTTGTTGGCGTAGATGGCAACCGTGCTGTAGTCCTTGGCCAGCACGTAGGGATCGCCCTGGTAGAAACCATTCTCGTAAACAGCGGGGTAGAAGATTTCGTAGGGGTCGAAGCCTATTGCCGGATCGGGATTCTCGATGTAAGGCCGCAGATCAACCAGACCGCCAGACTCGACATAGAGCGGGACGAAGCTGGAGTCCGCCATATAGACATCAGGCAGGTCGCCGGCTGCGATCTGCGTCAGGATGCGGGTATGCCAGTCGCCGCCAGGATTCGGCAGAATCTCCACGGTGATATCCGGGTAAACCGCCATGAAGTCATTAATGGCGGCCTGGTGACGGATATTGCCATTCTCATCGTCCCAGGAACCCAGGGTGACCGTGACCTGACCCTGCGCTGCAACCGGACGCGGGCTAAGCCCGGCCCAGCCGAGCACAATCAGCATGCCCAGCACCGTCAGGGCGCTCAAGTAGACCATTGACCATTTGCGCGTTTTCATGGTTCCTCCTGAAAGGAGTTCTAAGTAACTATACGGGTATGTTCGTCAGCGAGACATCTGCGTGACGATCTGCTGAAACGTGCCTTCAAAGGTGTCTGGCCCTCTCCTTTCTTGCTGTTTCTTCCCTGTCTATCACGAACGCGCTGCCGCCAGGGCGATGACAGCATCTATCTCTGACTGTGCTTTCTCCAGCGTATCTTCTACAAAAGCCAGGCTGGCAATATAAGTTTCTGTGTCCGGCAGGCGATAGTACGGGCTGTAGCCGGATTCGAATACGCCCGTGCTGTTCCGGCCCGGGTCGCCGTCGCAGATATGGCCGATCAGGCGCGCGTAACGCCCTACCCAGGGGGGCACCTGCCGCCATTTTGAGGTCTGCTGAAAGATGGGGAAGATGCTCAGCAGGCCATCCCACCAGTCCTCCGCCGTCACCAGCAGGTCGGGATGATCCTGCCGCAGCCGGCCCATGATCTGCTGCAGGCCCTCGCGAACATTGAAGTCAGGATCGTTAGTCCGCACTTCGGCGGTATCCAGAAAGACCCCGTCGAAGCCAAAACGATCGACCAGGGTCAGAATCTGGCGCGTCAGCTCAGTCTGCCAGGCCGGGGCGCCGGGGTTGAGCCAGGCCTGCCAGCCGGTATCCCCCGCCCGGGCCATATCCCAGTCCGGCTGGTTGCCCAGGAAGATATTGCGGGTGGCCGATTTCATGTAAGAGGAGGGGCCAAATTCGTGGAAATTAGGAGCCCAGGCGTTGACGCAGTTCACGCCGAACATCGGCATCACATGGACGCCGAGCGCCCTGGCCTCGTCGCATAACTGCCGGAAGCCTTCCTCCCCGCCCAGCATCGGCTCGGGTCGGTAGTCGCCGTACTGCCAGTAGTAGCGCCCTTCCCAGCCGGGCAGGTAAGCCAGAATACGGCGCCCGTCGATGCGCGCTGCCGCATAGCGGATAGTCTCCAGCATCCGGCTGTACGTATTGAAGGTATATCCGGACCAGTGCATCCCGTGCAGGATCAGGCACAGGCGGATATCGCGCGCCCAGTCGGGCGTATCGCGCCGCGCCTCCCAGCGCGCCAGCCCGGCATTGTGCTCATAAAAGGCAAGCTGCTCATCCCGGAAGGCCTCAACAGCCGCCGGCTGCGCCAGCACCCAGTCCGGGACTTCGATCTGCCGGTCGAACCAGCGAGCATCCTCCTCATGGATACATTCGACGGCGTACCGATCGGCGAATGGCCCGAAGCGCTCCTGGTAGATGGCGAAGCGCTTGCTGCGAAAGGACAGGTCCTCGCTGCGCAGGCCGATCGTGGCGGCATCGGGCGGGCGCAGAAAACACACTGGCAGGCGCAGGCGGTTGGGGTATAGCTCCACTACGCCTTCCGCAGGAATATCGTGCGCCTCATCCAGCATGTCCAGCATAGCCAGCGGGGGGAGATCGCGCAGGATGACCTTCACCACCCGGATTTTATGCGGGGCAGTCGCACGGACGGACAGCCGCAGGCGTCCCTCGCCATCGCGCCGCGCCCGCACTTCGCAGGTGCCCGGCGCTGTCCGCTGCTGCCCGGCCCATCGCAACGCAGTGCAGTGCAGGTCCCACCCGCCAGCGTTTTCCTCGACGGTGGTGTGGGCGGGGTCCAGACCGTAGACGTTCTCCAGGGTGATGATCTGAAAGGACAGGTTCCACCTGTCGAGTATAAATGCCGGGTCGCGAAAATCAAAGCTGTAGATATGCATTCCTCGTTATCCTTCTCGAGGGCCTGTGCGGCGGGCGAGGTCAATATGATTTTGCGACGTCAGGGTGTTCACCAGACTTCGTCTGTACATGCAGAATATGTTTGTCTATACACCGCATGTTACTTAACTATAAAGTGTATTCCGAGGCGCGTCAAGCTCTGTTGACTTCCGGTCAGGAGTGTTAGATAATCGATTTGTATAGACATTTATTGCCGCGGCCTCGCTCGTGTAGTTCACCGGATAGAGACCCGTATGAGCATTTCGTTAAAGCATGGCGATGGCGTCCCTCTGTATGTGCAGATCAGCGCTATCCTGACCCAGCGCATCCTGAGCGGAGAATGGAAGCCCGGCGAAAGCCTGCCTCCGGAACCGGAGCTTTGCCGCGAGTTCGGCGTGGCGCGCGGCACGCTCCGCCAGTCTCTGAGCAAACTGGAACAGGAAGGCTATATCCGGCGGGAGCGCGGCCGGGGGACCTTTGTGGACTGGACGGGCATCCGCCCCCCCGTCCGGGAGGCGCAAACCCGACAAATCGGCTTTGTCGTGCCCTATGTCCGCGATTCCTTCGTCTCCACGATCTTGCTGGGCGTGGAGCGCGGCGCTTCTGAGCGCGGCCTTTCGATCACGTTCAAGCATGTCAACAATGATCCCCAGCAGCAGACGGAGGTGCTGGATTCTCTGGCCGCTCAGGGCGGCGTGGCCGGCATCGTCGTCTACCCCGTGGACTCGATCAATGCGAACGCCATTGTTCACCTGACACGCGCCGGCTATCCGGTTGTCCTGATCGATCGCTACCTGCGCGGCGTCCCCTCGGATTATGTGATGTCCGACCATTTCGGCGGCGCGCTGCAGGCTACACAGCACCTGATCAGCCTGGGGCACCGCCGGATCGGGTTCGTGTCCTGGCGCGATCCGGCTATCAGCATTGAGCACCGCTTCGCCGGTTATCGCCAGGCGCTTATCGAAGCGGGCCTGCCTGATGACAGGTCGCTGGCGTTCGAGGTGGAGGCTTATCCTTCTGTCGAGCCGGAGCAGTTATTCGGCTTCTTCTCCCGCTCGCCGCGCCCTACGGCCATCTTCGCCGCTAACGATCAGATCGCACTGGCCGTTTACCGGGCCGCGCGACGGTTGAAGATTGACGTCCCGGATGATCTGGCCCTGGTCGGTTTTGACAACCTCGACTTCACTTCTCACCTGGATGTGCCCCTGACCACGGTGGCCCAGCCGACTTTCGATATTGGCCGGGTGGCCGTGGAGGTGCTCTGGCGCCGCATTAACGGCGATGCGCCGGACTGGCAGCGGGTCATCCTGCCGACGCGGCTGGTCATCCGCCGGTCGAGCGGCGGCCCGATCCAGGCGATGAACGGCCGCCCGGGCAGCGGAGAATAGCTTCTCCAGGCCGGCGGTATTTGTCACTTATTTGACTGCGCCGCGCGTCAGGCCAGAGACGATGGCGCGCTGCCCGAAGATGACGAGGACGATGACCGGCACGATAGTCAGCACGCTCATCGCGCTCATCAGGTCCCAGGGGCGGGAAGTCCCCATAGCCTCCCGGCCCAGCGAGATCAGGCCAACGCTCAGCGTCTTGGTGTCATTGCGCGTGGCGAAGATCAGCGGGTAGAGCAGCTCATTCCAGCTAATGATGAAGTTGATGATCAGCATCGTGGCGATGGCCGGCCGCATCGTCGGCAGCACGATGCGCAGAATCGTCTGCCAGATTGTCGCCCCATCAATAAGCGCCGCTTCCTCGATCTCGACCGGAATCTGGTGCACGAATGACACCATGATCCAGACGGTGAAAGGCGTGACCAGGCTGGACATCAGGACGATCAGCCCGAAGTAGGTGTTGTTCAGGTGCAGAGCGTTGTAAATCTCCCGGATTGGCACCAGCAGCGCGACCTGCGGCAGGGCGATAGAAAGAATCAACCCCAGGAAGACCAGGTTGCTGCCGGGGAACTTCAGCCGCGCCAGGGCGTACCCGGCCATGGCGCTGAACAGCACCGATGTGATCGTGCTGCCCAGGGCGAAGATCAGGGAGTTCAGATAGAACTGCCAGAACGGTATGGCGTTCATCATGGCGGGGTAGTTTTCCAGCGTCAGCGTCTCGGGGAAGTAGCGTGGCGGGATCTGGAAAATCTGGTAGCGCGGTGTGACAGACGAGATGACGATGAAGTAGAAAGGAAAGAGCACGATGATGGCGAATATGATGAAGCCCACATAAGTCGTGATTCGCCCGTTGTGCTGTCGTAGAAATGCGCGCATAACGTGTTTTCCTCCCTGCTTACATCGAAACCTGGACGCGGCGGAAAGCGGCCAGCCCGAGGGCGCCGATCAGGCCGACGATCAGGAACATGATGACGCTGATTGCTGAAGCGTAGCCGTAGTTCAACGTGACCACTTTTTGCTGCACCTGGTAGGCCAGCACGCTGGTAGCGAAGCCGGGGCCGCCAGCGGTCATGGTATAGGGCAGGTCGAAGACGGCCAGTTGCCAGACCAGCATGAACATGCCAATGGTCACCATCAGGGGCATGATCAGAGGCAGCGTGATCCCCCAGAAGGACTGCCAGGCGTTGGCGCCATCCACCTTGGCCGCTTCGTATAATTCCTCCGGGACGCCCTGCAAGCCGGCCAGGATGGACACGGCGACGAAAGGCGTGCTCTTCCAGATGGCGACGATCAGGATCGCGACCCGCGCGCTGGCCGGATCGGTCAGCCAGTTGATCTGCAGGCCGATGCGCCGCAGCAGATCGACGATCCAGCCATAGTTGCCGTCGAACATCCAGCGCCAGCCGACCGCCGCCACAACCATGGGGATAGCCCAGGGAATCAGGTTGATGGTGCGGATGAAGTTCCGTATCCGCAGCCGGCTGTTCAGCAGGGAAGCGACCATCACGCCGAAGAAGAGCTGGAAGAATGTCGAACCGAAGACGAAGATCAGCGTAAATTCGATACTGCTCTTGACCACGATATCCGCCGCGATCTTCTCAAAGTTCTCCAGCCCGACATAGGTGCGGGGGGTGAAGGCGGGGTTGTATTCATGAAAGCTGAGCACTATCGTCTGTAGGAACGGATATAAGGTGGTGAACAGACGCAGCAGAATGACCGGTGCCAGCAGCAGGGCTGCCGCCAGGTAGCGCCGCTGGTTCAGGGTAAGCTGAGGGGATCTGGCCCGTGTCACGGCCTGTGGGGGACTGACGTTGGCGACCACGCCGTACTCCTTCTGAATCGCAGATCAACAAGGGAAAGCCCCTCTCCCGGGGCAGTGAAGCAGCAGAATGCGCCGGGAGAGGGGGATGGAACAAACTATTCCAGAGCGGCCAGCAAGTCCTTGCCGGTCTGGAGCGCTTCTTGCAGGGTAGCCTGCTTGGTGATGTAGAGGGAGATCGCGTCTTCAACCGCGATCTGGGCCTCGGCGGCCCGCGGGTGGAACGGGCGCGGCCTGATCACGCCGGCGTCGGCGTACATGCCCATCGCATCCACAATCGGGTTGCCGGTGCCAGCCATCGCATTCAGGATAGAAGTACGCGGCATGACGAACCAGCTTTGCCCGGCGGCCAACTGCGGGGCGACCTCGTTAGAGGTCAGGTAGGCGATCAGGGCCTTGGCGCCGTCCATGTTGGGGGCCAGTTTGGGGATGGTGAAGCCCCAGCCGCCCCACCAGCTTCCACCGCCCATCGGGCCAGCCGGCGGCAGGGCGATGGCGACCTTGTCCGGGCTGTACCAGGCGGCGTTGCCTTCGGCCACGCTCTGGAAGAACGGCCACTGGCGCATGAACATGACCTTGTCGTCCATATACAGCTCGTTCTGCTGGTCGTAGTTCATGTTGATGACGTCCTGCGGCATGATCTTGTACGTGTTGATCATCTCGTACAGCAGGCGCGCCGCATTGGCCAGGCCATCGTCCATGGCGAAGATATCGCCGCCGGTCTGGCTGGTCAGGTAAGCCAGGTAGACGAACATCAACGCGCCCTTGGTCAGGCCGTCAGCCGTCGCCCAGACGTTATTGGCGGAGTCAGTGACTTCCAGACCCTTCTCAATCACTTCTTCCCAGGTCTTGGGGGCTTCGCCGATCAGGTCCTTGCGGTAGAAGTAGTAGCCTACGGCGAACTCGTGCGGCACGCGATACATAGCGCCATCGTAGCCATACCAGACGGGGAAGGCGTCCCTCATGCCCTGGGGGAAGTCGTCCCAGGTTTCCTGCGGGATCACGCCATCAAGCGGCTCCAGCCAGCCGGCGCGCGCCTCAACCGGGGCGCCTTCATCCGAATCGCTGACCACGTCCCAGGGGCTGTCGCCGGCGGCGTAGGCAGTGGTCGCTTCGGTCAGATGCTCCACGCCGGAAGACGGGCCGGTATCCAACTGTACGGTCAGGCCGGTTGACTCCTGGAAGGGGGGCAGCACCGCCTGGATAGCCTCATGAGCGAAGGCCTGGATTCTGAGCACCACGGTATTCTGACGGCGACGGTTGATCACCCACGGCCCCCGCATCTTTGGAGCGGCGGCCAGCGCTGCCGCGGCGGCGCTCGACTTCAGGAAATTGCGGCGTGACATTTGTTCAGACATTTTCACTCCTCCAATGCAACAGATCTCTTATGCAGCCTCTTGGGTACAGCTTCATCGGACGAACCAGCCAGGGTCGGAGCGCACCTCCTTTCGTGCGGACACCACGGCGCTGTCAGGGAGTCTGTGGGCGCAGCTCAACGGTCACCAGTTGCCCCCCGCGCACCGGGATAACCACGCCAGCGGCTCCTCCGCCGGGCGACTGATGGCCGGATTCTGCCAGAGCGATTTCTCCCTGCCGCTCTTCGTTGAGATTGAGGCGGTAGGCAGCCTTCAGCGGCCGCCAGCTTTGCAGCCGGGCCTGGACAGTTGCCTCGCCCGGGTTGTAGAAGCGGACGATCAGCCCCGCTCCATCGGCGCTACGCCGCACCGCGCTGAGCACCAGCGTTTCCGGCTCCAGAGTCAGGAAGCTGAGCGTATCGGGGTTCGGCCCCCCGCGCGGCCAGGCGAGCGGTTTGACCACCTGGTTGTACCAGTCCAGCTCGACGCCGATGAAGGGCATCTCGCGCAGCTCCATCCCCTCATGCGTGTCGGCCCGGGCGATGAGCAGCGGGGCCAGGTAGTTCGCGGCTGTCCGGTAAACCTGCTCCCAGGTCCCGGCGTGGGGCAGGATGGTGTATTCGAAGGTATGTGGGCCGGGGCACTGAGCGCCGGGGGCCGCCAGCAATGGCCCGGCGGCTACATGCCGGTTGCTCAGATCATCGCGCGACAGCCAGCCGACGCTGCGCAGCAGAGTCAGGGCGATGCGCGTGCCGCTGTCGATCTGTTCCACCTCCACCGAGGGCAGGCCCCGGTTGAGCACAGCCAGCCCGCGTGTGCCATCGCTGAGATCCGTGAAGGCGCGCTGGTGCATCAGCGGCGTCGGGTCTTCCACCCAGCCGTCCGACGGCGGCAGGCTGATGGTGCGGGCGCTGACCTGAAAGGCCGCGTCTACGTGAGCGCAGTTGGGCGTCAGAGGGGTGGGGAAGCTCACCGTCAGCTTGTGGTCGCGGGCAGTATTTTCAACCCGGGTTCTGATGTAAAGTCCCGGCTGGCCCCGGTACAGTGTCAGCGTGGACACGATCGGCAAAGTGACCAGTTGCTCCGCCCGGCGCTGGCGATCTTCGGTCAGGCTGGCCGGGATTTGCAGCGCCAGAGATACGCGGAACTGCGCCAGGACTGGCCCCGCCGTCAGCAGTTGGATGTCGGCCACGCCTCCGCTGGAGTTGAACGTCTGGCTGGCCGGGCAGGGGCAGGAGCTGTATTCGTCGCCGGCGTCGTCCACATCAACAAAAGTGTGCAGGTCGGGGTAGATGCTGCCGGTGATCTTGTCGGTAACAGTCAGCGCGCCATCGGGGGCGATAGTGAAGGACAGGTAATCATTTTCAGCGCCGTTGGAGGATACCAGCAGGCTGCCTGCGCCGGTCAGGGCGCGGTTAGCCTGGCCCGGGCGGGCGTAGACGGTCGTGTATCCGCAGGCCGGGACTGAGACCGGGAAGGCCACCGTGACGACGCGCTTGCGATTGGGCTTCAGCGTCTCCAGCCAGGTGCGTTCTTCGCTGCCCAGAATGTGGCAGGGCAGCTCGTTCCCGGCGCTGTCGGTCAGCACGAAATTTTCGGCGGCCGGATCGTCAAAATCGAAGTCGATCTCTCCGGTGGCGATTTCCTGCCGCGGCCAGCTCAACGGATTGTAGACCAGGACCGGCGTGCCCGTCTGCCCGGTGAAATCGGCCTGCCGGGCGATCAGGCGCAGGCTATCGCGGACCAGGTACTGCCCGATCTGCTCAGCCTGATCGAAGCGGTACAGCATTTCGTGATGCACCTGGTCGATGCCGCTGCCATAAATGTCGTCGTGCGGGTGATTCTTGAGCAGCCACCGCCAGGCCGTCCACACCAGGTCCGGCGTGCCTTCAGGGGGGTCTCCGCCGGCCAGCCAGGCGAAGGCCGTCAGCGGCTCGGTGTAGCGTTCCAGCAGCGTCTCAACCTGATGATTGCGCTGTTTGAGGTAG
>WBZO01003280.1_pt1 | contig 19175 bp, 17 predicted proteins | sample 5204261 | NCBI WGS metagenome assembly WBZO01 (sample SAMN12412400, study PRJNA552823) | activated sludge metagenome | isolation source: activated sludge from anammox sidestream of wastewater treatment plant... | place: USA: North Carolina | collected 2017-09
GCTGTGAAGAAGTGAGGGAGCGGTTCGCGGACGTGCTGGCCGGGACGCTGGATGCGGACCACGTGGCAGCCTTCCGCCAGCACGTCACCGCGTGCGCCGAGTGCCAGGCGGAGTTCGCCGGTCTCGGGTCGCTGTGGGACGGGCTGGACCGCGTACCCGCGGCGCCGGTCCCCTCGAACCGGATGCGCGAGCGGTTCTCCGCCATGCTGGCGGGCGAACGTGCGTCGGCGGCGTGGCGGCCCGCATCCCGCCAGGCCCGGCGCACGTGGGCCACGCGGCTCTGGCCCGGAGAGCCGCTCGTGCAGATGGCGCTGGCCGCCTCGCTGCTCGTCGCGGGTGTCCTGATCGGCCGCGCGTGGCCGACGGTGGCGCCGGGAGCGGCATCGGCGCCCGCGCCGGAGATTGCCGAAGTGCGGAGCGAACTGCGCGAGATGCGCCAGATGCTGACGCTCTCGCTGCTGCAGCAGCAGTCGGCCACCGAGCGCCTGCGCGGCGTGAGCTGGACCGCGCAGATCGACCAGCCCGGCAACGAGGTGGTGACCGCGCTGCTCGATACGCTGCTGCACGACCCGAACGTCAACGTGCGGCTGGCGGCGGTCGATGCGCTGCGCCGCGTGAGCGACCGGGACGACGTGCGGCTGGGCACCAAGCGTGCGGTCGTGGACAGGAACGCGCCGCTCCTGCAGGTGGCGGTGATCGACTTCATGGTCGAGACGCGCGACCCCGACGCACCGGGGCTCTTCCGCTCGCTGCTCCAGGACACACGGGTTGATGCCGCGGTCCGCGAGCGTGCGCAGTGGGGGCTCGATCGACTCGCATCCTGAGGAGGCGTGATGAGCTGGTATCTGAGTGGCCTGTCGACCGCGGTCTTTGCGCTCGTCTCGCTGGTGCCCGGTGTCGCCTGGATCTTCGGCGGCGTGCCGGCGGCCCCCGAGACCATCCGGCGCACCCTGAGCTGGCCGGCCGGGACAACGTCACGGGTGCTCGAGCTGAGCAACATCAACGGGTCGGTCCGGATCGTGGCCGACGATCGCGCCGACGTGGCGGTTACGGCCACCCGCACGGTCGAGCGGCAGGACGACGCCAGCGACCCGGGGCCCGCCGTGGAGTTCCGGCAGGCATCCGACCGCCTGCTGGTGTGTGGCGACGGGCGCCACTGCGGCTGCCATCTCGACCGCGACGACAACTGGCGCGGCGATCGCCGGCGCCGCGAGACACGGGTGCGGGTGGAGTTCGAGGTGCGCGTGCCCAGGAACACCACGCTGGATGTGTGCACCGTGAACGGCGGCACCCTGCGGGTCGAAGGCACCGAAGCTCCCTTCACGCTGCGCAACGTGAACGGTTCGCTCGAGATGGTCGGCGTGAAGGGCGCGGGCCGGGCGAGCACCGTGAACGGCAGACTCGACGCCTCGTTCACGGCCGCGCCAGACGGGCCAACATCCTTCAGGACCGTGAACGGACGGATCGACGTCACGCTGCCCTCGACGCTGTCGGCCGATCTCCGGCTGAAGACGATGAACGGGGCGCTCTTCACCGACTTCGAGACGGTGGCGCTGCCGGCGAAGGCGGCGACCGTGGAGCAGCACGACGGCCGCAGGGTCTACCGCATGGACCGGTACGCCGCGGTGCGGGTGGCGCGCGGCGGCCCGGAACTCACGTTCGAGACGCTGAATGGTGATGTGCAGATCCGCAAGCGCTGATCGGGACGCTCGGTGTCCCGTCCGGCGGCAGCAGCCTCATGGAACAAGGTCAGGACTCATGGTGAACAGGACATTCCTTCCCGGTGCGACCCTCTGCACGCTGCTGGTGCTCGGCGGCCTCGCGCACGCGCAGGCGACCGGCGCGGCAGTGCAGGCCGGGCAGCCCAACCAGATCACGGTGCCCTTCAGCGATCCCTCGCGTCCAGGCACGGTGGAGGTACACATTCTCACGGGCAGCATCGCCGTGCGCGTCGGAAGCGGACGTGACGTGGTGGTGACCACCACGCGGGGTGGACGCTCCTCAGACGACGACCGCGAACGCGAGAAGGACAAGGAGAAGGAGAAGGAGCGGGAGCGCGAGGCGGAGCGGCGGAGTCGCGCACGAGCCCGAGGTGACGATCCTGATACGACCGGGCTGCGCCGGCTCACCCAGCCGGCCGGCGTGGACGTCGAGGAGGAGAACAACACGATCAGCATCTCGGCGCCCGTGATGATGGGGTCGATGCAGATCACCGTGCTGGTGCCGGCGGCCACCAACCTGGAACTGCGCGCCGTGAACGGCGGTGAAGTGTCGGTCGAGGGGGTCACGGGCAGCATCGAGGTGAACAACGTGAACGGGTCGATCCGGCTCACCGACGTGGGCGGGGCCGTCATCGCCCATGCGACCAACGGTCGAGTCATCGCCACGCTGAAGCAGGTGGCGGCCGGCAAGCCGATGTCGTTCACCTCGTTCAACGGCAACGTGGACGTGACGCTGCCGGCCACTGCGAAGGCCAACCTGAAGATGCGCAGCGACCGGGGGGATGTCTTCACGGACTTCGACGTGCAGACCACGGCGGCCCCCCCACGATCGCAGACGCCGGACACTCGCGGCGGGGACGACCGTCGGCAGCGGGACCGCGAGCGCGACCGCGGCAACCGACCCGACGCCAGGTACCGCGTGGAGATGGACCGCGCGATCTACGGTACGGTGAACGGCGGCGGACCGGACTTCGAGCTGCGCACGTTCAACGGGAACATCTACCTGCGCAAGAGCGCCAGGTAACGCGGCCGGTCAGCGGGCGGGCGGGGCAGGCACCACGTACCCGGCGCGGCTCGCCACTCGTCCGCGCTTTCCCTTCAGTCGCACCGTAAGGGCATGCCAGCCAGGGGTGTCTGGTGACGACGGCGTAAAGGTGATCACGTACCGAGCCCGCATCTCGCGGAGCACCTCGGCGAATCGGTCGCGCAGGTGCGACGGGTCGGTGGCGCGAAGCAGGCGGCCCCCGGTGGCCTCGGCCAGCCCGCGAAGCTGTGCTTCCTCCGCCTCGAGCAGACTGGCGTAGCCGCGACGCTCGGGAAGCGTGACGGCGTAGAGCACCGCTTCCGAACCGCGGGCCGTGTCCGTGACGGTCCTGGCCGGCAGCCAGCTCAGGGTGTCGACGCCGTCGGTGAAGAGCAGCACGAGTGTCCGCCGGTTGCCGCCGGCGCTCAAGGCGAGGGCGGTTGCCGCGGCATCGAGCAGGGCGGTCGACCCCTCGGGCTCGATGGCAGGGAGCGCGGCACGGACCGGTGCGACCGGCCCCATGGGCACCGGCAGCTGGAACATGTGGTTGAAGGTGAGCAGCCCGGCGCGATCGTCCGGGTCGAGTGCGTCGAGCAGGGCGGCGGCCGATTCCCGCAGGCGAATCAGCGTCTCGCCCCGCGTGCTGGCGCTGCGGTCCAGCGCGAACAGCACGTCGATCGGTTCGATGTCGCCAATCACGGCGTCGATCGCCTGCGGCACGCCATTGTCGAGCACCTCGAAGTCGGCGGCGGTCAGATTCGGCAGCGGCCGGCCGCTGTCGGTGGCCAGGACATCCACCCGCACCACGCTCACCGATGCGCGGAACAGCGGCTGCTGCGCGATGACCGGGGCACCGAGTAGCAGCATGAGGACGCTGGCGAGTCGCGTGACCCGCCTCATGGCGTGATCGCCTCGCGCATCTCGGCGATCAGTTGGGGCAGGCGGTCGGGAGGCTGGCCGAAGCGGTAGAACCACCACGGGTCCTCGCAGCCGCGCCCGGGCTCGGTCAGCGCCTCGGCGTGTGCCACCGCCTCCAGGCCGCGCCCCTCGAGCTGCTTCAAGGCGATGAGGCCGACGAGCGGCGTCTGGCAACCGTCCATCAGCGTCATCGCCCGGTCGAACGCCGCCTCGGCGGCAGCGGGCCGGCCCGCCAGCGTTTCGGTGCGGCCCAGGAAGAGCGCCGCCAGGTATCGCCAGCGTCGTTCGGTGGCACCGCTGGACGCGGACGTGAGGACGGTGCGCGCCTCACCATGCTGCCCCGATTCGCCAAGTACCCGCCCGAGCCGCACCGATGCGGCGTCGTGCGTGCCGGGGGGCACGCCCGCGCGCCGGTAGGCGGCCGCTGCGGCCTGGAACGCCTGCTGGCGGGTGCGGTCCTTCACGGCGGAGAGCACCCTGGATCGCCCGTTCCACGTCAGGTCGGAAGGGACCGTGCCGTTCCAGACGAGTGTCTCGTAGAAGATGCCCAGGGCCAGGTCGGTCTCCGGCTCTGTGCCGTAACGTTCGCGCAGTTCGTCGAGCCAGGGGACGAGCGCACCGAACTCCAACTCGGACTGGTAGTGCCAGCAGACCGCCAGGAGCCAGCGCCGATGGAATGTGTCGGACACGATCCGGCCCCGGCCCGCCTCCACGAAGCGCCGCGCGATGTCGAGGTGGGTTGGCGCATGCTGCGGCAGGACCCAGCCGCCGGTGACGACCTCGGTGTGCAGCAGGGCGGCTGTCTCGAGCCGCGACGACGGCCAGGTTTCGGCCCCGCGGAGCACGGCCGGAAGCACGCCGATGAGCGCGCGGTCGTCGAGGTCGCTCAGCGCCTGCACGGCCCCCCGGGGATCGACCGGGTAGCGCTGCACCAGCGCCAGATAGTCCTCCTGACTGACGTCCTGGGCGGCCGCCGCCCGCACCGCGAACGGGGCAGCAGCCACCGAGGTTGCCAGGAGGACGACCTGGACCATCCATCCCACGTGCGGCAGGCTCATCTCGCCTTCAGCCTCCGTGGCTGGGGGGCGGCCTGTCAAGCGCTGTCACGGCCTGCCGCAGTAAAATGCCGCACATGCGCGCGCGTCCGGCGCTGGTCCTCGCCGCTGGTCTCCTCGCCGTGATTGCCGCGGCCGGCAGTCACCCGTCCGCGCAGCAGCCGCCGCTGGCGATGTCGCGCGACCAGCGGCCGCACTTCCGCACGGCGGTCCGGCTGACCACGGTCACGGCCACCGTGACCGACCGCGAGGGGCACCTGATCACCGGCCTTCCGCGCGACCAGTTCGAGGTGTTCGAGGACGGACAGCGGCAGGACATCACCCAGTTCACCGCCGACCGCGTGCCGGTGAGCCTCACCGTCCTCGTCGATGCCAGCGACAGCATGTACGGCCGCCGCATCGTGGAAGCGCGCGATGCGGTGTCGAGCTTCGTGACCGGGATGCTCGACCCCGCCGACGAGTTCTCGCTCGTCGTGTTCAACCACCACCAGCAGGTGCTCACCGAGTGGACCGGTGACCGGACGGCACCCGAGCGGCTGCTGCCGCCAGTGCGCCCATGGGGATCCACGGCGATCTACGACGCGATCATGGCGTCCATTCCGCTGGCGGACACCCGCCATCACCAGCGGGCGGCGCTGCTGGTGCTGTCCGATGGCGCAGACACGGCGAGCGACACGCCGCTGCGCGACCTGCGGTCGGCCCTGCTGCGCACGGACGTGTTCATCTACGCCATCGGCATCGACTCCTCGGGGCGGCGTCCAATCAATGCCGCCGTGAACCCGGTCACCCTGGCCCAGATCACCGACCCGAGCGGCGGACGTACCCGCATCGTGCACGACACCTCCGAGATCGCCGATGCCCTCGCGCAGATTGCCGCCGAACTGAACAGCCAGTACCTCATCGGCTACACGTCGGCGCGCCAGCCCGACGGCCGCTTCCACAGCATCCGCGTGCACGTGAAGGGTGGCGAGTACCGCGTCCGGGCGCGCACCGGCTACGTCGGGTAGCGCCGGCGTTCACGCGGGGCCGCGTGTCTGTCGGTCCGCGTGCTGCTAGAATGCCGCCTGTTTCCCGGAGGCAGACAGGACATGGAATTCACACACGTGCGCATGTGGCGTGTGCTTGGTGCGGGCGTGGTTGCGGCGTGCCTGGCCCTTCCCGCCGTGCTCAGCGGGCAGCAGCCAGGCCAGCAGGCACTGGCGCCCCCGACTGGCGACGCCCCGGTCCGCACCGCGGCCGACACACTCGAGGCGCGCCTGGCACGGCAGCGTGCGGCGCTGCAGCGCGCCCTGTTTGCCAGCGACGAGCCGCTGCCGTTCACCCTCATCGCCGACTTCAAGGCCGTGAACCGCGACCGCAACCCGGAGAGCACGCGGGTCTTCCCGGCCACGCTGGTCGTGGCCAGCCGGAACGGCGGCGAGGAGCGTATCCAGGTCAACATCCGCACGCGGGGGCACTCGCGACGCACCAGTTCCACCTGTACCTTCGCACCCATCCGGATCGAGTTCCCGAACAGGACGGACGGCACCGTGTTCGAGGGGCACAAGTCGCTCAAGCTCGGCACGCACTGCCGCGACGTCGACTCGTTCGAGCAGTACGTCTACCGCGAATACCTGGTGTACAAGGTCTTCAACCGCATCACCCAGCGCTCGTTCCGCGCGCGGCTCGCCACGGCCACCTACGTGGACGGGGAGAACAACAAGCCCATCACCACGCGTGCCGGCCTCTTCCTCGAAGATGACGATGACGTGGCGCGGCGGCTGGGCGGGGAGACGAGCGAACTGCAGAACCTGACGTTCGGCCACGTGGACATCGAGTCGATGACGCTGCTCAGTCTCTTCGAGTACATGATCGGGAACACCGACATGTCGCTCGCCAAGCTGCACAACATCGTCCTCGTCCGCGGTGCGAACGGCTCGGTCTACCCGGTGCCGTACGACTTCGACTACTCCGGCGTGGTGAACGCACGCTACGCCGTGCCGGCCACGGCGCTCAACCTGCCGACGGTGCGCGAGCGCCTGTACCGGGGGCCCTGCCTCAAGCCCGAGGAACTGGCGCCCTACCTCACGCGAATGCTCGGGATGCGCGACGGGATTCTCGGCGTCTACGACAGCATCCCCGATCTCGACCAGGGCTATCGGAAGGACGCGAAGAACTACCTGGACGGCTTCTTCAAGATCCTCACGAAGCCTGGCGACGTGAAGCGCGCCTTCCACGACACCTGCAGCCGCGCGACGATGTGACCCTGATGAATACCATGCCTCCCAGCCACGCATCCGTCACCCGGTCCGTCACCATCCGACGGCTCGTACGCGTGGCGACCCTGGCCTGCCTCGTCGCCGCCGTGCCCGGGCTCGCGGCGCAGGGGCCGCCCACCAGCTCGGTGGCCATCGACGTGGCCGAGGTTCAGAAGGTGCTCTCGACCATCACGGCACCGCAGGGTGACCAGCAGATCCGCGTGGTGGACATGGGGCGCTACAACCTGGCGGTGGGCGTGCTTCACCGGGGCAAGACCACCGACACGCCTGGCGCTCCGATCACCGGACTGGTGCACTCCCAGATCACGGAGACCTACGTCATCCTCTCCGGCGAGGGCACGCTTGTCACGGGCGGCAGCCTGCAGAACCCGCGGGCATTCCCGGCCGACAACGAGGTGGTGACGACGCTTGCCGGACCCTCGACGGCCGGACCGATCCAGAACGGCTCGATGCGCCGCGTGAAGACCGGCGACGTGATCATCATCCCGGCCGGGGTTCCCCACGGCTGGACGAAGGTGCCCGACCACGTCGACTACCTCAGCATCCGCCCCGATCAGGACAAGGTGCTTCCCGCCGGGTACGTTCACCCGACCATCCGCTAGCGGTCCGCTATAATTGCGGCACTTCGGCGACGCGCCGGGTGCGCAACAACACGACGACCGGCCCGGCGGCCGGCGTCAGGAGGACACGATGCGAAGGACTGTGGTGCTCGGAGCGCTCGTTGCGGTGGGCGCACTTTCGGTGGGCCTGGCCGGCCAGCAGCGCGCGGCCCTGCCCGACCTGCAGAAGGTCAAGGACAACCTGTACATCATCGGGGCGTCGAGCCCGGTCGACCGGTCGCAGTTCACCGGGGGCAACGTCGGCGTGTTCGTCACCGATGACGGTGTCGTGGTCGTCGACACGAAGCTGGCCGGTTACGGCCCGGACATCATCGCCCGCATCAAGGCGGTGACCGACAAGCCGATCACGACCATCATCAACACCCACACGCACGGGGACCACACGGGGAGCAATGAGGGCTTCCCGGCCACCGTGAACATCGTCGCTCACCAGAACACGAAGGGGCTGATGGCGAAGATGGACGCCTTCAAGGGCGAGAAGGCGAAGTTCCTGCCGAAGCAGACCTACACGGACCGGATGGTCATCGGCAGCGGCCGCAATCGCGTGGAGCTCTACTACTTCGGCAAGGGGCACACGAGCGGCGACACGGTGGTGTACTACCCGACGCTGCGCACCATCCAGACGGGCGACCTGTGGGCGTGGAAGGACGCTCCGCTCATCGACCTGGCCAACGAGGGCAGCGGCATCGAGTGGCCGAAGACGCTGGCGGCGCTCAGCTCGACGCTGAAGGATGCCGACACCGTGATCCCGGGGCACACGCCCATTTCGAAGCCGGCTGAGATTCAGGAGTACCAGAAGTACCTGGCCGACCTCGTGGCCGAGACCGAGGCTGCGGCGAAGGCCGGCAAGTCGGCCGCCGACGCCTTTGCCGAGAGCAAGGTGACAGCGAAGTATCCGGGTTACAAGACGGACCGCCTGAAGGCTGCCATCGAAGCCCTGTACAAGGAAATGGGCAAGTAGCCCGTTCCCGCACGCGCACGTCGAGGGCGGGTGATGAACCGCATCGCCCGCCCTCCCTCAGCCCTCCCTGCCTCGCCCGCGCCACCGGCCAGTCAGTCCGACCCGCCCCACTCCACCGGCCTACCCGCCCTGCGCGTCCTCGTTGCTGCGGGGTTTGCCTCTCCGTGTCGCGTTAGCAGGCAGGGCAGACGCCGGGTCATCCGGTGTGCCGACACTGACACGCGACACGCGGAGGGAGACGGTCATGAAGAAGACGATGTTTGCGGTGCTGGCTGGTGGAGTGGTGCTTGCGGGTGCGCTGCTGACGGCGGCCTGCTCGAACGATGCGCAGGCATCCGGCGCCATGGATCCGGGTACGATTGCCCGCGGCCAGTACCTGGTCAACGTCGGTGGCTGCAACGACTGCCACACACCATTCAAGATGGGGCCGAAGGGGCCGGAGCCCGACATGTCGCGCATGCTGTCGGGGCACCCCGAGCAGTTCGTGATTGTGGCACCCGCGAAGATGCCGTCTCCTGAGTGGATGGTGGCCTCGTCGCCGACCAACACGGCGCACTCGGGACCGTGGGGCGTGAGCTTCTCGGCCAACCTCACACCTGACCAGAACACCGGCCTCGGCATCTGGACCGAGGACATGTTCATCACGGCGCTGCGCACCGGCCGGCACATGGGCGCCTCGCGCGAGATCCTGCCGCCGATGCCCTGGTTCAACTACGGCAAGATGACCGACGACGACATCAAGGCGGTCTATGCCTACCTGCGGAGCATCCCCGCGGTACACAACCGCGTGCCGGATCCGCTCCCACCGGCCGGCACGCCGAACGCCACCAACTGAGCACCAGTCCAGCGTCGACGGCCGGCCAGCGGACCGGCCGTCGGCGCCGTTCCAGGACCTACCGCTGCGTGCTCGCGCACGAGTCGCCGATGACGGCGGCGCTCGTCACTTCCACCTGCGCCAGGTCGGTCACTTCGAGCTGCGGATCCCGGTCGCGCTGGCTGTTGCGGTCGCGGTTGGGCTGCTGCGTATCGCTGTCAGACCCGATGGCACCCTGGCCATTCGGGACATCCGCCTGTTCCGTCACCGTCCCATTCACCCGCACGCGCTTGCCGATCTTGTCGTCGAGCGTCACGTCATCCTTCGGGGCGAGCCGGTAGGTGGTGGCGGCCATCCGCATCTGCTCCCGCTCAACGGACGAGCCTGTCGCGGTGACGCTGCCGGCCGTGCCCGCGGTCGACGGGCTGTTCACCATGGTGAGCAGGTAGCCGCGCGTGAACGTGCCGCCGCCGCGCTGCAGGCACCCTTCCAGTGTCACTGCCTGGTTTGCCGGGCCCGACGCCTCGCGTGTCGAGCCCATGTCCCGCATGTCGGTGGTCTCGTCTCCCCGGCGCTGGGCATCGTCCACGGCTGTGTCGTTCGTGCAGGCGACGCATGCGGCGAGCATGGCACCCACCACCGCGACCGTCATCCTCCTCATCGGCACCTCCCATCTCGGTCGATCCCGCGGATTGCACGCGCCGTACCCGGATGGGGCACTCGTCGCGATGCCAGCGGTCAGGCTGAACGCTCGAGGCGTGGCGAGCAATATGCAGCCACGGCGGCTACGTCATCGTCGGGTTGGTCGAACTGCCCTCGCCTGCCCGCACGCCGTCCACGCTGGCTTAGGGGAGGAACCGTGAATCGCCGTCAGCAGATCGCCCTCGCGCAGGGCACCTACTTTGCCGCCACCGGCATCTGGCCGCTGCTGCACATGCCGTCGTTCGAAGCGGTGACCGGGCCGAAGACCGACCGGTGGCTCGTGCGGACCGTGGGTGTGCTCGTGGCCGTCATCGGCGGCACGCTCGTGAGCGCCGCGCTGCGGAACCGGGTGACCGGGGAGGTGGCCGCACTCGGCGCAGCCTCGGCTGGCGGGCTCGGGGCCGTGGACGCGTACTTCGCCGGCCAGGGCCGCATCGACCCGGTCTACCTGACCGACGCGGCCGTGCAAGCGGTGATCGTCGCGGGCTGGGCCGATGCGCTCAGACCGCCGCGAACATACGCCCACCACCTGCCGACCGACGACAGAAGCCTCTGGCTGTAGCGGCGCATGGCAGGCATCATCTGCGTCGACCTGAACGGCGTGCTCGACGGCTACACCGGGTGGCGCGGCGCCGCGCACTACGACGCCCCACGTGCCGGGGCGCGCGCCTTCCTCGAGGCGCTCGGCGCACGCGGCTATGAGGTCGTGGTGTTCACGACACGCCACCCGGACGGCGTGTGGCGATGGCTGCGTGAACACGAGCTCGACTCGCTGGTCCGGGAGGTCACGGATCGCAAGCCGCCTGCGCACGTGTTCGTGGACGACCGGGCGATCTGCTTCCGTGGCGACTTCGCGGCGACGCTGCACGCCATCGACGGCTTCAGTGCCCACTGGGAGACGGATGGCGGCCGGACCGATGTCGACGATACGCGACGGACACCCACCTGAATGTGGGCGCGACGCGAGGGCGCCACAGCACGGCTTATGATCGGGGCCTGCGCGATGATGACCACCTTCCTGCTGATCAGACACGGGCTCACCGACGCGGTGGGGCACTCCATGACCGGTCACGAGCCCGGTGTCCACCTGAACGCCCTCGGCCGCGACCAGGCTGCGAGCCTCCCTCGGCGGCTCGGCGGCGTGCCGCTGGCGGCGATCTACGCAAGTCCGCTCGAGCGAACCCGCGAGACGGCGCAGCCGGTGGCCGACGCGCGCGGGCTGCCCGTCCAGATCGAACCGCGGTTCATCGAGGTGGACTTCGGCGGCTGGACCAACCAGCGATTTGCCGACATGGCCAGCGACCCCGGGTGGGTGCTCTACAACGCCTACCGCGGCGTCACCAGGCCCCCGCGTGGCGAAGGCCTGCTCGACGTGCAGCGCCGCACGGTCGACGCCCTGCTCGAACTCCAGGCGCGGCATCCCGGTGATGTCGTCGCCGTGTTCTCCCATGCGGATACCATCCGCGCCATGCTGCTGTACTTCCTCGGGATGCCGGTGGACTTCGTCCAGCGGCTGGAACTGTCGCCAGCTCGGATCAGCGTGCTCCAGCTCGGTGCGTGCGCGCCACGTGTGCTGCAAGTGAACGGCGATACCGCTCCCGCGCTCGCCTGAACCGCGTGTCGGCGCGCGTCATAGGGTGAGCCCCCGGCGGGCAAGTTCGGCGTTGGCTTCAGCCACCCGGTCGTACGCCTCCTGGCCGCCGAGCCACCCGGCCAGCTCCAGGAGCCCCTCCTCCAGCGCCATCTGCGGCTGGTATCCGAGCAGCATCCGCGCCTTCGTGATGTCGGCGAAACAGTGCCGGATGTCGCCCACGCGGTATTGCCCGGTGATGTCGGCCTCAATCCCATCGACGCCGAGGGCGCCCGCCATCTGCGTGGCGATGTCGCGCACCGTGCTGCTCGTGCCACTCCCGATGTTGAAGGCATGCCCGTCGATGCCCGGGGCATCGATCGACAGCCGCAAGGCGCGCGACACGTCGTAGACGCTCACGAAATCGCGACGCTGTCGCCCATCCTCGTAGATAACCGGTGCACGCCGGTTCAGGAGCCGCGAGCCGAAGATGGCCAGCACACCGGTATACGGGTTCGACAGGGCCTGGCGCGGGCCATAGACGTTGAAGAAGCGCATGGCCACCGCCGGGATTCGGTAGGACTCGCCCACCATCAGGCACAAGCGCTCCTGGTCGAACTTGCTGAGGGCGTACACCGACTTCTGGGACGGCGTTTTGGTTTCGGGCGTGGGTAGCGGCTCGAGTGGTGTGCCGTCGGTGTCGATCGGGTTCCAGTGGCCGGCGGCGAGCTGCTCGGACGACCGCTCCGAGGCGTGCACCAGGCTCCCATGGCTGTCGCGATACAACCCCTCGCCGTAGATGCTCATGCTCGAGGCGACGATGATGCGCTCGACGGGCCTGGCGATCAGCGCCTCGAGGAGCGTGGCGGTGCCGCCGATGTTGGTGGACGTGTAGTCGCAGAGCTGGTACATGCTCTGGCCCACGCCCACCTGCGCGGCAAGGTGGAACACGAGGTCGACCCCATGCAGGGCACGATCGACGACCGCGCGGTCGCGCACGTCGCCCGTGATCAGCTCGACATCCGGGTCGAGGTAGTCGGGTCGCCTCCGCTCCTGGTGCACCTGGGGGACCAGGGCATCCAGCGCCCGGACATGGTGTCCTGCTGCTAGCAGCTCGTCTGCCAGGTGCGATCCGATGAACCCCGCGCCGCCGGTGATGAGTATCCGTCGTCGCATAGGGTCGGGGTGAGCAAGGTGAGTTCCACCTGGGGGGCGGAAGGAGCGAACCTTCGGCATGCGCATGGTGCGCGCATCACGACGCGCCACCAGCCGCGACGCTGCCGTCGCCGATGGAGGCCGTCGCCCTTGGCTGAGCCGGCGTGCTTGACGCGGGCCACTCCGGGAATCGTGCGGCGACCTCGGCTACGATGAACCTGATGGTGGACACGCCGCGCATCGCCGTCCTGTACGACGGCGGCTGCGGATTCTGCACGACGACCGTGGCGTGGCTGCGGCGCCTGGACTGGCGCGCACGGCTCTGTCCCGTTGACATCCACGCGGCCTGGGAGCAGCTCGAGGTCCGCTACCCTGGCGTGCGCCGCGACGCGTGCCTGGAGGCGATGCACGTCGTGCAGGCGGATGGCCGCATCACGGCCGGGTTCGACGGCTTCAGGACCCTGGCGTGGGCCGTGCCGCTGCTGGCGCCGATCGCTCCGCTCCTCTACGTGCCTGGTGTACCCCAGCTCGGGCGCGTCGTGTACCGATGGGTGGCCGCCCATCGGTCCACGACCTGCCGTGTCGACGCGCGGGACCGGCCGAGGACGGGCCCAGTGTCCGCCTCCAGGCGGACTAGTACGACGTCCCGGCCGCGCCATTGATCGCCGGGATGTTCGCGCCGATCGCCGTGCCGTCGGTCGCGCTCGACACGTACGGACTCGATGATGACAGGCGGTAGTTGCCGTTCGGATCGATGAACCCGACACCTGACACCGCGGCCGGGAAGTAGTTGATCGCCGGGTAGAGCCCGCTCTGGCCGGCCGTGATGACATTCCGCTGGAACGTGGCGCCCGGGAAGAACGTGTTCAGCGTGCCGGTTCCCTCCGAGGCGCCCGCACCCATCACGGCCCACGAGTTGTCGGGGATGATGTTGTTCGTGAAGGTGAAGCCCTGCACGGCGGGATAGTCTGCGTACACGACCGACGTGCCGTCCGTGAACACCGTGTTGTGATCGAGCGTCAGGTTGGTGCCCCCACTGGTCAGCAGCAGCTGGCCCGCCCCGCCCCAGTTCGCCCGGCTCAGGTCGACCACCAGGTTGTTGCGGAACACGATGTCGCTCAGCGGCTGGCTGGGGAAGCGGTAGTCGGTGCCCAGGATGTTCAGTACGCCCGAGACGTGGCGGATCACGTTGTTCGTCATCGTGATCCCCTGCACCGTGGACCACGGGGCGCCCCCGTCCTGGTTGCGCGGTGTCAGCACGATGGCATGACCCGACTGTCCGCCCGACCAGTTGTATTCGATGAGGTTCCCGTCGATCGTGACCCGCTGCGCGTTCTTGAACTCGATCAGGTTCTTGACGGCGTAGCCCTGCGAGCGCCACGAGGGCTGCTTCGTCACCGTGTTGCGGGTGAAGGTGATGTCCGACGGCACGAGGCCGTAGATGGCCGGGTCCGACCCGCCGAGCAGGAAGTTCTCGCCGGTCGCCTCGAGGTGGTTGTTCGTGATGACGAAGGGGCCGGGGCCATTCCAGCCGGCGATCGCCTGCGCGTCGCCGTTCGTCAGGCGGATGTCCGAGATATAGCTGTCGCGGATGGTGGTGTGGGCGGAGTTCAGGGCGATGCCGCGCTTCTGCTCCTGGCCCGGCACGCCGTGGATGTAGAGACGGTCCACGATCAGATCGTGCGCCACCTGCGACAGCGCGTTCTGCGCGGAAGAGCCATCGCCGAGCGCGAGGATGTCGCCGTAGGGCCAGGTATCCACCAGTTCGAGGGCCTGCAGCCGCCAGTGGTGCGCGCCGTGCTCGGTCATGATGGCGGGCAGGCCGGCCGTGCCCCCCTGGATCTTCGGGAGCTGCGCCGCGTAGGCGGGGGTGATGCGGACACCGGCCGCCGGCAGGGACGAATCGGGCGCCGCGGAGCGGATGGTGATGAAGCTGGCGCCGGTCTTCGCCCGGAGGATGAGCCCGCCGGGGTAGACCGCACCCGGCTGCAGCAGGATCGTGTCGCCTGGCTGCGCCGCATCGATGGCTCCCTGGAGGTCCTGCCCCGGAAGGACGGTCACCGTCGACCCGCCGGACGGCGAGGGAGACGTGCCTCCTGCGGTGAACTGCATCCGGTCGATATTGCCGGTGGCCGAGGCGCCACTCGAGTCGGCGACGAGCCGCAGCACCTGCGTGCCCGCACCGAGCTGCACGGTGGCGCTCACGGCCTGCCACGACTGCCAGCCGCCCGTGTTCGGAATCGTGAGCGCACCGCTCACGTTCGTGCCGTTCGACTCGAGGTGGAACGCACCACCCTGGCCGAGCGAGGCGACGCGGAACTGGGCGGTGTAGCTGCCGGCCGAGGCGACGTTCACGGTGTAGCGCAGCCACTCGCCCGCGGTGACCCACCCCACGTTGTGCCCGCCACCCGAGGCGGCCTCGATGTCCACGTCGGTGGACCGGAACAGGCCGCCGCTGTTGCCGGAGGTGGTGTCGTGATACCCGACGCCTTCACCACCGTTGTCGAAGCGTTCGGCCTCGACGCTGCCGGGAATGGCGGCGGGGCTGCCACCGTACGGCGTCGCACTGCCGCCGCCTCCGCCACCGCCCGCTCCGGTCACGACGATGCGGCTGATGTTGAACCCGCCGGTGTCGAACAGCAGCGTCAGCAGTTGCTGACCCGCGGTGAGTGTGGCCGGCACGCTCACCGTCGTCCACGTCTGCCACCCGCCCGTGGCGGGCACCGGCACCACCGTCCACACGTTGCTGCGATTGAACCCGATGTGCAGGCTGCCGCCGCCGGACGGCGCGGCGAGCCTGAGTTGCAGCGTGTAGGGGCCGGACGCGGTGACGTTCACGCCGTAGTTCAGCCACTCGCCCGGGGCCGTCCAGCCGATGTTGTTGACCCCCTCGGACCCTGCTTCCAGGTCGACGCCGTCACTCCGGTACGCGCCGCCCGCGTTGCCGGCCGTGGTGTCGTGGTAGGCCACGCCTTCGCCGCCGTGGTCGAAATCCTGCACGTTCACCGTACCGGGCAGGGCCACAGGCGACCCGAAGTACGGGGTCGGGGTGCCCGGCAGGGAGCCACCGGTCGAGCGTGCCAGCACGGTCGCGTCGTTGATCGGTGCGCCCGGTGCGCTCGTGAGCCATGTGGCTGCGCTCAGCACCACCTGGTCCACCTGCACGCCGTCCTCGCGGGTCTGGATCCGGATGGTGTGCGTGCCGCTCGTCGGAAACCGGACGATGCTCGCCTGCGAGAGCCAGTAGGCACCATCAACCCAGCCCCAGCCCGACACGCCGCAGCCGCTGCACCGCTCCAGGTTGAGGAGCAGGCCGGACGCCGTGCCCGTCCGGTACAGCGCCGTACCGCCGGCGGTCATCGCATCACCGAACTGCAGCCACACCGAGTCGTTCCACTTCGAGTTGCTCGCCGCGCGCATGCGCACCCAGACGTGGTACGGCGTGTTCGCATCGGCCGTGACGGTGAGGTCGAACGCGTGTGTCGGTGCGCCCGAGGGCGCGTTCGTACTGGACCAGCCCGTATCCGGCGACGAGAGCATCTGGCCGCCGGCCGCGCTGGCGTCGCCCACCCGCGTCCAGTGTCCGCTCACCTGCACGGCGTCGGTCGCATAGGCGACGACGTCGGGTGCCGCGAGGGCGTCCGCAGCCAGGCCCAGGAGGGCGATCCACACACACACGACCACACTTCGCATCCGTTGCCTCCTCACGCGTCGATAACTGTCCAGGTGTTGGACGGGTCCCGGTGTCGTGGGCAAGGTCAGTGCCCGCGGAGACACGGCTGCAACTGACGATGAGCTGTCGCGTGTGGCTACGCGCGCCGGTGTAAGAGTGACGTGGCGGGTTCAGTGGCTGACCGGACCGTCGAGCACATCGCGCACGCGTGCGGTGAGTTCGCGCGGCGAGTACGGCTTCATCAGCAGCGGGTGCCTGAGACCGTCGGGATGGCGTGGCTCGAGGTCGGCGTCGACGTAGCCGCTGATGAAGAGCACCTTGAGGTGCGGACGGCCGGACGTGAGGATGGCGGCGAGTTCCGGACCGGCGAGTCCGGGCATCACGACGTCGGTGATCAGCAGGTCGATGGTGGCGGACCCGTCGCCGGCCAGCGTGAGCGCCTCCCTGGGCGAGGCAGCCTCCAACACGCGGTAGCCGCTGCGCGAAAGCGCCAGGGCCGTCACCCGCCGCACGCCCTCCTCATCGTCCACGAGCAGGACCGTTTCGCTGCCCGGATGAGCCGCGTGCGCGGAAGGAGCGGGAAGCGCCGTCGGCGTGACCCAGGGAAGGTAGAGCGTGAAGCTGGTGCCCCGGTCCGGCGCGCTCTGTACCGCGATCTGCCCGCCGCTCTGCTTCACGATGCCGAAGACCGTGGCCAGCCCGAGCCCCGTGCCGCGGCCGACCGGCTTCGTCGTGAAGAACGGCTCGAAGATGCGCGACTGGATCTCCGGGGACATGCCGCAGCCGGTATCGCTGATGGCAATGGCGACATGGCGGCCGGCGCGCCGGTCGCTGAACCCGGCCAGGTCCGCAGCGTCGGCGATGCCAGTGCGGATGGTGAGCGTGCCGCCCCGTGGCATGGCGTCGCGTGCGTTGACCGCGAGGTTCACGAGCACCTGCTCGAACTGGCCCGGGTCCACCACGGCGTGGCCCGCGTCGGGCTGCAGCTCGGTGACCACGGTGATGTGCTCGCCAATGAGACGTCGCAGCAGGCGGTCCATGCCCTCGATGGCGTCGTTCACGTGCACCGGCATGGGCTGCAGCACCTGCTTGCGGCTGAAGGCCAGGAGCTGCCGCGTGAGCGTGGCGGCGCGCTCGCCGGCGGCGCGGATGTCGTCGACGAAGCCGAGGGCCGTCGCGTGCGGCGCCAGGGATGCGCCGAGCAGTTCACTCGTGCCGATGATGACCGTCAGCAGGTTGTTGAAGTCGTGGGCGATACCGCCCGCGAGTTGGCCGATGGCCTCCAGTTTCTGCGACTGCCGAAGCTGCGTCTCGAGCTCGATCCGTTCGGTGACGTCGGACCACGCGCCCACCACCTCGCTCGGCCGGCCCTCCGAGTCGCGGAGCAGGCGGCGTTCGTCGTGGAGCCACAGGTAAGTGCCGTCCGCGCGGCGGAACCGGAACTCGATCGAGAGACGGTCGATGTCGTACGGCGTCGGGTTCTGGGCGAGTACCCGCTCGCGATCGTCGGGGTGGATGTTGCCCAGCCACCAGGTCGAGGCATTCGCGTCGGCGCGCGACCAGCCGGTGAGCCGCTCGAGGTCGCCTTCGAGGCGGAGCAGCCGTTGGCCGTCCGGCTCCACCGCCAGGGCGTACAGGATGGTGGGGCTCGACTCCATGAAGCGCCGGAGCGCCAGCTCGGACTCCTTCCGGTCGGTGATGTCCTGCAGCGTGCCACGCAGGCGGGTGACCCGTCCGCGCGTCTGCACCGGTCGGCAGGAGGCCCGCACCCACTTGTGGCGGCCGTCCGCGGAGGTGAAGGGCAGCTCGAGGTCGTATGGGACGCCGCGCGTGATGGCCGCGTCGAGGGCGGCGGCCATCGTGGTGCGCGCCTCGCCCTCGAACCGATCGAGCCCCGAGGAGGCATCCTGCGGCATCGCGTCGAGGCCGTGGATGCGCAGGGTTTCGGCCGTCCAGTGCCCCTTGCCCGAGTCGATCTCGAAGTCCCAGCCGCCGATGTGCGCGATCTCCTCCACCTGCTTGAGGAGCAGGGCCTGCTCCAGCAGCATGCGTTCGGTCTGCCGGGCGCTGGTCACGTCCTGGGTGGTGCCGTAGCCGACGACGGCCCGGCGGTGATCGCCCTCGCCCTCGAACTCGACCCGGACGTGCACGCGCAGGTACTGGATCCGCCCGTCGCTCGAGAACGTGCGGTACTCGGTGTAGAAGGCGTCCCGGCCCGGGCTGCCGAGCACCTCGGCCATTTCGCGGGCAAGCCGCTCGCGGTCTTCAGGGTGTACGCGGGCGCTGACGTCGTCGATGGGCAGCGCGAAGCGGCTCACGCCGTAGTGTGCCTGTCCGCGCTCGTCGAGCTGGAAGACGCCCGTGCGGAGGTCGTGGCGCCACGTGCCGAGTTCTGCCGCGTCCAGGGCGATCCGGTGCCGCTTCTGCTCCTCGCGCAGTGCGCGGGCCTCCGGCGACTCGACCACGGCAGGCGCCCCGGACGAAGCGGGAGCCGGCTCGACCGGCGGTTGGTCGTGCGAAATCTTGCCCGGACGAATGATTATGAGAACGAGTTTACACCGGGCAAGCGCTGCCGTCCTCGAGACCCGGTCCCGCTGTCTCTACTGAAGAGCTTCGCTCGAGCGCCAGTGCTACGATCGTCGGGCACATGAGCGTCAGGCTCACGGTAATCGCGGTGGTGGTGATGTCGGTCGTGAGCCTTCCT